>Ga0137409_10002832_pt1 | contig 18445 bp, 17 predicted proteins | sample CZODoug1_16funga_FD_122059 | JGI IMG/M metagenome (GOLD analysis project Ga0137409, IMG submission 122059) | Vadose zone soil fungal communities from Angelo Coast Range Reserve, California, USA - CZODoug1_16fungal (Hybrid Assembly) | ecosystem: Environmental > Terrestrial > Soil > Vadose zone... | reverse complement strand
CCAGCACCAGCAGCGCCGAAGCCTGCGGCTCCGGCGGCCGCACCTGCACCTGCTTCCTCGGGTTCAACGGGCGAGCGCATTCACAGTTCGCCGCTGGTACGGCGCATGGCCAAGGAGCACGGCATCGACCTCTCCACGGTGGAGGGTACGGGCGCGGCTGGGCGAATCAGCAAACAGGACATCGAGGCCGCGATTGCGGGCGCTGGCGTACCGTCTGCCGCGGCGGCGGTTTACTCCGCTCCGGCTCCGGCGGCGTCTTCGCGACCGGCGCCACCGGCAGCCGCGCCGGGAGTGTCCGGCGGGCAGGCGCACGTGGCGCTCGAAACCGCCGTCCCGCGCGAGAAGATGTACTTCGGCAATTACGAAGTGCAGCCGATGAGCGCGATGCGGCAGCGCATCGCCGAGCACATGGTGGCATCAAAGCGTGTTTCGGCGCATGTGTACTCCGTTGACGAAATCGACATGACCAAGGTGGCTGCCTTGCGCGCGAAATCCAAGGACGAGTTCGAAAAGCGCTACGAAACCAAGCTGACGTTCATGCCCTTCTTCGTGAAGGCCGCGGTGGCTGGGCTGCGCGCATATCCCACGCTGAACGCATCGCTCGACGGCACCAACGTGATCCTGCACAAAGAGATCAACGTCGGCATCGCGGTGGCGCTCGACTGGGGCCTGCTCGTCCCGGTGGTGAAAAACGCCGACGAGAAAAACATTCTCGGCATCCAGCGCAACATGAACGATCTCGCGGAACGCGCGCGTTCGAAAAAGCTGAAGCCCGAGGAAGTGCAGGAAAGCACGTTCTCCATCACCAACCCGGGCGTCTTCGGCGGCTTGTTCGGGCTGCCGGTGATCAGCCAGCCCAACGTGGGTATCCTTGGTCTCGGCGCCATCGAGAAGCGCCCGGTGGTCATCAACGACTCCATCGCCATCCGCTCGATGTGCTACGTGACGCTCAGCTACGACCACCGCGTCGTGGACGGTGCCATCGCCCACCAGTTCCTGCACAAGGTCAAGGAAACGCTGGAAAGCTGGTCCGAGCCGGTCCTTTAAGGGTGGTGGTTCTGAGTTACTTGGGAACGGGGCCGGTTAGTTTGTGGCTCTGGAGCGCGCTCCCCAACAAACGACAGGATGGACTCCGCAAAGAGAAGATCGTCTCTAGGAAATCCAGCCGCCAGAAACCTTTGGCGAAGTGCTGTCCGGAAGTGGGACGGTCGTTCCCATGAGTGGCCATGCCTGATTTTTTTCACAGCCTCCCTTGCCTGGAAGGAACTCACACTAAAAGACTTGCTGCCGTACTGCGCTGGAAGCCGGACTGCGCTTAGGACCGCGGGCTCCGATGCTGGGGCCATGTAGCGCAAGCATGCTATTGAACATGTTCAACTTACAACAGACCGCAAACTAGTTTGCGATGCAAACTCGATTTTACCGCAGACGGTGGCGCTGCCAGTTTCAAGAGAGCACGCAACAATGCAGCAACGAATTCTCATTGCCGACGACCAGCAGGACGTTCTGGATGCGCTGCGGCTGCTCCTCAAGGGGCACGGTTACAGCATCGAGACGGTGAATTCGCCGGCGGACTTACTGGCGGCGGTGGCGCGGCAGGTCTTCGATATTCTGCTCATCGATCTGAACTATGCGCGTGATACCACCTCCGGACGCGAAGGTTTGGATGTCCTCAGCCGGCTGAGGGAGATCGAGGACGCTCCGCCCGTGGTGGCGATGACCGGATGGGCCACCGTAGGCTTGGCCGTGGAAGCCATGCAATACGGCGTGAGCGACTTTGTCGAGAAGCCGTGGACCAACACGCGGCTGCTGGAAATTCTACAGAAGCAAATTGCCCTGGGCCGCGAGCGCCGCGAATCGCGGCGCCGCGCCGCGGAAGAGGCCCGGGCCCGGGAAGAGGCCCTGATTCATCAGCAGGAACAGGAACGAGAGATCGCCGAGGCAAGAGCGATTCAGGAAAAACTTTTCCCGCGCGAGATCCCACAAATGCCGGGATATGAAATCGCCAGCGCGTGGCAGTCGGCCCGGCTGGTAGGCGGCGATTATTTCGACATTCTTCCGCTCGACGAGAAAATGCTGGGAATCTGCATCGCCGACGTGGCGGGAAAAGGCATGCCCGCCGCGCTGCTGATGTCCAATCTGCAAGCGGCTGTGCGCGGACTTTCCTCGCTGTCCCTTGCGCCGAATCTTCTTTGCAGCCGGCTGAATTCCATCGTCTACCGGAATACGGACAGCGACCGCTTCATCACCTTTTTCTATGCGCAACTGGAGGGCCCCATGCGCCGCCTGACTTACGTCAACGCCGGGCACAATGCGCCGTTCGTGGTGCGCTCCGACGGTTCGCACGAGCGACTGCGGGAAGGCGGCCCTGTGCTGGGCGTCTTCGCCAGCCGGAATTATGAGATGGGTTCGGCGCAATTGTCCCCGGGCGATCTCGTGATTTTGTTTACCGATGGCATCACCGAAGCGTGCGGGGTGGAGGGCGAGGAGTTCGGCGAAGCCCGCCTGCTGCGTTTGCTGCAAGACCACCGCATGTTGTCCGCCGATGAATTGCAAGCGAAAATTCTCGCCGTCGTAGCGGAGTATAGCGGGGGCCGCTGGCAGGACGATGCCACGCTCGTGGTCCTCATTTGCGAATAGAATAGAACCCACGGTATAAACCGGCCTGGTCCGGCCTTTTCTGCTCCCCGATGCGAATCACGCCAGTCACTGGATGGTTGGCTTTAACTTTGGGACCCAAGTCGCGAACTGATCCATTCCGACGGGTTCAATCCCCGCATCACGCAGGGTGTCGCGAACGAAGCAGTGGCGCTCATTTTCCGCCAGCAGCGGAACGTCGGTCACCGCCGCAAACTCTGAGGCGAAAGGCGCCCGAGCGGCGATGCGCGATGCAGTGTACGCGTAAGACTTGCTGCAATCCCCAGGAGCGCGAGAAACGCTGCGTGTTTGCACATAGCCTCGCGTGCCATTTCGGCGGTAACTATAGACTATGCGCATGGGGTCGCCGGGAAAGGCAAACTCCGCTACGCCCATCGACTTCCGGATGCGTTTCCAGAGTCCAGCCGCTTTCCAGACTTGCGAGCAGTAGCTGCGAATCATTGCACGGCTGCCTGGAGCACCGACACGGCTGAACTTGCGTGGCGGAGCAACGTGCTCCGCGTACAGCCGTTCGAGTTCGGGATCTAGGTCATCCGCGTAGACTCCTTTTTGGGCGCCAACTGCAGTCCATTGGAGAGGGTCTTGTTCCAATCCTCGATGAGCATCTGAAGTTCCTCTCCCACGGCAAGTGTCCCGCCCTGTTCCGACCGCCGATTCCTCAGAAAGGTAGCAAAACCGATCTTCGGGATAAAAGTAGCCGTCGTCCCCGCAACATGCGGGATTGTGCTAATGCTATTTGCTGCCCCCGGTAAGCTCCGTGCTCCACGTGGCAGCTCGATTCCTAAATCGAGAAACCCTGCGTTCAATTTGGGAAGTAACCTAGCCTCTTGGAATCCCACTCCGGGAGGCGTAGTTGTTCAAAAAGAAAAAGCCGGAACACTCGTCCCGGCTTCTTGCTCAAGCAGATCTCTGGTGCTTGAAAAGACTTACCGTTTCTTTTTCTTCTTCGCTGCCTTTTTCTTCTTCTTGGCGGCTTTCTTCGGCTTCGATCTTTTTGCCTTTTTCTTCGGCACCGCTCTCTTCTTCGCCGCTTTCTTGGCCGGCTTCTTTGCCGCTTTCTTCGCTTTCTTGGCCGGCTTCTTTGCCGCGGGCTTGGGCGCAGTCTTTGGCGTGGGAGCCTCTTCCTCGGGCTCCTCGCCGACGATTACCAGCTCCTCTTCCTCGGTTTCGACGATCTCTTCCGTTTCGCCCGCCAACTCCTCGTCGTCTTCCAGCCGGGACAGCTCGTTGTCGTCTTCGAAATTGTCCTTCTCGATTTCCATTCCATCCTCCCCTGGGGGAATCTTTGGCCCCCGTTTGCAAAGGGGGGCCACGGGTCGCTGTTCTGGCCGGAGTTACCTGAAATTCCACCCCGTCCTTGAGCCGTTGTTACCGTACTCGCCGGGAGTTGTCAAGCATTCTGCGGTATTCCTTCGAAGAGACTGCCGGGATGGCGGGGAGTGGGGCGCGAATAAACCGCAATGGAAAACTCTTCGAGACCCTTGCTCGCCCGTAATCCATTCATGCAAAACGACTTAATTGTGATTTGCGGCGACCGCTCCGCTTGCTGTGCCGCCTGTCGCGGGTTGCGAGGCTTTTTTCTTGGACTTGGATCGTGCCCGCGCGGGCGAACTTTCTGGCGCCCCGCCAAGGGTGTAGATGCGCAGCACCATGCCGCGGCTTACTTTGTTGGCCTTCAAGCGATTCCATTTCCGCAAGTCGTCCGCACTCACGCTGAAGCGGTCGGCGATTCCCAAAAATGTGTCGCCGCGCCGCACACGATAACTCACCAGCCGGCGCTTCGTTTCCGATTGCGGCCGTGTCGCAGGGATGATCAGCTTCTCGCCCGCATCGAGCGCGGCTTTGCGCTCCAAATTGTTGGCATCGGCAATGGCCGCAGCCGTCACGCGATATTTCTTGGCTATGGATGTGAGCGTTTCTCCGTTTTCCACGCGATGGCGCCGCCAACTGACCCACTTGTCCGGAGGAATATCCGCGATCTCCGCGGAGAACTTTTGCGCCGTGCCCAGCGGCAGATGCAGTTCGAATGAGGGATCGTCGGGAGTCGCGAGACGCAGCAGAGAGGGATTGAGCGAGCGAAGCGTCTCCGCGTCGACGTCGATGGTCTCCGCCACCAGCCGCAGATCGATGGCACGGCCCGGTTTCACGACATCGGTAGGGACCGGCGCCTCCGGTTCGGCCTGGATGTTGTAGTGCGCCGCATCCTTGGCGATCAGCGTCAGCGCGATGATGATGGGCACATAGTTTTTCGTTTCGCGCGGGAGCACATTGCGCTTGTAAAGCTCCCAGAAATCGGCGTAACCCGTGCGCTCGATGCCCTTCTGCACGTTGCCCGGGCCGCAGTTGTAAGCGGCCATCGCCAGGTACCAGTCGCCGTAAAGCTTGTAGAGGTCGCGAAGATGCTGCGCCGCGGCGTGCGTGGCCTTCTCGGGATCCTGGCGTTCATCGATCCACCAGGTGTGCCGGAGGCCGTATTGCTGCCCGCGGTAGGCCACGAATTGCCAGATCCCCCGCGCGCCGGCGCGCGAAAGCGCCAGCGGCTGAAAGGCGCTCTCCGCTTGCGCCAGGTAGATCAGGTCCTGCGGCAGGCCCTCTTCCCGCAGCACGCGGGAAATCATCTGGCGATAACGACCAGCGCGCCGCAGCCCGGTTTCCACAATGGCGCGGCCGCGCGGCGTTTGGAAAAAATTGAGAAAGGAAAGCACCTGGTCGTTCACCATCAGCGGCAGGTCGTGGGAAAAGTTCTTAGCCGCTTCCTCGGCCCGCTCTTTCAGCCGCGGATCGACCGGAAAGGTCATCTCCGCCACTTCGTCAATCGCCGCCGGAACCGCGGGAGCCTCGCTGAAGCCATCTCCGGCCCGGAAAGCCTGCAGCTCGTAGGCATACACCGTGTCCACCACGCGATGAAACAGTTCGCTCAACCGGGGATCGCCATTGGGGTCGTAGCCGCTCTCCAACATCCAGTCGACGGCGTCGTCGAAATCCTTCCGCGCGGCTTCGAGGTGACCGGCCTTGAAATTTTGCTCGCCGGAGGCGAATTTTTCCTGGACCTTCTGGATCAGGTAGTCCTTGCCGTCCGGAACCGCAGGCAACAACCACACGTAGTAGCGGTGCGGCGGATTCACTACCGGCAAAAGCGCAAGTTCCGCCTGAGCCTGCGGCGTGGCCGCCGGCGCCAGCGCCGGAACTTTTGCCTGCACGGGCTTTTTACCGGCGTCTTCGCAGCCCAGCAGACCAGCCGCGAAGAGCAGGGTACCAGCCGCGATGTGCAGCCGTTGTGTCATCCCTTCATGGTAAGGAGGCGCTCACCCCAAGGTCAACGCATTCCCGCGGGCAGGGGGTGACGCTCTCAGTACAAGCCGGGACCTTCCTCGGCGCTGTTCCGGGCCTCCCTGATTTGGGATAGACTCGCGCTGGAGGTGATCCCGTGAAGACCAGCGCGCGACTTGCCGAGGCGAACCGCTTCCGAGCGCAGGCCCTTTGCCTGCTCGCCTTGCTCCTCGCCTGCGCTTCGGCCGTCTCCTCGCAGCAGAATAGCCTTGCTACTGAAAAGCGCGCCGAAATCGAAAAGGCGGTTTCGAGTTTCATGTCGGCAAATAGCGTGCCCGGGATTGGGGTGGCCGTCGTCCTGGAGGGTGAACCCGCATGGTCCGCGGGATTTGGCATAGCCGATCTGGAGAATTTTGCTCCGGCGACCTCCTCAACGCTCTTTCGGCTCGGATCCATTTCCAAACCGATCACCGCCGTCGCCGTTTTACAGCTTTGGGAGCGCGGCAAATTGGATCTCGATGCGCCTGCTCAGAAGTACTGTCCCGCGTTTCCGCAAAAAGAATGGCCGATCACCGCGCGCGAACTGCTCGGCCACCTGGGCGGCATCCGGCACTACAACAGCGACGGAAAAGGAGACATTCCCGAGGATAGCGCCCGCCATTTCGCTAGCATGGAGGAGTCACTGCAGATTTTCGCGGCTGACCCTCTCGTCTCGAAACCCGGAACGAAATTCAACTACTCGACTTACGGCTACACGCTTCTTGGGTGCGTCCTGGAAGGCGCCACCTCGCAGAAGTACGTGGACTTTGTGCGGGAGAATGTTTTCAAACCTGCGCGAATGGAGCACACCCAGGCGGATGATTTTTTTGCGGTGATTCCCCACCGGACCCGCTGGTATCACAAAGACAAAGCCGGAGCGGTCCGCAATGCGGGCGTCCTGGACTCCAGCTACAAGATTCCCGGCGGCGGCCTGATTTCTTCCGCGGACGATATGGCGCGGTTCGAAGCCGCCATTCTCGCTGACAAACTTGTACAGCGCTCGACGCGCGACCTCATGTGGACCATTCTGAAACCTACAGAAGGCAAGCCCAGCCACTACGCCCTGGGATGGTTCGTTGCCGAAAAGTTTGGCCTCCGAATCGCGGGCCATACTGGCGGACAACAAGGTACGGACACTGCGTTCTTGATGGCGCCCGAGCGGCGCGCAGGTGTAGTCGTGCTGGCCAACATGGACAACGTGAACACCAACCTTCTCGCGGATGAAATCTTGAAGATCGCACTCGACCTCAAAGACAAGACTCCTTAACAAAAAACCGACCGAGTTTAGACTTCTGCACGTTTGAGAAGATATTGCGCTGCCAGCGGAAACGCAGCCGCCAGGAAAACGGCGCGCCCTAAGGATCCCCACGGAAACGCGACCGCATAAGGCTGATAGTCGTTCATCAGCCAGATCACGGGTCCTGCAAACAGAGGCGGCAGATTGAGGTGCATCGGAACCGTGACAAGTTGACGCACGATCATATACACGCTTACCACTGCAGTCGTAGTGATCAGCCCGCCGCTCGCGCTGCGCCGCAACGCAGTCATCAGCGTGGTCAGCCCCAGCATTGGCAGCCCGACGATGACCATCATCCAGGGAGCAACCAGGAGCAACGACAGGTTCCAATTCCTGGTCAATGTGCCCAGGATCACCGCCGCGAGGTATGTGGGCACGATGGCCACAATCACCATTTCCGCCACGCAGACGCCCCAGTGTGTCCACGTCACCGAAGTTCGCGTCCGCGGTCGCGTCCACAGATATTCAATTGTTCTAGGCTCGATCTCACTGCCGGAAGCAGTCGCGCCGAGAAACACCGCCGAAAGAAATCCGCTCGTCAACAATCCAGTGAGTACCATCAGACTCACCACGTGCACGAGCGTTGCAGGGTCGCGCGTGTACTCACTCCGGTCGAAATACCACCATCCGTTTCGTACCTCGAGCCCTGGCTGGAGAGTGAACAGGAAGGCGGTCGCTGTAAACATCATCAAGAGAAAGATGAAACGGGCGCGGCTTTCGCGCCAGCATTTCCAGGCGTACATGGATCCTCCTTGCGAACCAGGTGTAGAAACAGTTCCCTCAATCCGAGCGGGGAAATCTCCAATATCGTGGCGCCCTGGCTGCGCAATTCCGCCGCAAACCGCTCCGCCTCCCGCGCCACAACGTAGCGCCGGAATCGACCGTCGGCTGTTGCGGAGACGACATCCGTCGAAGACACGGCAGGTAAACCTTCCCCAGAAGCGATCACCAGCCGGAATTCCTGCCGTATCTCCTCTAGACGCGATTCGAGCAGCAGGTGTCCCTCTTCCAGGATCCCGACCCAGTCGCAAATCTGTTCCACTTCGCCGAGATGGTGGCTGGACACAAAAATCGTCCGCCCCTGGCTGACGTGGTCTTCAATCAGCGTGCGCAAAATTTCGTCCACCATCACGGGATCAAGGCCGGCAGTGGGCTCGTCCAGAATCAATACTTCCGCCCCCTGCGCCAGCGCTAGGAGCAGCGCCACCTTGCTCTGATTCCCAACGGAGAGTTTCTTGAACGCCGTCTTCATGGGGATTTCCAGCCGCTGCGCCAGCTGCGCCGCCGCCTCATCCGACCAGCGCGGAAAATACGCTTTGTTCATGCGCACCAGTTCCGCCGGCGTGGCCCAGCCGTAAAGCTGCTTGCACTGCGGTACAAACCCCACGCGTTCCAGGATGCGCATCAAATCTGTCTCGTGCGTGGGATCGAGCCCCAGCACCCGCGCGCTTCCCTTCGTCGGCCGTACCAGCCCCAGCAGCATCCGCATCGTCGTCGTTTTCCCCGCGCCGTTGCGCCCCAAGAATCCATACACCGCTCCCGGCTGGATCCGCAAATTCAGCTCCGATACGGCCGCTCGCGCCCCAAACGATTTGCTGAAGCCCTCCGTCAATATGGCCGCATCGCTCATGGCTGGCCTCCCAGTTTGTCGAGTTCCTCTTCCAACAATTTCATTGTTTCTTCACCGGTCAACCGCAGTTGCCGCCCTTCCACCGCCAACTGCCGCGCGTGCGGACGCAACCGCTTCACCTTTTCGCTTTTCAGCAGCCCTGGCAAACCGTCCGCCACAAACGTCCCGCCACCCGGCACACTCCGGGTCACACCATCGCGTTCGAGGTCCTGATAAGCGCGCGCCACCGTATTCGGATTGATGCGCAGCTCCGCCGCCAGCTTTCGCGTCGACGGTAGCGCCTCCCCGGTGCGCAGCGCCCCGGCCGCCACTGCCTGCTTCACCTGCGATTCCAGTTGCAGGTAAACCGGCACGCCCGACGACGGGTTGAGGTGCAAGAGCATATTGTACTAATACACTAGTACAGTTGGGCTGTCAAGCATTTTCCCGGATGGCGTTTTCTTGCTCTTCTCACCCGCTAACCGATTGACCCCAAAGGGATAAAAATTCCCCTTGCTCAATACCGTCTCCTGTGGTAGTCTGTCTTTGCGTTTGTTGCTCTTGTATCGCCTTTGGGTAGTAAAGCGGTCGCAAGGTCACACTTGCGGCCTATTTTTTTGTTCGGTGGACCGCTTTGCAGTCTTCCCGAACGAAGCTTGAAGACGGCCGCGGCTCTGTTGAGGGGCTCGGGACTTGGGGCATCAGATAGCTTAATGTTGTGCTTAGCCGGTTTCCGGCTGACAGAAAAGAGTAAAGCAGTGAGTAAAGAACAAGGTACAGTGAAGTGGTTCAATGCCAGCAAGGGCTTCGGCTTCATCCAGCGCCAGAGCGGCGAGGACGTTTTCGTCCATTTCTCCGCGATCGTGGCTGATGGCTATAAGACGTTGAACGATGGCCAGGCGGTTGAATTCGAAGTTTCCAAGGGCCCCAAGGGTCTGCAGGCTTCGAACGTACAGCCCCTCTAATGGATAGCTGCTTCCGGCCTGATCGGCCTTAACTCCGATCCAACCGGTTTCAGCCTCACTTCACAAAAATACAAAACGGGCGTCCCGCTTCAAACCGGGGCGCCCGTTCTGCTTTTTACCCCCTCTTCGAACCTCCGGCATCCTGCCTTTGTAGGGGCACGACATCGTGCCCTTCTTCTGCATTTGCACCCGTCCATCCCCTCCCCGACGCGTCCCCTCCCGATGTCATTCCGAGCGATACAACCACCCCGAAGGGGTGGCCGCCGCTAGTTTCTGGTTTCTAGTTCGCACTTTTCTTCTTCCCTCCATACAGCGTCACTTTTCCATCTACTACCACCCCTAGGTACCGCCCCGCCGAAAGAAATTGCATCACCTGGTGTCCCGCGCGCGCCAATTGCGCCCAGTGCGATTCCGTTTTCGGATTCTGCTCGAGCCCCCTTAGCGGCTGCCCCTCAAACTCAAAATCCACTTCGCGCAAACGCTTTCGCGGCGTCTCTCGCACCGCGAACCTCTTCCCGTCCAACTCGACCTCCGCCGCGCCTTCCACCAGCGCCTGCCGCCATACCTTTTCCATCGCTTCTTCCAATGTCATGGCCACCTCCCCATCCACCAACACGCCTTGTAGCGGCGACTTCATGTCGTCCTTCGTTTCGTTGATCTTGTAGTGATGGGTCTTTCGCGGTTTTTGCGGTCCGACTCCAGTTGAACAGACCCGCGCTTGTGGTAGGGGCGGGGCTTGCCCCGCCCGCCGTCGTTGCACGCCCTCACCTCTCATCCCGAGCGCAGCCAGGGACCTGCTTCTCACTCCAGTACCTCTTACTTCACCGCCGCGTGATGGTCGTAGCTGATCACCCGGGTAATCTTCCATGCGCCGTCTTTAGTATTGCCACAGATGGATGAACTTCCCTTCGCCAACCGCCTCAGTGTCTTCATGCCCCGGAGGGTGGAAGCGGTGAACCCCCATCTCCACCGCGCCGTAGCCCTTCATGTAGTAGACCTGGAGTGTCCCCGGAGCGAGTTCCCGCGTCACTTTGCCGCAGATCTTCTTCTTGACGCTATCGGTCAATTTCTCCCTGCCGAGCGTCACCCCGCCCTGATCGTGATAGAACCCCACGTCATCGGCGAAGAAGCTGGCGAACTTTTCCAGGTCGCACCGGATATAGGAATCGAACAGCGCCGCATCCAGCGCTGTGATGGCTTTGTCCAGTTCCGCCTGCGATTGAATGCCTTCCAGGGACGGCACCGCGTGGGCCTCCACGCGACCGGCAAGCAAAGCCAGCAGCGGCAGCAGCAACAGCATTCTTGGCAAACGAGAAGGCATTTACATCGAGAAGTCCTTTCCGCATGATAGTTAGTGCACCGGGAGATACGCGGCCGGGTCATTCAATGTTCCCCGGCTTCTGATCAGTGGCTATTTGTGGAGGCCACCTTACGTCGCCATCTTGGGGCATGCTCTGCCCCAACATTCGTTGCGTCGAAGGTAGGGGAAGCGTACGATGCGCGAGGCAGACGTCCAAATCCGAAATTCCGGTTTAGATAGTTGCTCGAACATTTCGACGGAGGTGAGCCATGAGAGCGAAGCCACTGATTATCTGTGGGCTAAGTTACGTTGTCGCGATCTCTCTGGTGCTGACTGTGCATCTACGATCACAGTCTGGCGATTCTGTTTCCGCGCCGTCGCAACCAGTTGCGGCGGTGAAGCCGGTGACGGAGGAATATTTTGGGACGAGGGTTACGGATCCCTATCGCTACATGGAAAATATGAAGGATCCCGAGGTTCAGAAGTGGTTCAAGGGCCAGGATGATTACACACGGGCGGTGCTGGCGCGGATTCCCGGACGACCCGGGCTTCTGAAGCGCATCACTGAATTGGATCAGTCTGCGCCGTTCCGGGTGTTCGATGTGCAACGGCTGCAGGGCGAAAAATACTTCTATCAAAAGAGGATAGCGAACGAAGACATTGCCAAGCTGTACGAGCGGGAGGGACTGGAGGGCAAAGAAAAACTGCTGGTGGACCCGGACAAGTTCGTGAAGGAAGCAGGCACACACTATTCGCTCGACTACTATCTGCCGTCTCTGGACGGTCACTACGTGGCCTATGGGATTTCGCCGAGTGGTTCGGAGGATGCGGTTATTCACATTCTGGATGTGACGACCGGGCGCGAGTCCAGCGAGACCATTGATCGGAGCTGGTATGGCGGGATCAGCTGGATGCCTGACAATCGCTCGTTTACGCACATCCGGTTTCAGGAGTTGAAGCCGGGAATGGACCCTGCGGAACGACGGCTGAAAAGCCGGGTATGGCTACACCGCGTGGGAACTGACGCGGGAAAAGACATGCCAGTCTTCGGGTACCAAGTCGATCCCCAAATCAAACTGGAACCTGCGGACTCCAGCTATATCGGAATTGATCCTCGCAGCCCTCATGTAATCGCGTATGTAAGTCACGGGTTCGATAACGATCTGACGTGCTTTACGGCGCCGGTGGAGTCCGTAAGCAAAGGGAATGCGTCCTGGCAGAAGATCTTCGATAAAAAAGAGGGAATCACCAATCTGGACGTGCGCGGCGACGATCTTTATTTGATTTCGCACAAGGATGCGCCGCGATTCAAGGTGATTCACACAACTTTCTCGCATCCAGACCTGGAGCGGGCGGAAGTGATGGTGGCGCCGAGCGAGATGGTAGTCAGCAGCGTGGTGGCGGCCATTGACGCGCTTTACGTAGTGGCGCTGGACGGTGGAGTCGGAAGGTTGTGGCGGGTTCCGTATGGCGGTGGCAAAGCGGAAGAAGTGTCGCTGCCGGTGAACGGATCGATTGCTTTGGGAGGAGGCGATCCGCGTCTGCCGGGTTTCCTGATGTTTTTGGAGGCGTGGACCAGGGCGGACAACATTTATCAGTACCAGCCCGGCACGAAACAAGTGACTGTTGTGCAGCTTCAGACGGCAGGACCCCATGACCACCCTCCCGATCTGGAAGCGGAAGAAGTGAAAGCGCCGAGCTTCGACGGAACGATGATTCCCCTGTCTATTATTCACAAGAAGGGAATCCAACTGGACGGGTCGCATCCCACGCTGCTGAGAGGTTACGGCGCCTACGCTATCAATGAAGATCCGGCTTTTGATCCCAAGTGGATTGCGTGGCTGGAGCGCGGCGGAATTATCGCGATCGCTCACGTGCGCAGCGGCGGAGAATACGGCGAAGAGTGGCACCAGGGCGCCACCAGCAAGAACAAACCAAATAGTGGAAGGATTTCATCACCTGCGCGGAATACTTGCAGAAGCGCGGATACACGACTGCGGCAAGGCTGGCGGGGCAAGGCGGAAGCGCGGGCGGGATCTTAATTGGAGGGGCATTTACTGCGCGGCCGGACTTGTTCGCGGCAGCGCTAGACGATGTGGGACTTTCGGACATGATTCGAGATATGGTCACGCCGGACGGGCCACTGAATGTTCCAGAGTACGGAGGACTGGACACGCCTGAGGGATTCCAGAGCCTGCAGGAAATCAGCGCTTATTACCATGTGAAGGATGGCGTGCACTATCCGACGATCTTGTTGACGACCGGAATGAACGATCCGCGGGTGGTACCGTGGGAGCCCGGGAAGATGGCGGCGCGGCTGCAGGGGGCTACGGGGAGTGGGAAACCGGTGCTGCTGCGCGTGGAGTATCAAGGCGGGCATGGCGGGATCGGCGGGACGCGATCGCAAGGCCAGGAGCGGCTTGCGGATCAGTGGAGCTTTTTGCTTTGGCAATTCAGTGTCCCAGAGTTTCAGCCCCCCAAATGATGAGCAGCGGAGTTCTCTCTTGTGACGCCCAGGTTCTCGGCGAGTCGACTGAGAGGGATGACGCCGTAGGTCGCCGGCTGTCCTTGGATGACAGTGATGGGTTGCGGAGTTCCGGTTCGCAACGCACGATTGCCTGCAACGTGAAATTGGGGACGAAAATTGCCTCTGGCAAGTGTGCCGGCAATCACAGAAGCATTGAATCTGGGCGCCTAGCCCTTCCAGACGTACTTCCCGCACGCGCAAGGCACCGACTCCGTGGGATGTTTCTTTGCCATCGGTTGCCGGCAGACGGGACAATTTTTACGCCACATAATTGGACCAGCCTTTTCCTCAACAAACCGATTGCGCGCAGGCGGGAACGTCAAGCTGATCGAGCATTGCGTAGAATTCTTCCAGCTCTTGCATTGCTGTGAGAAGCTCGAGCGCTTTTCCGTAGGCCGCTATCGCCCCGGTTAAATTGTGAAACTCCGGAGAATCCTTAACCGTTCCCCGTCTTCGTATGTGCGCATCCGCCGATAGTTCCAGGATTCGCTCTATGCCTTGATTCGCAAGACCCTCACTATCATTCATCATCGGTTGGGCCTCCTTTCTACAACTATGGGTGCGCGCCTGCGGGATTCTGGATAAGGTGAAGCCTTGAATTTGCTGTGGATTATCATGGAGGAGAGGAACACGGGCGGGTTGCCTACTCTCGCCCCGCCCCGCGCACTCCTAGGTCGCCCATCGTTTCTGCGGTCTGTGGAAAGGGGTGGAGCTTTTACTTTCAACTTTAAACTGTGGACTGTTAACCTCCCTCCGCCATGGCCCGGCTCTCAGACATTTCCGCAGCCTCCAGTGAGCTCTACCCCTTTGTTTTCTTCTCTTTGCGGAATCGTTCGAGCAAAAATGGCCATTTGCTAAATACCAAACGTTTCAACGTGTTCTCGCTACTCGGTTTTTCCCTCTCCCAAAGGACAGTAGCGTTTCCGCTACACCGTACCTCGCGCTCCTTGTGGGACGCGCCTCCGAGCCGGACGATAGAAGTGCTAGTCGAAGGGAAGCCCGCTTCAAGCGCGCGGCCGTTGGTCGAAGGGAACCTAAGCAGAACATCATGGGTATGCTGAACCGCGCGGAATTGGACAATCTCGAACGCCGTGAGCTGCAGCTCACCATCCTGGCCGCTTCGTTTGTGCTGGTGCAGGCGGCCGGCCTGGCCATGTTCATGTACCCCCTGGTTTTCCTCCACCCTATTGGAAACAAGTGGACGCTTCGCGTCGCCTTCTTCGGTTTCTGCGCGCTGACGCTGCTCTTTGTCGGCTACTTAATCGACCGCCAGCGTACCGTGCGCAAACTGAAGGAGCAGATTCTGGCGGAGCTGGACCGCAACATTACGTTGCAGCATCAGGCCAGCGTGGACTTGCTCCAGAGCATGCCCGATCTAAATCATTTCTGGGATCGCCTGACGATGGAATACCGCAGGGCTATGACCATGCAGAAGACCCTTTCTCTCTTGGTCGTGAAAGCCAAATCCGCGAATGCGTCCGCAAATAATGACGGAAGCTCGGAAGCTTGGAGCGATGCCGCGAAAGCGATGTCTCGCAAACTGCGGCCCACGGATTCGCTCTACCGGCTTTCGACGGATACGTTTGCCCTGGTCCTTCCGGAGACCGACGTTCTAAATGCGAAGCGCATCGCCGTCCGCTTGCAGGAGGAACTACAAGGCGTCCGCGCCAAACACAATCTGGCGTTTGACATTACCGCGCACAATTATCCCGAACACGTGAAAAGCTCGCACGAGCTGGAAGAGATCGTGAAATCCCTGCTCCCCGCCCAGGACGAGTGGGCAACTCCGGTTCCCGTGGGGAAGGTTTAAGTTTCTGCGGTCTGTCCCGTTTTTGTTTTCCGCAGCCGCCGGGCGGTAAGTTGTTTCGTTCTTGCCTTTGTAGCAGCCGCGCGAAACTTGTCCTAAGCGTGGCCGAAGGAGCCCGGCATTTTGAGGGCGCTTTTTGTAGTGGCCTGCCTTCAGGCCGGTGCAGCTGTGAAGCGCGACGCTGGAAGAATCAGCCGAGCGCCTGTTTTAAATCTTCGATTAAATCCTGTTTGTCTTCCAGACCCATGGAAACGCGCACCGTTCCCGGACTGACGCCCGCGCGCCGCAATTCTTCGATCGTCATGTTGTAGTGCGAACTGTAGATCGGAAGAATCACCAGCGACTCAACTCCGCCAAGGCTTGCCGCCAGCAGGAACAGTCGCACGCGATCGCAGAAGCGCCGCGCCGCTGGCAGCCCCCCCTTCAAGTCGAACGCCAGCATGCTCCCGAATCCCCGCATTTGCTTCCTGGCCAGTTTGTGATCCGCATGCGACTTCAAACCGGGATAGTGCACGTGCTCTACTTTCGAATGTTTCTCCAGGAATTTGGCGACGGCGATGGCGTTTTCGCACTGGCGCTCGATTCGAACGCCGAGAGTCTTGATGCCGCGAATCAGGAGATACGCCGCGCCTGGGTCCATCGAGCCACCCAGGTAAATGATCATTTGGCGAACGCGCTCCATCCAATTCGAATTGCCGACGGCGACGCCAGCGATGATATCCGAGTGGCCCGCAAGAGCTTTTGTGGCGCTGTGAACAACCATCTCGTAGCCGAGGGCGATGGGATTCTGCAGAACAGGCGTGGCAAAAGTGTTGTCGATGATGGAGACGAGTTTGTGTTTCTTGGCGAAGGCCACAGCTTTGTGAATATCGACGAGGCGAAGCGTGGGGTTGGTGGGCGTTTCGACGTAAAGAACTTTCGAACGCGGCGTGACGAGATTCTCGATTCCGGCGAGATCGGTTCCGACGTGGCGGACGGTGATACCCATGTTGGGGAAAACGTCGCGCATCAAACGGTACGAGCCGCCGTAGAGTTGCGCGGTGGATATCACTTCATCTCCGGATTTCAGCGCAGCAAGGAGCGCGGAGGAAATGGCCGCCATGCCGGAAGAGGTGACCACGGCGGCTTCGGCGCCTTCGAGCGCGGCGATTTTCTTTTCGGCGACGGAGAGCGTGGGATTGCCGTAGCGAGTGTAGATGTAGGCCGTGTTTTTGCCCTCGGCCCACAGCTTCATTTCCTCCGTGGAAGAAAAGGTAAAAGTGGAAGAGCGGATAATCTCCGTGACGATCGGACCATTGACGCCGTGGCGGTTGGGTTCACCGCCGTGAATGGCTTGTGTCTGCGGGCCGAGTTTTGCGCGTTCGCTGGTTTTCATGTGCAAGAGTGTGCACCTGGTGCGCGAACAAAAACAGCCTCCAAATTGGCATTGCCATAGACAATTTGGGCTGGCGTGTCACAGAGAGGAAACAGAAAACTGGCCGCGCCCTGACTGCTTCTATTATTGCGAAGCAGAGTCCCGGCCGCCTGCGCGAAGGAGATGTCCAATTGGGGTTCTACTTAGCGGCTGCGGCCGCAACAGAGTGATCCAGAATTGAAGCGGCGCGCCCTACTTCCGTCACCCCAAAAATCACCAACGGCGAATTCGTACTTGGCTCAACACCGCAGTACGCGTAGTTGATGTTGATATTGGCATCGCCCAGTTTGGAGGCAGCGCGTGCCAGCTCGCCAGGCGTGTGCGGAAGCTTGACTTGAACCACTTCCCCTTCCGTGTAGGTTATCCGTTCCTGCTCCAGGACGGCTTCCGCAGCTGCCGGTTTATCGACGACAATGCACACGAGAATCGTTCTCTCCGAAGGAATCGATTGAAAAGCCAGGATGTTTATACCCTGGTCGGCGAGCGAGCGGCACACTTTTCCGAGCGATCCAGAACGATTGTCCATGCGCATGGTCAATTCCTTGGTGATGGGCATGCCGGGGACCTCCTTGAGAGCCATGAATGGCAAGGTGATGAGTCGTCATCCTGCCGAATGGCTATGAGGCTCGATGTGGTTGGGGACGGAATCTTACGTCTAGACCATGGCGGATGCAAGGGCCGCTCTAACGGCACGCTCTCTAGAGGGCGGCGAACCGCCGAACCTTGGCGGGATCCAAGTTCGATGGACGAATCGCTGCGAATGGGCCTGGGCCTGCCCCCATGCACGGTGCTAAACGGAGTCCGGGCGGCGGTGCTAAATCTTTGCGTGGCGAGAACATACGGAAGAATTGGGTGTATACTCCGGCTGACTGGAAAAGCCAACTGGTCATTCGGAGGAAGAGTCTCTATCACGGAATTACAAACCTTGATTTGAGCCCGGCCGAGCGCTGGGGAGCAATGGAACGGCCGGCACTCAGTTAGAGAGGGTGCAATGAAGCAGACCTTCGCTATCGGTATCGGAGGCGCGGCCGGACAGGGTGTCGCTACGCCGGGCGACATTTTCGCAAAGATTTTCAGCCGGCGGGGCCTGCACCTTAACGCTTACAACGCCTACCAATCCATCATTCGCGGCGGCCACACCTTACTGACGATTCGATCGGGCACGGAAAAGGTCACTAACATGGGTGACCGTATCGATCTTCTCATTCCCCTAAACCAGGACACCATGGATCGGCATTTGCGGCTGCTCACTGCGGGCGCGGCGTGCATCTATAATTCGGACACCATTAAGCCAGGCGCTGCGGCTAGCGGCGTACAGCTTTGCCCTCTTCCGGTTTCGGAGTTAGCCGACATCACCAGAAATAAGGTTGCGCAGAACACGCTGGCGGTCGGCGCCGGCCTTCGCATGATCGGTATCGGCTTCCCGGCATTGGAGGAAGTTCTTCGAGAACAGTTCAAGAAAAAAGGCGATGCCGTAGTGGGCGAAAACGTTGGAGTCGCGCGGGCCGGCTACGATTATGCGGCGGCTCACTTTACGGATTTTCCGAATCCGATGCCCA
>Ga0137409_10002831_pt1 | contig 18451 bp, 17 predicted proteins | sample CZODoug1_16funga_FD_122059 | JGI IMG/M metagenome (GOLD analysis project Ga0137409, IMG submission 122059) | Vadose zone soil fungal communities from Angelo Coast Range Reserve, California, USA - CZODoug1_16fungal (Hybrid Assembly) | ecosystem: Environmental > Terrestrial > Soil > Vadose zone... | reverse complement strand
CAGATCGTAGGCATCGTTCAAGCGCAGGTTGCGATCGGCGAGGCTGTAACCGAGCGCGGTGAAAGCGTGCGCGTCTTCGGGCTTCAACAGCATAAGATGGCGCAGATGCTCCTCCATCACATCGACGCGATCGAGCCGCTCCGCTGCCATCGCCGTGTCATACAGCAGGCTGGAATCTTCGGGCGTGCGTTGCAGCGCCGCGGCGAGCAGGTCGAAGGACTCGTTGTAGCGATGGGCATCGCGCAGGATCTGCGCCTCGGTCAACGTCAATTGCGTCTTTTCCTCGGGGCAGTTGACCGGTGTGGCCGCGAGCAGTGCGCGACTTTCGTCAATCCGATTCATCTTGCCCAGCACGATTGACTTGCGCATGCGCGCGTTCAGATATTGATCGCCGCCGTCGATGTGATTGAGCCACTCGAGAGCTTCCGGATAGTTGTGTTCTTCTTCCGCCAGCCGCGCCAAATTCAGGTGCGCCTGGTCGGGATCGCGATCGGCGCCAGGGGTTTCTTCCAGCACCTGCAGGTAGCGTGTCAGGTAGGAGCGCGCGACGGTGCGCGGCGGCGGTGAATCCATCGCCAACACGCCGGCGGCATAAAGCGCATCGAGGTTGCGGCTGTCGGCGGCGAGTACGCGTTCGAACTCAACGCGCGCGGCGGGCACCTTATTGTCGGCCACCAGCAGGCGCGCATAGGTCATGCGTGCGTTGATCGACGTAGGATTGCCCGTCAGGAAATTGGCGAGCAGAACCAATGCCTGCGCGCGGCCGGTCGCATCATCGCGGCCGCCGGGGCGCGCCAGGTACTGCGCCGCGCTCAGTGCGGCAATTTCGAATCCTGGCCGCCGTGCCAGAGCAATGCGCGCTTCTTCAACGGCGCGCTGATTCATGCCGGCCGCCTGCGCGCCATGCGCGAGCGTGAGGTGCACATCGGCGCCGTGCTTGCTATCGTCTTGATACGGTGTCGCGAGCCGCTGCAGCAGATCAAACGCGGCGGCGCGATCCGGCGCGCGCGCGAGCGTGCGTTGCACGCGCGCCAGTTCGTTAAGCGGCGCCGCGGACGCCTTGATTTGCTGCGCGAACAAAGGCTCGGATTCCTCGTAGCGTCCATTGGCAACCAGCAATGCGCCGACCGCCTGCTGCGCCTCGACCGAATGTGGTGCCAGTTCGTGCCACAAGCGCGCCGCGTCGAGCGCCTGCGCCAGCGCGCGCGCGCCGATCGCAACTTCAGCCGCGCGCCGTGCCAGGCGTGGATCACGAGTCTGTCGTGCTTCGGCGAGAAAGGTCGCGTAGGCATCGCCGGCATCGCCGCGTTGGACAGCAATTTCGGCGGCCATCAATTGGTACAGCAGGTCGCTGTTCAAATCGACGCTGGGCAACGCGTCACCCGGACTTGCGCCTGCGGTGTCGGGCGTGCTTTCGGCGGTCGCGTCGCTCGCGTCCGCGGCTGCTGGCGCGATCGGCACCGATGAGCAGGCAGCAAAGATACTTGCGGCGGCCAGCACGGCGGCGAGGCGCGTCGAAGCAAAAACGAAAGTGATCGCGCCGAGCGAGAGGGTTGCGGATGAGTCGCGGGCGAACGAGCCAGCGGGGGAGGAGCGAGGGTTAGGTGATATTTGCTTCATCAGTCAGCAATCAGACGCGAGCCTTGCGCGCCGGGAGCAGCGCGTAAGCTCGCGCGGAAAATGGCCAGCGTGCGACCCGGCTTTGTTGCGAAAATAAGCGCGCTGCAAAATTCGCGCGGCTGTATGCCACCTTGACTGCGGCATGACGCGCTCGTGCGGCTTGAGTGCTCGCCGCGTGAGCGCAACCCGTGGGCAATGAGCGCTTTCCCCGTGGCAAATCGAGTGCCGCATTCGCTGCTGCCATAGCCGCCACCTTAGCGCCAGTGTAGTCGCTGCGACCATGCCCGAGTTACCGGAAGTCGAAGTTACCCGACGAGCGCTCGCCCCACACGTCGAAGGGCGGGCTGTACGGCGCGTTGCGCTCAGAACGCGAAGCCTGCGCTGGCCGATTCCCGCCCGCTTGCCGCAGATTCTGGTGGGCCAGACGGTGCTTGCGCTGCAACGGCGCGGGAAATACCTGCTGTGGCAATTCAAGCGCGGCACGCTGATTTCGCATCTCGGCATGTCCGGTTCGTGGCGCGTGCACCTCAAGCCCGCGCCGGCGCCCAGTGCGCACGACCACGTCGACTTGGTACTGGATGGCGCCTTGCTGCGCCTGACGGACCCGCGGCGCTTCGGTGCGCTGCTTTGGCATCCCGCCAGCCGTGGCGACGTGGCGCGCCACGTGTTGTTGGCGCGCCTTGGCGCCGAGCCCTTCGATCCGCACTTCGATGCGAGGCGCCTCTATGCCGAAACGCGTGGCCGCAGCGCCGCGATCAAGCAAGTACTGCTGGCCGGTGACATCGTGGTCGGGGTCGGCAATATCTACGCATCTGAGAGCCTGTTCCGGGCCGGCATCAATCCGAAAATGCCGGCGCGCCGGCTCGGCCTCGCTCGTTGTGCGGCCTTGGTGGATGCGATCCGCGACGTGCTCACGGCGGCGATTGGTGTCGGTGGCAGCACGTTGCGCAACTTCGTGGGTATCAACGGCGCCGCCGGCTATTTCATGATGGATGCACGCGTTTATGACCGCGCGGGCCAACCCTGCATCGCGTGCGGCGCGCGCATTCGCAAGATCGTGCAGGGCGCGCGCGCCACGTATTACTGCCCGCACTGCCAAAGGCGGTGAGCAGGCGATGAGAGAGGCAGTGCAAGAGGCGGTGCTGGAAGCGGTGCAAGAAGCTGCGAGAATGTGTTGGGATCGCCCGAAAAGCGAGGTCATGCGCCTCGTTTCTTGTGGAGTCTTGCTCCCACTTTGACCGCAACATCGCGCTGTCTCATCCAACCGCCTTCGCGCGATGCTGCGTTGGGGCGCCGCCGACTCGTGTGATATCTTGACTCATCCGTGGCACTGCGCATGAGTCGCGCAGTGAGCGCACGGCCCTCGATGGCAGAACTCGCAAGCAGCTTCCAGGAGTACGGCGCGTGGCGCGATACGCTCGCAGCCGCCATCAATCAGCTGCGTCGCTGGCTCGAAGGCGGGCAGCTCCTTGAAAGCGACGCCAGCCGGCGCCTCGATGTGGCGCTGGATCGGCTCGGCGAAGACAAGCTGGTGATCGCCTTTGTCGCCGAGTTTTCGCGCGGCAAGAGCGAACTGATCAACGCCATTTTCTTTGCTGACTATGGGCGAAGGATCCTTCCCTCCTCGGCTGGGCGCACGACCATGTGTCCGACCGAACTGTTGTACGACGAATCGCTGCCACCCTGCATTCGCGCGCTACCGATCGAGACCCGCGCGCGCCTGGGCACGACGTCGGACTTCAAACGCTCGGCTGCTGAATGGCGCGTATTTCCGGTCAACACCGATTCCGCCGACGGCATGTTGCAGGCATTCAGCCTAGTGGCCGACACCGTACGTGTCACGGTGGAAGAAGCGCGCATGTACGGCCTCTTCGATCCGGACGATCCTGATCAGGTGCTGGCAATCGATGAGACCGGCGCGGTCGAGATCTCGCGCTGGCGCCATGCGGTGATCAATTTTCCGCATCCGCTGCTCAAGCAGGGACTCGTGATCCTCGACACGCCGGGCCTGAACGCGATCGGCACTGAGCCCGAATTGACGCTGTCTCTTGTGCCCAACGCGCACGCGGTGCTGTTTGTGCTGGCGGCCGATACGGGTGTAACCAAGAGCGATCTCGATGTCTGGCGCCACATCGTCGGCGACGCCGGCAGCAACAGCAATCACATGGCGGTGCTGAACAAGATCGATGGGTTGTGGGACGCGTTGAAGACCGAGGCCGAGATCGAGGCCGAGGTCCAGAAGCAGATCGTCAGCGTCAGCCGCACGCTCGACCTCGATGCCAGCCGCGTGTTTCCGGTGTCGGCGCAAAAGGGTCTGGTGGCGAAGGTCACCGGCGACGATCGGCTGCTCGCACTCAGTCGTTTGCCGTCGCTGGAAGCGGCGCTTGTTGATCTGCTGGTGCCCGCCAAGCAGCGCATCGTCCGCGAGCAGACGCTGGCGGTGGTCGACCGGGTGGCCGGCGAAACGCGCCAGGCGTTGGCCGCGCGTGAGCGCAATTTGATCGAGCAACTCTATGAGCTGCGCGCTCTGCAGGGGAAAAACCAAAGTTCGATCGAGCGCATGTTGATCCGCGCCCAGGGCGAACAACGCGACTTTGAAGACAACGTCCGCAAGATCATTGCCGCGCGCGTTGTGCTGGCGCGCCTGGCCGAAGATGCCTACGCAACCTTGCGGCTCGATGCGCTGCGCGGCAAGGTTCTCGAGGCGCGCGATCGCATGCGGCGCGTGCGCCTGACGCCACAGTTTTTCGGCGCGGTCAAGGATTACTTCGCCGGCTTGCGTGAACTACTGCGCCGGACCAATACCAAACTGCTCGAGATCGAGCAAATGGTGCTCGGCGTGCAGCGCCGCTTCGCGGAAGATCTTGGCTGGAGCGTGTCGGCGCCGATGCCGTTTGCGTTGAATTCCTATATGGCCGAACTGGAGCGTGCCGAGGGTGCGTATCGCAATCACTTCGGCGCACTGGCTGTGCTCACGCGCGACAAGTGGTCGCTGATCGAGCGGTTTTTCGACACTGTCGTCTCCAAGTCGCGCGAAGTATTTTCCGCGGCGGAGCGCGACACCGAGGCATGGATCCGCTCCTTGCTACCGCCGCTGGAAGTGCAGGTGCGCGAGCAGCGCTCGCAGTTGCGCAAGCGGGCCGAATCGGTGGCGCGCATTCGCGATGCGCAGGAGTCGCTCGATGAACGCATCGGCCAACTCGAAGAGGCGCTGGAGGATGTGCAGACCCGGCTCACCGAATTGAAGCTGCTCAACGGGCGTTGCCGGCAATTGGCCGAACGCGAGCCGGGCGCCAAGACGTCCACGATGACCGTGGCGGCCGCTGCCGCCGCCGCCGCGGCGCGTCGCCTGGGCGAGAAAGATCTTTCGGCCTACCTGCGGGTCGAGATCTGACTCGTTCGTCGGTAACGCCGGAATCTCCGCGAGCGCGTTTGACGCGCCCCGCGTCGAAGCTCGTGATCGCTGCGCACGAAGCGCGCGCCAGTGCCAACCCCGGTTTTGCGGCGCGCCTGCTGCACTGGCAGGGCGGCCATGGGCGGCGCGGCCTGCCATGGCAGCAGACGCGCGATCCGTATTGCGTGTGGCTGGCCGAGATCATGCTGCAGCAGACGCAGGTCGCGACCGTCATTCCGTACTACCAGCGCTTTGTCGCCCGCTATGCCGATGTGCGCGCATTGGCCGCCGCGCGTAGCGCGGATGTGATGGCACTGTGGTCAGGATTGGGCTATTACGCGCGCGCGCGCAGCTTGCTGGCGTGCGCACAGATTGTCGTTGCTGAATTTTGCGGCCGCTTTCCGCCCGCAAGTGCGGTGCTCGCGCAGCTGCCGGGCATCGGTCGTTCCACGGCAGCGGCGATTGCTGTGTTCTGCAGCGACGAACGCGCGCCGATTCTCGATGGCAACGTCAGGCGCGTATTGGCGCGGCATTTCGGCGTGGCCGCTGATCCGCACAGCGCGTCCGGCGAGCGGTCGTTCTGGGCGCTCGCGCACTCGCTGCTGCCGCGGCAGCGCACGAGGATGCCGGGCTACACACAAGGCCTGATGGACCTCGGCGCCACGATCTGCACACGGAGTGCACCGAAGTGTTCTGATTGTCCGCTGCGCGCGTCGTGTGTTGCGTATCGGCAGCAACGTGTCAATGAATTTCCCGCGCCTCGGCGCGCTCGCGCGGTGCCGGTGCGCAAGGCGCATTGGTTGGTTCTTCGCCGTGGCGGTTCCGTGTTGCTTGAGCTGCGCCCGCCGCGCGGTGTATGGGGCGGCTTGCTCGCCGTGCCCTCATTTCCGACACGCGCCGCACTTCGCTCGGCTGTGCGGTCGATGAGCGAAACTGCGCAAGTCGTCGCCTTGCCGATGCGTCGCCACGCGTTCACCCACTTCGAGCTCGAATTCACGCCGCATGTCGTGCGGACCGAACGCGCAGCGCAAGCGTGGCCGGCGCCCGCGAACTCAGCCACTGCGCAAGAGGGAAACATTTGGCTTTCCCTCAAGCGCGCGGACGCGGCGGCGTTGCCGGCGCCGGTGCGAACCTTGCTGATCGATCTACGTGACGGCACTCTGTCCCCGCGGCGGCCCACGGCGGCGGCAGCGTCGGCGCGCAAGCAATGACGAGCAGCTCTCGCCGAAAGATCGGCCGCGAGTCACTCGGCCTCGACGCCGGGGCGAGCAGGAGACGCAACACATGTTGTCGTCGCGAGTACTGCGACCAATTCGACCGCTGCGCGATTGCCGAGCGCGCGCTGGTCGCATCGAGGGGAATCGGCAATTGGCACTGTGGGCGTCATTGCAAGCGTCAGTTGCATCGTCGTGCGCTCGATCGCGTGAACAAGACGGCATCCGGGATTGCAGCTCGCGGATCGAGCCAGGCAGCGCGTGGCGCTTCCGTCCCGCCTGCAGTGACTACAGCGGTGCGTGCTGAGTGAACTGGTATCGGGCGCCGTTTGCTACCGCGACCAAGCAAATCGCAAGCTCGAGACGTCTGCTAGTAGTCCGCGGCAACACTACTTGAATACGGAATGCTGCCGCAGGTACTTGGTGACGATGTCGAGTCGCGCGCTCGCATCGTCCAGCTCCATGAGCTTCTGCTTCGCCTTGAGCGGCACCTGCAGGACTTCGCACAGGCGATTGCCGACCCAGACGCTGGAATTGAGGCGGTACGGTGCGTTGAACGGATTGGCGTCCAGCGCGCTGGCCTCGGCCTGCGCACGTTGCGCGCTGAGATCGTCGATCACGCGGCGCAACAGGTCGGCGCAGGGCGCGTGAGCCGGCGAAAGATCATGATCGTTGTCGGGCGCGATGACCTCGACATCGCCGATCAGCAACGCGTTGGCCTCACGATGTTGGTCTCGTACGCGAAAGCGCTGGATTCCGAGCGTGCGCAGGTTTAGCACCCCGAGCTGCTGCATGTCCCAGCCGATGATCGACGCCAGGCAGCCGACATCTTCAATGTGCGCCGGTGTGCCAACCTCGGAGCCGCGGCGGATCAGGCACACGCCAAACGGCAAATCGTTTTTCAGGCAATCGCGCACCATGTCGAGGTAACGCGCTTCGAACACGCGCAGCGGCAGCACGCCATCCGGAAAAAGAACCGTGTGCAACGGAAAAAGTGCAACATGCATCGGCGAGGTTTGCGCTGGGAATTCTTGGTGCCGGCGTCGCGCCGCGCAAGTCAAGGCGCAGGCGGCCGCCTAACTCTGCAAGTCATCGGCGACGCGTGCACGTGTAAGCGCTTTGCGAAACAATTCAATGGCGCCCCCCAAGGCAACGGTGGCGCGTGAGAACGCGCTCGCTGGCGGCGAATCGGTGGGCGATTTGTTCCACCACATACACCGAACGATGCTGGCCGCCGGTGCAGCCGATCGCAACCGTCACGTAGTGCCGGTTGTCGGCGACATATCCCGGCAGCCAGCGTGCAACGAATCGCGCAATGTCGTCGATCATCTCGGCAACGTTGGGCGCTTGCTCCAGAAATACAGCGACCGCCGCGTCAAGCCCGGTCAGGGGGCGCAGAGCCGCGTCGTAATATGGGTTCGGCAGATTGCGCACATCGAAGACGAGATCCGCAGCCACTGGAATGCCGCGCTTGTAGGCGAACGACTCGAAAGCAAGCGTCAGGTTGGCACGCGGACTGGCGACAAACTCGCGCACCCAACGCCGCAACGCATTGGTGGCGAGACCGCTCGTGTCGATGCGATGGCCGATATCATCCAGCGGCGCCAGCAGGTCGCGCTCGGCGGCGATCGCTTCAGTGAGCGTCGGTTCGACGCCAGGCGGGTCGCGCTGCAAGCGCTGGGCCAACGGATGACGCCGGCGTGATTCCGAATAACGCAGCACCAATGCCTCGTCGGACGCGGTCAGGAACAGGACCTTGACGTCGTGCCCGGTCCTGCGCAGGGCCTCGATGTCGGCCGGAATGTCAGTGAGACTCGCTTCCGAGCGGGCGTCAATTGAAACCGCGAGTTCGCGATAGCCCGCTTGATCCAATTGCCGGCACAAATCAGGAAGAAATCGCGCCGGCAAATTGTCAACGCAGTAGTAGCCGATGTCCTCCAGCAGGCGTATCGCAACCGACTTGCCGGAGCCCGACATGCCAGTGATAAGCACGACGCGCATCAACCGATTTTGTCATGCCGCGCCGTGGCCACGCCAAACCGACGGGGCGCGACGGGCAAGACAAACAAAAAGGGGCGCGCAGTGCCCCTCTCTTCTTCAGCGTCGGCGCTCGTCTGCGCCGGCGCATTTTCGCGCCGCGATCAGGCGGTCAGGCAGCTCTTCATGAACGTCTTACGTTCGTCGCCCTTCAACCCTTTGGTTCCCGCTTCCTTGTTGCAAGAGGCCATCTTGTCTTGTTGCGACTTCTTGGCCGCAGACAGGCAGGTCCGCATGAAGGTCTTGCGCTCGTCGCCCTTCAATCCTTTGTCACCCGCCTCCTTGTTGCAAGAGACCATTTTTGACTGTTGCGCGCTCATTTTCTTTTCCGCAGGCTTCTTCTCATCGGCGGCAAGGACCGCGAGCGGCAGGATCACCATGGCAGCGATCAGGACGTGCTTGAACATTTGAATATCCTCCAGAGATTAAGTGGGGCCATCAGCGTCGAGAGTCGGTGCCGACCCGCCGCAAACGGAATTGCACCACAGGTGGTTTACCGCACCTAGCGGGAGTTCACAGATCCATCGCCCGGCGCTGGCGCGCGTGGAATTCGGCCATCGTGTCGATACCGCGCAGTTTCAGGATCGTGTTACGAACCGCGGATTCCAGTAGCACCGCAAGGTTGCGCCCTGCCGCGACCGGAATCACAACCTTGTGGATACCCAGGCCAAGGACGTCTTGGGTAGCGCCAGCGAGCGGCAGTCGCTCCGTTACTTCGGCCGCGCTTTGCCGGCGCAATTCGACGATCAGGCGCAACTTCATCTTTCGCCGCACCGCTGTCTCGCCGAAGATCGCCTTGATGTCGAGCAGACCGAGTCCGCGCACTTCAAGCAGATTGCTCAACAGCAGTGGGCAGCGGCCTTCGATGGTGTCGGGCTCGACGCGCGCGAAGTCAACCACGTCATCAGCGACCAGGCCATGGCCGCGGCTGATCAACTCAAGCCCAAGTTCGCTCTTGCCGACGCCGGATTCGCCGGAGATCAGCACGCCCATGCCGAGCACGTCCATGAACACGCCGTGCAAGGTGCTGTGCGGCGCCAACACGCGCGTGAGATAGATGCGCAGGCGATCAATTACGCGCGCGGTCGGCAGCGGCGTGACAAATATCGGCAGCGACGCTTCGACGACAACGCTCATCAGTTCCGGCGGCGGCGTAAATCCCTCGGCAACGATCAGTGCGACCGGCCGCCCGGCGATCAGTTCTCGTGCGTGGTGTGCCAGTCGCGCCGGATCCAATCCCTGCAGATAGCCCACCTCGGCGGCGCCGAGGACATGAATTCGATTGGCATGAATGACATTCAGATGGCCGACAAGATCGGCTGCAGCCACGTCGGAGCCAACGGTTTCCTTGAACTTCGACTCGCCGCTGTCCTGGCCCGCAAGCCAGGTCAGCTGCAGCGGCTCCTCGTTGTCTTCGAACAGTGATCTCAGGCTCGACATGAGCGTTGGCGGCAAGCTGAAGACCCATATTCTTCGACGCGCCTGGAAATGGCAAGAGGGGCTCGTCCGGTAGCTGGCGCAGCGACTGATTTGTCGACAAGCGAATAGCACGCCATGGTAACGCCGCGTCGATACCGGCTCGCCGCAGATCTTCGAACTGGGCGGGCTGCGCGCAGCGCAAGGACACTGCGGTCCCGTGCGTGGCGACTGTCAGCGATGTGCTGAATTCTTGGGCCGGAGCATCACCCGCGGCCCGACTTCATCCGCGGGGTCGGATCAGGCGGCAGGGCGGACCGGCTCCCAGCCGGACAGCATCTGGTGCAGTCCATTGGCTTCGGGGGCAATGAGGAGACTTTCGCGGAACGGCTTGTCGGAAAGCATCTGCGCGAGTTCGGACAGAATGTCCAGATGCTGTTGATTCGCCTGCTCTGGGACCAAAAGGAAAATCAGAAGGTTTACCGCTCGGCCGTCAGGCGCATCAAACGGAACGGCCTCCGCCAGCCGGATCAGTGCTGCAATCGGGTCCTTGAGCCCTTTGATGCGGCCGTGCGGAATTGCGACGCCTTGGCCCAGCCCGGTCGATCCGAGTCGCTCGCGCGCGAACAGACTGTCGAACACCTTGGCGCGGGCGACACCGGAATTATTCTCGAACAGCAGAGCCGCCTGTTCAAAGACGCGTTTCTTGCTGGAGGCGTGTAAGTCCAGCAGCACATTGGCCGCTGGCAACAAGTGCGAGATGAGATTCATGGCAGTCAATTTGCGACAGGGATATGACGCAAAGGTAGACCGACGCAGCGAGCCGCGGTGCAGCAGGAAGGTGACCGATTAAGGATCATTTCGTTGCTACGCGTCAGCACGCTACCTACATGCCTGGCGTACGATTGTCGAACTGAAATTCGATCCGAGACTCCCATTCCCGTCGCTGTCGACTCAGGAATTGATGGTTGTCCTCGTGGCATAGAGGCAGCGGGCAACAGTATAGGTTTGGGCATGCGGCAGCGCAACATAACTGGATTGTTTCATCGAATCGACCCCACAGTGTTGCCCGGTCGCAACGCGAGCAGATAAATCGAGGTCGCCGGACGGCGAGTTAACGCGTGCGCCGATCCCTTGGCGTACAGGGAAGTCGGTCAAAAACAACGGAGATCAGTGGCCAAAGAAGGACAAGGAACGGACAGCGATCTCCGATTTTGCCTGCGAATCGACGTAGTTATCGATGTTGCCTCGGCTATCACGCGAGCCCTTTTTGGGAATAGGAGCGGGTCGGCGCCTCAGCTCCCACGCGCGCGAGGGAGGATTCAGGGGTCAGGGGCGCTCGCCCCGTTCAGGCCAGCGCAATTCACTTGGCCTTCATTGTTGGCTGCCTAGTTCCTGGTGTTTGAGCGGCACATTGACGTGGTTCTGCACACGATCCTTGTGGCGCAAGACCTGCCGGTCCAGCTTGTCCATCAAGCCATCGATGGCGGCGTACATGTCCACCTCGATCTGCTCGGCGTGCAAACTGCTGCCTCGAACCCGCAGTGTGATCTCTGCCTTCTGACGCAGTTTATCGACCGACAGCAATACGTCGGCCTCGATCAGGTGATCAAAATGTCGTCGGATCCGCTCCATCTTGTCGGCAACGTAGCCGCGCAAAGCCGGCGTGACTTCGACATGGTGGCCGTGGATGATCAGATTCATGTACACCTCTCTGTGGACGGAACGGATGTTCAGGATCGGTGCCGCGTGCAGTCGCGATCGGTGGGGCGAACATTGCCGACCCTGCGTGGCTAAAAGCTCTTGCGCATGGCCACTGGCGCGATCTTCAGCGCTTCCCGATATTTCGCGACCGTGCGACGTGCAACGACGATGCCCTGGGCACCAAGCACTTCGGCAACTTTGCTATCGGACAAAGGATTTTTCGGGTCTTCGACTCCTAGAATCTGTTTGATCAAGGCGCGGATCGCGGTGGACGACGCAGCGCCGCCGGTGTCGGTCGCCACATGGCTGCCGAAAAAATACTTGAGCTCGAACACGCCGAACGGCGTGGCCATGTATTTGTTTGAAGTCACGCGCGAAATCGTCGACTCGTGCAGCGCAACCGCATCCGCGATCTCGCGTAGAACAAGCGGCCGCATCGCGACCTCGCCGTGCGTGAAGTAATTCTGCTGCCGCTCGACGATCGCCTGCGCTACTCGCAGAATCGTGTCGAAGCGCTGCTGAACATTGCGAATCAGCCAACGGGCTTCCTGCACTCGGCTTGACCAAGCGGCCCTTCCTTCACGGCTGTCGCGTTTAACGATCGCGACGTAATCCTGGTTCACCCGCAGCCGCGGCATCACATCCGGATTCAACTGCGGCACCCAGCGGCCGCGCTGGCGCCGCAAGAAAATGTCCGGAACAATGTAATCCGCGGCACTGCTGCCAAAGCCTACGCCCGGATACGGATTCAGTCCACGAATGACTTGATGCACGGCGCGCAGCGTGTCCTCGTCGATGGAAAGCAGCTTGCGCAGCTTTCCTAAATCTCGCGCCGCAAGAAGCGGCAAGTGCTCGCTAACGACGCGCTTTGCTAGCGCCAACAGGGGAGCGTTGGACGGATTGTCGCGTTCCAGGTGCTCGATCTGAATCGCCAAGCACTCAGCCGGGTTGCGGGCACCGACGCCGGCCGGATCAAAGCTTTGCAGCAGGCGCAATGTGGTGCTCAAATCGTCGGCCTCGATTTGCGCCTCGGCCGGACACAGCGCGAGCAACTCATCCAGCGGCGAGGTGAGATATCCGTCGTCATCGATTGCTTCGATCAGGAAATCAATCAAGGTCCGATCGCGCGCAGTCGTTTGCGTGCCGGCGAGCTGCACGCGCAAGTGATCGCGCAAGCGCACTGGTGTGGCCGCCCAATCGCGGGCAGCCGGCTCGTCGTCGTTATCGCGTGCACCGCGGGTCGCACCCCAGTCCAGCACGCCGAAGTGCTCTTCGCGTTCTGAGTCGCCCGCGCCGGCCGCACCCGATCCATTGAGCAGCGCGCCGTTTTCCGGCGCACCATCGGCGGCCCCGCCGTCGCCCGCGCGCGCCGGCATGATCGAGCCGTCGGTTGCGATGCGGAGCGAGGTTGCCAGCGGATCGTCGTCGCGTTCGAGCAGAGGATTGTCGGCCATCGCCTGCTCGATTTCCTGATTCAGTTCCAGGGTCGACAGCTGCAATAGCCGAATCGACTGTTGTAGCTGCGGCGTGAGGGCCAGGTGCTGCGAAAGCCGGAACTGGAGTGAGGGTTTCATGCGCCCATCTCGGCTACCCGCGCGCGGATGCGGCCAACGCGTCGTGGCCAACCAGGTCTATCTGCAACGAGGCGGCGACACACATTCGACGCGCGCCACCGCTGCCATTGTCCGACGAGCAGGGGCCGTCCGCGCGGGTGGCAAAGACGTGGACTGGCCGTGCTTTCAACGTCTTCTCTTGCGACCAGCACGGCGCCGATCGCGGCTCGATGCGCCCGCATCGCCGCTCACATTCGGAAGTGCTCGCCGAGATAGACCCGGCGCACACCTTCATCGGCGATGATTTGATCGGGCCGGCCGGCGGCCAGTACTTCGCCCTGGTTGATGATGCAGGCGTGATCGCAGATGCCGAGCGTTTCGCGCACATTGTGGTCGGTGATCAGCACGCCGATGTCGCGTTGCTTAAGAAAGCGCACGATGCGCTGGATCTCGATCACCGCGATTGGATCAACCCCCGCAAACGGCTCGTCGAGAAGAATGAAGCGCGGGCGTGCCGCCAGTGCGCGCGCGATCTCCACCCGTCGCCGCTCGCCGCCCGATAGCGACAGCGCGGGATTGGTACGCAAATGCGCAATCTGCAAATCGTCCAGCAATTGCGCCAGGCGGCTCGCAACTTCGCTCGCAGCGAGCGGTCTCTTCTGGTCATCGACTTGCAGCTCCAGGACGGCGCGCACGTTTTCTTCGACTGTTAGCCGGCGGAAGACCGACGCCTCCTGCGGCAGATAGGACAGCCCCATGCGCGCGCGGCGATGGATCGGCAGATGAGCGATCGAGCGGCCGTCGAGCGCGATGCGGCCGCCGTCGGCGGGCACGAGCCCAACGACCATATAAAAGCAAGTGGTCTTGCCGGCGCCATTGGGCCCGAGCAAGCCCACCACGTCGCCGGCCTCGACACTGAGCGACACATCCTTCACCACCACGCGAGCGCCGTAACGCTTGTGCAAATGACTGATATCAAGACGGCTTGCCTTCGCCTTAGAAGCAGCTGGCGCCAGCGGCGCTATGCCAGCCACGCTTTGCGCCGGGGCGCTGCTCGCGCGGGCGCGCTCCGCTGCCGCATTCGTCGCAGCGGCGCCGAGTGACTCACGGTCCTTCAGCGGCAGCTCGTGCATTGATCTGTCGCCCGGTGATCCATCGTCCAATGAAACACCTTCATTCGGCATGGCGATACGCCAAGTCCGCCGCGTGCGTTTGCACTAGCTGCATATAGCGCTCATTTTTTCGGCTCCAGCGCGGGCGTCGTTTTCAGCGGCACCGACGGCGCCGCGGGCGCGCCCGGCGCTGTGGTCGTGGTTGTCCCATTCGCATCCTCGTTGCGGGGCGCGATGATGGTGCGCACGCGGCGATCGCTGCTATCGCCGGTCGCGGGGCCGCTCGCGCCCTCACCACTGAAGCGCCCATTGCGCAGGTCATAGGTCAGCAAGTTGCCGCTTGACTCGTCGCGCGGCTGGTCGTTCTCCAAACGCCGCAGCACGGCGCGCGACACCAACTTGACGGTTTCGGCGCGTTCGTCATATTCAATCCGCTCGGCATACCCTTCCACGAACTCGTCGATGCCCGGCCGCGACGAATCCCGCCGCTGGCGGTATGAGGCGAGCTGGCCGGCGGCGGCCGTGATGATCGCGATGCGGTAGCCCTCGGGATCCTCGCGCGCCTCGAGTCGGTCGCCGGTCATACGCAAAGTGCCGCGGGTGAGCACAACGTTGCCCGTGTATACCGCCGTCTGATGCAGATCGTCCCCGGCTTGCTTGTCGGCTTCGATCAGAGTCGGGCGATTGCGATCGGCCCGCTCCGCCGGGGCCACGCCGCAAGCGAGTGCGCTTGCCAGCACGACGCCGCAGCGGATAAGGCACGAAGCAACGCTCATTTCAGTTGATTCAGTCCAAATTTGCCGGCGGTGGTGCCCAGCGGGTGCGCGTGTGCCCATCGAACACGACGGTGCGCGCAATGTTGTCCAGATCCATCCGGTCGGCGCTGATCGTCACGTTGCCGCGTTCGACCACCACCGGCGCCAGCGACTGATAGCGGTCGCTGTCCGGAAGTGCGCGCAGCGATTCCGTGGTCAGCTGCAAAGCAGGCGCCGCAGCGGTGGCTGCGCGTGTGACCACCACTCCCCCATCCATCCGCACTTCTTCGCCTGCATCGTCGACTTCCGCATGCAGTGCCCGCGCTTCGATCTGCGGCCGGTCTGGCCGCAAGCTCAGCAAACGCGGATTGAGTAGTTCGATCTCATCATCGTCAGCAAAGTGCACCAGCGTATCGGCAAACAATTTGTATTTCGCGCGACCCTGCTCGTCGAATTGAGTCATCACCAGACGCTCGCCGGAAAAGTCGGGCGTCCCGCCCGCGGGCGGCACCATCCGGGTCGTGCGCCGGATCGACTGCGAATACCAGTAGCTGGTTGCGGTTACCGTGGCCAGCAACAGGATCGCGATGATCTGCGTGATGCGCTCACGCATGCTGCGCCTCGCGCTGATAGCGTTGCAGCAGTGCGTCGAACTTGCCTTGCGCGCGCAAGATGAACTCCGCGGCCGCGCGCACGGCGCCGCGTCCGCCCGCGGCCGGTGCAATCCAGTGCGCCAGCGACTTGACCTCGGCGGTGGCGTCGGCCACGGTCGCGGCGAAGCCGACGGCGGCCAGCAGCCGCAGGTCGGGCCAGTCGTCGCCGATGAAGCCGCACTGGGCAGCCGATAGCTTGAACTCCGCGAGCAGGCGCACGAAGGCCGCATGTTTGTCCGCTTCGCCTTGCAGCACGCGCGTGATCGCCAGCTCGCGCGCCCGCGCGGCGACGATCGCCGAGGAGCGCGCCGAAAGGATCGCGACCTCGACGCCACCGGCCTGCAGTAACTTGATGCCGTGGCCGTCGCGTACATCAAACGATTTCATCGCCTCGCCGGCGGCGCCAAAATGCAATCGGCCGTCGGTCAAAACACCGTCGACATCGAGCAGCAGGAGCTGCACTGCGGCCGCGCGCTGCGCCGCCGTCGGTGATTGCGCCACGCTCGTCATATGATTTTCGCGGCCATCAAATCGTGGAAATGCAATGCGCCGACCAGGCGCTCGCCTTGCACGACCAGCAGGCCGCTCTTGAGCTTGCGATTGAGTAGTTCCGCCGCTTCGGCTGCCAGCGCGTCGGGTGCGATCGTCGTCGGCGTGCGCGTCATGACCTCGGCGACCGCCAGCGAGCGCACATCACCCACGGATTCGAGCAGGCGTCGCAGGTCGCCTTCGGTGAAGATTCCGGCGACTCGACCATCGGTGTGGATCACAGCGGTCATACCGATTTTCGCGCGCGTGATTTCGTGCACGGCCTCCATCACCGACGCGTCGACCGCCACCGTCGGCATTGCGGCGCCCGTGCGCATCAGGTCGGCGACGCGCACGAGCAACCGGCGACCGAGCATGCCGCCCGGATGCGAACGGGCGAAGTCCACGCTGCCAAAGCCGCGCGCGTCCAGGCACGCGATCGCCAGCGCATCACCGAGCGCCAGCATGGCGGTGGTCGAGGACGTCGGCGCGAGGTTCAAGGGACACGCTTCCTTATCGACGTGACAGTCGAGAAAAACGTCGGCGTGGCGCGCCAGCGATGAATCGGCCCGGCCACTGAGCGCGATCAAGGGCGTGCCTTCGCGCTTGATGATCGGCACGATCGTCATCAGTTCATCGCTCTCGCCCGAATACGACAAGGCGATGAAAACATCATCGCGCGTGATCATGCCCAGATCGCCGTGAGCCGCCTCGGCCGCGTGCACGAACAGCGCCGGGGTTCCGGTCGACGCTAACGTGGCGGCAATCTTGCGGCCGATGTGTCCGCTCTTGCCCATGCCACCCACGACGACGCGGCCGCGGCACGCGAGCAGCAATTCAACCGCACGCAAGAAACGGGCATCGATGCGCGGCGCGAGCGCCGCCACGGCCTGGGCTTCGATCGCGATCACCTCGCGCGCCAACTGCAGCGCCGAGTCGCCCGGCTTTAGAACCGCAGCCATCAGGCGCTGCATTTCGGCGGGTTATTCACGAGGAGCGAGATGCCGGCAACGAAACCAATCGGGCGAGGGGCAGCAACGACAATTCGACTGGCAGGAAGACAGATTCGAACGTTGCAGGATTGGAGCGGGTCGTCACCACGGGCGGCGAACCGGAAAAAAGGAGACGACTGAACTCACCCACTTGCAGTGCCTACTTTCGCGCGCGCAAATTTCCGGTGCGTTGCGCGCGCGCCCTCGCTCTGTTCGAGCGATGATACTCTCGGCGACGGCGCGCTGGCACAGGACTTGCGGTCGGTCGCCATTTCCTCGCGCATCCGAACCTATTCATCCTTTCCCGACGCGCAGTCTGCGAGCGACGCCGTGCATTCGGCTCTGGAACTGACGCTGCTCTTGCTCGCCGCCGCCGTTGCCGGGGTGGTGCTGTTCCGTTTTCTGAGCCTGCCGCCGATGCTGGCTTACCTGGCCATCGGTGCCCTGATCGGCCCACATGGTCTGGGCGTTCTGCCCGACGATGGCAACACTCGCTACCTCGCGGAATTTGGCGTCGTATTCCTGATGTTTTCGATCGGCCTCGAATTTTCGCTGCCGAAACTGAAGAGCATGCGGCGCACGGTGTTCGGCTTGGGACTGGCGCAGGTGGTGCTGACTGTGCTCGCGGTGCTTGCCGCAGGATTCGCGATTCGCACCTTCTCTTCCAACGCCGACGTGATCGCACTGTCAACCGCTGGCACGCTGGCGCTCGGCGGCGCGCTGGCAATGTCGTCGACCGCGATCGTCCTGAAGCTGCTGGCCGAGCGCCAAGAACTGGAAACCGACTACGGCAAACGCGTGCTGGGCGTGTTGCTGTTCCAGGACCTCGCAGTCGTGCCGCTGCTGGTCGTCGTGCCGGCGCTTGCGACCGATCCGCAGCAGCTCGGCGTGACGCTCGGCGTCGCTCTGGCGAAGGCCGCCGTCTTGATTGCGCTTGTGCTCGCGGGCGGACATTGGTTCCTGCGCCGCTGGTTGCATCTGGTGGCGCGCCGGCGCTCGCACGAATTGTTCATCCTCAACATCCTGCTGATCACGCTCGGACTGGCGTGGCTCACCGAGCTGGCGGGCTTATCGCTTGCGTTGGGCAGCTTTGTAGCCGGCGCGCTGATCTCGGAAACCGAATTCCGGCATCAAGTCGAGGATGACATCAAGCCGTTTCGCGATGTTCTGCTGGGCTTGTTCTTCATCACGATCGGTATGTTGCTCAATGTCGATGTTGTGGTTGCGCATGCCGGCTGGGTGTTGCTCGCGCTACTGGTGCCCGTGGCCTTCAAGTTCGGCCTGATCGCCTTTCTTGCGCAGGCTTTTGGCGCTTCAGCGGGGACAGCCATCCGTACAGCACTGCCCCTGGCCACGGCCGGAGAATTCGGATTCGTTTTGCTGAACCAGGCCGGGGCAATGAATCTGGTGCCCGGCGGCGTTCTTCAGGTTGTTCTGGCAGCGATGCTGTTGTCGATGCTGTCGACGCCGTTC
>Ga0137409_10002830_pt1 | contig 18454 bp, 16 predicted proteins | sample CZODoug1_16funga_FD_122059 | JGI IMG/M metagenome (GOLD analysis project Ga0137409, IMG submission 122059) | Vadose zone soil fungal communities from Angelo Coast Range Reserve, California, USA - CZODoug1_16fungal (Hybrid Assembly) | ecosystem: Environmental > Terrestrial > Soil > Vadose zone... | reverse complement strand
GGCATTTCAGGCGTGGTCTTTGGCGCCGACGTCAATCTCGTTTCGCGCGTTTCGCAAGGTTGTCATCCGCTACCAGGCGCCAGCCTGCACACGGTGACCGGCTATCGTGACAACCTGATCGTTGCGCTCGACGGCCGACGCGCGTTCGAGGTTCTGCTCGAAGACGCCGGCATTCGCGAGCGCGCCGCGATCGGTGAAGGCCGCGGCATCAGCGCCGAAACACGCGAGTCGCTGCAGTCGCTCGGCCGGCAAGGATTGTTCGTGGGATTTGAGCCGGCGCGTGGTGATGCTTATCGTGAGCGCATGCCGCGCGGCGACTACAGCGTGCGCCACGTGCTGGCACTCGATCCGGGCAACGGCGTCGTTGCTGTCGCCGCGCCGCTCGAGGACGGCCAGCAGATTCGCTTCTGCACGCGCGATGAAACAGCGGCGCGCAAGGATCTGGTTCGGATCTGCGCCGAGATCCGCGACTTTCTGCACGAGCGATCCGAAGCCACGAGCGCGCCGGTGGCGCCCAAAGGCGCGGTGTATGTCTCCTGCCTCGGCCGCGGCAGCCACATGTTCGGCGAGCAGCACGAAGAGCTGCGCCTGATCGAGCGGCAATTCGGCAATCTGCCGCTCACGGGCTTTTATGCCAGTGGCGAAATCGGCGGCCAGACCCTATACGGATTCACGGGTGTATTGACGGTCTTCTTCTAACCGAATCGCCGCTGCGTCAACGCACGATCAGCCACCGCCGGCGGGCACTTCAGCGCTACATCGTGTAGTTCAGACCGAGCCGGCCGCCGTCCGGATAAATCGTTGTGCCGGTGATATAGCTCGCATCGTCGCTGGCGAGAAATACGGCGACCTGTGCAATCTCCTCTGGTTCGCCGAGCCGGCCCAACGGCGTGCGCGACAGGATGCGCGTGCGCGCCGCTTCATTGGTGAGCACCGCGGTCTTCAGCATCTCGGTCGCGATCGACCCCGGACCTATGCCCACGACGCGAATGCCCTTGGGCGCGAGACCCACCGCTATCACCTTCGTCAGCTGATTGAGGCCGCCCTTGCTGACGGTATACGGCACCTGGTTGGCGATCGCCAGTACGGCGTTGACGCTCGACATATTGATGATCGCGCCACGCGTGCCATTGCTGCCCGGCGCCTGCGCCACCATCTGCCGCGCCGCGGCCTGCGCGCACAAAAATGCGCCTTTCAGATTGACGCGCAGGACGCGATCAAAATCCTCCTCGGAGAGGTCGAGAAATTCGGCCGCGTGCACGATGCCCGCGTTGTTGACGAGAACATCGAGCCGGCCGAACTGCTCGACCGCAGAGCGGATCAAGCCATCGGCGTCGCTCTTGCTGCCGACATCGGCGCGGCGGAAGACCGCATAGCCACCGGCCGCGGCGATGTCCTTGGTGAGCGAAGCGCCGCCCACTTCGTTGACATCGCTCGCGACAACCTTGGCGCCTGCTTGCGCGAAGGCTCGCGCGCAGGCCGCGCCGATCCCTTGTGCCGCGCCGGTAATGACGGCTACCCTGTTGACGAGCTTCATCGCTGCTCTCCCATTGTCTGCGCTCCCATTGCCAGCACCCCCGCGCTCCCGTCTGCGCCCGATCGCCAGTGGGTGACATTGTGATCGATGCAGGGTGCGCGCCGGTGCGTGTCGTCGATACGTCGCGCCGGCAATGCCAGGAAGACCTCTTGCGTTGCTACGCTACCGATTGCGCCGGGGCACCGGAGATCAGCGCACCCACCCGCGCGGGAGCGCGCGGCCGCGCAGCGCCTCAGCGGCGCGTGGCGCGCCACGCCACCAGAGCCGGCGCGATGTCGCTCAACTGACGCAACGCCAACGCTTCTTTCGGCGGTCGGCGCGCCAATATCGGACAGGCGCCGCCTGCCCAGATTTCAGTCGCTGCCGGCAGCTTGCCGCGCAGCTCGGCGAGACCGTCGAGCGCGTGATTAGGATTGATCCACGAGGAAAAGGACAAGGCGACGATATCGATCTGCTGTGCGGCCGCGGCCAACACGATGTCCCAGATCGGCGTTTGCACGCCCAACGAAGAGCAGCGGCATCCTTCGAGTGCAAACAGCGCCTCGGCCATCAATATGCCCAGTCCATGCGGCTCTTGTGGAAAGGTGGTCAAGAGGATGCGCGGGCGGCCGGCCGCGGACGGTTGCGCGATCGTGTTGATCGCGCTGCGCAGAATGACCTGGATCGATTCGGTGTAGAGATGTTCCTCGAAAATCTCCAGATAGCCGCGCGTCCACGCGGCGCCAATGGCGTCGCTCAGCGGCGCCACCACCTGCGTGACAAACCGCGCCAGTCCCAGGCGCAGCGCGGCCTGCGACATCTGGCGCCGCAGATCATCGATCCGGTTCTGCTTGATCAGTTCGACGTAGTGGCGCGCGTCGTCCGTATTCGGGGCGACGTCGATCGCCCGCTGCGGCGCGAAGATCGTGGCCGCCGCCAGATCGTGCAGCTGCTGCGTCGACAAGTTGATGACGCGGCCCGGGCGATGGCCTTGGTCCATCAGGCGCCTCACAATGCGTAGCTTGTCGAGCTGCTCCACGGGATAAACTCGCTCGCCGAACGCATCGCGTTCGGGTCGCGGAAAACCGTAGCGCCTCTCCCAGATGCGCAGCGTGTCCTTGGACAAACCGGTGTCGCGTTCCACGGCGGCGATGGAGACCGTGATTGGCGGTGACACGGAGCGGTCGTTCAAGCGATATCCTCTCAAGGCGGCGAAAAGCGGTCTGCAGCCGCGCTTGTGCGGCCAATTGCCACTCGCTGCCGGCGCCTTCGTCGGGTTGAGATGACCAGAATTGTCCACGTCAACTCGTTGAACATACCGGCTCAGCGCCGCTAATCTAACAAGATCGGTCGTTGTTGCCCAGGACAAACGTAGCTCTGGCGTGTTCCGAGAATCTGTGGTCAAGTAGTGTTGGTTGGGTGTCGTGAGATCGCATTTTCCGGCGACGCTTTCGCGCAACATGAACAACGTGCTCGATGGTGGTTCCAGACTTTCCTGATGGGGAAGCAGACGAAATGACCTCGTTGCGCCTCGGCGGCAGACTTGTGTGTATGGCGATGGCTTGGCCGCGGACGTTTGTAGCTGTCGTAGTTGTAGTTGCTGTCGGCTCCTCGCAAGGACCGGCGCGGGCTGGCGAAAGTTGTCCGGCACTTCTGCAGCAAACGATGCCGCGGCTGCAGGACGAGGTGTCGCAGAATCTCTGCCAGTATTCCGGGCGCGTGCTGCTGGTCGTCAATACCGCGAGCTACTGTGGCTTTACGCCGCAATACGAGGCGCTGGAAAAATTGCACGCCCGCTATGCCGCGCGCGGATTCACCGTGCTGGGCTTTCCGTCGAATGATTTTCGCCAGGAGCCCAAGGACAACAAGACGGTTGCCGACTTTTGCCTCAACACGTATGGCGTGAAGTTTCCGATGTTTGCGAAGTCGTCGGTTGTCGGGCAGACTGCCAGTCCGTTTTTTCGGAGTCTGGCGCGCGCAAGCGATGCGCCGGGCTGGAACTTCCACAAATACCTGCTCGATCGGCAGGGACGCGTCGTGGCCAGCTATGACAGCGCGGTCGAGCCACTGGACTCGCGCATCACCAGCCGCATCGAGCAGTTGCTTTCAGAGCACTGACGCCCATGTTGGCGTCAGTGGCATTTTGGAATGACTATCGTGAACGCACGAGATCAGAGATTTCTTCCCGACATTCAATCGGCGTCGGATCCGCGCAATCTGCCGATCCAGCGAGTGGGCGTGCGGTCGTTGACGCATCCGATCATGGTGGCGACGGCCCATGGCCCGCAGCCCTCGGTGGCAAGCGTCGACATGGCAGTGGCCTTGCCCGGCGACCAGAAGGGCACACACATGTCGCGCTTCATCGACGTGCTGCAAAGCGCGCGCATGCCTTTGTCGGCGGCTGCCCTGCGGCCACTGATGCAGGCGATGCTGGCGCGACTGGACGCGGCCGAAGGTTCGATCGAATTGCGCTTCCCGTACTTCATCATGAAATCGGCACCTGTGTCCGGCGTGCAAAGCCTGCTCGACTATCAAGTGACGTTGCATGCGGAACAGCAGACCGGCGTTCTTTCCGTGATGCAGAAAGTCGCGGTGCCCGTCACGAGCCTGTGTCCGTGCAGCAAAAAGGTCTCGGACTACGGCGCCCACAACCAGCGCTCCATGGTGACGATTGCGCTCGAGCTCGCGGGCGAAATGCCGATCGAGGAGCAGGTGCGGTTTGCCGAGCAGGCGGCATCATGCGAGTTGTATGGGCTGCTGAAGCGGCCGGACGAGAAATACGTGACCGAACGCGCGTACGACAATCCGAAATTCGTCGAGGACATCGTGCGCGACGTCGCGCTCGCCCTGCAGCGGGACGAGCGCGTGCTGTCGTTCGTGGTGGAGACCGAGAATTTCGAATCGATCCACAACCATTCCGCCTACGCGCGGATCGAACGGCAACGGCGCGCTGGCGCCAAGGTCTGACCCGGTTGGAGTTCAACCTCCGGTCCACGGTCGCCAGCACGCGACGGCGAAGCGCGCGCGCACAATGTGGCGCGCGCCGCCCATTGACACGATCGGCACATGCGCGTGGCCAGTCGTTCCGCCGCGCAGCTCGATCGAATTGATCGGGACGAAGTCGTCACTGTTACGCCCGGCACCACCGACCCTCCTCGCTCATCATGCGCATCGCAATTGTCGGCACGGGCATTTCGGGCTTGGGATGCGCCCACGCCCTGCGCCGCGTCGGCGGCTTCGACATCACGGTCTACGAGGCGGCCACGCGGCTTGGCGGCCACACCAACACGGTCGACGTCGTGATCGACGGCAAGTCGTTCGCGGTCGACACCGGCTTTCTTGTCTTCAACGAGCGCGCGTATCCCAATCTGGTCAGGTTGTTGGGCGAACTCGACGTGCCGATCGCGGCGAGCGAAATGACCTTTGCTGTCAGCCTTCCCGTCAGCGGGCGTTTCGGCACCCGATCACTGGAGTGGTGCGACTCGAATCTGAACGGCATCTTCGCGCAGCGGCGCAATCTCGCGTCGCCACCCTTCTGGCGGATGCTGGCCGACATCGTGCGCTTCAATCGCCAAGCTGCGCGCTTCGCACAGACCGCCGATGCCAGCGAAGGCAATGACATCTCGCTCGGCGAATTCCTCGATCAGCATCGCTTCAGCGAACCGTTCCGAAACTGGTACCTGCTGCCGATGGCCGGCGCGATCTGGACCTGCCCGCCGGCAACGATGTTGCGTTATCCGTTGCACACCTTTGTCGGTTTCTGCCATAACCACGGCTTGCTGCAAGTGACCCGCCGGCCGCGCTGGTTCGCCGTGCGCGGCGGTGCGCGCCAATACGTGCTCGCGATCGCGGACCGCCTGCCTGACGTGCGGGTCGACGATCCGGTGCTCGCGGTGGAACGCAACGAGTCCAGCGGGCAGGTGCAGGTGACGAGCCGGCACGGACGCGAAAATTTTGATCATGTCGTTCTCGCCTGCCATGGTGATCAGACGTTGCGCCTGCTACTCGATGCTGATTTCGGCGAGCGTTCGCTGCTGGCGCCGGTGCGCTTTCTGCGCAATCGCGCCGTCCTGCACACCGATATCCGGCTGCTGCCGCAACAGCGCGCGGTGTGGTCGGCCTGGAACTATATGAGTTCCGGCGGCGCATCGCCCGATCTCTCGGTCACCTATCTACTGAACAAACTGCAGCCGCTGCCAACAATGACCCCCGTGTTGCTGACTCTGAATCCGCTGCGCCTGCCGGATCCGGCACGCACCATCGCTGAATTTGACTATGAGCACCCGATCTTCGACGCCGCCGCGATCGCGGCGTTGCGGCGCCTGCCGAAACAGCAGGGCCGACGGCGCCTCTGGTTTGCCGGCGCGTGGACCGGTTATGGCTTCCATGAAGATGGCTTGCGCTCCGGCCTTGCTGTGGCGCAGGGACTGTGCGGTCTGGCCCAGGGATTGCCGCCCCCGGCCGGGCAGGATGCGTGGCCGACCACCGCTATCGCGGCCTAGTCCGGCCGAAGGCCTTGCGGTCAACCAGCGCGGTCAGTTCCGGATGCGGCATCGGCGCCGCGGCGAACAGGCCATTGGCGGCGCCAGCCCCTTGAGTTCGCCGAAGACCTGTATGAGAGACTTCGACTTATTGGCGGACTGTTGCGCTGGTTGAATCGGCGCGCCGCCGCCCGAGGGGCACTCACCATGTCGATGCTGTACCCCGAACTGTTCAAGTCCCTTGAGGCCGTCCGCTGGAACATGGAGCAGGACGTTCCCTGGCATGCGTTCGACGCGACGCTGCTGTCCGACGAGCAAGCGCAAACAATCAAGATGAACTCCATCACCGAGTGGTCGGCGCTGCCGGCCACCGAGATGTTCCTGCGCGACAACCGGCACGACTCCGATTTTTCCGCTTTCATGAGCGTGTGGTTCTTCGAAGAGCAGAAGCACGCGCTGGTGCTGATGGAATATCTGCGCCGCTTCCGGCCCGAGCTGCTGCCGTCGCAGGAAGAACTGCACAACGTGCGCTTTGAATTCGATCCGGCGCCGGCGCTGGAGACATTGACGCTGCACTTCTGCGGCGAGATTCGCCTGAACCACTGGTACCGCCGCGCCGGCGACTGGCACAGCGAACCGGTTATCAAGCACATCTACAAGCTTCTGTCCCAGGACGAGGCGCGTCACGGCGGCGCCTACCTGCGCTACATGAAACGCTATCTGGTCGACCTGGGCGACACGGCGCGTGCCGCGTTCGCCAAGATCGCGGTCTTGATGGCCAGCGCACGGCGCACCGCCGGCGCGCTGCATCCGACCAACCTCCATGTAAATCAGGCACTGTTCCCGCGCGACACCGTGCAGTCGCGCCTGCCCGATCCCGATTGGCTGGAACATTGGCTCGATCAGCAGATCAAGTTCGACGACGTGTGGGAGAGCAGGGTGGTCGAGCGCATCCTGCACAACATGAGCCTGCTGTTCGAGCGCACGTTCAGCTCGGTGCAGGAGCTGAATCGCTATCGCAAGGAGGTCACAGCGCGGCTTGCCGCCGGGGGCGCGGCGGCACCGCAGCCGGCGTGACGCGCGCGCGGGGCGCGCCTGGCGCCCTGAAGCCCGGCACACTTGGGCCTACGGCGCTCGCACTTGATTCCGGGGGCGCCGCGCACCCCGCGTGCAGCCCGTCTGCCCCACGTACTTCAGGTGCCTGGCGCCCTTTGATTTTTCGCTTGCTTCGGCCGGACTAAGGGGCTCGTCCCGACCATGACCGAGTTACCTCGCCACGTTCCGCTGGTAGTCACCACGAGAGGCGAGTTGCCGGAGCTCGTGCACGTCGGCTCGGTCGCCGTCGTCGACGAACGTGGCGCGCTGCTGCACGGTGTCGGCGACCCCCGCGCGCTCAATTTCACGCGCTCGGCGCTGAAGCCGCTGCAGGCGCTGTCGCTGGTGGAAGACGACGGCATTGCGCGACTCGGTTTCACGTCGCACGAACTGGCGCTTATGTGTGCCAGCCACAACGGCGAAGCGATCCATGTCGACATCGCGCGCCGCATGCTGGCGCGCATCGATGCGCGCGAAGACGATCTGCAATGCGGCCGTCACACGCCGTATTTCTATGCCGCCACCGAAACGGCGCCCCCGCCCGCGCGCTGGGGCAGTCTCTTTCACAACTGCTCCGGCAAGCATTGCGGCTTTCTCGCGAGCTCCCGTCTGCATGGCGAATCGCTGCGAAACTATCTCGACCGCGACGCACCGGTGCAGCGGCGCATCGCCGCCGTCGTGCACGATCTGGCTGGTGGTGATGCGCTCGCGGTGGGCACCGACGGCTGCAGTGCGCCCAACTACGCAATGCCGTTGACGCGGCTTGCGCAATTGTTCTGGCGCCTCGCCGCCGGCGCCTCGCCGGCGCTCGCGGCAATCTCCTATGCGATGACGCGCCATCCGGACATCGTGTCGGGCGCGGGACGGATCGACCTAGCGCTGATGCGAACTGGCCAGATGAATCAATCGCATGAACAGCAAGGCGATTGGGTCAGCAAGGTTGGCGCCGATGGCGTGCAAGCAATCGGCATCAAGAGCCGCGGCATGGGTATTGCGATTCGCATTGCCGATGGAAACGCGCGCGCGCTCCATGTGGCCACCGTCGCCGTGCTGGAGCAGCTTGATCTACTGCCGAGCGTGCAGAACACGCTGCTCGCGCGGTTTGCGCGGCCGCCAGTACGCAACCTGGCGGGGGTGGAGGTGGGACGAGTGGAGCCGATATTTTCGCTGCAGGGATGAGCATTGAGGGTGCGCGAGGCCGGTTGACCCATCGTATCTTCGCCTGACAGGTTGCTGAAAAACTACTTCCGCAGAGGCACATCGAATCGTGATCTCTCAACTTCCGGACAATGAGAGGGCGATGCCTAGCACCGAGACGCTGGAGCGGTTCATCATGCGAGTCGAACAGAACGCGCACGCTGCTTGTGGAGTTCTACACCGCCGACGCGTCAATGCGGGAAAACCAATCGCCGCCAAGAGTCGGCCGTGACTTTGCATGTCGCCAACGAACGCAAGGTCCTGGCACGGCCTGGGTCGGTAGTCTCTAAGTGCGTCCGCCCGGTATTTGTGAATGGCGATCACGTAGTTATCCGCTGGATCTTTCACTTCGAGTGCCTCGATGGATCGGCGACACACATGGAAGAACTCGCTTGCCAACGCTGGGACGGTGAACGCATTGCGGACGAGACATTCTTCTATGCCCCGCGCAACGTGTGCCCAGGTGCGCCGGTCTCGTCCGCCGACGGCGCCGATCGATAACGCCGAGCCCTTGCATGCCACAGTTTCTGCTCGCGCAGAGATCCTCGCTACTCCGCAACTCCCGCCAATGTGAGAAAAAACGCAAACTCCAACGCCGCTTCCTCGAGCTGTTCGAACCGCCCTGACTTGCCGCCGTGGCCCGCATCCAGGTTGATGTGGAACAGCAGCGGATTGTGATCCGTCTTTTTCGCGCGCAACCGCGCCACGAACTTGGCCGGCTCGAAGTACTGCACTTGCGAATCCCAAAGCCCGGTGGTGACCAGCATCGGCGGATAGTCACGCGCGGCGATGTTGTCATACGGCGAATAGGACAGCAGGTAGTGGTACGCGTCGCGCCCGCGCGGGTCGCCCCACTGCGTCCACTCGTTTTTCGTGAGCGGAATCGAATCGTCGAGCATCGTCGTCACCACGTCGACAAACGGAACGTGCAGTGCGATGCCGCGATATTTCGCGCCGGCTTCATTCGCAATCGCGGCGGTCAGCAGACCGCCGGCCGAGCCGCCGCTTGCGAACACACGCTCGCGCGCCGCATAGCGTTCGCGCACAAGGAAATCGGTGACGTCGATGAAGTCGTGAAACGTATTTCGCTTGTGCATCAAACGGCCGTCGTCATACCAGTCTTGTCCCAGTTCGGCGCCACCGCGCACGTGGGCGATGGCGAAGACAAAACCGCGGTCGATCAGCGACAGGCGATTGCTGCTCAGGTAAGGGTCGTAGCAAACACCGTAGGCGCCATAGCCGATGAGAGCGAGCGGCGCGCTGCCGTCACGACGAAACAGGTCCCGGCGATAAGCAAGCGACACCGGGATCTTCTTGCCGTCGCGCGCGAGGGCCCAGGCGCGCTCCGAGGCGTAGCGGCTGCGGTCATAGCCGATGACGACCTGTTCCTTGCGCAGCGTGCGTTGGCCGGTAACGAGGTCGACATCGAAGACTGAACTCGGCGTGACCATCGATGAGTAGGAGTAGCGTACGGCATGCGCGGCGGGATCGGGGTTGTAGCCGAGCTCCATTGCAAACGCCGGTTCATCAGCGAGCACCACGCATTCCGTCGCGGCACCGCTGCGTTGACCCCAGGGCAAAAGTCGTACGCGCGCGTTGGCGTCGACCCGTTCCTGCAGCGCGATCACGTTGTCGAACAGTGAGAATCCTTCCAGCGTCGCCTCGCTGCGACCTGGAACCAGCTCGCGCCATTGCGCGCGATCGGCCGGAGCCGATTCCGGTGCCTGCACGAGCTTGAAGTTCCTGGCGCCATCGTTGCTTCGCAAGATCCAGCAGCCATGCAGATGATCAGCGTAGTTACGCACGCCGGACAGGCGCGGCAGGATCACGCGGGGTGGCATTGGCTGGTGCACGGCGCCCTCGGCACCGAGTTCGATGGCCCGCACCTCGGTGACATCGAAGCCTTCGATCCGGATCAGGATCCAGCGCCGCGACGCACTGCGCTCCAGGCCGGTGAATAGCGTCTTGTCGGACTCGTCGTATACGAGCGTGTCGGCGGCGGTGCTCGTGCCGCGCGTGTGCCGGTACACCGGGCCGCTTTGCAGCAGAACGGGATCCTGCTTCAGGTAGTAGAGGGTGCGATTGTCATTGGCCCACACGGCGTATTCGAGCACGCCGGCGATCTCGTCGGTCTGTGTCTCTCCGGTGCGCAGGTTCTTGATGTGCAGCGTGCTCATGCGCCGGCCCGTGATGTCCTGCGTCCACGCGAGCCATTCATTGTCCGGGCTCACAGCGACAGCGCCGATGCTGAAGAACGCGTGGTCGCGCGAAAGTGCGACGCCATCGAGCAGCGTTTCAATCGCTGCGTTTTCATCACGCGCCGCGGCTGCCCCGCGCTGACGGACATACACCGGGTATTCGGCGCCGGCGTCGTAACGCCGCCAGTACCAGTAGCCGTTGTCGTATTGTGGCGCCGACGAGTCGTCTTCCTTGATGCGGGCGCGCATCTCGCGCACGAGCAACTCGCGCAGACGTGCCTGCGGCGCCATCACCAGATCGGTGTACGCGTGCTCGGCGCGCAGGTAATCCATGACCTCGGCGCGCTTCGCCCTGGGATCATCATCGCGCAGCCAGTAGTACTCGTCGTTGCGCGCGCCGTGGGGACTTTCGACCGCGTGATCGACTCGCTTGGCGACCGGGGGTGCGACTGCTAGGTCAAACGCGTTCGACCCTGCTTGGCGCGCCGCCCCATTCTGGGCGGCCGCGGCGCTACTGTGGCCCGCAATTCTGTCAGCTGCACTCCTGGCGAACGCGCTCGTAACAGATTTCATCGTTCCGCTCCGCAAGCGCCGATCGACAAAGATCGCTTATAGCGAATGGCCGCGCGCATCAATTCCTCCGAAGCAACTTGGACCGCGTCGCCCATGAACCGGCCATGCGTTCGGCAGCCCGCGCACGAAATCAATCAGGTGAGCCGTGCAATGCCGCGCGGGGTCGCAATATTCGCTGACAGTCCACGCAGCCCGTTGCTGAGATCGATCGGGCCGGTGATGCGCAGCGCTCTATAAAGCGGCAAGACACTGAACGCCGCCGGATGGGACAAGTCAAGCGAGCGCAATTCGCATCGCCTATCTGCAAGTTGATCGCAGGGATGCGCGTCACCGTCCCACTGAATCAACGACGGCAATACGCCACCAAATTGCAACGCGCCGTCATCGGGCACCGTGAGCTTCCACGACAGCGCATCGCGCTGGAACGTTTGCACCTCGCCCACCGCCGGCACTTGCGCTACGGCGGCGAAGATGTTGTCGCAACGCGCAACCCACGTCAACAGGAAAGGCGCGAGGCGCGCGCGCTCTTGGACTGCGGGATGATCGAGGTCGTACCACCGTGCGCTTGTGCGCGGCGCGGTTTCGGGATCGACTGCGAGCAATTCGAGATATTGGCGCGCGCCCAAGCGCAACAGCCGATTATGCGTGCCCATGGTTGGGTGGCGGCCGCCGGGCTGCACCGCAACGCCAAGATGCTCTTCGACCCATGCCGCGCCTTGCTCGAGGTCGGCGCAGGCCACCACCAGATGATCGAGTTCGCAACGCATGGGGCGATGCTACCTGCGGTGGATCGGCTCCTTGCCAGTCGAAGTCTTGGCGCTCGAACGTCGAACCGGCGATGACGGTGCGCGTGCGTTGATCGGCCTCGTTCACGAAGAGAGCCTGGCCACAAGCGCCGCGGCATGAACACTGGACTGTCGCGGCGCCCGGTCGCACCAGCGGCCGCCGGTAAAATGCGCACTTCTGCCGAACGCGCCTCCCTTGACGGTGCCGGCCACGATGCCCGCTCCGCCCCATGCTCGCCCAGCAACGAGACGCAATCACCGAACTATTCGCCGCTGCGCTCGCCGGACTTGACGCGGTCGATGTCGCGCTCTTGCTGGAGCGGCCGCGCGATCCTGCGCACGGCGACGTCGCCTGCACCGTCGCGCTGCAACTGGCCAAGGCGCGCAAGCTCAATCCGCGCACGGTCGCCGAACAGATCGTTGCCCATTTGCGGGCGAATCCAAAATCGCGCGACCTGATCGATGACATCGCGATCGCCGGGCCGGGCTTCATCAATCTGAAAATTTCGGCCGCCGCCCAGCGCCACGTTGTGCGTGCGGTCCTGCGTGAACAACTTCGCTACGGCACCACGGCGGCACACGTTGGCGAGCGCGTGCTGGTCGAGTTTGTGTCCGCCAACCCGACCGGGCCGCTGCATCTGGGCCACGCGCGCCAGGCGGCGCTCGGCGATGCGCTCGCCAACCTGCTGACCGCGCAAGGCTGGCAGGTGTCGCGCGAGTTCTATTACAACGATGCCGGCGCGCAGATTGCGACCCTTGCGGCCTCGGTGCAGTTGCGCGCCCGGCAATTGCTGGGCGAAACGATCGACGAGGACGCGATCGGCTACAAGGGCGATTACATCGCCGAGATCGCGCGCGCCTATCTGGCGAAAGAGACGGTGCCGGCGCGCGCCGGCGCGCCGGTCACTGCGCAGGGCAACTTCAACGATCTGGAGGCGATTCGCGCCTTCGCGGTGGCGTACCTTCAGCATGAGCAGGACACCGATCTCGCCGCGCTCGGCGTGCGTTTCGATCATTATTTTCTCGAATCGTCTCTGTATCGCGATGGCCAGGTCGAGCGGGCGGTCGCCGCGATGATGCAATCGGGAATGACCTTCGAATCCGAAGGAGCGCTGTGGCTGCGTACGACCGCCATCGGCGATGTCGGGGCGGTCGGCGCGAAGATGGTCGACGACAAAGATCGCGTGATGCGCAAGTCGGACGGCACGTACAACTATTTCGTGCCCGATGTCGCCTATCACCTGAGCAAGTGGCAGCGCGGGTTTACCAAGGTCATCAACGTGCAGGGCTCCGATCATCACGGCAACGTGGCGCGCGTGCGCGCCGGGTTGCAAGCGGCGGCCAAGAGCATGGGCCTGCAGATTCCGCGGGGCTACCCCGACTATTTGCTGCACAAGATGCTGCGCGTCGAACGTGGCGGCGAGGAAGTGAAAATGTCCAAGCGCGCCGGCACCTACGTGACGCTGCGCGATCTGCTCGAGTGGGCCGGTCCGGACGCGACGCGTTTTTTTCTGGTCGCGCGCAAGGCCGATACCGAATTCACATTCGATGTCGATCTCGCGCGCGCGCAGAGCGAAGACAATCCCGTGTATTACGTGCAATACGCACATGCACGCATCTGCTCGGTGTTTGCGCAGGCGGCCGAGAAAGGATTTTCGTTTGCGGCCGATAGTGAAATCGATTTGACGCCGCTCGCTTCCACGCGCGAGCTGGCGCTGTTGCGACGGCTCGCCGACTATCCCGATGCGATTCGTGCCGCGGCCGACGAACTGGCCCCGCATCAGGTCTGCTTCTACCTGAAGGACCTCGCCGCCGATTTTCACGCCTTCTACAATGCCGAGCGGGTACTGGTGGAAGAAGCGCCGGTTCGCAACGCGCGCTTGAGCCTTCTGCTTGCGACGCGCCAGGTTCTGCACAACGGCCTGGGCCTGCTGGGCGTGTCCGCTCCCGAGAGGATGTAGCTGGCAATGGATGAGACGATTTTTCGCAACGGCACGGTGCTGGGTTTTATCGGCGGCCTGGTGCTTGGCCTGCTGATCGCGGTGATCGTGGCGCTGTACATCACCAACGCGCCGGTGCCGTTTGTCGCCAAAGTCCAGCGCGCGACCGAAAATGTCAACCCTGGCGCCGATGGCAAGCTGCCGGATCCGAACAAGCCGCTGAATCCGCCGCTGCCGCCGCGCGCGAGCAATGCGGGCGACATTCCCGCCGGCAAGGGCGATGGCTTGATCGTGCCGGGCCTGGAAAAAAATCCGACATCGGAAACCTTGAGCAGCAATGCCGGCGGTGCTGCGCCAGCCGCCGGACCATCGGCAAGCGCAGCTGCGCAGTCCCAGGAAGTCACGCGCTACATGGTGCAGGCGGGTGCTTATCGCAGTGCCGAGGACGCCGACGCTGTACGCGCCAAGCTCGCGATGCTGGGCCTTGATGCGCGCGTTTTTCCTATCGAGCAACAGGGGGCAACGCTGTTTCGCGTGCGCCTTGGTCCCTACGGCCAGTTGAACGACATTGACCGGATCCGCAGGACGCTCGCGGAAAACAAGATCGACGCGCAGGTCGTGCCGATCCGATGAGGCGCGCCGCTGGTCGGACGCCGGGCGCTGCGGCCCGCAACGGTCAGCGCGCAACGCAACTATCGCGTTGCGACGTTGCCCAATGGGTTCGCGCAAGATTCAGTCAATGGTTACTCCGAAGCGTGACATAAGGATGATCGTTGGCGGGTCGCCGTTCGATCGCCCAGTCGTCTCGCGCGCGTTGCTCGATGGCTCACCGATTATTGCTCGAAGGTTGCCCGATCGTTCCTGCTCACCGCATGAACCGGACGCAGATTCGCTGCCCAATTCTTATTTCTCTCTCCGCCGGGGATTCCGATTCCAATGACATCTCGCTCCGATCAAGATACGCCCTCTGCCGCTCCAACAGCCCCTGCGTCCGCAGCAGTGCGCCCGCACGGCGGACGCCGCACGTTGCTCACTGTGGCTGCATTGGCGCCCGTTGCCTGGCCGCTACTCGCGTGCGCGCGCGGCGAAAATTCACCTGACGCCGGCGTCGACTACACGGAACTCAGCCCGGCGCAGCCGGTTGAAACCGGCGCCAAGATCGAGGCGCGCGAATTCTTCTTCTATGCGTGCCCGCACTGCAATGCCTTCGAACCCGAACTCAACGCGTGGATCAAGCGCCTGCCAGCAGATGTCGAATTCAAACGCACGCCGGTGGCGTTTGATGATCGCGCCTTGCCCCACGTCCGGATTTACTACACGCTGGAATTGCTGAATCGCCTGAAGGACTTTAACGGTAGCGTTTACGAGGGGATCCACGTGCAGCACCGGCAGTTGAGCCAACCGGATGAGATCGCCGATTTTTTCGCGGCCAAAGGTGTTGATCGCCGGCAATGGCTCGACGCGTTCAACTCGTTCACCGTCTCGACGCGCACCAACCGCGCCGGCCAGATCTGGCGCGCGTACAAGATCGACGGCACGCCCACGCTCGCGGTCGATGGCAAGTTCATGACGTCGCCGTCGATGGTCGGCACGCGCGACGGCAGCCTGAAGGTCATGGACTTCCTAATCGAACGCGCACGCCGCGAGCGCGGCAAGAAGTAGCGCCGGCGCTTTCGCCGCACCGGGTCATCGCTCGCGCGCCATTGCCTCGCGTGCGCAATACCGTGGCGCGCAACACCCCGCGATGAACGTCTTCATCACCGGCGCATCAAGCGGGATCGGAGCCGCACTGGCGCGCGAATTCGCCGCGCGCGGCGCCACACTCGGATTGGTGGCGCGGCGGCGCGACACGCTCGCTGAGATCGCGCGGGCATTACCGGGTTTGCATCACACGTATCCCGTGGATGTCACGGACAACGATGCGCTGATCGCCGCGGCGCGCACCTTCGAGCGGACGGTGGGCGGCGCTGATATCGTGCTCGCCAATGCCGGCATCTCGGTGGGCGTGCTGACCGAGTACTACGAAGATCTCGCTGCGTTTCGCCAGGTATTGGCGACCAACTTGCTCGCCATGGCGGCGACGTTTCATCCGTTCATTGCGCCGATGCGCGCGCGCGCGCGCGGCACACTGGTCGGCATCGCCAGCGTGGCCGGCGTACGCGGCCTGCCCGGATCGGCGGCGTATTGCGCGTCAAAGTCCGCTGCGATCACGTATTGCGAGAGCCTGCGCGTTGAGTTGCGCAGAGCGGGAATTCGCGTGGTGACAATTGCGCCGGGCTTCGTTCGCACGCCGCTCACCGCGAAGAATCCGTACGCCATGCCGTTTCTTATGGACGCCGACAAGTTTGCGCGCAAGGCGGCAGATGCCATTGTTGCCGGCACGAGTTATCGCGTGATCCCCTGGCAGATGGGCGTGCTCGCGAAAGCCTTGCGCTTGCTGCCGAATTGGGCGTTCGATCGCCTGCTGGGCAGTCGGCCATACAAGCCGCGCCGGCAAGCGCCGGAGGCCTGATGTCAGGCGCCGATGAACATGGCGCGGAGCGCGCCGGACGGAGTCCCGCGAGCGAACTTGTGGCGACCGCCGACGCGCTCGGCGTGCACCATCCGGTCGCCACTGCAGGGGCACGGATCGTCTCGTTGGTGCCGTCGATCACTGAGCTTTTGTTTTCGCTCGGTCTCGGCTCCCGCGTCGTCGGCCGTACCGGCTTCTGCATCCATCCGCGCGAACAGGTGCGCGCCGTGCCGAAAGTCGGCGGTACCAAACACGTCAAGCTCGATGTCGTGCGCGCTCTGCGCCCGACCCACGTGATCGTCAACATCGACGAGAACGAAGTGCCGACGGTCACTGCGCTGCGCACGTTGGTGCCGCACGTCATCGTCACGCACCCGATCGATCCAGACGACAACTTCGCGCTGTTCCACCTCTTCAGCGAAATTTTTGCGGCTGCCGGCACCGGCGTGAGCGACGTCGCAGCCGTACTCGGACGCGACCTGCAGGACGAGCTGCAAGCCTGCGGCGCGCAGACGTGGCCCGCCGAAACGGTGCTGTATTTGATCTGGCGCGAACCGTGGATGACGGTCGCGGCCGACACCTACATCGCGCGCACGCTCGCGCGCGTCGGCTGGCAGGTGCCGCATCCGGCGGGCGGCTGGTCGGGCGCGGCGCGTTACCCGACGATTATCGAGCGCGATTTGCCGGCGGCGATTGCCGGCGTCGATCGCGTGTTGCTCTCGTCGGAGCCCTTCACGTTCCGCAAAACACATGCGGCGGAACTACATGCGCGTTTCCCGGCCGCCAACTTGCAGCTGATCGATGGCGCGATGACGAGTTGGTACGGATCGCGCGCGATTGCGGGGCTGCGGTACCTGCGGGAGCTGCGAGCGGATTCCAGCGACCTGGGCCGCGCCGGCAGCGACCACGGTCGGCGCGGCGACTGACTTCGCTTTACTCTGTTCGCTTTGTTCCGCTTAGACATTGTTGGCGGATGCCTCAAAGTGGTCATCGCTCAGCGATGATCGCGGCGATGCGCACTGCCTCTCGCCGCGCGACTCGCGATTATTTTCCTTGCACGAGGTTGTAAACAATCATGCCGATGCCGTCGCGCTCCGTCACCGTGACGAATATCTGTGCGCCGTCGCTCTGGTAGAGAAGAAAGCGGCGGTGCGGCACGGGTCCGGAAATCGCCGCTCCGTCATCAGCGCTAACGCGAGCGAATCCGCGTTCGCGCAGCGTTCGTTCAATGGCATCGGCGGCGGCGTCGAGCGCGACCGGGTGCAACGCGACAACAGTCCGCGCGCGGCGTTCGCCATCTACGGCTTCCGTAACGTTGATGATCCGGCTGCCCGCCGGTAGTGGTAGATCACGAACAGACGTAGGGGCCGATCGTGCTGTCGCGTCCAACCTCGTCACCATCACGAACGCCTCGCCTGTGTCACCCCGACCCGGGTTGATACGCACGGTGATGAAATGCTGACCAAGCGGCGCGGCCAGTGTCGTCATGGCGCCGAGGTCGCGCCTGATTGATCGCGGCCCGAGCGCGCGGTGGTAGTACGCGATCGCCTCGGCCGCGCTCTGCCGCAGAATCACATGCCGGATACGGGTCGCATAACCATTGAATTCAATCTGATCGCCAACATCCTCAACGATTGCGCCGCGCGGCGCTGCAAGGACAGGCCACGCCTGCGCGGTTGTCATCGATGCCGCGGCGCAGAGGCTGATCGGAGCCAGGAATCGCGGCAGTAGCCCTGCCGGGAGCCGAGCAAGGGGCCGAGTGACGGCCCGAGTGCGAGGCCAAGCGGACAGCCGAACCAAAAGCTGCGCGAGACGCGGCGCGACGAGCCGAAGCCTTCCGACTTCTAACATCGCGGCACGAGCCGATCGCAAGGCACGACGTCGGGGTCGTGCCTGCGGCGTGGCGGCAGCGCGGGGTCGAGGAAGAGCGCTGGCAACCAACCAATCAACAGCGCTTCCATCCGCAATGCGGCGTCGGGTAGCGCGAGCTGGCCGGCGCCCTCAATCGTGCGTTTGACGTCCGCCGCCGAATGCGCACGCCATGTGTCGGCGAGGATCGCCGTCGGCCGCACCATGTCGATCTGCACGCCGCTCCATTGCGAGACACGCGCGGGCAGCGCGGGCCGCACCGTGACGGTGGCGGTCTGAAAATCGTCG
>Ga0137409_10001789_pt2 | contig 18457 bp, 20 predicted proteins | sample CZODoug1_16funga_FD_122059 | JGI IMG/M metagenome (GOLD analysis project Ga0137409, IMG submission 122059) | Vadose zone soil fungal communities from Angelo Coast Range Reserve, California, USA - CZODoug1_16fungal (Hybrid Assembly) | ecosystem: Environmental > Terrestrial > Soil > Vadose zone... | reverse complement strand
CAATCGACAACTCTCTGGGTGGATTCCTCCTCCACAAGTGATTCGCGCCTTCGGGGCGCACGGCCATCTCCGGACATTCAGCCAACCTTGACGAGATTTTGGTTCGGCAGCGGTCCGCCAGGAAACTGAGTGAGCTTGCCGCCGACCGCGAGCGATCCAAGATCGATGCCGACGAAACCGATCCTGTCGATGAGGGCCGCCACTTCCCCCTTCGCCGCGTTGTCGTTGCCTGAATAGAACAGGACGCGGCGTCCGCCTTCCGCGCACGGATCGCCTGCCAGAATTTCCGCACGGAGGTGATTGAAAGCCTTCACGACGCGCGCACCGGGTACGAGTTCGGCGAATACTTCGCTCGATACGCGGCCTTGGAGATCAACCGGTTTGAATAGCGGGGCCTCGATCGGATTGTTGGCATCGATGACGATGCGGCCCGACCAATCGGGAAGGCCGGCCAGCGCCGCCGAGAGCTTGGACCAGTTGACCGCGACGAGAACGATGTCAGCGCGCGCCGCTTCTTCGCGTGTCCCGGCCTTGATCGACGGGCCGAGCTCGCGAATGAGCTCCTTGAGCGAATCCGGTCCGCGGCTGTTGGAGATGGTCGCCTCGATGCCGGCGCGGGCCAGCGTCCGAGCGAAGGCTGTGCCAATGGCGCCCGATCCTATAATGCCGATGGTCATGGTGATGTTGCTTTCACGTTGCGGTTGGGTCGACGGCCGGCGACGGAACAGCCGACACTTATCGATTCACGAACGTTATTTGTCGAAGACACCCAGTTGATGAAGTCCGGTCATCCAATCCTCGGTGTGCCAAGTCCGAACAATTTTTCCATCCTTGACCTCGTGGATGTCGATCGCCTGGATCGTCATCTTTCGGCTCTTGGCCGGAAAGCCCATGAATGGCCCTCGCTGGGTTCCGGTGATTTCGGACCGTACGATGACCTTGTTGCCGTCCTGGAGAATCTCCACGGGCGTCACCTTGAAATCAGGAAAGGCCGTCGTGAGTTCAACGAGTACATGTGCGACACCTTTGGACCCGGGTGGCTGGCCCGGCGCTGCAGGAATGTCGACCCAGCTCTCGCTCAAAATCGTTTCGGCCAGAACCGGGTCCTTCTTGTTGAAGGCCTCATACCAAAGAGTGACATCTTTCATGATGGTGCTCCTGTCTTGCGCATGAACAGGAGTGCCCAGAATCAAGACGCCCATGATCAGCAGATACTTTTTCATTTTATCCTCTCGCTTCGCGCCTTTGCCGGAAGCCCGGGTGTAGCGATCGGTGATCACACAGTGGGCCCCTTGCCGGCCGCAAGGAGTTGAAGCTCCCAGGCGAAAGCGGTCCCGGTGGCGCCGCCGTGATCCAGGAGAATTTCGCCGAGTGCCTTGGCCGAGTCCTGGCGAGCCCAGTCGCGTTGCAGTTCGCTCGCCACCGCCAGCCAAGTGATCGGAACGACGCCGGCCATGACCATGCGGCGGACTGCCATCTCATGCGCTTCGGCACTCACGCCACCGGAGGCGTCGGTGACGGCGTAAACCTCGTAGCCTTCGCCGGCCGCCTGGATCGCCGGCATGGCGAGGCAGATTTCCGACCAGAGTGCAGCCATGATGAGCTTCTTGCGGCCGGTCCTCTTCACCGCATCAACGACGTGCGCGTCCTCCCAGGTGTTGATGAAGGTGCGGTCGATCGGCTTCTGGTTGGGGAAGACGTCCTGCAGTCCCTTGATGAGCTTGCCGCCGCGGTCCTCCACCACGGTGGTCAGGATAGTCGGGACCTTGAAAATCTTCGCCGCCTTGGCAAGCCCGATGACGTTGTTCACGATCATTGTCGGCTCGTGGCTGTGCAGGTTGGCGAACTGGAAGGGCTGGTGATCGATCAGGATCACGACCGACTCCTCCGGGGTAAGGAGGGCGTTCAGGCCGTTCTTAGGGGCGATGGACTGGGTCATGGGCGTCGCTCCGGTTTGGGATTTCGTTGTCGCGGGGTGGATATCGCCCGTTTATTGCTCCATGATTAGCCAGCAATGACTTGAATTACTTACAAGCATGACTTGAAAGTCAGACGATGGAGACTCTTGCGAACCTTGAATCCTTCGTGAGAAGCGCCGAGTCGGGCAGCTTCTCGACCGCGGCGCGGCGGTTGTCGCTCACCCCGGCGGCGGTGAGCCGCAACGTCGCGACGCTGGAGCGAAACCTCGGTGTCCGGCTGTTTCACCGCAGCACACGGAAGCTCACTGTGACTGAAGCCGGCGAGCGTTTCCTGCACTCGATCCGAGACAATCTGGAAGGTTTGCAGGCATCGATTGCGAGCGTCGCGACGGATCGCGGCGAGCCGGCCGGCGTGCTCAAGGTCAGCCTCGGCCTGACCTTTGGAGTCGATTACATCCTGCCGCTCTTGCCGGAATTCCTGAAACGCTACCCGAACGTCCGTCCCGACTGGCAGTTCGAGAGTCGGCAAGTGGACCTGATCGCGGAAGGGTTCGACGCAGCAATCGGCGGCGGCATCGAGCTGGCGCCGGGCGTTGTTTCCCGCACGCTTGCACCCTTGCACATCGTCGCGGTCACGTCGCCCGGTTATCTGAACGGCCGGACGCCGCCAGCCGATCCGTCCGGGCTCGCCGGATTTGACGGTATCGTCATGCGCTCGACGCACACCGGGCGCACCCGGGACCGGATCATGCGCAATGCCGCAGGTGACGAGATGGCGGTGCCGCTAAAAACGCGCATTGCATTCGACGATCCCGAGGCGATGTGCCGTGCCGCGCTGCTGGGTCTCGGCGTGACGCTGATCGCGGTGCCACATGCGTTGCCGCATCTGGAGAGTGGCACCCTCGTGCGGATGGTCCCGCAATGGTATGCCGACGCCGGACCGATCTCGATCTACTACGCCAGTCGCACACTGGTGCCAGCCAAGACGCGCGTCTTCGTTGACTTCATCGTGGACGCGTTCCGGCGCAAACGTCTCGCCGAACGATTTGCCGGCAGCATTGGCTAGGCCCAGCGTCTGCGCGCCTCAGGAGTTCGATCTTGAGCGCCTCGTACTGTCTCTGGTCCGGGTCACGAAGAGCCGCGCCTGACAGCTGGCCGGGGCGGCGGGACTTCCCCCGATAGCTGACGCCGCTGCGGATGCAATCGGTTCGGAATCAGGTTCTCCCGTTCACTCAATACGCCCAGATCAGCAACACGACGCCGATCACGATCACCGCAATGCCTGCTCCTTCCCGGCGCGACACCGGCTGCCGGAACACGAAATGTGAAATGGCCTGAGCGAACAGCACTTCGACCAGCGCGAGGGTTCGCACATTGGCGGCGGTTGCCAGCGCGAAAGCCAGAAACCAGAATTGCGAGGCGAGCGCCCCCATGAATCCTGCGAACACGGACGGCCGCCAGGCCGCGAAGGTCGCCGTCAGCACGGCGCGATTGCGCAGCGCGAGATAGAGGGTCAGCACCATCGACTGGACCATGAGGCCAGCCGCCACCGTAAAAGTCGCCGCCATGGCGTAGCTTGGGTCATGCAGGCTCAGGATAGCGCCGCGAAATCCGATGGCCGACAGGGCGAAGCATGCGCCGGCCGAGAGACCGAGTACGGTCGGCCGCCAGCCGTCGCCCGATGCGCCGCGCAAGGTGCTGGCCTTCGTCGACATCACAATGACGCCTGCGGTAGCAATCGTGATGGCCGCCGCCATCATGGGCGTCACGGCATCGCCAAGAAACAGGAGGCCAAACAGGGCCACTTGCACGGGCTCGGTCTTGATATACGCAATTGCGACCACGAAAGACCGCTCCTCCATGGCGGCCAGCATAAGGGCCGTGGCGGCGACCTGAGTGAGTGCGCCGTCGAAAAGCCATGGCCAAAAGCTCAACGGGGGTCGCGGCAGCGTTCCGCCCGTCCCGAGCATCGCCAGCAGGAAGACCAGGGCGAACGGGCAGCCGAACAGGAACCGCACCAGGGTTGCCCCAACGGTGCCGAGCTTGCCGGTCAATTCCCTTTGGGCGGCATTGCGCACGGTCTGGGCGGCCGCCGCGACGATCGTGAATACGGCCCAAAGCCAGCTCGAATCGGCCACTTTCAATCCGTCAGGGCCTTTTCGGCCGTCAGCATGTAGTTCACATCCATATCAGACGACACCCGCCATTGGTCGGTCAGCGGATTGTAGATGACGCCGGTCTCGCCGACGACCCGCATGCCGGCCTGCCCGATGGCATATTCGAGTTCGGCGGGCGTGACGAATTTTTCCCATCGATGGGTGCCGCGGGGCAGCCAGCGCAGCACGTATTCGGCGCCAACGATGGCGAGCGCAAAGCTCTTGAGCGTGCGGTTGAGGGTTGCGGCGATCATGAGCCCGCCGGGCCTGACCATGCCGGCGCAACAGCGCACGAACAGGCCGACGTCGGCGACGTGCTCGACCACTTCCATGGCCAGCACCACATCAAAACATTCGCCGGCGCCGGCGAGAGCCTCGGCTGCTGTGACCCGATAGTCGATCGTGAGGCCGCCGCGCTCCGCGTGCAGCGCCGCGGCCTTGATGTTGTCTGCCGCCGGATCGGCCCCCACCACCCTGGCGCCGAGCCGCGCCAGCGGCTCGCACAAAATGCCTCCGCCGCAGCCGATATCGAGAATGCGGATGCCATCGAGACAAGGCGGATGACCGGCGTTGCGACCGAACTGCCGGCACACCGCATCGCGGATATAGGCGAGCCGGATCGGATTGAACTTATGCAGCACCGCCATCTTTCCGCGAGAGTCCCACCATTCCCCGGCGAGCCGGGAGAAGCGGTCGACCTCGGCGGCATCGACTGTGGCGTCGGCGACAGCGTCTGCAAGGACATCTGTATGTATCGTCTCGGCGGCCATGTTAACGATTTCGCCTTATCCTTGATCGCCCCCCCTCCCTACCCTCCCCCGCAAGCGGGGGAGGGTAGGGAGGGGGCGATGTTGCGGCACTGCGAGCTCATCGTTATGTATACGCGCCATTTTGCCGCCACCCTACCTCTCCTTCTCGGCGGGGGAGGATAGGCGGGGACTGGCCATGGCGCTGGCAGAGAGACTTGAGTTCCACTATGGCTCGATTGGTCATGAAGTTCGGCGGCACCTCAGTGGCCGATATCGAGCGGATCCGCAACGTGGCGCGACATGTCAAGCGTGAGGTCGACGCCGGTCACGAGGTCGCCGTGGTGGTTTCGGCCATGTCGGGGGCCACCAATCGGCTTGTGGAATGGTGCCGCGAGGCCTCGGCGCTGCATGATGCCCGAGAATACGACGCGGTGGTGGCGTCCGGCGAGCAGGTTACGTCGGGCCTCGTCGCAATTGCGTTGCAGGCGATCGGGATCGCGGCGCGGTCGTGGCAGGGTTGGCAGCTGCCGATTATCACCTCCGACGCCCATGCCTCAGCCCGCATTCTCGGCGTAAATGGCGACGAGCTGATGCGGCGGCTGCGTGAATGCAACGAGGTCGCGGTCATTTCCGGCTTCCAGGGCATCCACCAGGACACCGGGCGGATCACGACCCTGGGCCGCGGCGGTTCCGATACGTCGGCGGTGGCGATTGCGGCCGCCATAGACGCCGATCGCTGCGATATCTACACTGACGTCGATGGGGTCTACACGACCGACCCCCGCGTGGTGCCGAAGGCGCGGCGGCTTGGTCGAATCGCGTTCGAGGAAATGCTCGAGCTCGCCTCGCAGGGCGCGAAGGTGCTTCAGGTGCGCTCCGTCGAACTCGGCATGGTCCGCCAGGTGCCTATATTCGTGCGATCGAGCTTCGATGCGCCGGAGGAGATCGATCCTTACAAGAATCCGCCCGGGACTTTGATTTGCGACGAGGAGGAACTCGTGGAACAGCACGTCGTCACCGGAATCGCGTTTTCCAAGGACGAGGCTCAGATCTCGATCCGCAATGTTGCGGACAAGCCGGGCGTCGCGGCCAATATTTTCGGCCCGCTGGCCGACGCCAACATCAATGTGGACATGATCGTTCAGAACGTGTCGGCGGACGGCGCTACGACTGATCTGACTTTTACGGTTCCGGCTGCCGATTTCGAGCGCGCCAAGGATACGATATCCAACGCCAGGGCGCAGATCGGCTACGAGCGCCTCGACGGCGCAACCGATGTCACGAAGGTCTCGGTCATCGGGGTCGGAATGCGCAGCCATGCCGGCGTCGCGGCCAAAGCCTTTCGGTCGCTTGCTGACCGCGGCATAAATATTCGGGCCATCACGACCTCGGAGATCAAGTTTTCTCTGCTGATCGATGCCGCCTACACGGAACTGGCGGTCCGGACCTTGCATTCGTTGTACGGGCTAGATAAATCCTAAGTTATAATGCAGCGCAACATCGCCTTTCACCTTGCGGTCTGTGCGTTTCATTAGCTATAGCCATACGGATGCGGCGCCGCTGTGCCGGAGCGCGCGCCATTACCTGTTCATGTGAGCCTGGTTAGGGGCAAGCCGGCTTGGACACTCGGCCTGAGGGACCTCACGCCATGCGCGGCGCGCTAGGCGGTCCGCGTGTATTGTTGCGCCGGCTTCGCGAGGTGATGGCGGAACCGGTCAGCGCGCAGGAACGCCTCGACAAGATCGTTGTGCTGATTGCCGCCAACATGGTGGCGGAGGTGTGCTCCGTCTACGTGCTGCGGGTCGACGCCACGCTTGAACTCTACGCCACCGAGGGTCTTAACCGGGAAGCCGTCCACCAGACTGTGATGCGGTCCGACGAAGGGCTGGTCGGCCTGGTGGCGAGCGAAGCCAGCGCCGTCAACCTGTCCGACGCCCAGGCCCACCCCGCCTTCTCGTACCGGCCGGAAACCGGCGAAGAAATCTACCATTCCTTCCTTGGCGTGCCGATCTTGCGCGCCGGCAACACGCTCGGCGTGCTGGTCGTGCAAAACCGGGCGCGCCGCACGTATTCGGAGGAAGAGGTCGAGGCGCTCCAGACCACCGCGATGGTGCTGGCGGAAATGATCGCCTCGGGCGAGCTTGCCGCGCTTGCGCAGCCGGGCGCCGAGCCGGCGGTGCGCCGAGCCTTAAGGCTTCAAGGCTCCGCGCTCAATGAGGGCATCGCACTGGGTCACGTGGTGCTCCACGAGCCGCGTGTCATCATCACCAACTTCATCGCCGACAACGTATCGAAGGAACGCGCTCGCCTTGAGACCGCAATCACGGCGTTGCGGGCCGATCTCGATGCGATGCTCGAGCACGGCGACGTCGCAGAAGGTGGCGAGCATCGCGAAGTGCTCGAAGCCTATCGCATGTTCGCCCATGACCGTGGCTGGGTGCACAAACTCGAGGAAGCGGTGATGACTGGCCTTACCGCGGAGGCAGCGGTCGAGCGCGTACAGTCCGACACGCGAGCCCGCATGCTGCGTCAGACCGACCCCTATTTACGCGAACGCCTCCACGATCTCGACGACCTCGCAAACCGTCTGTTGCGGCAATTGCTCGGCCGCGACCATGCCCCCGCCCGCGAGCATCTGCCGGAGAACGCCATCATCGTGGCGCGCTCGATGGGACCGGCGGCGCTCTTGGACTACGACCGTAAACGTCTGCGCGCACTTGTGCTGGAGGAGGGCGGGCCCACATCCCATGTGGCGATTATCGCCCGCGCGCTTGGCATCGCGGCGGTCGGTGAAGTCAACAACGCGATCGGCTTCGTCGATTCGGGGGACGCCGTCATTGTGGACGGAACCACCGGCGAAGTGCACATTCGCCCGTCGCCTGATCTCGAAGCCTCCTATATCGAGAGAGTGCGGGTGCGGGCGCGCCGGCAACTCCAGTATCAGGCGCTGCGCGACAAACGTTGTGTGACGCGAGACGGCGTCGAAATCTCGCTGTTCCTCAACGCCGGCTTGCTGGTCGATCTGCCGCACATCGAGGAAACGGGAGCTTCCGGAATCGGCCTGTTCCGTACCGAATTGCAGTTCATGGTGGCGGGGCAGTTTCCGCGCACCGGCGAGCAGCTCTCGCTCTACCGTGCGGTGCTGGACGCTGCTGGTGGACGTCCGGTGACATTCCGGACCCTCGATGTTGGCGGCGACAAGGTGTTGCCCTATATGCGCATCGTGGAGGAGGAAAATCCCGCGCTTGGCTGGCGTGCCATCAGGTTGGGGCTCGATCGTCCGGCGCTGCTGCGCAGCCAGATTCGCGCGTTGCTGCGCGCGGCCTCAGGGCGCGATCTCAAATTGATGTTTCCGATGATCGCGGCAGTGCACGAGTTCGACGAGGCCAAGGAGCTGGTGGAGCGCGAATTGACCTATCTGCGCCGGCACAACCACAGGCTTCCGGAGCGGGTCGAGATCGGGACCATGGTGGAAGTTCCGTCATTGCTTTATCAGCTTGACGAGCTCTTGGACCGGGTCGATTTTCTCTCGGTCGGCTCGAACGATCTTGCTCAGTTCCTGTTTGCCGCCGACCGCGGCAATCCGCGCGTCAGCACGCGGTTTGACGAACTGTCGATCCCCATGCTGCGCGCGCTGCGCGATATTGCCGAACGCGGCGAAGCTCATGGCAAGCCGGTGACGCTGTGCGGCGAGATGGCATCAAAGACCGTGGGCGCGCTCGCACTGATCGCGCTCGGGTATCGGAAATTGTCGCTGGTCCCTTCCGCGGTTGGTCCCGTCAAGGCGATGGCGCTGGAACTCGACGTCGGGAAGGCTGAAACGCTGGTGAAGACCCTGATTGGCCATAGAAACGGCGGCGGTTCGATCCGCGAGAAGCTGAATGCCTTCGCGGAAACCGAGGGTATTCCCCTGTAACCCAGGCGGTTTCGATGCTCCCCGAAACGAAACTCGATGTCATGCTGGCGCGCCATGCGTCATTGGAAGCGGAGCTGTCGCGCCCGCTCGGGGCGGACATCTATGTGAAACGGACCCGCGAACTTGCCGAGATCGCTCCGATCGTTGAAAAGGTGAAGGCCTATCGGAACGCCGTGGCCGATCTCGCCGATCTCGACGCGATCATCGCCGATCCGGCGACCGACACGGACTTGCGCGCCGTCGCCGCCGAGGAGAAACCCGTCGTCGACGCCCGCCGCGTTGCACTCGCGCACGATATCCGGCTGGCGCTCATCCCCAAGGACGCAATGGACGACAAGAACGTCATACTCGAGATCCGAGCCGGGACCGGCGGCGACGAAGCATCGCTATTCGCCGGCGCCCTGTTTCGGATGTATGAGCGCTATGCAGCGAAACACGGCTGGAAGGCCGAGATTCTTTCCGCCAGCGAAGGCACCAAGGGCGGTTATAAGGAGATCATTGCCGAGATCACCGGACGCGGCGCTTTCGCGCGGCTGAAATTCGAATCAGGCGTGCATCGCGTCCAGCGCGTGCCCGATACCGAAGCTTCAGGCCGCATTCACACGTCGGCCGCAACCGTTGCGGTGCTGCCGGAGGTCGCGGACGTCGATGTCGGAATCGAAGACAAGGATCTGCGCATCGAGACCATGCGGTCACAGGGCGCTGGCGGCCAGCATGTCAATAAGACCGAATCCGCGATACGCATCACCCATCTTCCGTCGGGCATCGTGGTAATGATGCAGGAGGAACGCTCCCAGCACCGCAACCGCGCCAAGGCCATGGGTCTCTTGCGCGCAAAGCTCTACGACGCCGAACGCCAGCGCCTTGACGCCGCGCGCGCGGCCGAACGCCGCGGCCAGGTCGGGAGCGGCGATCGCTCCGAGCGTATCCGGACCTACAACTTCCCCCAAGGACGAGTCACCGATCACCGCATTAACCTCACGCTCTATAAACTGCCCCAGGTCATCGAGGGCGAGTCCTTGGACGAGTTCATCGACGCCCTGGTCACCGAGCGCCAGGCCTCGCTGCTGGCCGCGCAGGACCAGCCTTCGAGCGGGGCGCGGGTTTGAGCGACGTGGCCCTCCACATCGATGCGGCGCGCCGCGACATCGCGCGGCGCTTTCGCGACCTTGGCATCGACACTCCCGATCTCGACGCGCGCATTCTGGTCGGCCATGCGCTCGGACTCGACCACACCGCCCTCATGCTCGCGGGAGAACGACGCCTTGAGGCCGCCGAGATTGCTCGGATCGAAACGCTCGCGGCGCGGCGGCTGGGCCGCGAGCCGATTGCCCGTATTACCGGTACCAAGGAATTCTGGGGCCTGCCGCTCAAGATCACGCCTGACGTGTTGGTGCCGCGCCCGGAGACTGAAACCGTCGTCGCGGCGGCGCTGGCCGCAGTCGATCGAACAGGAGCGCGCTCACGCGCTTTGCGGATAGCCGATCTAGGGGTTGGATCGGGCGCCATTCTGATTGCCCTCTTGGTCGAATTACCAAACGCCAGCGCAATCGGCACCGACCGCAATCCTGCAGCTCTCGCACGTGCACGCGAAAATGCGCGCCGTTTGGGCGTCGCGCCGCGCGCAGCCTTCGTCGCCTGCGATTTTGGCGCCGCAGTAGCGCCCGGCTGCGATCTCGTCGTGACTAATCCTCCGTATGTTCGCACCGACGAAATCGCCGAGCTTGAACCTGACGTGCGCGAATTCGATCCCCTCGCTGCGATTGACGGCGGCCTCGACGGTCTTGCCGCCTATCGTGTCATCGCGGTCCACGCACGGCACATCCTTATCCCGGGGACGCATTTGATCGCCGAAATCGGCAAAGGCCAAGGCGACGCTGTCGCCGCCCTGTTCGCTGCCGCCGGTTTTGGCGGAATCAGGATCTTGCCGGATCTCGCCGGCATATCGAGAGCGGTGGTGGCAGTCCGCAACCCATGAGCCCCGCGCGGAGTGCCAATCGCAAAAATGCAGAAAAAAATGCTTGGATTATCGATCAAGACCGACTACCTTTCAGACACGGGATGGACCTAGGTTCAATTGACGCCACACAGACGGCCTGGAGCACGGCTCGGCGAGGCAGTGGGCGCAAGTAAGATGGATACCGACATCGCTATATACCGACATCGCTTTGACGTCATCGCCGGTTCTTCTCTCGGTGGCGGAAGTCTCGAATGCGAGATACTTGAAATCGGGAAACTTAGGTTCGAGATGCTTCATCGGTTAAGGCGAATTGCCACGGTCGCGACGGCGTCGCGGCAGTCGTGATGGAAGGTGGGCAACGCCGCGGCTCTGTCGCGAGCAAGGTCTGAGCTAACGATTACCTCTATCCACGCTGGCGTTCCTTGTTGAATGCCGGGGATGCCTTTTGCCGCAGGCAAGGGCTTTTCGGGGCTGGCTGCCATTCTTTCGGGAATACGGCCGGGAATGTGGGGCAACAGGCGGCGCGTGCCGCCTTCAATTGAGGATTGGCAAAGACGCTAGTCATGAGAAATCAGCAGCAAAACAAGCGTATGCGGGGGCGCAACAACCGCAAGAGTCACAATCCGCTCACGCGGGTGTACGAGTCGAACGGACCGGATGTCAAAATGCGAGGCACCGCGTCCCACGTTGCCGAGAAATACCTGCAACTTGCGCGCGACGCCCAGTCGTCCGGGGATCCGGTTTCCGAGCAGGGCTATCTCCAGCATGCGGAGCATTATCTCCGCCTGATCGCCGCCGCGCAGGAACAGTTCCGGCAGGCGACTCCCTTCTTCCGCGGCGAAGGCGGAACGGACGGCCGGGACGACCTGCGTGACGACATGAACGACGAGGGCGATGACGAGCCAGCCGGTCTGCCGAGCGGCGGCGAGCAACCGCCCTTTGGTCCTCGGGATCCGCAACCCTATCTGCCGCGTGATGCGCAGTTCTTCCAGCCGCGTGAGCAGCTTCGCGAACAGCCGAGCTTTGGCGGTCGTCATTCGCAGCACGCTGCGGCCAAAGACGACGACAGCAACGTCGAGCGCCTGCCTTCCTTTATCACCGGCGGCGCGCCGGCACCGCAAATCGCATCATCTCAGGCGCACCAGGGCTACGGTCAAAACGGCTACGAGGGACAAGGGGACCGTTTCCCGCTGCACCGGCGCCGCCGCCGTCATCGCGGGCCGCGTGGCGATCTGGCGCAAGGCGGACAAGGCGACGGTGACGATGCCCCTCATGGTACGCGCCCGAACGGAGACTGAGCGGCTGTAGCCCAGATGAAGCGCAGCGCAATCCGGGCCAACCTCTCAGTTTATGATCGCCCAATCCCGGATTACGCGGAGTTTATCATCGGGCCGGCCCGATGGCAGGCTCCGCCCGGACCCGGTGGCTCCGTCCGGGCTGCCGCAGCGCGGCGCCGCCGGGAGACGGCGCCAAAACAGGCTTCAGCACCGGTTTGAGGGTTGGCACCAGTTTTTTCTCGCGAACGGGAATCGCCCTATAGACCTGCTTTGTCGCTTCTACGAGATGCACCCCTGCGAATGGCGCCGACATCGTCGCGCCGGTGCGTTCCCAGGCTGATGCCGAACGCAGAAACCAGCGACGATCGATCGGCGGCACGTAGAGCGCGTCGCCCCACGCGGTCGGCGTAAACCATGTCTCGCGCAGAAGGTGCGTTAACTGCGAGCGGGAATAAGGTCGTCCTTGACCGAACGGCGTCGTGTCCATCCGAGCCCACACGCCACGCCTGTTCGGTACGACCGCGAGAATTCGGCCGCCGGCCGCCAGCACGCGCCATACCTCGCGCAACAATGCCGCCACGTCGTGGCTTAACTCAAGGGCGTGCACCAGGAGGATACGATCGATCGCCGCATCCGGAAGCGGCAGTTCGCATTCATCAACCAGCGCAACAAGCGTCGGTCGCGCCGAAGGCCATTTGACCACGCCCTGGGCCGCCGGCATGAAGGCGAGGCAGCGCTCGGCTTCCTCGCGAAACAGGCCTAGATAGGGCGTGGCGTAGCCAACGCCGAGCATCCGCAGCCCTGCGCTGCCAGCCCACAATCGGCGAACGCCGCGCCCAACGAACCGCCGCGCCACTGTTCCGAGCGGGTGGGCATAGAAATTGCGAAGATCGACGACATCCATGCGCATAGATACCACGAAGCACAACGAGGGATCGAACGGCTGCGCGGCCAGCGGCCGCATGTTATAGAGTCTTGGTCAACGAATGGTGTTCCATGGATAACGAAAGCATCGCGCCCTCGCAGGCTGAGATCCGTCTGTTCCTCTGCCTCAAAGACAATTACGGCGTCCTCGTCCACGATCCGGCGAGCGGCGCCACCGCGGCAATCGACGCGCCGGAAGCCGCGCCGGTCGAGGCGGCATTGACGGCGTCTGGCTGGAGATTGTCCGACATTCTGATAACCCATCATCATGGCGACCACACCGCCGGCATAGCCGAATTGAAGCAACGCCACCGCGCCCGGGTGGTGGCGCCGCGTCAGGAGGCTGCCAAGATTCCGGACGTGGATGAACAGGTCGCTGAAGGCGACACCGTCACAGTAGGCACCTTGTCGGCACGGGTGATCGCGACGCCGGGCCATACGCTTGGGCAGATCAACTATTACTTCCCCGCCGCCAAGCTGCTGTTTGCCGGCGACACGCTGTTCTCGATCGGCTGCGGACGGGTGATAGAAGGAACGCCTGAGATGATGTGGCAGTCGCTTCTCAAGCTGCGTGACCTGCCGGATGACACTGCGATGTTTTGCGGCCATGAGTACACCGACGCCAACATCCGCTTCGCGTTCACCATCGAGCCGGATAACCCGGCGCTTGCTGCGCGCGCCGCAGAGGTCAAACGTCAGGTCGCTGCCGGCACGCCCACGATCCCGACGCTCATGGGCGAGGAAAAGCGCGCCAACGTATTCTTGCGCGCCGACGATCCCGCGGTCGCGGCAGCCGTGGGCCTTGCGGGTAAGCCGGCCGCGCAGGTGTTCGCCGAAGTGAGGGCGCGCAAGAACCGGTTCTGAGAAGTTTGGCTACGCGATCGTCAAGCGTATGAAGCTTCAGTTGAGCAAGCTCGGCGCGTACCGGTGGCCTCATGACTGCGGACCAAATTATCCGGCTCCTGAACCTCAAACCCCATCCGGAAGGCGGCCATTATGGCGAGACGTTCCGGGACGCAGCGGGAGCCGGCGGGCGCGCCGCATCGACTGCGATCTATTTCCTCTTGATGCACGGTGAGCGGTCGCACTGGCATCGCGTCGACGCTGCCGAAGTCTGGCACTATTACGCTGGTGCACCCTTAAGATTGGAGATTGCCGAGACGGATGAGGGGCCGACTCGTTGCCTTCGCCTTGGCGTCGATTTTTCGGCCGGCGAGCGGCCCCAGGCCGCGGTGCCGCGCCATGCGTGGCAGGCCGCCGAGAGCCTCGGCGACTGGACGCTGGTCGGCTGCACGGTGGCGCCGGCCTTCGAATTCGCCGGCTTCGAATTGGCGCCGCAGGGGTGGGCACCGCGACCCTGACGCGTACGATGCCTTCGGCGCCGCGCAAGTGGCGCTGACGGCCGAGGGGAGATCGCCGTCCTGCCGGACCGACATAGCGCGTTTCTTGTTGTTGAGAACGGTGCCCGCCGGGCGTGCGCTGCCGTTACGAGCACTGTCGGCCGCGCGCGCGCTTCATGCCGTGCGCCACAACCGCAATCCTCTGGGCCGATAGTCGGGTAAGCCTTTCCTCAGCGGCGGCGACCGAGGCCTGCGTCGGCTGACGATGCATCATGGCGGCGACACTCTCGGGTGCGCTCGGCCAGGCGGCAAGCCTGTCGTCGATGCTGGCCCGCATTCGCTCGATCTCAAGAGAGCACGGGCCAGCATAACTGCTTGATATCGATACGGCGAGTGCCGCTGCGTTGAGTATCAAGAAGCGCGGAACGGTCATATCTCGCCTCCTGGAACAGACGCGGTTCGACGAATTCGTTCAAACCGCGTCATGTTCCGCCGCGCTTACGTACAGCGGAGCTTGCGCACGCCGTTCACGATGACGGAGCGGCAAACCGCTGCGCCGCGTGCGCCAAGCTTACGACTCATGATCGTTGTGCCGCGCCGACCTTTCACGATCACTGCGCCACGTGCGGCAGGCGTACGGCTCACGATCGTTGTGCCGCGCCGACCGCGCACGATCGTGCGACGCGGGCTGCTCATGATCACACCGCCACGTGCGCCACGCAGACCACTCACGACCGTTGTGCCGCGCGTACGACCGACGACCGCAGTGCCACGCCGACCTTTCAGGATCGTCGCCCCACGGGTACGATTCACGACCGCAGTGCCACGCGGACCACTCACGATCGATGTGTCACGCACGGCGGCATTAGCGTTAGGGGCATCGATCGTCGCGATTCCCAAAAACGCGGTGACGCCGAGAGCAGCAAGTACAGACAAACGCATGTTGCCTCCTTGGTGTGGGTTGAGTGGATCAAGCCGCATTCGAAGAACCTTGTTTGGCAAGTCGGTGCGGCGATTTACGTCCAGGCGCGCTTTGCGCATTTATCGCAAGCTTTTCCGAAACATTTCTGGATTCTCTCCTATTCTCAGGCATTCCAGAATGTTTCGTAACCGGACGCACACCTAATGAATTCGCGAAATCCAATCGTGTTCCTGTCAGGCAGGTGTTTGCGAAGTTAAGACTTAAAAGGCACACGCGCCGCCGCTGGTTGCTGTCTATCCGTTCATCTAACGAGGCTTCGCCTCAGACCGACGAGGCATGTTGGGCGGGAGCAAACACCGGGCTCATCCTGAGGAGCATCGCACCGAAGTCGGGCTTGCCCGACTTCGGCAGTTAAAGAAGGATCGAAATCGGCAACAGCCGATTTCGATTGCGATGCGTCTCGAAGGATGGAACGAGTCAGTGCCTGCGTCCATCCTTCGAGACGGCGGCGCATCCTTCGACAAGCTCAGGAGCGCCGCCTCCTAGGACGAAACTAAACTTGCTCAGACCATGCCACAACCTCCCTGGCAGAGCCACAAGCGCAGCTCAGGCGGCGAGGGGTTTGAGTTCCACCGTGTAGCCAAGGTCTGCCAACCGTTTGACCAGGCGCTTTTTTTGCTGGTCGGTGGAACGGCGATTGAAGTGGTCGCAGCCGAGGTCCCGATACATCGTGCCGTCCTTGAGCATGTGGTAGATGGCGGTAAGGATGGAGGCGACGACGGCCATGATCGCCTTCTTGGGGCCGCGCCGGGCTTTGATACGGTGGAACTGGGCCTGCAAATAGCTGCCCTTCTTTTTTGCTGCCGCTAAAGCGCACTGAACCAGCGTGGTCTTAAGCCAAGTAGCGCCCTTACGCTGACGATTGGATCGACGTTTGCCAGCGCTCACGTCATTGCGCGGACATATGCAAGCCCAGGAGATGAGATGTGGGGCCGAAGGAAACCGGCTCATGTCGATGCCGATCTCTGCGACGATGGCGTGCGCGCTGAGGTTCTTGATGCCTGGAATCGACATGATCAACTCGACTGCGGTGCGAAAGGGCGCAAGGTTGGCCTCCACTTGCGCATCGACCGTGGCCATGGCGGCATCGAGAGCGTCGATCTGATTGAGATGAAGGCGCAGCAGGAAGCGATGGTGCTTTGTCGTGCGGCCACGAAGGGCCTCACGAAGTTCCTCCGGTGACGCCTTGACCCGCCGATCGGCAAGGTTGGCCAGTTTGGCGGGATTGGTTTCGCCGGCAATCAGGGCCTCGATCATGGCGCGGCCGCTCTTGCCCATCACGTCGGAAAGCACCGAGTCCAATTTGATGTTGGCGTCCTCGAGTGTCTTTTGCACGCGCAGCACGTGGCTCGACTGCTCACGAACCAATTGCTTGCGCGTGCGCAGCAGGTTGCGCATCTCCTGGGTCTGGGCATCCGGAACGAAGCTTGCCCGGATCAGACCGTGCGCCAACAGTTCCGCCAGCCACATGGCGTCGTTGACGTCGGTCTTGCGGCCCGGCACGTTCTTCACATGCGCAGCATTTGCCAGCACCAACTCAAATTCGCCATCATCCAAGATGTGCCACACCGGCTTCCAGTAGATGCCGGTCGCCTCCATGGCCACATGCGTGCAGCCGTTTGCCGCCAGCCACTCCGACAAGCGCAGAAGGTCCGCCGTCGTCGTCTGGAAGGTACGAACTTCGGTCGTCACCTTGCCATCGGCTACAAGGCGTAGGCAGGCCACCACCGTCTCTTTGTGAACGTCAAGACCACAACAGCGTCGATGCAACAGCTCCATCCCCTCCTCCTGCGTTGCGTCGTCGGCGTGGGGTCCCGTATATATAGAACTCTAGGACGCGTGCTCCGGGGCCGAGGATGGCCCGTGGCGACAGTCTGAGGTGCTCCAGGAACCCCGGGTCCAACTAGTAAACGGGCTTAGTCACACCAAGAGAACACCGACCTCGGTGCCGACGACACCAGCACAGAGTAGCAAAAGTTTCATGCGCTGCAGGTCGGGCCAGGCCCGGTGGACAACTAGTACGAAAGTCAAAAACAAAATTCTCCACATATCGAGAATTGGAGAACAGACTTTCGTACGCAGTGGTCGGCCCCGCCGGTGGGCAACTCAGGATGAGGTGAGATTATAAAATCGAGGGAGCGTTCAAATGATGAATGCACGGAAATTGGATGGAAGAAAATTATCCGTTGTCACGGTGGCCCTGGCGGTTGCCGGATTTGCCAACCTGTCGGCGGCGCAGGAGGCGCAGAAGCTGTTCATCGAAGGCGACATCGTGCGCGGCAATACGCCCGCCGGGATAACCGGCCCCGTCTGCGTGCTCGCCAATCAGTTCAAGCGCAAGGAGAACGTGGTCTTCCGCATCCGCGTGCGCAGTGTTGCGGGCGAGCCGCTCGATGACAAGACCATCAAGGCCATCACGGTCGAGCTGTCGGACGGCCAGAAATTTCCGGCCTCGTACCGAGCCCGCCCGCCGGCCAGCGTGCGCACCGCCTTCGGCCTCTCCGAACCCCTCGACTATTTCTGGTCGGCGGCCTGGCTGATCCCCCAGGACTACCCAACCGGCTCCCTGAGCTACCGGGTGGTCGCCACTGACACGCAAGGCAACACCCAAAGCTGGACGCCGTTCCGGGACCCGAGATCGCTGCCCATGGTGATGCCGGGCGATGTGGAATACGCCAAGTGAGCACCGGCTTCGGCAGATGGACGGCGACGCGCGCCTCTACCGAACGCCGGCTCTTGCAAGCTGCGCTATTCCGCCTGCTTACTCCTCGGTGGCCCACTTATTCTCGATTCCGACGTAGTCGCACAGGGCCGCAATGGCCCTGTGCAGGCGCGTCTTAAGTGGTCCTTCCTCGTTGAGGTGCTCACTCTCTGCCTCATTGAGCTCTTTCACGAGTTCGCGAAGCCGGTCGTCCACCACGGTTCGCCTTAGAAATCAGGCTTGTCTGCGACAGGGATGTGGTAGTTGAACAAATGCTGATTGTTCTCAGCGCAGACCTCTTCGAGCATGGGCTGCTGCACGCGCCGGTATTGCCGCACGGCCGACCACGGCTGATTGAAAGCATCCGGGTCGTCGACCGTGTAGGTCACTTCGAGCTTTTCGCCGTTGTCGGTCAATTTCCAGCGCTCGACGACGTGCAGCTTCGTGCTGTGCGGCGTGCGGTAGTAGTCGACGAATGTCTTGTCGTTCTGAGCGACGGTGTCGATCACGAGCGTGTCGCCTTCGTAGTGGCC
>Ga0137409_10002829_pt1 | contig 18459 bp, 14 predicted proteins | sample CZODoug1_16funga_FD_122059 | JGI IMG/M metagenome (GOLD analysis project Ga0137409, IMG submission 122059) | Vadose zone soil fungal communities from Angelo Coast Range Reserve, California, USA - CZODoug1_16fungal (Hybrid Assembly) | ecosystem: Environmental > Terrestrial > Soil > Vadose zone... | reverse complement strand
AAGGACTCGGCTACCACATCTACGGAGATCCATGGCGGGAACAGCGTTATTCGGGCGACCGGTAATGTGGCGGGTAGCAACGGTCGTCGCTCTCCGCGACGAAACCCCAACCGCACGTACTTTGACGCTTGACGTTCCGGACTGGCCGGGCCACATCGCGGGGCAGCATGTCGATGTGCGCGTGACAGCCCCCGACGGCTACTCTGCCGTCAGATCCTACTCGATCGCCTCTGCTCCGGATTCCAAAGCGCGCATCGAACTGACAATTGAACGACTGCCGAACGGCGAAGTCTCGCCCTACCTCACACAAATAGTCGCACCTGGGGACCGCCTGGAGGTGCGAGGTCCGATCGGCGGCTGGTTCGTGTGGCGCACGGAACAAACCGAACCTGTTCAGCTAATCGCGGGTGGCTCCGGAATCGTTCCGCTCATGGCCATGATGCGTTCGCATCTGTCCGGGAGAAACACATCGCAATTTCGATTGTTGTATTCGGTGCGCGAAGAGGAAGCGATTTTCTACCGGGACGAATTGGGAGCTCTGTCCAAGGATAAGTATTCTGTGGGCCTCACGTACGCCTACACAAGGAAAACCCCAAAGGATTGGCCGCGGCCGCCTGGCCGTATTGATGCTGCCCTAGTTGCAAACGCAACTTGGCCATCCGTCCTCGCCCCGACCTGCTACGTCTGCGGACCCACTTCGTTCGTTGAAAATGTAACTGCTCTCCTTACTGCTTCTGGCAACGAACGCGACAAGATCAAAACGGAGCGCTTTGGCTCCACGGGAGATCGAAAATGACTTCCCTTGACTCCAACTACCTCGACGGGAACGCGGCTGCCGGTGAATTGAGCAAGATATTCGCAATGGACGTTACGGCCGCCGAGGGACAGTGTGCGAACTGCGGCGCAAGAAAGCGTTTTGCTGAAGCGCACGTATACATGCAAAGTCCCGGCATCGTCGCTCGGTGCGCCATTTGCCAGCACGTACTCCTTCGCCTTGTAAGTGTTCGCGACCGCGTGCTCCTTGATGTCCGCGGCATGGCCTACTTGAGCATCGATGCGGCACGGACCCCATGAGTCCGGCAGATAAGTCGGATTTTCAGCACGAGCCTATCGCGCCTGGGTCCTTTTCAGCGTGCAACTCAGTATCAGCTTGCGTAGCGGTAGGAAAACGGCCGTTGTCCCACATTGATTCTGATCTTTGTCCAGGCCGTATCCTTTCGTTGACTCGCGCGTCTAATCCACTTAGAGTCGAAATAGGGCAATGAGGAAGAAACTACTCATCTTCGTGGCGCTGGTCGCCTTGTTGGGCCTGCAATTCGCGGACTGCATGTCCGCGATGACGCAAGACCCGCAGAGTATGAAATGCTGCGGCTCAATGCCCTGCGACCCGCCCAACCAAAGTCACGATTGCTGCAAGGGCATGGTTTCGTCCCAGTCCCCAAGCGTGTTGCCGGTCGCTCACGTGACGCTCCATGCGCCGGTGATGGTTGTAACCAATGTGCTTGCTTCACCCCAGGCGACACCGTACATCGAGACATCTCGCTTGGATTTCGAGGCTCCGCAGCATTCACCTCCGGAGCTATACACGCTTCATTCTTCCCTCCTGATCTGATCCCCTTCTGAAGTTCACTCCTGAGCTGTCTCTCTTGGTGTCTCTCTGGGCTTTTCGATTTGGAGGCATAGATGCATGCACTACTTTGGAATTTGTTTAGCACGCAGGGCTGCGTTTCGCGCTGCGCGGGACGCCACGCATGATCGACCGGCTCATCGAGCTTTCGCTGCGCAACCGTTTCCTTGTGGTCGCGCTCTGGATCGGTGTCGCGGGCTGGGGAGTCTGGGCCATGCTCAGCGCGCCAATCGATGCGATTCCCGACCTGAGCGACAACCAAGTGATCGTCTTCACCGACTGGTCCGGCCGAAGTCCTCAGGAAGTGGAAGACCAGGTCACCTATCCGCTGACCGTCAATCTGCAAGGGCTGCCGGGTGTCAAAGTCGTCCGCTCTTCTTCGGCGTTCGGGTTTTCCATGATCTTCGTCATCTTCGAAGATAACGTGGACCTCTACTTTGCCCGCACCCGCGTTCTCGAAAGACTGAATCTCGTCACCAAGCAACTTCCGGCAGGTGTCGTTCCCACGCTCGGACCCGATGCAACCGGCGTTGGCCATGTTTTCTGGTATACGGTCGAAGGCGGCAGCCTCAACTTGCGCGACCTCCGTTCACTGCAGGACTGGTACGTTCGCTACCAACTGAATTCCGTTCCGGGCGTCGCGGAAGTCGCCAGCGTTGGTGGCACCGTCCAGCAATACCAGATCGATATCGATCCCAATCGTCTACGCAGCTACGGACTCCCGCTCAGCACCGTCGTTCGCGCCGTCATTGCCAGCAATTCGAACGTTGGAGGAAACGTCGTCTCCCAAAACGGTTCCTGGTCCATCGTGCGTGGTCTCGGCCTTATCGGGAGTCTCGACGACATTCGCAACATCGTCGTAGCTTCCCACAACGGAACACCCGTGTATGTGAAAGACCTCGGCACGGTGCGGATCGGCGATGCGTTCCGCACCGCATCTCTCGTGAAGAACAGCTCAGAGGCTGTAGGCGGCGTCATCGTGGCGCGGACAGGAGAGAACACAAAGGAAGTGATCGATCGCGTGAAGGAAAAGATTCACGAGATTGAACTCGGCCTTCCGGCAGGCGTGCATGTCGTTCCCTTTTACGACCGCTCCGAATTAATTGAAGCCACTGTCGGAACGTTACGGCATGCCTTGATTGAGGAAATCCTGCTTGTCACTCTCGCTCACATCATTTTTCTGATGCACTTCCGCAGCATCCTGATTGTGACGCTCCCTTTGCCGCTCGCGGTGGTCTGCTCCTTCCTTCTGATGCACTACACGCATGTGACTTCGAACGTGATGTCGCTTGCGGGAATTGCGATAGCCATCGGCGTCCTCGTCGATGCCGGCATCGTCGTAACGGAAAACGCCTTTCGGCACCTTGAAGGAATCGACACACACGACCGCGGAAAGGTTCTGGACGTTGTTTTGCGCGCGACGAAACTCGTGGGCCGTCCGACCTTTTTCTCGATGGCCATCATTGTTCTCGCCTTCGTGCCGGTCTTCGCGCTGACGGGGCAGGAAGGCAAACTCTTCCATCCGCTGGCGTTCGCGAAAACCTTTGCGATGGCCAGCGCCACAGCGATCGCGCTCACCCTGACGCCGATTCTCTGCACCTTGCTCTTGCGCGGGAAGTTCCATTCCGAAGATCAGAATCCGGTCATGCGTTTTATGCAACGCCTCTATCGTCCAGTCTTGACCTGGGCGCTCGACCACCGGCGAATCACCATGGGTCTCGCGCTGGCGTTCTTCGCGGGAGCGGTCGTACTCGCCGCAGGCATCGGCAGCGAGTTCATGCCACCTCTCAACGAAGGCGACATCATGTTCATGCCCATCGCCGATCCCAGCATTTCGCTCGCGCAAAACACCGACTACGCGAAGAGGCAAGACGAAGTCCTAAGCCGTTTTCCCGAAGTTGCCTACGTTGTGGCCAAGGTCGCACGCGCGGAAACCTCGACCGATCCTGCAGGACTCAACATGACGGAAACCATCGTGCACTTGAAGCCGCGCGACCAGTGGCGTCCCGGCATGACTCTTCCCAAGCTCAAGAGCGAAATGGACCGCGCTGTCTCCCTCCCCGGCGTCGCGAATATCTGGACACAGCCCATTATTAACCGCATCGACATGCTGACAACCGGCATTCGTTCGGAGATTGGCGTCAAAGTCTTCGGCTCCGATTTGACGCTGCTGGAAACGAAGGCACGCGAAGTCGCCGACGTGGTACGAACGGTGAAAGGCGCGAGTGATGTTTACCCCGAACAGGTCACAGGCGCACTGTATCTCGACATCCGCGCAAATCGCGAGGCAGCCGCCCGTTACGGCATCGATGTTGGTGCCGTCCAGGACGTGATCGAAACCGCCATCGGTGAAAACAACATCACCACGACCATCGAAGGTCGGAGGCGTTTTCCCGTCCGCGTGCGATACGCGCCGGAATTCCGCCGCGATCCGAACGAAATTGCGAATGTCCTCGTGACCGGCTCCAACGGAGCGCAGATCCCGCTTGGGCAGGTGGCGGATATCCGGCAGGTTTCCGGGCCAGCCATGATCGACAGCGAGAACGGCTTGCTCGAAGTTTCCGTGCTCCTCAACGCACGCGGACGCGACCCCGGCAGCGTCATCGCCGACGCGGAAAAGGCCATCCGCGCCAAGATCAAGATGCCACCCGGCTACTACTACAGCTGGAGCGGGCAATTTGAAAATGAAGTGCGGGCGAAAAAGCGTTTGCAGATCGTATTGCCCGTCGCCATCGGTGTCATTTACATCCTCTTGTTTTTGACCTATCGCTCGTTCAGCGAAGCGGCGCACGTGCTGCTCGCCGTGCCGTTTGCACTCACCGGTGGTCTCTATCTCTTGTGGTTCCTGAATTACAACTTTTCCGTCGCGGTGTGGGTCGGCTTCATCGCTCTCTTCGGCACGGCCGTGCAGACGACGGTCGTAATGGTGATCTACCTCGAAGAAGCGGTCGCACGGAAGAAAAGAGAGCGAGGCAATCTCACCATCGCCGATCTGCGGGAAGCAGTGATGGAAGGAGCGCTCCTGCGCCTGCGTCCCAAACTGATGACGGTGTCCACGGTCGTCGCAGGTCTCTTGCCGATCTTCTGGAGCGCCCGCGTCGGCTCGGAAGTGATTCGCCCGCTTGCCACTCCCGTTCTCGGAGGAATGCTCAGTTCGCTCGCGCATGTCCTCATCGTGACGCCGATTCTTTTTCTCTGGCTGCGGGAGCGAGAGCTTCGGGGCAGTCACCAACTCGCTGTGCAATCAGTTTCGACGGAAACAGTTTCGTGACTTTGGAACTCAACTCAAGGAGATAGAACCATGACAAAGTTGTCGGTTATTTTGGTGATGTCGTTTTTCCTACTCGGTTTTGCGGGTTGTGGCGCGAAAAAAGTGGACACCGAAAACCTGAAGGAGGTCGCGACACATGTGGTTGGCAACGTCACCGTCGTTCTCCTCAACGGCACTGGAGAACTCAAACAGGGACAGAACCAATTTGTCCTTCAGTTCCGCGACTCGAAGGGACAGTCCATCGATGTGGGGAACGTACAGCTTGGATCCAGCATGTCCATGCCGAGCATGGCGCCGATGTCCGGCGATTCCGAAATCACGCCTTCCGGCCAGACTGGAACGTATAGCGTAAAGTCGAACTTTGCCATGAGCGGCGCGTGGCACTTCACGGTCTCGTGGGACGGTCCATCCGGCCAAGGCAGCACCGCGTTCAACAGTAACGTGAGGTAGCGCAGATGCGGAACAACATCCACTTCACTCGATTGCTTATCGCGCTGTTAGCGCTACTGGCGTGCTCCGTAACTCTGCGAGCGCAAGCCACGAGTTCGCCTCCAGCCAATCCTTTCCTCGATCCACAAACTGGACTGACCGAATCGGAGTTGGTGGCACGTACTCTCGTGAACAATCCGGCCCTCGCTGCGGAACGGCAGGGGATCGACTCCGCGAAAGGCTCAGTCGCACAAGCGCGACTCCGCGCGAATCCTTCGCTTGCCGTTGGCGGACTCAAGGAAGTGAACGGAGACGACAACCGTTTCAGCATCGGTACGGAGATTCCGCTCGAACTCTTTGGCCGGCGCGCGCGCCGCACGGAGGTAGCTGAACAAAAACTCAACAGTACCCGCGCGACCATCACCGACAAGGAGCGATTGCTGGCCGGTGAAGTCCGACTGCGTTTTGCCGAGACTCTCGCGGCCGCGCGCAATGTCGACTTCGTCGAACAACTCCTTCGAGCGAACCAGGACTTCCTCAAACTCATGGAAGACCGTGTCCGCGAGGGAGCCATTCCTTCTCTGGATGCAGAGGAAGTGCGCGTCGAAACGAACCGCATCGAGAGCCTTCGGATCAACTACCAGGCGAAAGTGGAGATCTCCATGCTCGCACTTAAGGAAGCAGTGGGAATGCAGCCCGAAGAAAACCTGCGCCTGATAGGGAATTTAGAACAGCCTGCGCTTTCTCTGGACAAGATTCAGTTGCTGCCGCTGGCAAGGGATCACAGACCCGACCTGGCTGCGCAACGGGCGAACGAGGCTCTGGCCAACGCTGCCGTGCGCCAGCAAGAAACGGAAGCAAAAACGGACGCGACATTTTCAGCCAGTTACGAGCGCCCGAACGGCGGATTCGCGCTGTCCGCATTCGACGCAGCCGGACACCTGCGACCCATCCGCCAGACTTTCAACTACGCCGTATTCGGAATTCGGTGGACGCTTCCCCTTTTCAATCGCAATCAGGGTGCGATTGCCGCCGCAAAAGCAGACGTCACCGCAGCGCGCAACCAAGTCACAGCCTCCGACCTCGCGCTTCGGCACGAAGTTACTCAAAATCTCGTTCGGTACCAGGCCGCCCAGGAAAGAGTGACGGTCTATCGAAAAGGAGTTCGCGATCAGGCCGCGCGGAATCTCGAAGTCGTTCGGCAGACCTACGGCTACGGACGCATTCCCTTGCTGGACGTGATAGCCGAGCAGCGTCGCTTCATCGACATCGAGACGGGCTATACCGATGTTTTGTTCGATGCCTACGCTTCGCGCGTCTCGCTTGAACGGGCCGTGGGCACAAGCCTTCCCTGAAAGAGAGAAAGTATGCAGACCATAGATACACACGATATCGGCTCTCAGAGAAACCCCTGGTTCAAGTGGATTGCGCTTGCGGCGCTGGTGCTCGGCATCCTTGTCGCTGGATTTTGGATTGTCACGGGGCGCTCCCCCAAGCCGGCACCCGCTCCGCACGATTCGATGGCGGCGATGGGCGGGGTGGCTTCGCCGGCAAATTCGTCCCCGGATGATGTTTCCGCCGCTTCAACCGAACTGCAAATCGATCTCGCACCAGAAGATCTCAAGAAAGCGAAGATTCGTACTGCGCGCGTCACGAGCGGTGTGACGGCTGCCACGCTTCGCGTTCCGGGAATTGTGAAGGCCAACGAATACCGCGAGGTCCATGTGACACCTCTGGTGGGCGGCATTGTGAAAGAAGTTCCCGCCGTGCTTGGGGATCATGTAAAACGTGGGCAACCGTTGGCGGTCATCTTTAGCAGCGAGCTCGCCGAAGCCGAAACACAGTACGTTTCCTATCTCGCGGAACTGGACGCAGAGCACAAGAAGCTGGAACGGACGCAAAACTTGCTCAGGCTGGGAGCCGCCAGCCAGCAGGAAGTCGAGGAAGTCGCGGCGACGCATGCCGCGCATGAATCGCACGTGCGAGCTGCTCTCGAGAAACTCAAACTACTCGGGGCCAGTGACCATCAGATTGCCACGCTCAAACAGGCCGAACAGACCAATCCAAACCTTGTCGTCCCGGCGCCGATCAACGGCGTTGTCCTCACGCGCAATGCGAATCTTGGTTTGGTTGCAACTACCGCCCAAGAACTCTTTACGGTTGCCGACCTGTCGACAGTTTGGGTTATGGCAAGCGTCAACGAGAAAGACTTTGCGTCCGTGCGAGTGGGTTCACAGGCGAGCATTACGGCGCAGGCTTATCCGGAGCGTCTCTGGAAAGGACGCGTCACCTACATTCAACCGCAGGTGGACCCCACGACGAGGACCGCACAAGCGCGCATCGAGGTTGCCAATCCCGGCGAGACTCTACGGATCGAAATGTATCTCGATGTGGAATTCACCACTTCCGGCGCGTCCGGTCCCGTCGTGCCCGAAGCGGCTGTTCAGTCCATTGGCGAACGCCACTTTGTATTTCTCCCTGTCAAAGACAATGAGGGAAGTTTTGTGTTGCGTCAGGTGCGACTGGGCCCCGCAGCTGACGGCCACTATTCCGTGCTTGAAGGATTGCGTCTGCAGGAGGAAGTTGTAACGGACGGAAGTTTCATCCTGAAAGCCGAATCGGTCCGGCAACATCCGGAATTGCATTGATGTCAGCCGCCACAGGCCTTTCCTTGAACTAGCGCGGCCAACAGATCGAAGGAACGCTAAGAATTTCTTGGGAGTCGCCTCAGATTGAACAGTCGCTCCCTCAGGCACCAGCTGAGCTCGAAAGTCGATTCTATTAGTTGGGAACCGGGGCAGATACTGCCTTCCAGTAAAGTACTGAAAAAAACCGGAAGCTGGGCCAGCTCCCTTTTATCTGGATGCTTCGAATCGACCGTCAGTAACTGGGCTCAAACTGGGCTCACGAGAACTTGGTCTTTGGTCGCGTCTGGCGTTCGCCGTCCACGATGAAGTCAGCCCGCTCGTTGTAGAACGCGACCAGCCCCGCGATCTTGACGTTCTCGGGGAGCGGCGTCTTGTACGACCAGGCTAGGTCCTTGACCGTCTCGCCGTCGGCATCGACGGACCAATATTCGGCGAAGCCCTTGTACGCGCAGCCGGTGACGGTGTCGGTCGGAATGAGTAGGTCCATGCGCACGTCGAGCTTCGGGATGTAGTAGCGAGTTGGCAAGCGCGTCTCGAACAGCAGCGTCGACCGGTGCGTGTCGGCGATCTTCACGCCGTTTACCTCGACCTCGACGTGCCGCGAGCTGTGCAAGATGTCGATGCGCGTATACGGGTCGTGTGGGTGGACGAAGACTTCCTCGTCCTCCTCGAACCATCCGTCCATGGCGTTCCAGTCGAAGCGGATCAGGTCGCGCAGCTCCTCGACCGGTGACTCCGGGTAGTGCCAAGCGGCGTCCCCGACCTCGCGGTCGCCACCTTTGACGGTGAAGTTGTGGGCGTCGCCCCGGCTCGGCGAGTGCTGTGTGTGCCCGTTCGGAGTCAGCAGCTCCATGCGTACGTCCTCCCTCGGGAAGTAGTACGCGGGGTAGTAGGGGACCTCCCAGACGAGCTTGAGGCGCTTCGTGTCGGCGATGAGCTTTCCGCCGAAGTACGTTCGCACCCGTTTGGGCCCGTCTTCGATATGAACACGCTCCCGGGTCTCAGACATCGCACTCTCCCGCGGTCGATCGATCTTTGTTGGGGCGACGATAGGAAACACTAGGGCCTTTCGCGGTTACCATGACGCTCCTTCTCGGTCCCTGGTCAGCCCCTTTTCCCTTCGACAGCTTTCCAGCCGGCATTACTGCACGTGCAAGGCCAACATCGACGCACGCGTTCGTTCTTCGCGAAATCCCTCAAGGAACGAGCAGGTCGATCGACTATGTCGCCCACCGCCCAATGCACGCGTCGAATAGATGTCTTCGTGTCCTAATGACGTCTCTCTGACGTCGAGCCCGATATGGCGATTGGCCAGTGGACTGCGTGAAGAGCCGCTGCTTGAAGGCACGCGGGCTTCAGGTGTCGGCTGCAGTCTTTCAATGCCGCACAAATGATTCTCGTGACGGGTGCCAACGGAACCAATGGAAGTGAAATTCTTAAACGGCTTTCTGGTAAGGATGCTGCCGTTCGCGCGACGGTTCGTACTCCGCGTGATCCGGCCAAACACGCGCTACTCGGTGTGGAATTCGTAACCGCAGACTCGCTGCTGAACATAGACGCCCCTTTCTGCAGTGAACAACAAACAGCACACCTGCTTGGCAGGGCGCGCTAGCCTGGAGCGGGCGACGGGAATCGAACCCGTATCAGAGGCTTGGGAAGCCTTTGTTTTGCCACTGAACTACCACCGCTCGACCTTTCTAATTGCCCGCCGGCGACAGTACCCTGGCCAGGAACGTAAAGGTTCTCTCCCACGCGGCTTCGGAGGACCCCGCGTCATAGACACGCGCTCGATGCGCGTTCATGAATCCGTGATGTGCGTCGTAGCGGTAAAGTTCAAACGTGGACCTCGACCCCTTCAACGACGCCTCAAGCACATTCACCTTTTCAGGAGTACACCAGTCATCCGAATTTGCAAAATGGCAAATGAGTGGGATCTGGATCGCTCTGAATTGTTCCGCATCCAACTCTGGGATTCCGTAAAAGCAGACCCCAGCGTCCATCTCATGCAATCGAACAGCACTAAGGATTGTCAGGGCACCACCCATGCAAAACCCGCCTACCACAATCTTCTTCGAATCTCGCCTCAGATACTGCACAGACCCTAGAATGTCCTGGTCCGAAGCATCAACGAAATCTAGGTTTGCCATCATGTGACTAGCCTCGGAGCTGGAGGTTGCAAGTCTTCCTGCATACAAATCGGGCGCTAGCGCGCGATATCCGGCGGATGCAATGAAGTCGGCGGTTTCCTTGATTTGGTCGTTGAGACCCCACCACTCCTGAATTACGACGAAGCCCCACTCGCTTCTATTTGCACTAGGTTCGGCCAGATAGCCAGCACAAGGCTTTCCGTCTGGCCTGTGAAAAACGATCATCTTCCCCACGAGCAACCTCTCAGGACTGAGACGTACAGGAACGGGCTGAAGCACATCCCAGTTCTCGCGCTCTTGTTTCTTGTGCTTAGCACTGCCGTTGAATGGATTAGGTTTTTATGGCACGGACTGAAGTCCAGAGGGCACCTCGATTGCCCCAATCAGGGTAGAGCTTCAGCATTTGGTCATATAGTTCCCGCGCGGTCGTCGTCTGCATGGCAAGGCGGTCGAAATCGCGGATATATGTCCGCGTCTCGCCGAGGATCTTAGGGCTATCATCGTTCCCGACGCGCTTGTGCCCAGCGATCACGGCGCGTGGCTTAAGCGACTCCATTTTGTCGAGGGCAGCAATCCACTCTTGGCGCTTCTGCTGATCGGGCGACTCTGAGAGATGCAAATGAACGCCGTTGTAGGCGGCATCACCCGCGACGATCAAACCGACTGACGGAACGTGAAGGCAGGTTGTGCTGGCAGTATCGGTGAATCCGAGTGGCACACTGACTAAATCATGGCCTTCCAGGTTAATGACGTTTCCGGTGAGCTCTTCCGCGATCGCAAGATGGCTGGAAATCTGGCCGGGAAAACGCGGATTCCAAAACGTAGCAAGAGACTCTGGCGATGCTTGCTTGCGCATAATCTTAATCACATCCGGCCGCGCCACGAAACGGGCACCTGGAAATCGCTCCAGAACTGTACTGGTGCCAAAGAAATGATCGCCGTGGCCGTGGGTGGCATAGATCGTAGTCAGATTCTTTCCACTCGCCGCAACCCAATTCGCCAGGGCGCGAGCCTGCTCGACGGTAATAGGTGTGTCGACTAAGACAGCGTCCCGCTCCCCAGAAATAAGCGTTGACGAAATAGGCGGCCAGGGCCGCTCCTTTTCGCCTGGAGGCAAATCGCTCGTGATAGCCGGTATGTTGGGCGCCAGGAACACGTCCCATCTCAGGGATACTTTTTGAGTGGTACGTCCGGAGTTCGAGGCACTGCTGTCGGATTGTCCGTGCATCGAGCGGGCTTGGTCAGCTCGGATTGGCCCAGTCGTGGCCGATACGAGAGCCATTCCGAGGGCATTCGATAGGAACTCACGTCTTGAAGTCATTATGGTTTTTTCGGATCGCATATCTAAACTCCTTTTCTGAAGCAACAGCCTACCACTTGGCTGAAGGATCAGAATTTTCATTTGCTATGGTGCGCCGAAATTCTCAGGTCGCTTTGTTCCTGTCCCCCGCCCTTTCGGTTAGATCTGGGCTCTGCCGCCGTCAACGAACAGTTCGATACCCGTGACGAAACTGGAGTCATCCGAAGCGAGAAACAACGCCACCTTAGCAACTTCCTCGGGTTCCCCCATGCGTCCCATCGGGATCGTGGACACTATTCGCGCAATGGAATTTTCTATGCGTACTGCGCCTGTAACGAACATCAGGACGGCGCCAATGATCGCTGCGCCAGAGCGATCGATTTTCATGCCCGGAAATTTCCCGAGAGCAAAAACTACGTAGCTCGCAATGAAAACCGAATAAACGCCTATAGTTGCGAGGTCGGACATCCCGGTTCCAAGAGATGAGCGGGCCATGTTAGCTTTCGCTGTTCAAGTCGGCAACTGACATATGAGATCGTGGAAAAGTAGCGTGGGATCAAGTTGATGTCTGCAGTCATGCCGCCGAAGTTGGTCGAATTAGCCGCGTAAGGTCGCGCGGCAAGCCGGCGAGTTGTCCGGCCGAACCGGTTTCCCTTTTGCGGCTGATTCCCGCGAAGTGCCGAAGCCTGGCAAAAACGGGAGATGGGCATCCCTACTTTGAAGTGCTCGTCAGTTTGCCGCAGCATTCTGGGCGTTGAGGTATTTCGTAGCTATTCCAGCCGCCGCCCAGGGCTTGAACCAGCGTCACCGCGCTTACCATGCGGCGGCCGAGAATATTTACGGCCGTGACTTCGTCAGAGAGCGCGGCGGTCTGAGCGGTTGTCACCTCCAAATAGCTGGTTACGCCGCCCTTGTAGCGCGTGTTGGCGAGCTCCAAATATTTCTGCGCTGCGACGACGGCTTTGTCCTGAACCTGAGCTTCGTTCTCGAGAATGCGCAAGGCTGCTACGTTGTCTTCAACCTGTTGAAAGCCTGTCAACACGGTTTGGCGATAGTTGGCGACCGATTGATTGTAAGCAGCGACGGCTTGGTCTGAAGCGGCGCGCCGTCTTCCTACGTCGAAGACAGTAAACAGAGCAGACGGGCCGGCCGACCACAAAACGCTCGGACCCGATATCAATGTTGTGATGGCACTGCTCTCAAATCCTCCAGCTGCCCCCAGGCTGATGTTGGGATAGTAGGCGGCCTTGGCCACTCCGATTTGAGCGTTCGCGGCGGCCATTTGGCGTTCCGCAGCTGCAATGTCAGGTCGCCGTTCGAGCAATTCCGAAGGCAGGCCCACGGGAATCGCCGGAGGAGGCGTCGTTAGGGGGAGGGGAGCGAGACTGAAAGACGCTGGAGGCTTGCCAATCAAAACTGCTACTGCATGCTCGTATTGCACGCGCGCAACCCCAACATCGATCGCCTGCGCTCGAGTTGTTTCCAGTTGAGTCTCTGCTTGCTGCACTTCCACGTCGGAGGCAATGCCTCCCGCATACCGGCTCTTGATCAATTCCAACGCATGCTCATACTGCGTCACCGTCGAGTTTAGGAGTTGCTCTTCGGCATCAAGAACGCGAGCTTGGAAATAGTACAGAGCCAGTTGGGCGTGCATGGACAAGTTCACGGCAGCCAGGTCGGCTGCACTCGCTTGTGCCTGGTCGCGATAAGCCTCAACGGTGCGGCGTACCCGCCCCCAGACGTCGATCTGGTAAGACAATTCGAAAGGAATTTGAAAGTCGTTGTAAGTAATTCCGTTGCTGACGGTACTCGCAGGCCGGTGGTTCGAGATTCGGTTTCGTGTTGCACTCGCGCCCGCGTTGATCGTGGGAAAAAAATCGGCGCGTTGGTAGCGGAGCTGCGCGCGAGCCTGCGTGTATTGGGCCTCGGCCGCCTTCAAGTTCTGGTTGGAGACGTTGACTTGAGATTCAAGGGCATTCAGTTGAGGGTCCTGAAACATTTCCCACCAGTTGCCGCTGAGGGTCTGGTCATTCGGCTGGGCAGGTTTCCAATCGCCAACCTCTTTATAGGTAGCCGGAACCTCCGCCGTCGGGCGCTTATATTTCGGACCAACGGTGCATCCGGCGATTAAGAGCACGCTGGCGAGACTGACGCCGGCCAGGGCGCACCTCCAAATCTGAATCGCTGCATTCGTGTTGCGCCGTGAAGTCACTGGCCACCTCCTGCGCCGCTCTGCGGTGCCGCCCTTGCGATCTGCACTTGTTGTCCAGAGAGAACAGAATCTGGTGGATTTTGAATCACCGATTCGTTTTCATTCAGGCCCGAAAGAATTTCGATCTGGTTCCCAAAATCGTGGCCGGGTGTTACTGGTGTGAGGACGACTTTGCCGTTTTTCACAACGGCGACCTGCAAGCCTTCAGACCGAAACAACAGGGTGTCGACTGGCAGAAGATAAGTGGAGGCGAGCCCAGGCAACTTCAAATGGACTTCGGCATATGACCCAGACAGCAACTTGCCTGTGGGATTGTCCACATCAACTTCTATCTGCAGGGTGCGGGTCACGTTGTTGATTGCATTTGCGGTGCGCACCAGCTTCCCTGGGAAGCGTCGTCCGGGAAACTCGGCAAGAGTCAGATCGGCAGTCAGTCCTGGCGTGGCAGCTTGTGAATATTCCTGAGGTACATAGACATAGACGCGCAATTTGCCGGCCTGCGCGATATGGAATAGGTCGGTTTTCGTGCCTGGAGCGCTTCCGGAGTTGATGAGGTCGCCCACATCAACGTTACGCACGGTAACAATGCCGTCAAACGGAGCATAGATCTTCTCAAACGATTGCAACGTCTCGAGCTGCTTTACATTCGCCTGATTGGCCTGGACGATTGAATTGTTGGCATTGTAAGTGCCGATGGCGTTGTCGGCATCCTGCTGAGAAACTGCACTGGTTTTCAGCAACTCGCTGTAACGATTCTTGGTGATCTCCGCAAGTTTGAGATTTGCTTCCGCCGTGGCCAGATTGCTGCGCGATTGCTGGAGCTGCTGGTCGACCTCTGGCGTGTCGATCTCGGCTAGAAGCTGGCCCTTTTTCACGCGGGCTCCAATGTCGACGTACCACTTCTTCACATAACCGCTGGTGCGGGAGTAAATCGGAGCCGTCATGTATGGTTCCACGTTGCCCGGCAGCACAAGCTCGCGCGACGGAGCGGCACGCTGCGGAGAAACAACGTTGACCAACGGCACAGCCATGGCCGCAGTTTCTGTGCTCACGGCGTTGCGCGCCCGGACACGCCGAAGAATGCCGAAAGCGACAATCCCAGCGACCGCAAGAAAAACGACCACGGCGGCCAGCAAACCACGTCTTCCGCGATGTTTCCCGTCCAAGGCGCTTTGAATTTGCGGTGCGTTTTCGACAACTTGTACTTTTGTTTCTGACAACATTGTTAGACCTTTCTGTTCCTAAAGAGACCTATTGTTGAATTCCAGTTTCAGCCGGACGATGACGAAGGCCATGGACCATGCTGAAGACTGTAGGGACGAAAAACAGCGTAGACACCGTGGCGAAGAGCAACCCGCCAATAACGGCGCGGCCGAGAGGCGCATTTTGTTCTCCACCTTCTCCCAGGCCTATCGCCATAGGGAGCATTCCAATGATCATCGCCAAAGCGGTCATCAGGACCGGTCGGAATCGCGCGAACCCTGCCTGCACGGCCGCTTCGACTGCCGAGCATCCTGCGGCCAATCGTTCTTTCGCGAAGCTGACCACCAGGATGCTGTTGGCAGTGGCTACTCCAACGCACATGATCGATCCCGTAAGGGCGGGCACGCTGACCGTCGTGCCGGTTACAAACAAGAACCAAACGATTCCCGCGAGCGTCGCTGGAAGGGCGGTCAGAATAATGAATGGGTCGAGCCAAGATTGAAAATTCACGACAATTAGGAGGTAAACCAAAACGATGGCGAATACGAGCCCGGTCAGCAATCCCAAGAAAGACGACTTCATCGTCTGAATCTGGCCGCGCACGATGATCTGTGAACCCCGGGGAAGATCCTTTTGGCTAGCGCCCAGAATCGAGAAGATATCCCGCGAAACTCCTCCGAGGTCACGGCCTTGGACGGAACCAAATATGTCGATGACTGGGGACACGTTGTAATGAGAGACCACACTCAACTCGGAATTGCGGCTGAACGAGGCAAGGCTTGCAAGTATGGAAGGCGGAGCTGTACCCGCGCCCGTAACCGGAATGTTCTCGAGGTCCTGGAGTGACTGAACCCTGTACTGCGGAGTTTGCGTCGCGATCTGATAACTCACGTTGTTCTTGGGGTCCAGCCAAAAGGTCGGCGAAGTCTGGGAGCTGCCGCTCAGCGTGATCAAGAGATTGTTCGCAACTTCACGCTGGGTGAAACCGATTTCCTGGGCTTTCGTCCGGTCGACATTAACGTGAAGCTTCGGCTGGTCAAAGGTTTGCTGAATGCGGAGATCCGTTGTTCCCGAAACGTACTTAACCCTCGCCAGTAGCTTGTCCGCGAATTGCCTGTTGCCCTGCAAATCGTTTCCCACAATTTGAATATCGATTGGAGCAGGCAGCCCAAAGTTCAAAATTTGAGTCACCATATCCGAAGGCAAGAAATAAAAAGTAACTCCGGGGAAATCCCGTGACAGTTTCAGCCTTAAGTCATGCACATAACCTGCAGTTGGCCGATGCTTGGCGGAGAGAGCGACCATAATGTCCGCATCTTCCGTCCCGATTGGCGCCGAGCTGCTGTAGGAAAGATTGATTCCGCTATAAGGCAATCCGATGTTGTCGATGATCCCGCCGAACTCGGCAGAAGGTATCTGGTTGCGAATCTCGGCTTCCACCCGGTCACATAAGGCGGCTGTCTCTTCAATACGCAAACCCGTCGGAGCTCGAAGGTGTAGTGTGAATTCGCCACTGTCTACAGATGGGAAGAAATCTTGTCCCAACCACGGGTAAAGCGCGAAGGAGAGTACGCACGTGGTGAGAAATGCGCCGGCAAAAACACGGCGGTGACGGACACAAGCTTCGAGTAATCCGCGATAGGCAGTCCGAATCCTCTCAAAGCCGCGTTCAAACCAGGCTTGAAACACCACAAAGGGATTCTTGCTCGGCGCATGCGAGCCTTCTCCAGCATGAGCTTTAAGAAGATACTTAGCCATGGTCGGTATGAGAGTCCGCGAAAGCAGATAGGAAGCCAGCATCGCGAAGACGACCGCTTCCGCCATTGGCACGAAGAGATAACGGGCTACCCCGGTGAGCAAAAACATGGGCACGAAGACGATACAGATACTCAGTGTTGAAACCAGTGCCGGCACCGCGATCTGTTCCGCGCCGAGGAGAATCGCCTCTTCCGTCTCCTTGCCCCTGGTCAGAAATCCGTGAATGTTCTCGATCGTGACCGTCGCATCGTCAACCAGGATGCCGACGGCCAGCGCCAGTCCTCCAAGAGTCATGATGTTGATGGTCTCTCCCAAGGCGCTGAGAAGGATGATCGAAGTCAAAATGGAGAGGGGAATCGAAATCGCGATAATCACCGTACTGCGCCAGCTGCCAAGAAACAGGAGAATCATCGCTGCCGTTAGGCATGCCGCGATAAGCGCTTCCCGTAAGACTCCGGAAATCGCGCCACGGACAAAGACCGATTGGTCTGCGAGGAGGCGAATTTGAAGGTCTTGCGGAAGAGTCGTTTTGACTTTTGGCAACAGGTTCTTGATTGCAGTGATGATGTCCAGCGTAGACGCGTTCCCGATTTTTTGGATGGTCATTAAAGTTGACCGCCGGCCGTCAACGCGAACGATATTGGTCTGAGGCGGAAATCCGTCGCGAACGTTAGCAACGTCGCGAATGTAAATCGTCGTGCCTCCTACAGCTTTGATGGGAAGGTTGTTCAGCCCCGCGATTGTCGTGGGACTTCCATTCATGTCCACGTTGTATTCAAACTTCCCGATCTTTGCAGTTCCGGAAGGCAGAATAAGATTCTGAGCGCTGATGGCATTTACTACGTCAAGAGGAGACAGGCCTTTCGATTGGAGCGCCGCAGTGTTTAGATCCACTTGAACCTGGCGCTGCTTGCCGCCATATGGATACGGGACAGCCGTACCCGGTACCGAGGTGAGTTGGGGCCGGATGAAATTCAAACCAAGATCATTTAACTGTTGCTCCGAAAGCGTGGGACCGGAAAGAGCCATCTGAAGAATGGGCACGCTCGAAGCACTGAAGGTGATGATCAGTGGCGGCGTCGTGCCTGCTGGCAGCTGCTTGAGCTGCGTTTGGGATTGGCCCGCGATCTGCGCAATCGCCATGCTGATATTGACGCCCGGATGAAAGAACACTTTTATGACCGCGATGCCATTCAGTGACTGCGACTCGATATGCTCAATGTCGTTCACCGTTGTCGTTAGGTTGCGCTCCTGAAGCGTGATGATACGGTTGGACATCTCTGTTGGTGACAGCCCCGTGTAGTTCCAAATGATGCTTACGACGGGAATGTTGATGTTTGGAAAGATGTCCGTTGGGGTTCGAAAAATCGACAGCGTTCCAAGGATCAAAATCAGGATAGCCAGCACCACGAACGTGTATGGCCGTTTGAGCGCAACTCTAACAATCCACATGATTCACCGTCTCCAATCTTTCTGTCCGGCGTGGCCGGACTATCAATCAAATTGACCCTTACGGCTTGTGCTTCGGGGTCCGTGCATCGAGGGTCGAGATCAGTTGCTGGGCCGCTGGAGGTACGGAAACTTTTCCGGACAGAACAATTTCCCTCGCAGAAACTTTCCTGCCGTACACGCGAGTGTTGTCGCCATTGTCCGGGCGGATCGTGGAGCCCTCGAGAGAGACGCCGGCAAACAAACCGCGTGCTCTGGAGTAGCTCAAGATTTCAGAACGCAGGGTGGCGTCCGTTTCGGCCGACGAATCGCGACCGACTGGGCCGGCAGCTATTGAAGCGTCGCCTCCCAGCTTAACCTTGCTGGCGAGAATGCCTCTCGCGCCGCTTTCATTCATAACAAGCAAGACAAAATC
>Ga0137409_10002828_pt1 | contig 18463 bp, 15 predicted proteins | sample CZODoug1_16funga_FD_122059 | JGI IMG/M metagenome (GOLD analysis project Ga0137409, IMG submission 122059) | Vadose zone soil fungal communities from Angelo Coast Range Reserve, California, USA - CZODoug1_16fungal (Hybrid Assembly) | ecosystem: Environmental > Terrestrial > Soil > Vadose zone... | reverse complement strand
CGGGGCTGGTGTGCCAAAACGACACCTACCCCGGGCTTGCGCCCGGGGCTACACTCTGTCGCCGCTCCGCGGCTGAACATGTAGCTGACTTCTGAGAGACGACACCAGCATTCGACTCAAAATCCTCTTGAACTTTGAAAATTCAAAGCGTATTAGGTCGAAATGCCTCGACGCCTGACCAACTCGCTCATTATTTCCGCTTTCATGCTGTGCGCTTGTGCAAGCGCTCCCCGGCCCGACGCCACCTCCAGCCGAACATTCAAATTAGGACTGATTCCGGGCGCTCAGGAATTCGTGGACTTCGTCATGGAAGGACACGGAATTCTCGAACAATTTGGCTTGAAGGCCGATAAGGTGAAATCGCTGAGCCCTGCGAACCTGCACCTGATGCTCGCGGAAAGAAAAGTGGATATCGGTTTTGGCGGTTTCACCACGATGGCGACGGCAAGATCCGAGGGTAAAGACATTATCGTGATCGGAGGCGTGTTCTCTCCCGTCAATATGGTCTTTGTCGCGAAAAACTCATCCATCCAGTCCCTTCGTGATTTGAAAGGCAAAAAGCTGGGCGCATTCGGCGGGCCCGGATCGACGACGTTCGCTTTCCTCGCGGTGATCGCCCGCAATTGGTACGGCATCGACCTCTTCAAAGAAGTAAACATTGTGTCGGCGCCCGGGCCGGCGCTGGTCGAGCTGCTGGGAAGAGGAGATATTGATGCGGCTTTGCTCGGAACCACCGAATCCATCCAGATGTTCGCCCAACAGCGGTACCGGGTTCTCCTTGATTTGAGCGCCGAGTACAAGGCGCACCAGGGAGGCCGGGCTCCCGCTCATGTGACGGTGGCTACGAACGAAGAGTTCGCGAAGACGCATGGGGATATCGTTCGAGACTATATGAAGGCATACAAGGCTACGCTGGAGTACATTCGGGCACACCCCGAAGTCTGGGACGAATACGCCCAGAGCATCAAGATGGATAACCCCGAGGAGCGCGCCCTGCTGAGAGAGAAAATGGGCCCGAACCTCGTTGAAAAATGGGATGCCGATCAGATCTCCCTGCAAAACGACTACTTGAAGCTGGTGCACGATATTATAGGAGAGAGCGTCCTTAAGGTGGTCCCTCAAGATCTGATCCGTAATGAATACAATCCTTAGGATTTTGTCGATTGTCTCCTTAGTGCTCGCGTGGCTGATCCTGTCCTTCGTTTTTTCTCCAACCATTGTTCCAGGTCCCTTTGCTGTGCTTCAGGCGATGTGGGAAAACGTGCGATCCGGCCAGGCCTTCTATCATCTATATAAGACGCTTTTTCGCGTGGGCTTCGGATTGGTCCTGACGATGGCCCTCGGCATTGCCTTTGGTACTGCAATGGGGCTGTCGCGGCGGGCGGAAGTTTTTCTGGAATCCTGGGTCATGGTCGGGCTGACTCTGCCGGCAATCGTCTACAGCATCATCTGCCTGCTCTGGTTCGGGCTGAATGATTTCGCTGCGATCGTGGCGATCGGCGCGTCGGCATTTCCGGCGGTCGGCATCAGCATCTGGCAAGGAATCAAGGGAATGGATACGCAGCTTGTCAGCATGGGCAATGCTTTTAAGCTGAGCAGAGGTGCAATCATTCGGAAGATCATTTTCCCCCAGCTCCTGCCTCATATTCTCGCCGCGATGCGGTACGCACTGGGCATCTGCTGGAAGATCTGCACGACAGTGGAACTCATCGGCATGTCCAGCGGCGTCGGGTTCATGCTGAACTACTGGTTCGGCCTGTTTTCCATGTCGCAGGTCTTCGCGTGGACCCTTTTGTTTCTTCTGGTGATGTTTGCCATCGAGTATTTGCTGTTCAAGCCTGTCGAGAAGCGGCTGACAAAGTGGCGCAATGACGTTCCTATACCTCTGAGCGCATGATCGCCCTGAAGGAAGTCCGCAAGGAGTATCTGCAGCCGAACGGCGAACGGCTGCGCGTCCTGGAGAACATTACGTTCGAGATTGCGAAGGGGATGTTCAGCTCCCTGCTCGGGCCGTCGGGTTGCGGAAAATCCACGATCCTCAATCTCATTGCCAAACTGGATCGCCATACTTCAGGAGACATATCGGTCAACGGAGACAAAATAGGGTTTGTCTTTCAGCAGCCTCGGCTCCTGAACTGGCGAACCGTCACGGATAACGTGGCCCTGCCCCTGGAACGGGACAATTCTGACAAACGAGGGCGGCGGGAGCTTGCTGTGAAGTACCTCGGTCTTGTGGGTCTCAGCGGATTCGAGAACTATTATCCGCTTCAATTGTCCGGAGGAATGCAACAACGAGTGGCGATCGCTCGGGCCCTCGTTATCGATCCTGATATTCTTCTAATGGATGAGCCTTTCAGCGGGCTCGACGAATTCACGGCGCGCAAACTGAGGCAGGAACTGATCCGTATCTGGCGGGAGACCGGAAAGACCATCGTGTTTGTGACACACAGCATCAGCGAGGCGGTCTTCCTTTCCGAGCAAATCCTGATCGTCAGCCAGAAGCCCGCCACCATTTTCAAGCGCGTCACCGTGGACGTTCCGTATCCCCGGGAATACGGTGACCTGCGTCTCTTCGAGATTGAGACCAGCCTTACCCGCGATTTTCTGGAGATGAATTCGGAGCGGTAGAAAAGGGCTTAGCCGCGGATTACGCGAATTACGCGGCCTAACATCCTTTCAAATACGGTCGACGTCGTTTCGGAAAGGAAATGACACAAGGGCGACTGTGAAACCGTACAGCGCGTGCGATCCGGCTGCGACCCACCAGGGAGTCTCATTGAGAATGTAGGCACTGCCGTTTACCAGGGGCTGGATCCAGCTCAGGAGCAAATAGAAAGTAACAATCCAGATGGCGAGTCCGTAAGCCACACCTGCCAGGAGAAAGGCCGTCAACTCTGGAAACGAGCTTCGCTTCGACATGATTATCATGAAGACGGCTCCGAATATGGAACCGACCACCAGGTGCATAAAGAATGTATCCAACAGAGATATTCCGTTATTGGGAACCAGAGCGGCAGGTCCCTCCTTGATGGTGGCGTAAACACGCAACAGCTTCAGAGGATCGAGAGCCATGATGGATGCTCCGATCATGTTCGAGATGAGCTTGACCAGACTCCCGAGAAAACCGGCGGCCAGTCCGACAGTCGCGAAATATAAGACCGCCCATTGTTTTTCAACGGCACCGGTATGAGTCCTGATCGTCATTGTTGAACTTCCTTCCTCTCGAACTCTATAACATATCGTACCACGATATTCTATGAATTCAATGGTCCAGGTCTTCAGACAGTCAGGTTGATACTGGTTCCAACTGATCCGGTCGACGCACCCGATGAGGAGGCAGCAGGCTGAGCGGCATCCACGTGGTGGTGGTGATGCCCGCGATGTCCTTTATGCGCATGCATTGCAGCGAACGCGGATTGGGCATCCGACAGATCACCGGACTTCAGTGCCTGGCCGAGTTTGGCGAGCGGACTGTTGGGATCGTTTGCAATGCCCGCGGGAAGGCTGGAGGAGAGCGACGAGAAGGCCTGCTGGGCGGCGCTCAGATCGCCCGACTGCAGGGCGTCGGACAGAGCCTCGATATTCTGACGACGCTGTTGCCAGGTATTGCCTGGGATGGTCTGTAAGGAGTTGCTTGAAGCGGTACCAGAGATGGACATATTCATAAACCCTTCTTTATAAATTCATTTGCGCACGGCAAACATGCACATTGCGTTGGCAGTTGTTTTGCCGTTGCCCAGAAACCAATTGTAAAAAGTTGTATGGATTGAAACTGCAGGGCTATTCCGCCTTGAACCGCAGTCGCACGGCCGCCATCATGAAGAAGATCCGCTCGTTTGCGGCGCAGACGGGTGGTCGCTTACATAATTTTTATCCCCTTTGTGTCAAAGTGGGAAATTTCTGCCGGGCGTCGTCCATATCGTTTTTGGAAAGGAGATCGTGCATGAAGCGATGGATTTATCGTTCGATTTCCGCATTGTTTGTCGGGACCGTTTTCATATCGATCGGTTTTGCGCAGAGCAGTGGCACATCGGAACCGCGGTTCGTGACCATCGGAGATGTGAGCAAGATCGACCCAAAAGGCAAGTCGATCACGATCAAAGATGCAACTTCGTTCGATATCCCGCAAACGACCACAGGTGAGGGCGGCACTGCGCGAGGCGGCGGCCGGCACGGCGGCGGTGGTGTACGCGCAGGGGGTGGAGGCGGCGGCCGGCGCGGAGGAGGCGGCGGGAACAGCGGCGGTGGCTCAGTCGGCGCCGCACGCGGACCCTCGGCCCCGGTCCCGACCGAGTACAAAGTTGTCGTCTCCTCCAGGACGCTCTTCAAGGAAGGCGACAATCCGATCCTGTTCGGCGATCTGAAAATCGGCGACCGAATTCAGGTCTTCAGCGCGAAAGGCGGTTCCAAACTCGAAGCTTCCGAAATCATCCGGACACCCCGGAATTAAGGAAGCCAGCAGGCCACTGGGACTCTGAGCGAGAAACGTCACCAAATCAATGCACGTGCTAAAAAGAATATTTCAACGAGAACTGAAGTTGCCACGGGGAAACACGCATTTCCGCAATGTAACTCTTAGCACTTCTATGACCGCCGGCAGTGCACCAATTTGCGGGATCGCCGGCGGTCATAGACCGCCGCTACAGTATCCATCCTGATGATGTAATCATCAAACGCTTCAACTCTCATGATCCTTTCCTGGTGCGGCGCCGAGGCTTTCTCCTGCGTTTGGGTTCGGCGATCTCGATGCCGAAGAGGTCGGAGAGGCTATCTGTTTCGAGAAGTCTGGCGGTTTTCGGTTTCGTCAAGCGGCTGCCGGCTTTGGTGATGAGATCCTGCTGATCGACATTTCGCAGAGTGAACAAAAGTTGCGGCTTTTCATCGAGACGCGCTCCTATTCCATACAAGACTGCGGCGATGTGTTTGCACATGCGCGCGGAGTCGGGACAGGAACAGCTGAATTTCATTTCGGTGGGCAGCGGGAACATCCCGGTTTTTTCCTGGCAGAGTCGTTCCATCGTCGGCTTTGAGAATCGCCCTTCGAGCAGTTCCACCAGGGAATCGATCGCGCCAGCGCAGTCCTGGCAGACGGCTTTCCAGCGCACATTCGGGATCGGCGATACTTTCACTTCGACGTCGTAGACACGGGAACCACTAACAAGCGCCTTCACGGTTCCCGATCCAATTTTCAAATCGACGACGCAGCCGCTGCGCACATATGTGCGGCCACGGGGAAGCCGATTCGCATAGTCGCTGTAACGTTCGAGGTTCTCGCACCAGGCCTTGCCCCAGAATGTGTTTGCGATGCGTGAACCTTTGAGCACGACCGGCGAGGCTTCGCCCAGCCTGGCTGCTTCACGCTCCGCCTTGCGGCGGCGTTCGCCAACCGACACGTACTGCGGCCAACCGTAATCATCGTCTTCGACCCTCGGGTACCTGGGCATTCGTTACTCCAGCGACGCGGCGTGAATATCCAGCGCGACCATTTTAAGCAATTCGTCGTTGTTCATTTCCGTCAGCTGAAGATCCATTCCACCTTCGAGCATGTCTTTCGACATCTGCAGCTTCGTTTCGATGAGCGCGTCGATCTTCTCTTCCAAGGTACCGCGACACACGAACTTGTGCACCAGGACATTCCTGGTTTGACCAATACGGAATGCCCGATCGGTCGCCTGATTCTCGACCGCCGGATTCCACCATCGATCGAAATGAATCACGTGTGAGGCCGCCGTGAGGTTGAGGCCGGTGCCCCCGGCCTTGAGCGATAGCACGAAGAACGGAACCGTTTCGTCCTCCTGGAACTGGCTGACGAGCGCTTGCCGTTTTTTCACTTCGGTCTCTCCATGCAACACGAGACCCGCGCGCCCGAAGACCGATTCCAGAAACGCCGCCAGGGATGCCGTAATTTCGCGAAATTGAGTGAAGACCAAAACCTTTTCCTGCCGGGCCGCAATCACCTCGCCGATCTCGCGCAGACGCGCGAGCTTGCCGCTGTCTCGTTCCGCCCACTCGTCGTCGCCGAGCCACTGGGACGGATGATTGCAAATCTGCTTGAAACGCATCAGGAACGAAAGAATCATGCCGCGCCGCTCGATTCCTTCTTCTTTCTTCTCGAGCCGTTCTGCCAGCTCTTTGACCGCCTCCTGGTACAGGACGGCCTGTTTTCGCGTGAGCTGACAAAACGCCTTCACCTCGGTTTTGTCCGGCAGGTCGCTGATCACCGTTTTGTCGGTTTTGAGGCGGCGCAGGATATAGGGACGAACCAGTTGGCGAAGCGGCGCGTAAGGATTGTGCTTTCTTTCGGCGAGACGTTTGGCAAAGGCCGTGAACTCTTTGCCCGATCCAAGTAAACCCGGATTGACGAAGTCGAATATCGACCAGAGATCGCCGAGCCGGTTCTCGATGGGAGTACCGGTAAGCGCGATGCGAGCGTGAGCGTCGAGCTGCTTGACCAGGCGTGTCTGTTTGGTGCCGGGATTCTTGATGGCTTGTGCTTCGTCGATAACAGCAAACCGCCAGGGGATTTTCAAGAGCTCCGGAATCCGCAGGAGTGAACCGTAACTGGTGATGACGAGATCCACGTTTGCCGGCAATTGCGCATCGAGCGCGCGCAGCTCGGCATGCGACATCGTAGACGGGTGAACGATGAGAGCGTTTAGACTCGGCGCGAATCGCTGGATCTCCGACATCCAGTTGGCGAGCAGTGACGCCGGCGCGATCAGCAGGCTCGTGCGGCGTGAAAACCGGTCGCTATTGCGGAGCGCAAGCAGCAGTGCAAGAACCTGCATGGTCTTGCCCAATCCCATGTCGTCGGCGAGGCAGGCGCCGAGACCGAGTGAAGACAAGAGATGGAGCCAGCGTACGCCCGTCTGCTGATATGGCCGCAGCGTCGCGTGCAACTCGCCGCCCACGTTGACACGAGCGAGACTATCCGGGTGTCGAAGGTCTTCCAGAATGCCGGCCAGCCACGGCCCGGCCGAAATGCCGGACCACTCTTGTGTTTCTTCATCCGTTGTCTCGCCGCCGGGAGTGTCCGCTCCGGAGAGTAAACGCATCGCGTACCCGAAACTCAGGCCGCCGTCCGCTGCGGCCTTCTCCGCCATTCGAAACTGATCGATGAGGCTGGCGAGTTTATCCCGATCGACTTGCACCCAACGTCCTCGGACAAAATGCAATCCGCTTGGACCGGCGAGCAGGCGGGCGATCTCGGCTTCGGTCAGTGTCTCGCCGTCGAGCGTGACCTGCATCTGGAAATCGAGAAGCGCCTCGACGCCTAGTCCCGACGGGGGTTTGTCGCCGACTTTGGCAGTCACTCGAGGCCGCGCGGGACGGCCGCTTCGCCAGGCGCTCGGCACACGGACGATCACGCCGGCCGATTCGAGTATGGGCATGTCTTTCAGGAGTTGAAGAGCCTCCGGCGGTGTCCAGCGAAGCGGATGAAAGATCTCGCCGGTATCGACCATCTCCTTGAGCCACGCGCATTCTTCGGCGGCGCGCTGTACGGGCAGAAGAAGAGAGAGAAGACGCGGCTTGTTCGCGGCACCGGCGTACTCCTGCAAGGCTCGTCCGAGCGGCACGTGCTGAGCTTTCGCCTTCGACGACAATCGGTGGGTGTACGTCGCGAGAAACGCGAATGGCGATTCGTCGTCCTTCCGATTCTCGGCAAGATTGAAATGGACGCGTCCCACCAGGTTCCAGGCGGGATTCTTCTGTTTCAGGAAATCTTCGATGGAGGTCCCGGACTCTTCCAGCTCCTGCCGAAATGCAGCATCGAGGTCGGTCCAGAGCGACTCCAGCACCGGAACCGATAGATATTCGGCACCCGTCATGGCGGGCGCGGCAAATGCCAGCGCAGCCAGATCAGCATGCGGAGGCGGAGCTATCGGCGGCACTACGCGGGCGCCTTCGAGGTTAGGAAGCGTGCGGACCGCGACAAGATAGCTCGACGAGAACTCGCGCCAATACATGAAGACCGCAGGCATCACGGTCTGGACCTCCACGGCGCTCAGGTGCAAAAGGCCGTGACCAGGCCCTCGCGAGAATGCGTCTTTTAATCGGTCGGCTAGATCCGGTTCGATCCGGAGCGCATCGTCACGGTTTTCCAGCAACAGGCGTCCCTGCGGCGTGAGAATTGGCGCAAGCATGCCTCCGAATATAAACGAAACCGGCCTGAGCCGGTTCAAGGACAAATCGGGGAACAGTGAGCAATTTTCAAATCTGAGAATGGATAAGGCAATTTCCTTTTGCGTGACGCTACTTGCTCACTGTCCCCGAATTACCGGTCTCGCCTCAGACCGACGAGGCACGTGGGATTGCGCAATATTCCCCTCCTCTGCGAGGAGGGGTGGACGCACCATTAAGAAGAAGTTCCCGTTCCGATATGGTGCGGCCGGGGTGGTCAGTTCCGCGAAAACGTGGGCGCGCCGGTCTGACCACCCCGTCTGCGCCGCTTCGGTGGCTTCGCTGCTTTTTATTACTGGCGCAGCCACCCCTCCTCTGCGAGGAGGGGAATATTGCACTTCCCGGAGTTTTTCGAAAACTTGACTCATTTACATCAAGTTTCGTGGATCAAGTGAAGCAAGTGTTGTGAGGGAACGAACAGGGCCAATCTGACAGAAGCCAATTTTCTTAAGCCTGACCTTTAACGGAGTGCACTGTCTGCAGATCCTTTGATGCGGCGTCCGACTTCATTTCGTATTTTTGGATCTTGACATCCATCATCTGAACCGACTCGATGAGTGGAACCCGAAAATACAATCCCTCTCCAAACACCTTTCCGGTCACGGCCGTGAACCTCAGGTGCACGCCGCGCTCCCCGGCCGCAATCGTGCCGAATGGAGAAAGAAAAAAAAGGAGTCGCAACGCAGCGATCACTACGGCCACTCGAATCACATTTTTTCGCGAAGGAGCGTGACCCGTGAAGTTGACCGTCTCGAAATCGAACCTCTCAGCTATGAATGCTCTTCTTTCCTTGATGGCCGCAGCGGGATCAAGTTGTTTGCACAGAAACAGTGAGATTCTTCCGTGCGCTTCTCACGGCCTGAACTTCTTCCCCCGAAGTGTTAAAGACGCTGTCGAGCTTTGTGATGTGAAACAATTTCTGAAGGTGATCTGTTGGCCGCAAGAGGATTAATTGACCGCCTTTGTTTCGGATCGAAGTCCAGATCGTGATGAGCTGACCTAAACCGAAGCTGTCGACATATGTAACATTCGCCAAATTCAGGACGAAGTCCCGATGGCCCTCCTCCAGCAGTTCGTTGATCTGGTCGGGCAAACCGAATTCAAGGAAGCGCAACTTGCCGGATACATCCACGACGACCACACCGGAAACAATTCTTGACGTTATTGCAAGGGACATAGGCCCTCCAGAGGATCACGATCTTGGAATTCCTGCAGAAAAAACAGGCGGAATGTCCTTCTGTTCTTCGATGAAGTAACCGGGATGAAAGGCACCCCTGTGCAAATTCAGTTCCTGTCGATACAGTTTCGCGTCCTGGAGCGAATTGAAATGAGCCGGAACTGGCTTTCGAGCAAAATCGCTGATTTCGTTAGCTTGCCTGGAACGGACCCAGTAAGTCGGTTTTGTGGGCATTAATCTTCCTTCTCAACAAAGCGGTTTGAAAGTTGGACACGTTAAGTCGCAAAGCAGTATTGCATGGATTCACTACATATAGTTAAGTATCTTTAGCGATGCTCTCCTTTACCCTGGTTAATTAACCACTTATAGCTAACTCGCGGCTGGCGGCCAATTTTTTCAAAGGTGGTAACCAGGTTGCGCCGCTGCGCCATCCAAAATGCGTTCTTGTCAGGTTTAGTCTTATGTGTGCTAGCGTATTTGGGTGCACCCGGGGCGCGATCACGCGCCGAAAGGCAAAGAACCGAAGGGACGATATGCCAGAGAATGGGGAATCGAATACGCTATTTGGCGTCTATAAGAACCTCTGCTGCGGTGTTGAAGTCATCGTCGCTGAAGGAATGGAGTTTCCGGACTGCCCAAACCACCCCCGGCTCACAACCATTTGGAAGCCTGCAAACACTGACACCATCCACAAATTGTCGATGAAGCAGGCCAAATCCGACAAGGCCGCCTGATTTGAATTGACACGGTCATTGGGAAATTGTAGTTGTGTGCTCTTAAGACACTGACAGTGCAGGCAGAATGCCTCGTATTCCATGCTGATCCTGGAAAGGACCCAATGACTGCCTCGCATTCGATCTCCCATTACCAGCCTTTGGAAACACTCGCCCAAAACGGACAGGTGACTGTCTACAAAGCCTGGGATCTGGAATTGGAGCGTTGCGTAGCGGTGAAGGTTTTGGCTGAAACGCCGCCCGAACAGGATTGGAGGGCATTGCAGGAGGGAACCAGAAAAATCTCCAGCTTGAAACATCCTCACATCGCTGAGCCCTGGGACGTTGGCCGGAGCTCGGCGCAGCCGTTCGTCGTAACAGAGTATCTGTCTGGAGGTACTCTCAAAGCCAGGATCCGGCAATTGAACGCCGAAGGCGCCCATCTGCCGGCCGAAGACGTCATTTCTTATTCACTGCAAATTGGCCAGGGGCTTGTCCACGCGCATCGGCAGGGTGTCCATCATCGAAATCTGAAGACTGAAAACGTGATGTTCAGCGAAACCGGTGTAATCAAGATCACGGATTTCGTCCTGAACGAATCGCCGGGTCCGGAGAGCCCGGGCGAAACGGACTTATTCAATTTCGGAGTCTTGCTCTACGAACTGGCTACCGGCGAATTGCCGAGTCCACCGCCGCCCGTTCCGTCAATCGAACGTTTTCGCTCGGATCTGCCGGACGCCTTCGAGGAAATCATTTCCAGAATTCTGCAACCGGACCGGGCAGACTGTTACAGAGATATCGCTGAGGTAGTCAACGATCTCAAATCAATGGACAAGAGATCAGACGCTACCGTTCCACTTCCGAACAGTCCGGCACTCGGCGTTACGCAGCGTCAGGGTGCCACGATTGGCGCTTCTCTCCATTCGAGCTTTTCCCCGGGCCGCGTCCTCGACGGCCGGTTCAAGATCGTTCGCTTTCTGGCGAGGGGCGGGATGGGGGAGGTCTTCGAAGCGGAAGATCTGGAGCTGGGCGAGCACGTCGCATTGAAAACCATCCGGCCGGATATTGGCATCGAAGAGCAGGCCCTGGCGCGGTTCAAACAGGAAATTCATCTTGCCAGGAAAGTGACCCATCCCAATGTCTGCCGAATCTATGACGTCTTTCATCACGTGGAGACGTCCGAGGCCGGCGCTGGGCCGCGCGACAAGATCACCTTCCTTAGCATGGAACTCTTGAACGGTGAGACGCTCAGCGAGCGCATTCGCCGCGCCGGACCGATGACTCCAAATCAAGCCTGGCCCATAGTTCTTCAAATGGCGGCGGCGCTCAGCGCGGCGCACAAGGCCGGAGTCATTCATCGCGATTTCAAGAGCTCCAACGTCACCCTGGTACCTGTAGGTCCTTCGAGCGGGGGCGAACAGGATTATCGAGTCGTCGTCACCGACTTTGGTCTTGCACGCTCCAGCCTTGCCGGCCCGAACTTTTTCGCCATTCTCTCCGGCACCGGACAACTCCAGGGCACTCCGGCTTACATGGCCCCCGAGCAGGTGGAAGGCGCGGAAATCACCACGGCGGCCGACATCTATGCTCTGGGCATTGTGCTGTACGAAATGGTGACCGGTACGCTGCCCTTCACCGGTGAATCCGGTCTTGCCGTGGCGTTCAAGCGGCTGAAAGAAGCTCCTCCATCACCGCGTGTACATGTCCCTGACCTGGAAACTAATTGGGAGAGCTCCATTCTCCGATGTCTGGCGCGCAACCCCACGGACCGGTTTCCCAGCGTAGAACATTTGCTGCAGGCAATCGATAGCGAGAAAGCCACCCGGTTGCCGGGCAGCTCGCGACAACCTCGGAAGATCGTCAGTAAAAATTGGCCGGGCTCCCGCCGCCTCGTCGCGACGGTTGGCGCAACCGTGCTCATGGGCGTTTTGCTCGGTGTCCTGCTGTTTCAAAACCTGCACCGTCCGCCCGGCATGAGCGGCTCGCGGCGCTCCGTGGCTGTTCTCGGCTTTCGGAACCTGACGGGAGAAGCCGATGCAGCGTGGCTCTCAACCGCCCTCGCGGAATGGCTGACGACAGAACTCGGCGCCGGTGAAAAATTGCGGGCGATTCCGGGAGAGAACGTTGCTCGAATGAAGGTTGAACTCTCTCTGCCCGAACCCAGCAGTTTTGCGCCCGACACTCTGGCCAGGATCCGAAGCTACCTCGGCGCTGACGTCGTGATTTTTGGCTCCTACCTCGTCCTGAATGGAATTCCCAGCAAGGTTCGCTTGGATCTTCGCGTACAGGACTCGATGACCGGCGATCTCCTCACGACGATCAGCGAAGAAGGCTATCCGACCGAACTCTTCGATTTGGTTTCACGCACCGGCACGCAATTACGCGCCAGGCTCGGTGTGCAAAATCCAGATGCGCGCGACGCCAATCTTGCGCAAGCGTCGCTGCCGGGAAACCTCGAAGCCGCGCGTTCCTATTCGGAAGCGTTGGAGAAGCTTCGCTTTTTCGACGCGCTTGGGGCGCGATCTCTGCTCGAAAAGACGATTGCTGCGGATCCGGGGCACGCGTTAGCCCATGCTGCGCTCGCTACCTCCTTATCCATGTTGGGGTATGGGACCAAAGCGAGGGAAGAGGGCAAGAAGGCCCTGGATCTCTCCGCCAATCTTTCGCGCGAAGATCGGCTGTTGATTGAGGGGCGGTACAGAGAGTCGGCACTGGAGTGGGACCAGGCAGCGGAAGTTTACCGGACTTTGTTCGGCTTCTTTCCAGACAATCTCGACTATGGACTGCGTCTGGCGTCCGCCCAGACTTCGGCCGCCAAGCCAAAGGACGCGATGGCCACCGTCGAGATGCTCCGAAAATCTCCAGCCTTCGATGCCAACAGCCCTCGGATCGATTTGGCGGAAGCACGTGCCGCCGGCTCTCTCTCCGACTTCAAGCGCCAGCAGGTCCTGGCCGCAAATGTAGTAGCTAAAGGCAGGACACAGGGAGCACGCCTGTTAGTTGCCGGAGGGCGACTTCTTGAAGGCAACGCCCTGGCGAACCTTGGACAGTTGGACCAGGCACGTATCGCCTTTGAAGATGCGAATCGCATGTACGCCGCGGCGGGAGACCGCTGGGACGCTGCAAATTCAGCGACGAATCTCGCTTACGTTCTCGCAAAGTCCGGCGATTCGGCCGGAGCCAGAAAGATCTATGAGGAATCCCTGACCATCTACCGCGAGCTTGGAGATCGAGCGGGAACGGCTGCCGCTCTTACCTCGATGGCCAACCTTTTTCGCAGTCAGGCGAACCTGACAGATGCAAAGAGTATGCACGAGCAGGCGCGGGCAATTTATCGCGAGCTCGGCGATCGAGCAGGTGAAGCCAGAGCACTCAATAACCTTGCGAACGTGTCCGGTTTGGAAGGAAATTTACCGGCTGCTCAAAAGACGTACGAGCAGGCATTGGCGGTCTTCAGAGAGATCGGCGACAGGAACGCCGCGGCTACCGTTCTTGGTAACCTCGCGGATTTGTTTTCCGAAAAGGGCGATCTCCCGCGTGCCGCCTCCTTTTACGACGAATCGATGGCCGCATTCCGTGATGTAGGCAATACCAGCTCGGTTGCGTACACGCTGAGCCGGCTGGGAGACCTGCTCCTGATTCAAGGGGATCTCGCAGGCGCCCGGAAGAAGCATGAAGAGGCACTGGCTCTGCGAAATCAGCTCGGCGAAAAAGGAACTATTGCCGACAGTCAGCTTGCGCTGGCTCAAATCTCAATGCAGGAAGGTTCTCCAGTGCCGGCGGAAGCCGAAGCCCGCGCGGCCATTCAGGAATTCCAGACAGAAAACCGTGCCGATGACGAGGCGTCGGCAATGGCCGTACTGGCGCGCTCGCTTCTCTCTCAGGACAAACGCTCGGAGGCGAAACAGGCGATCGAGCGTGCGGAAGAGCTTTCCTCGAAGAGTCGTAACGGCAGTCTGCGCCTCTCGGTCGGCATCACCGCCGCCTCGATCCGTGCAGCAGCGGGAGAGACCGCCAGAGCAACAAGTGACCTCGGCGAGATCGTTGCCGAAGCGCGAAAGGCTTCTCTGGTCGGCCTCGAATTGGAAGCCAGGCTTGCACTCGGGCAAATCGAGATGGCCGCCGGCCATCTGGAGACTTCCAGAATTATCCTTGCCGTATTGGAACGGGAAGCCTTGAAGAAGGGCTATCGAGATATCTCGAATCGCGCAGCGGCAGCCAGAAAGAACATACCTCTGGCCAAGGGGGCTAAGACTGCGGATTAAGCAGCCGCGAATTACGCCAATGACGCGAGTGGCGCGCATTGAAGATTCCTTGAAGCGCACCATTCGCGTCATTGGCGTAATTCGCGGCTGTTTAATACCGGCTAGAAATAGAACTTGATCGCTGCCTGCAACCGCCTGGAACTCGTCGCGTCCTGCGGCTTTCCGAATGAAGGCAGGGGCCCGTCGAGCCTCGGGACTCCTCCGGGAACGTTCGTCATCGTGAAATAGTCGGTGGCGGGCTTGAGATAGTTCGCTCGATTGAACACATTAAACCCTTCGAACGTAAAATCGAGGGTCTTTCCTTCCTTCGCGAACAGAAGCTTGCGCACCGACATATCCACCGTGGCATACCCGGGACCGATGAAAACATCTCGGCCAAAGAGAGGCGCTCGATCTCCTCGAACTGCGTCCAGGTTGACATCTCCGCCGGAGTCTCCGGTGACCGTAGCGTCGAACGGCCGGCCGCTGCCTGCTTTAATAATGGTGTTGAAGCGCCAGCCATTGAGAAGGCCCTTCGCGAGCGGACCCTGGGCCGAAGAGTTCGGTAAGTCCCAAACCGCGGCAAAATTGGCGCGGTTCCGCTGATCCCGCCTGCCCAAACCGCGCTCGTTTCCAGGGATGAATGCGTTATCACTGGTGCAACAGGTGATCTGATTCCCCGGGGCCGGCCCTCTATCGATCAGCTTGGAAAGTGTGTAGTTGAAAAGAAACTGCACGCCGCGGCTATATCGCTTGTTCACCTGCACGAAGAGAGCATGGTATGCCGAGCTGTTATCCGATCTGAACTCGGAGATCTGATCGAAGAACGGAAACGGCCGCGAGGCTGGACCGCCGAAGGACGGCACCGTAAAAAATCCGGAAATGTTGCGGCCGGTATCCTGGATCTGAATAGTTCTGGTTCCCGGAGGAAACAGGTTGATGTCTTCGTTGCTGCGTAACCTGGTTCCTTTCGTGTATAGCCATCCCGAAGAGACGCTCAAATCAGCGAAAATCTCCCTTTCGAGTTCAACGTCCACCTGCTGCACATAAGCGCTGGCAAAGTTGGGACTGAAAACAATGATGCGCGCTCCGGGGACGGGGACCTGCGGTTGGGAGTTCCTTGGAAAGACTGCAGGATATTGCGGGGCGCCGGCTACGGTAGGCCCTCGATACTCCCGCAAGCTTTGAAAAACCCCGTTTTGCGTCTTGGCCACAGAATTCGCCTGGACGGAAAGCGGGCCGTAATAAATTCCGTAGCTGGTTCGAATCGCCGTCTTCTGTTCAGGCTGCCATGCAAATGACAGGCGGGGCGCAAAGTTGTTCTTGTCTTCATGGACTTCACCCGTCCGCGGAAATTGAGGATTGGGCATGGGCGAAGGTTTGAGTTTCTGGAACTCATATCGCAATCCGGCATTCATCGTGAGAGTCGATGCAAGGCGGACGTTGTCCTGGGCGAAAACGCCGTAATACGGAGTGACTGTCCTGTCTTCAGGAACTCCGAAGCTCTGGGTGTATGCCATGTAGCGGGCGTTGGCGAAGTCTCTCAGGCTGTTGAACTGGTATGAGCCGTCAACGGCCGTCATGGCCACATTCCGATCGAAGACCCGATCGACGTCCACTCCCGTCTTGATTTCGTGCGCCCCACGCACCATTGTGATGTTGTCCACCCACTGCCAGCGCTGTTCCCTCAAGAACCCCGGGAAAACATCCCGGCGCCCGAACGCAAAGCCGGTTCTCGCCGACCCGATGCGGACCTGCGGTCCCTCGGCATTCGGTATTTGCCATTCCTTCCCGAGTGCGAACAGCATTCGCGCCTCGTTCAAAGTCTGGGGGGAGATTGACGAACTCCACTGGAACGCCATGGAGGTATTCTCGACGTTCACCCTCCCGTTATTGCTTACAGACAGCCCGCTGATGATCGGTGTGGTGAAGCCGTTTTCCGGAACGTTCGTCGAGCGGAAATTCTGGTAATTGAACCGGGCGCTCAACGTTTGAGTCGCATTGGGATGCCAATCTGTTTTAAGCAGGCCGGTATATTGATCGAGGCTTCGAGCGAAATCGCCGGTGAGCGAACGGACGAAATCCCGGGCTTGAATAAATCGCTGCCGTTCATCCGGGTTAGTAATGGAAGCAAGTGTCGCGTCAGAGCCATCCAGTGCGGTGCCTGACGTCACAATCAGCGGCTCGCTTCGGATTTGTTGATCGTAGTTGCCGAACAGGAAGAGCCGATCTCGGACCAGGGGGCCGCTCAGCGAGCCTGCCAATTCCTGCTGCCTCGTCTTCGGTTTTTTAAACGCGAAGCGCGGCGTCGCGCTCATCGCACTATCGGAGTAGAAATAAGATGCATCCCCATGCAACTGATTCGTACCGGACTTCGTGACCGCGTTGATCAAGCCTCCGCCCGATCGGCCGAATTCGGCTGTGAAATTTCCGTTCAGCACTTGAAACTCCTGGATCGCGTTCTGACTGAATTCGAACGGCACCACGAATTTTCCGTTCGGGAGACCGCTCCACGCCTGGTAGGAGTTCGTGCCATCTACGATCGCGTTGCTGTAAAAATGATTCGTTCCGGTGAAATCGGCTGTCGCGCTCGTGTCACGATCGCCGAATTCGGTCGCCCCAGCAACCATCACGCCCAGATCCATAAACTTCCGCCCATACAGTGGAAGGCTCTCGACGAATTTTCTATTGATGGTTGTGCTGGGTTGCGTCCGGTCGGCTTCAACGAGCGATGATCGTGCGGCGACGTTGATGGGTTCGGTAGATGGCAATCGGCTTAAAGTGAGGTTGACGTTCACAGTCTGGCCAATCCCGAGAGCGATCCCGGTCTGCCGGGCCGCGATAAAACTTTCTCGTTCGGCGCTTATTTCGTAGTTGCCCAGAGGAAGTAACGGAGCCCGATATCTTCCACCGCTGTCGGTCTGAACTCGTCGTACCGCACCATTGTCCTGGTTCCTGAACGCGACATTTACGCCGGCCAGGGCCATACCGTTCTCCCCTCGAACGAAAAAGGCTCAGACGACCGCCGCCGTCAACTCGAGCTGGATGTTGTCCGGGTCCCGCAACGTGATCATTCCGCCGTCCCCGAACTCACTGCGGACTGGCTTGATCTCGGAGTGGGGTACGCCCTGCTCCTCGAACCGCCGCTTGAACTCTCGGACGTATCTGGGTTTATCGGCACAGGATCTGGTGTGAATATGTCTCGGCCAAGAACTGCAGACTCGACTTTGCTGCAACTACGCGAAGGATGAGCTTCAGGAAAGGGCTGATACAACACTGTGAGTCTTACATCTATCTAATTCAAACTGTACCTTGGAGTAGGGCGGATAAGAAGTTTCAAGTCATTTGCCGATTTGGACTTCTCCCTGCATTTTGACGGCGTCATGCCAACATCGATATCCAAAATGCGTGGTTGCTCCGGTGAGCGCCCCAGCACTGTCGCGCGGCGGGTAGGCCGTGGATTATCGTACGAGAAGGTCGAGGGGCTGGTGCCGAACGCGGTCGTCGGCGACATCCCCGTCGTGATCACCTACTGGGACTATCGCGACTTCGGCGGTGTCAAGTTCCCGACGCGGATCCGCGAGACGACCGGCGGTTTCCCGACGCTCGACCTCCTCGTGAGCGACGTGCGTCCCAACGCCGCGGTCGACATCCAGGTTCCGGACGCCGTGCGCCAGAACCCCAACCCGTACGCGCGGGTCGCCACGCAGAAGGTGGCCGACGGCGTGTGGTACCTGACGGGCGGCACGCATCACAGCGTGGTCATCGAGATGAAGGATCACGTCATCGTCGTGGAGGCGCCGCTCAACGAGGAGCGCTCGGTCGTGCTCCTCGCGGAGGCGCGCAAGCTCGTCCCGGGCAAGCCGATCCGCTACGTGGTCAACAGCCACCACCACTTCGACCACGCGGGCGGCCTGCGGGCCTTCGCCGCCGAGGGTGTGACCGTGATCACCCACGAGGTCAACCGCGCGTTCCTCGAGCAGGCGCTCGGGGCACCCGCCACCCTGCGGCCGGACCTCCAGGCGAAGTCGGGACGCAAACCGATGGTGGAGGGCGTGGGCGACCGGCGCACGCTCACCGACGGCACGCGGATCGTGGAGATCTATCGCATCCAGGGCATTCTCCACCACGACGGGATGCTGATGGTG
>Ga0137409_10002827_pt1 | contig 18475 bp, 22 predicted proteins | sample CZODoug1_16funga_FD_122059 | JGI IMG/M metagenome (GOLD analysis project Ga0137409, IMG submission 122059) | Vadose zone soil fungal communities from Angelo Coast Range Reserve, California, USA - CZODoug1_16fungal (Hybrid Assembly) | ecosystem: Environmental > Terrestrial > Soil > Vadose zone... | reverse complement strand
GCCGGGCTGCTGCTCTTTGCGGCGAGCCTGGTGAGCTTTGGGATTCAAGAAAAGCGCTACTCGGCCAGGTATCAGACGCGCCCTGAGCCCCCGGTGTCCTACGCCGGTTAGGTGGTCATGCGGCAACACGCTGCGCAGCGCGTGGCTCAGGTCGGCGCCGCCGCCGGTGCTGACCATCCCTCATGGCGGTGCAGGAGCCCTCGCGGCGCACAGGCACCAGCCGTCGTGCCGAAGGCATGGGGGAAGCGTGCCTGAGGCGGATGAGGACGCTGTCCGTGAAGCCAGCACGGCGGGTGTGGTATAAAGGGGAACATTGCGCAATGGAACGTGCTGGAGCACACTTGGTGAGGAGGACAACCATGAGAGCTGTGTCCCTTGGACTCGTCGCGGTGACGTTGGCACTTGGCGTCTTGCTCTCCCCGGTCATGGGGGCCGAGGATCACGTGATGGTGACGCCCAACGATCTCACGTGGGCTGATGTCCCCTCATTGCCCCCAGGAGCAAAAGTGGCCGTCATCGAGGGCCCCCTGGATCAAGCGACCCCCTTCACGATCCGGCTGAAATTGCCTCCTGACTACAAAGTTCCCGCGCACTGGCATCCGGCGATTGAGCATGTCACGGTGCTGTCCGGGACCTTCAACCTGGGCATGGGCGACAAGCTGGATCCGACCAAAACCAAAGCGTTGTCCGCAGGGAGCATGGCCATTATGCAGCCCAAGACCACCCATTTTGCCTGGACCAAAGAGGAAACGATTGTGCAGGTGCACGGGGTAGGCCCCTGGGCCGTTAATTACGTTGACCCAGCGGACGATCCCCGGAAAAAACCATAAGACGTGCTCCACCATTGACGGGCCTGTGATGACGGTCCTCACGGCGGACATGACGACACGCATCCCAGCCATGCCAGGCGTCGGCAGCGACGGTGAGAGGGCCGCTGAGCATGGTGCGCAGACCTATGCACTCCTACTCTCATATCCCCCCCACGATGGGAGTTGCGGGCTCGCGCGCGCTTTTTTCCACCTTTTCCTTCTGCGGCGGCTCAAGGGGGTATGCAACGCTTTCCTGCATCAGGACACGTGCCCGTGACGGCAAGCCGCAGCGGTCTCAGAGAGCGCTGCGGCCCTGACAGGAGGTGGGGCCAGACGGGGTCCTGGAGGAGGATAGCCATGAGCAACACGCGCGTGAACCGCCGCCTGAACAGCTTCTATGACGAGCTCACCTCCGTGGACGCGATCCTCCGGGTGCTCGCGGCGGGCAAGCGGGCGCGCATGGTGGGCAAGTCCGAGTAAGACCACCTGTAGCGGTGGTCTATGACCGCCGACGATGTTGCAGGCCTGCGGATCCCCGGCGCTCATAGAGCGCCGCTACAGTGTCCACTAGTGTTTTTGGAGAAACTTGGCATCCGGACACTCGTCCAGCCCGCGGCCAGGCGCATCGCGATCGCAAATCCAACGGTGGCCCCGTACGGGCGGGCTGCCGTGGCGGCCATGCGGCACTACAACGTCTACGACCAGGTTTCGTCCCGCCTGGTCCTCGGAGAAAACGTCGCACAGGCCGCACAGTTCGTCTCTTCAGGTGCAGCAAACGTCGGGTTGATCGCGCACTCCATGGCTCTGTCCGACCCGATGCGCTCTGCGGGCCGGTACTGGGAAGTTCCGCTTGATGCGTATCCGAGACTCGACCAGGCCATGGCCATCTTGAAACGGGCCCGCAATGCCGGCCATAACGAAGCAGCCCGCGCATTTCACGCCTGGTTCCGAAACGAAAAGTCTCGTGCCATCTTGAAAAAGTACGGTTTTTCTCTGCCAAAGTAGATCGCTGCCTATAATCGCTGTTGCATGTCTTCTCAGATTTCAGTCAGCCATCTCTCGAAATTCTATGAGGTGCACCAGAAGGAGCCCGGCTTTCTGGGGTCCTTGCGCGCGTTTATCAGGCGCCGTTACCAGACCGTACGAGCTGTGGACGACATTTCTTTTGAAATCGGGGAAGGTGAGGTCGTTGGCTTTCTGGGGCCAAATGGCGCCGGCAAGACCACCACTCTGAAAGTTCTGTCGGGTTTGCTATATCCGACCGCCGGCGATGTTACGGTTTGCGGATTTCGTTCCTTCGATCGGCAAAACGAGTTCCTGCGTCAGATCACGCTGGTCATGGGGCAGAAAAACCAGCTTATCTGGGACTTGCCGGCTCTGGAATCGTTTGAGGTCAACCGGGCCATATACGAAATCCCGCGCGCCGACTACCAGGCTGTGTTGAAAGAGTTGACGGACCTGCTCGACCTGGAACCCGTCCTGGGGAAACAGGTACGAAAGCTTTCCCTGGGCGAACGCATGAAATGCGAACTTGCAGCGGCGTTGCTTCACAGGCCGCGCGTCCTGTTTCTGGACGAACCGACAATCGGCCTCGACGTCACGATGCAGGCGCGCGTGCGCGAATTTCTGACGGAGTACAACCGTCGCCACGGCGCCACAATCCTTCTGACGAGTCACTACATGGCCGACGTGGTGGCCCTCTGCAAACGAATCTTGGTCATCGATCGCGGCCATCTCGTTTACGACGGTGAGCTCGATGCGCTGGTCGAGCGGGTGTCTCCTTTCAAATATGTCCGAATCGTGACGCAACGGCCCCTGGACGCGGCCTCGCTGGCCCGATTTGGTGAAGTGCGTTCAGTGGACTCGTTCGAAGCGACGCTCATCGTGCCGCGGGATCGTACTTCGGCTGTCGCCGCTCAGTTGTTCCAGTCGCTTCCTATCGAAGACGTGACGATTGAAGACCCGGATGTGGAAGAGATCATCGGCCGCATCTTTACGGAAAAGATTTTATCGCCATGAGCTTCCGAAAATTCCTCGTCGAATTCCGGGCTGCCTGGTTCCTGGCTATCGAATATCGGATTTCCGTGTTCATCTGGATCATCGCCATCGTTTTGCCATTGATCATGTTGGCCGCATGGTTATCGATTGCCCAAAACGGATCGGTGGGCAATTTCGATCGCGGAGCGTTCATTAGTTATTACCTGGCTGCTGTTATTGTGCGTAACATGACGGGCGTCTGGTTCATCTGGGAAATGGATCGCGATATCAGGTTGGGCGAATTATCGTTCAGGCTCCTGCGACCAATGAATCCGATCATCCATTACATGGCTTTGAGCCTGTCGTCCAAGCCGCTGCGGGTTGTGCTGCTTGTACCCGCTACTATCTTGGTTCTTTTGTATGTGCCCGGGGTTCAACTGACGGAAAGTCCGGCGCTTTGGATTATCTTTATGCTCTCGCTCGCCGGTTCGTGGGCCATCCTTTTTCTGACGCAATACATCATCGGGTTGTTTGGCTTCTGGATCACGCAATCGCTGAGTCTGAATGATGTTTGGTTCGGTGCGTACTCCCTCTGCTCGGGCTATCTCATACCTCTGACTCTGTTGCCGCCTCCGCTCAGACAAGCCTTCGAGGTCCTGCCGTTCCAGTACACGATGTCGTTCCCGATAAATGTGCTGAGGAATCAACTCACGGCAGGTCAGGCTTTCGGGCGTCTTTTGATTCAGTGGGTTTGGGTTCTTGTGTTTTACAGCGCGTATCGATTCGTATGGTTGCGCGGGCTGAAGCGTTATAGCGCAGTCGGAGCTTAGCAGGCTGCGGAAAAATATTCCAAAGAGAACCGAAAGCCGCGTCGTCATTGGCGGCCCGCCTATTGGAATTTTCGAGGCCTCGCCAGCGGACACGTAGCCGTGGGCTTTATGCCCGCGTTCTAACACAATTAAGAAATTCTTCTGGCGGTACTTGAACGCGGGCATAAAGCCCACGGCTACGTGCATTCCAGAACATTCTGGCTATTTTGGACACGCTGCCGCCAGAAACGAATGTTGCTTTGTGACGAACTCATGAGGCTTGGTCACGAACTCATGTCGCTTGGTGATGAAGTGATGTTGCTTGGTGACGTCAAAACATTTGTTCGTCGCAAAACAAACTCCGAATGACGCGAACTTAGGTACGATCGCGACGACAACAGTTTTGTCGAATTGCGAACGAGGAATGCGCGTTCTTCATTCTCCTGTCAAAACTTAGATTCGATTTTGGATCCAGTAGCAGAATTGTTGACGGCATCTGCAACATTATCGACACCGGCGGTCTAATGACCGCCGGTATTGCGTTGATTCCAGAAAAAACCGGCGCTCATAGAGCGCCGCTACAGTGCTCGATCCAGTTTTTCCGCATCCTGCTAAAGTTAGAGGTCCATGAGAAAGTATTGGAATCTGATGGCAGTTTACTACCGCAGCTCCCTGCTGGTGCAAATGGAGTATCGGGCGAATTTCTGGTCGTCGATTGCAATAAGCCTGATGTGGCCGGTGTGGCATGTCCTCGCAATCGCCATCTTCTTCTACCATCGTCCCACGCTCGGCGGCTGGTCGTTTAATGAAGTCCTGCTGGTAGTCGGTCTCTTCGATATCTTCTCCGGAATCATGGAATTAATACTGGTTCCGAACGTTCGGCAGGTGGTCGATCACATCCAAAAAGGCACCCTGGATTTCGTGCTCCTGAAGCCGGCGGACAGCCAGTTTCTCGCAACAGCCACCGCGTGTTCCCCGCTTCGTGTGCTGGACATCGTTTTGGGTTTTGGCTTCATCGCCGCGGGCCTGTACCGCCTCGGCCGCGTGCCTACAGGAGCGGAGTTCCTGACCTTCTCTCTGATGTTGCCCGCCGGTTTCGTGATCATCTATTCAATGTGGCTTCTGCTGACCACGCTGGCTTTCTGGTGGGTCAGGGTCGATAACTTCACGGAGTTGTTCAACAGTTTCTACGAGGCGGGGCGTTTCCCGATCTCCGTTTACACGGGTTGGGTTCGCTTTGTCCTCACCTTCGTTGTTCCCATTGCTTTTCTCACCACGTTCCCTGCCGCGACCCTTCTGGGAAGACTGTCGCTCGGCTATGTAGCGGGAGCAATGTTGATGGCGGCCGGCCTTCTATACGCATCCAATCGATTCTGGAAATACGCGATTCGTTTTTACTCGAGCGCGAGCAGCTAGGCGAAACTTTTGTGACAATCAAACGGTGGTTCAAGAATTTGTTTCCTTCCTCCGTTGCGAAAGTCAGGGAAGAGAAATATGGTTGTCGCATGCTTTCGGCACGCAACGTCGCGGAAACGGAAGCGCGGGCAATCGCTGAAAAAGTTCAGGAGTTAGGACCGTGGTTTCACAACTACGAAATCGCGTCCGGTATCTGGACCAATCCAGCTGGCCAATTTCCAGGTATCGACTATCCGCTCGGCAGATGGCAGCTGATTGAACCACTTTTGCCGGATGTAAAGGGTAAGTCATGTCTTGATGTCGGTTGCAGTTCGGGTTTCTTTTCCTTGAAATTGAAGGAGCTCGGCGCGGCGTATGTGCTCGGAATAGACTTCGAACAGCAGCCCCAGGCCATTGAACAGGCGCAATTCGCCGCCCGCACTCTCGGTCTGGACGTCGATTTTCGTATTATGTCTGCATACGACCTGGCAACACTGGCCAGAAAATTCGACGTGATCTTGTTTATGGGTCTCTTCTACCATCTCCGCCATCCGTTAGTGGCGTTGGAGGCTGCTCACGCCGTTTGTGCGGGTAGCATGATTTTCCAGACGATCACGATGCCGCACAAGAAGAAATTGTCTGAGCTGGATCCTGCGACGATCACCAATGTTCATCGGGATTCATCGACGATGTCCGACGACCGTTTTCCGGCCCTGCGCTTCGTCGAGGGGACGCTGGATGGCGATGTGACTTGCTGGTTCATTCCGAATTTGCAAGCCGTCGCGGCGATGCTCCGTTCGTGTGGTTTCCAGCCAGGTCAAGTGACCTTCACGACCGAAAAGGAGATCATCGTCAGCTGCACGCTCGTCAAATGATCGACATGCGCTTTACGCTTCCAAGGGGTTTGGTGGATACTCTGCAATCACTACGATGGCAAGATGGCGCTCGATTTGGAGAAGTGGCGCGATGTAGCGGACGCCAATGGTGGGCTGGACCTGACCACAATGAAGCCATCGGAGGCCGGCACACTAGTGACGGCGCTGCGTTACACGGCCGAGCGCGAGCTTCCCCGGTTGGCGGATACCGATCCGGCCTCCGAAGACGGGTCCTACCGCATCGGCCTGCTCAAGCTACTGGAGGTCACCTAGTATTTCAAGAGGTTGAAAGACTGAAAAGCCATGACTATACCAACTTTGATTCTTGCCGCTGTTTTGTCCGCTCAACTGGTGTCACTCGATGTGAAGGAGATGGATCTGAGCGACTTTGCTCGGTTCATGGCGAAAACAGCCAATATGAATGTCGTGCTCCATCCCACCGTACAGGGGAAAGTGAACCTGATGGTCAAGGATGCTCCATGGGAGCAGGTTCTGGATTTAGTCTTGAAGAACCACGGACTCGCAAAGGAAATTGAAGGCAACACGATACGGATCGCACCGGCTGCGAGCTTTGCCGGAACACTGCAAACGCGTATCTATTTCCTGCATTACGCGAGAGCCGAGGATATGGCCGTCGTGATCTCGAAGATGCTTTCACCCGGCAGTTCGGTCGTCGTCTATCCACCCCTAAACGCGCTCATCGTCAGGGATGTCGCGCCTCCTTCCCAACTTCCTCGTGAATAATCAGGCCGGCCGGGATCCAGCCCGAAAGATGTCCGAAAGGCAAGTCTTCCGTTAGCGGACTGCTTGCTTCGGATCTAACTGGCGTTCCCGTCCCGGCAATTGTATTCTGGCTGAGCAATGGCGGACTCACGTTCAGAGCAGAGCGTGCGGAACACATTGATCGAATCGATTCTGGTTACCTTCACCAGTCTCGCACTATTCCTTCCGTTTCTTTCACTGCAGTACGACATCAACGGGTTGATTGAGGCATCCGCTGTCGAGTCCGGACAGATCTTTCACAAGAATCACATGCTCTATCGAATCGTGGGCCATATTGCCTATCGTGGGCTACAGGTCACCGGGTACTCAGGGAGAGCCATTGTCGTCTTGCAAACAATTAATGCCGTTTGTGGCGCCCTGGGCGTGGGTCTTGCTTACTCAACATATAAGCGAGCAGCAAACAACACGCCGGCCGCGCTCGCAGGCACGCTGTTATTCGCATGTTCTTTCATCTGCTGGCTCTTTAGTACTGATGCCGCCTACATTACTCTGGCCGCCATGTTTGCCGGCGCGAGTATGGCAGTACTCCTCCAGATGCGCTCGCCCGTTCGTGCCGTGATTGCAGGCGTACTCACAACACTTTCGATCCTGACGTGGCAGGCAAGCGTATTCCTGATTCCTGCATTGAACGTGCTCTCCTTTCAGGTCAGGCCTCATCTTTCCAGACAGGCCCGCTTGAGAGATGCGGCCATTTACACGGGTACCGCTTGCATCACCTCAGGTCTGGCGTACACGTTCGTTGGGTTCGCCCAAGACGGCATTATGAGTATTTCGTCGCTCGTACGATGGTTCGCGAGCTACGGTGAAGGCGGCACCTTACCCATGTGGGGTAAGTGGGAGGGTCAGCGCGTGCTGATTGCGGCACAGACTGCAGTAGAGTCGATACTACCAACTCCACTGGCCATCCCAGTAAGCCAACTAACCTGGGATGTCCAGCGCAGCAGAGTCGCCGTCGATCTGGCCCTGGTGGGATTCGGGTTATTGAGTTTGTTGGCCTTGCTAAAAGCGCGTGGTACAAGAGCCACATGGTTCCTGGTCGCCTATGTCTTTTTTCTCCCGTTCATCGTCTGGTGGGATCCATTCGAACCCAAGTGGTTTTTTATTCCGAACGTATTTCTCGCCGGGTTCTTCGCCGTTGCATTGACGCCATGGTTTCGGAACCGTTATGCAGCGGCCGCCATTGTCGGACTTCTCTTGTTCATTGCCGCCACAAATTTCATCACAACCATTCGACCTCGCCACAAGGACGTCGGACTGAACAGACGCATCGCTGAATGCGTCGCGGGAAATATGCATCCCGGCGATCTGTTGATCGCCGCGGAATGGGGCTGGCCTGACTATATCGAGTATCTCTATGGCCGCAGATCCCTCAGCCTGATTAGCCATTTCGCTGCCCTCAAAGATTCGCTTGACGAAGTTCGTCGCGCAGGAGGAAGAGCGTACATGCCGGATCCCGACGGATATTCTGACAACCACCTGGTTTGGCTTCAGAGTCAATCCGGCGTCAGTCGCGAGGATTTGAATCGGCTCGCCGATACATCGGCGTTTTCGTGTTACGGCAGAAGAATCTTCTTCGTGCAGGAACGGTAGAATATTCAAGATGTCCCGGCATCGTGGCACCCCGTCCCCGCAACCCTTAAACGTTGCGCAACCCCGCTGGTTTCGTCTATGCTCTCGGCAATAATCCTGTCTCCTTTTGCAGTAGTACGACGACGTCGAAAGCTGGAGGATATAAATGATGCGCCTGATTCCTTGGTGTGCCTGTGCGGTCGTTGGGGCGTTCTTGTTGACGGGGCATGCCGGGCAGTTACGATCGTTAACAGAAGGGGTTTATTCCGGCGGCCAGGCAACGCGCGGCGAGACGCTTTACAAAGCCCAATGTGGGGAATGTCATGGCAATGCGATGGAAGGTACTGTCGGCCCCCCGCTGGTTGGAGACGGTTTCCTTTCGAACTGGAGCGGGCGCCCGCTGGCGGGTCTTGTCGACAAGATTCAGAAGACGATGCCCTTCAACCAGCCCGGGAGCCTTTCCCGGCAGCAATCCACCGAGCTCACGGCCTACATTCTCCAGTTCGGCAAGTTCCCCGCCGGAAAAGCCGATCTGAGCGAAGCCGCTCTGCCGCAGATTGTGTTACCCACGGTGCGAACTTCCGCCGCGCCTGCCGCCCCCACCTCGGGTAGCGCGTCTCTTCCCCCGCCGGAAGGAAACCTTGCCGAGCTGATGAGAGCCATCGCTTTTCCCAACGCGAATATCCTATTCAATCTGCAGCTCAAGGATCCCGGTAACCAGCCGAAAAAGCCGTTGGCGTCGTCACCTTTTGACTATGTTGAGTGGGGAGCCACTGTTTATCCCGGATGGCTGGCTGTCGATCAGGCCGCCGTTGCTCTCGCCGACGCTCATCGAACCGCGATTGGCGTGGAAGCGCATGCCGGTCGCCTGCGCGGCCTCGCGCGCGCGGGCGCAAATTTCAGGAAGCGGATCGAAGGCGCCAGTGTTTACATTGCCTGCCTGAGCACACACGATCGTTGGCCCGGACAAAGGCGGAATAGCATCGGCGCGCATTCTCCCCTGCGAGTCCACGGGCACTCTAACCACTCGGTTGCGGCCGAGGCCCAGCAGTCCCAAAGATTTGAAAAGCGTCGGATGCGCTTCTTCGCCCACGACGACAGTAATGGGCGGGGCGCCAAACAGTCCGTCGGCTTCGACGTTCCAACCTTCACGCTGTAACAGCGCATGGCGTGCGGCGGCCAGCGCGGAAAAATTCGCCATCGTCGCGCCGGTAACAAAAGCGCCGCCGCATTGAGGCGGCAACTTGAAAAGATCAAGCAACCAGGTCAGCGCCACTTGCTCGAGTTGCGAGGTTGCCGGTGTTGGCGTGTAGAGACCGGTGTTTTGGTCCCAGGCTCCGGCGAGCCAGTTGGCGGCAAGGGCGGCAGGCAGCGAGCCGCCGATCACAAAACCGAAGAAGCGTGGACCGGCCATCGCCATCGTTGCCGGCGAGCAGACGTCATGAAGTAAGTTGATCACTTCTTCAGGCGCGGTTGGTTGTTCATTTAGGGCTTCATCGAGTATGGCCAGTCTTGCGATCGCTTCCGGCCGTGGAGCAACGTTGCGATCCGCCAGCCCCTCGAGATATGAAATGGCAAGTTGAGTAGTGTTCTCTAAGAGTTCTCTCATAGTCTCCCTGGACTGTAGTTCTCAATTCCGTATTCGCCGGGTTTATTGACTTGCCACTCTGTTTAGCATACAAACCAAGCGGTCTTTCCATCTCCGGCAGGAAAAAGTGATACCGATGAAATCAATTCTAGCAGTCGCCACGCTGATCGCAATGTTGTCGTTGTGCAACCTTACCGACAAGACGAAGCCCGATGCGACTTCCAGTCCCGACAAGGCAAGCAACGCGGCCACAGATCGCGAAGCGCTAATCGTGGAGCTGATGAAGATCGAATATGCGATGACGACGGCCAGTCTAAACGGAGACATTTCGACTTTGGCTCCTTATGTCGCCGACGACTATTCCGGCACCGGCTTCGATGGCAAGGTCCAAAACAAGAACCAGCTGCTGGCTGCGACGAAGCCTGACCGGATCACCAAGTCCTGGAAGATCACAGATGCGCAGTTGGTTAGTTTTGATGGTGATTCGGCAGTCTTGAGTTACGTGCAAACCCAAACTGCCCGCAATGGCCGCAGCGCCAGCGCGCGCATTACCGACACTTTCGTGAAAAGGGGTGGCCGCTGGCTGGTGAAGTCAGAACAGCAGACGCTCATCAGATAGCCCTACAAATATTCCTTTCGCCGACCTCGCGGAACCCACTTTATGGCGCTGCCACTTCCTCAAGTGGCTGGCCGTCGCCGCAGAGCGGGCAGTTAGCGGGCAACCACAGTTCATAATCGTCGCGAGCAAACGCTTCAACTGCGATCCCGCGTTGCGCGAAGAAGTCGGCGCCGGTTGAGCCGAGCACGAGCAGCGCTCCGGCAACAACAGGTTCGGCCTCGTGTGCCTGGAGTTCAACGTAAGTGCCGCGTAGCGCAGAGCCTGCGCTCATCACATCGTCGAGCATTGCGAGTCGCTTCCCGCGCACGCGATCGCGAAAGGCAGGCGGCAGAATATAACGCGCTTCGTACATGCCGGCGGACGCCGCCGGCATCATCCGCTCCGTGAAGCAGAAGTCCACTCCGAGCGCGTGCGCGACGAGTTGCGCGAGAAAAGCGCCGCCGAGGAGTGGACCGCAGACACCAGCAACATCGTGAGGACGAAGAGCATTCGTGAGTGTGGCAACAAGTGGCTCGATACGGAGTGGTTCTGCAAACAGCGGATCAAGGTCCAACCAAAGCGCGCTATGATGACCCGACTCGAGCCGGAAGTGGCCACGCCGTCCGGAAACTAACTCTAGGAACGCCGCTACATTCGTCTTGCTCATTCGCGCTACTCAGATGTCAGAGTTTACTCACCACTTGGCCCACGCGAATGAGTCCGCCTTGAACGACCCTGGCGTTGATGCCGCGCAGATGAAGCTCTCTCCCCACGGCGGAATTCACAAACTTCATCGCGTCGAGCCCGAAGCGTGAAACGAATTTCTTGCAGCCCGTATGAGGAAGAGGCGTGACTTCGATCACCGCCGAGCCGAGCGCCAGGCACGTTCCGGCCGGCAAGTTTTCGGCGCTCAAATCCAGATCGAGGTAGAGTTGATCGCCGGCCAACTGCCAGCGATTCCTATCCTGCGCGACCAGCGCCGCGACGCGAGCGTTCATGATATTGAGTTGCATGTCGGGATGCGCCGAGCCGTCCGCGGTACGAGAACTGCCGCGACTAATCCATGTGTCGCCCACCAGGCCAAGGGCGGGATCGAGTTCACCGGTTTCCAAAACTTCCCGCTGATCGATAGCCGGCCGGCGCACGATCAAACGCAACACACCTTCATCTTTGGGCGAGCGACGGATCTCGTCCAGCCCAGCTTCAAGCTCTGCCATCGTCAAATGTTTCACTGTGCCGAGTACAATCACTCTTCCTTACCTGCGACTTTTTCTTTCGCGCTATTAAGGGCCTGAACTCTCTAACGGCACGTCCTCAACCGCGAACTATCAGCTGGTCTTCAACACAACTAGGGAGATTCGCTGGTTATTTTTTTATCAAGATAACGAGCAGGATAACGACAACAGCGGTGACCATGGCAACAAGTAATGAGACAAGGTACAAAGGTCCTTCGCCAACCAGTCTCTCACCAAAAGCGCCAAATAGAAATCCTCCGAGAAAACTTCCCCCGACGCCGGCAACGACTTTTGCCGTCGCCCCTGGACCTCGGCCTTCCGTTAGCGAGCCCATCAACCACCCGGTCACCAGGCCGATGACCAACATCGTAATCAACCACGCCATGAACTTTTCCTTTCAGTTGAATTGTACTTTGAATAGCTTTTTGCTAGCGCGCCCGCGCGCGCAATAGTAGGATCGCGTTATGAACGACACAAGCATTTCTCAATCGTCCGTGGTTGAAGGGTTTCGCGCTTTGCATGCGTCCGGATGTTTTGTCTTGCCGAATCCGTGGGACGTGGGAAGCGCAATGTATCTCGAGCATCTTGGCTTCAAAGCGCTAGCCACCACCTCCGCCGGTTTCGCCTTCTCACGCGGATTGCCCGACTCGCCCGTCGCGGTCCCGCGCGGTATGGTGCTCGCTCATGTCAGCGAGATTGTCGAGGCGACGTCGCTGCCGGTGAACGCAGATTTTCAAAACGGGTACGCTGATGAACCGGAAGGAGTGGCTAGCAACGTGGCGCTGTGCATTGCTACGGGAGTTGCCGGCTTATCAATTGAAGACGCGACGGGCAATAGTGCGGCGCCGCTTTATGATTTTGGTTTGGCAGTCGAGCGCATCAAGGCCGCACGCGCGGCAATCGATGCTTCGGAAATTCCGGTGGTCCTCACGGCGCGCTGTGAAGCCTGGCTCGTCGGCCAACCCGATCCCGCGCGCGTCGTGCTTGAACGTCTCGTTGCTTTCGCCGAGGCCGGCGCCGATTGTCTCTACGCCCCGGGCGTTCGCCAAGCCGATGAGATCGCAGCGATCGTGAAGGCAGTGTCTCCGAAGCCGGTCAACGTATTAGTATCCAGATTCAATTCCGATCTTACTGTTTCCCAACTCTCCGATCTTGGCGTTCGTCGCATTTCGGTTGGCTCAGCGTTGTCGTGTGTTGCATGGGGTGCATTCATGAACGCCGCGCGAAGCATTGCCGAGACCGGCTCATTCGATACACTCGCCAACGCCGCGGCATTCGATGAGATCAACGTCCTTTTTCAGAAGCGAGGCTAAAAATCTACTCACCGCCTTCGGCGTAAGACGAGGCCAGCGATGGTGGAGCAAATCAACCGCGAAGTAAGCGGGCATCTGCCTACGCGGATCACCACAGCAAACTCCTGTTCTCTCGCAGAATCCAGCTCGCTCACTGGGACCGCGGGCGTCTCGCCTGCAACCGCGTGCGCAACCTCGCGAGGCGGTCCAGGGCTCATTACTGACGGAAACATGTTTTCACTACTCACAACTGTTGGCTCGTCCAGCTTTCGGAAACGGTGCGTCCCTTTTCGAGATCGTCAACGACGAGAATTAGCTGGTGATCGTGATCGCTATAAAGGACTTCGATGTTCACACCGGCTTCCGCCATCTGGCGCGTGAGCTTGCCGAGTTGTCCTGGTCGATACTGGTTCAATCGCTGGACCAGCACGTCTCGTTCTGCCAAAACTTTGATACCGGCTGCTTCGAGCGCTTTCCGAGCCGCCGTTCCATCCGCGAAGAGAAAGTGGGCCACACCCTGACCGTTGACGACAAACGCTCCTCCACCTTCGATGCTCACGCCGGCGCGGCCCAGCGCGTCGCCCATCTCAGCTAACGCGGCCGGGCGATTTTCGAGTGCGATCGTCAGGTCCTTCATCGGTTATCTCACTTCGGAGGAATCGCGCCGGACGCGGGCCAGTCGCTGTCGCCCACTCGCTTCAGGTTCATCTCAAAGAAACGGACCGGGTCCTTACCCGGCATGATCCGGTCGCCAACCTCGCGCCACGTGCCCTCCTTGATAACCGCGGTGTAGCGAATTGTCATTGGCCCGGCTGGAATTTCCCAGACGTAGCCGTCGGCCGTGGGTTTGAGTGCGAAGTCGCCAACCTGTCCCAGCGCGTACGAATGCAACGTGTAAGCTTTCGTGGCCGGATCGTAGGAGATAGTGCCGAAGGCGTTGAAGCCAACGCTGCCGTCCGCGTTGTAACCTCGGCCCTCGATCACCTTGATCGATTCTCCCAAAAAAGGTCCGATGCGCTCCGTCTGCGTGATATTGTGTTTTTCACCGGACTGCAAGATGGTCCACGCCGCTCCTCTCCAAACTCCGTCCATCATCCGCAGCGGCGTCATTGCCTCGCGCTGCGCCGCGATCAGCGCCGCCGAGTCTGGCCGCCCCTGCGCTGAAACCCTTAACGAGATTCCAGCTATGGTCAGCAGGAGGGCAAGCATTGTGAGTCGATGTAGGTTGCGATGTAGATCCAAGTATTCGGTCATGTCTGGTCCTCCGCGAATATTCTTCTCGTCTGGGATTCTAAAACTGATCAATCTCGCCCACGCCTACAGCCAGCCCACTGACTTTAACAACTGCAAGGCGATGGCAATGCTATTGATGAGCGTCGCCAGCGCGATGATTGCTGTCCAGCGATTGTAGGCCGTGGTATTTCTTTCCTGGCTCCTCCAAAACATCTCCTTGCGATAATTGGCCGGTGTCCACTGAGCATTTTTTATGCTGCCGCGATAGGCCTCGAGCAGCTCGTCGTCGGTAAAGTCGATCAACGACTTCTTGTTCTCAACACTCATTTCTTACCTCTTACGCAAATCAGAAGGAATTCTAAAAAATGTGATCTTCAATGTTCCTGAAGCCGGAAGTTCAGCGTCCGGCCTTGAGCTTGGAGATTCGCCGCCGAGACAAAGCTCAAACTCTTGAACTCTAAACTGGCGGCGCCTGCGCACCGTATTCATGCAAGAGCCCTTGTATAAGATCCTCTCGGGAAGCTAAGATTCCCGCGCAATCGCGTCCAGCACTGTAAGTAAACCCCGGCTTTCTCGCCAATTCCCACCTTGCAGTCTGTTGCTCTAGTTTTTCAAAGTTAACTGTATTGAGGTGTGCATTATGAGTCCGCGTTCCAGGAGAATTCAAATACCCGGCCATCATGGTTTCCGTTATGGAGTTGTAATAGCGCTAATCGCGACGGTTTTGCTCGCGCTATCGTCGAAGCAAGTTGTGCGTCCGGTTCAGGCCGTATCGACTGCGGTAGTGATCAGTCAAGTCTACGGTGGTGGCGGCAACACCGGGGCCACATTCAAGAACGACTTCATAGAACTCTTCAACCGTGGCAGCTCCGCTGTTAGCTTGAACGGCTGGGCGGTGCAATATGCTTCGTCTGCGGGAACGAGCTGGCAGATTACATCGCTTACCAACGTTACGCTTGAGCCCGGCCAGTATTATCTGATTCAGGAAGCGGCCGGCGCCGGCGGCACTACCGACCTGCCCGCGGCGGATGCAATCGGGGCCATCGCCATGAGTTTGAGTGCCGGCAAGGTGGCGTTGACCAACAACACTACGGCATTGAGCGGTAGTGGTTGTCCCATTGGCGCCAGCGTGGTTGATTTCGTTGGTTACGGGACTGCCGCCAATTGCTCCGAAGGTGGAATGCCAACGCCCACCTTGACCAATACCACGGCTGCGCTCAGGGCAAACGCGGGCTGCAATGAAACAGACAACAATTCCGCAGACTTCGCCACCGGCCCTCCCTCTCCGCGCAATACCAATGATGACCTTCATATCTGTGGAGGGCCAACCAATCCTTCCGGAGTCGGCGTGGCCAACCCGAACAGTGTACCGCCAGGCAACCAAACGCTGCTGACAGTCAATGTCACGCCCGGAACTGCTCCTCCCAGCTCGGCAATTACAGTTACCGGGGATCTGTCGACAATCGGCGGCGCCGCCAGTCAGCAGTTCTTCGACAATTCCACCAACGGAGACGTGACTGCCGGCGACAACATTTTTTCCTTTCTGGCCACAGTTGCCGCGGGCACGACCGGTGGCGTCAAGACCATTCCAATCAGCATCGCAGACGCTGAATTGCGAACCGGGTCTACGAACATTTCTCTAACCGTCCAGGCACCAGCTAGCCCGTCTGTATCAGGCGCGGCAAACCCGTCAGCGGTAGCTCAAGGTGCTTCCGTGACTCTGACCGGAACCGTCACGCCGGGCCTGGTTCCGAACAGCACTGGAATCACTGTCAGCGGTGACTTGTCTTCCATTGGGGGTTCGCCGGTCCAGCAGTTTTTCGATGATGGAACCAACGGCGATGCGGTGGCAGGTAATAACGTCTTTACATTTCAAACTGTGGTTCCTGGGCCAACAACCACTGGCGCCAAGAGCCTTCCACTCACCGTCACAGACGCGCAGGCGAGATCCGGTTCGGGATCCATTTCTTTGACTGTAACTACGCCGCCTGCTCCGCACGACCCATCGGAACACCTGGTCATGGGCAATCCAAACAGCGCAACTGCTGATACGAGTTTTCCCGACAATTACCTGATGATGAAGTTGCAGTATGCGCTCTCCTACAACAACAGTCGTCGTATTCCGAATTGGACCAGCTGGCATCTCGACAGCACTTGGCGCGGCAGCACCTCCCGTCAAGATGATTTTCGCAATGACACCACGCTGCCGCCCGGTTTTAATCAAGTGCAGGGCACGGATTATTCCGGGTCTGGTTTCGATCGCGGGCACATGTGTCCCTCGGCTGACAGAACTTCGAGCGTTCCTGACAACTCAGCAACCTTTTTGATGACCAACATGGTGCCGCAAGCGCCCGGTAACAATCAGGGGCCCTGGGCCGCTCTCGAAAACTATCTCCGCACATTTCTTCCCGGCTCCGAAATCTACATTGTCTCCGGCGGGTTTGGCACGGGCGGTACCGGCAGCGGCGGCGGAACCACGAACGTCCTTTCCACCGGTGTTACGGTTCCGGCAAAAACCTGGAAGGTCGCGCTTATCCTGCCCGTCGGCGATAACGACGTCTCGCGCGTTGACAACAATACGCGAACGATCTCGGTAATCATGCCGAACATCGATTCGATCCGGCCCGATCAGTGGCAGAAGTATTTGGCGACCGTCGACCAAGTCGAGGCGCTGACTGGTTACGACTTTTTCTCGAACGTTGCTGCGTCCACTCAAAACGCGTTCGAGGCGAAGCTTGATGTGGCTAACGACACCGCGCCGGTTACTGCCAACCAGACGTTGGCGACCGGCAACAACCACAATCTGCCGGTGACACTGCATGCTACCGACTTCAACGTGAATAATGTGTTCACTTACACGGTGGTGGGCCAGCCTCAGCACGGCTCACTATCAGGTAGCGAAGCAAACCTTCTCTACTCTCCGGCTGCGAGTTACACCGGCCCAGATAGCTTCACTTTCAAAGCGAATGATGGCGCGCTTGATTCAAACACTTCGACTGTGACCATCACCGTGACGGGACCAACTGCGGCACCGGCTACGATCAGCGGCCAGGTCACTGACGCGAGCGGAGCGCCGCTGCCGGGTGTGACGATGTATTTGAGCGGGGCGCGTTCAGCGAGAACTATCACCGACGGCAACGGCAACTACCATTTCAATAATGTCGACACCGATAACTTCTACTCGGTAACTCCAATCATCACTAACTACCACTTCAGTCCGGCGAGCCGTTCATTCTCGTTGCTCGCCAACAAGACTGACGCGGTCTTTACCGGCATGCGCGACACGGTCATCACCGGCAACGCCATAGATACGCCGGAGTACTTCGTACGGCAACACTATCTTGATTTCCTCGGTCGCGAGCCTGACGAAGCGGGCCTGAACTTCTGGAGCGATCAGATAATCGGTTGCGGCAACGATTTCAACTGCGTGGAGCGGAGAACCATCAATGTCAGCGCGGCCTATTTCCTCTCGATAGAGTTTCAGGAAACAGGCGGCCTGGTTGACGGTCTCTATCGCGCAAGTTACGGCCGGGCGCCACTCTACGCCGAGTTTATGCCGGACACGGCGAAGGTCGGGCATGATGTGATTGTCGGACGCAGCGGCTGGCAGCAGCAGTTGGCTACAAACAAGCAGGAGTTTCTCGACGCCTGGGTAGAGCGCGCGGCTTTCCATGCTGCATTCGACAATCTCTCGAATGACAGCTACGTCGACACGCTCATCAGCCACACGAACGTGATCTTTACTAACGACGAGCGCGCGTCGCTCATCGCCGGCTTAACCGACGGCACGCTCACACGCGCCGGAGCCTTGCAGCGCATCGCCCAGAACCAACGCTTCGTCAAAGCAAAGTTCAACGAAACGTTTGTGCGGATGCAATATTTTGGATATCTGCGCCGGGATCCGGATGAAAGTGGTTTCCATTTCTGGCTCAATAAGCTGAACGAGTTCGACGGCAACTTCGAACGCGCGGAAATGGTGAAAGCGTTCCTCGTGTCGGGTGAGTATAGAGAACGCTTCTGAAGATGAAGCGCCAACCGCCAAGACGCCAAGAGCGCCAAGTGAAGAGAGACTCAAGCAAAAGTAGTGGAGTACATTCGGATCTTTCTAAACTTAATTTTCTCTTGGCGTTCTTGGCGGTTAGAAATTCACCCCGAACGCGGCGAGCAGCGCCAGCACCACCGCCAGAATCGCTTCCCCCACAATCAGACCCGAGGCGAGTGGAACACGAAAGTCCTCTTCAGACTTGGGCGATGTTTTGGCCCAGAACAACTGCGCCACTCCACCCAGAATAAAAGTTATCAGCACTGATGC
>Ga0137409_10002826_pt1 | contig 18475 bp, 23 predicted proteins | sample CZODoug1_16funga_FD_122059 | JGI IMG/M metagenome (GOLD analysis project Ga0137409, IMG submission 122059) | Vadose zone soil fungal communities from Angelo Coast Range Reserve, California, USA - CZODoug1_16fungal (Hybrid Assembly) | ecosystem: Environmental > Terrestrial > Soil > Vadose zone... | reverse complement strand
GTCCATCATCAGGGCCGGGGACTTCTGCAGATCGGCCGCTATCGCCATGTACTTGGCAAGCTGAGCGTCGACGCCAGATGCCACCGAGCGGGCCACATAGAGCAAGCTTGTGCGTTGTAGCTCGATCGAGGAGCTTGCAAGGCTGGCAATGACCGCGATGATCAGAAGATTGAGCGGTAGCGCAATAGCCACCACCAGCGCGATCAGGCGGTGTCCGATCCGCCAGCGGTCAAGCCTGAGCAAGGCAAGACCCGCACGCTCTTTGGGCGTCGTCCCTAGATTCTCCTGCATTTTGGCTGGCTGATGCTGTGGGCCCGGATTGGATCACGACGCCCCGCTGACAAGATGACACCGGGCGGCGGTTAACACAAGGAGAAAGCCCAATCTATGCGTGAAATTGGACTTCAATAGCTGTCGGAGGATACAATATATGGCCCCTCGATGAGCAGTGACAGGTCTGCGTGCCTACCATGCTGTCCGGATGGATTCCTCGGCTGACGCGTGGCGACAATGTCGGTTTTTCACGCAAGCGCACACTCCCTCTGGCCGTCGCGATCGCCTTGGATGAAACGCGGACGCTCATCGATGCCTTCAACCAGCGTGAGCTGGCGTTGCTCAACGAACGTCAACACGCGGCCAGCTTTTGGGAATCGTCCCTCATCGGAGCCGGCAGCAGCGCGCTCGTGCTTGCAATCGGGCTGGTGGTGCTCTTCGCCCGCTTGACGTTTCACTACATCGAGCACCTCGATTTCCGCACCGCTGAGTTTGAGAACGAAGCACGTCGCCGGCGTGAGTCGGAAGAAACGCTGCTGCAGGCCCAAAAGATGGAAGCGGTCGGCCAGTTGACGGGTGGCATAGCGCACGACTTCAACAACGTGCTGACGGTTATCATTGGCAATCTCGAGACCATGCAGCGCCGCCTCACGCGCACGCAGCCGAATGGCCCGAGCCTCGAAGCTCTGGCCGCGCTCGTAAAGCCCGCAGAGCTCGCCCTGCAAGGCGCGCACAACGCCGCGAGACTCACCCATCGCCTCTTGGCGTTCGCCAGCCGCTCGCGCCCGTGCGAGCCGATCTGAACAAGATCGTCAGCGGCGTCGCGGACCTGCTGCGCCGAACAATGGGAGAAACGATCGTTTTCGAGATTGTCCTGGCGGCAGGGCTGTGGCCAACCTTCGCGGACACCAATCAACTGGAGAACGCCGTCTTGAATTTCGCCGTCAACGCCCGCGACGCGATGGACGAGGCTCCGGCCTCGGGCTTGCGATGGTGCATGGTTTCGTAAAGCAAACCAGCGGCCACATCCCCATCTATAGCGAGGTCAACGAAGGAACGACCGTGAAGATCTATCTGCCGCGACTGAGTCACGCGGGAGAATTCGCGGCCATTCCGGAGGAGATGACGCAACGCGCCGAGCCGAACGAGCTGCCGGGCGCATCCGAGACGATCCTGCTGGTGGAGAACAACGACGATGTGCGTCAACACGCCAAATCAGCGCTAGAAGAGCTTGGATACAAGGTTCTGGTGGCGCACGACAGTGCTGGCGCACTGCGAATTGTCGATGATGGCGCGCATATCGATCTTCTGTTCACCGATATCGTGGTGCCGGGCGGGATGAATGGACGGCAGCTGTCGAAGGAGGTGTTGAAGACACGCCCAGGCCTCGCGGTGCTCTTCACGACCGGCTATACACCCAATGCCATCATTCATCACGGTCGGCTCGATCCGGACGTTCAGCTCCTTTCCAAGCCCTATACGCAGAACGACTTGTCGCGCAAGATTCGTCGCGTTCTCGCGCACTGACGTGCGTGTCTCGTACGCCCGCTCGCCACGCTCCATCTCACGCTAGTGCAATCCGCCGAACGCCCAGATCAGAAACAGGATCGGGATCGGGACTCCAAGTAGCCAGAGCAAAACGTATCGACCCATTGTTTTTCTCCTCATTCTTGCTCGCTCATGTCTGAGCTCGGCAGGAGAAAGCGCTCCAGGCGATAAAGTTCCGTCATGCAAAGCCAAGGAGTTCCGACGGCAGATGGAACTCGGTGGAACGCTTGATCGTTAAAGAGCGCAAAATCCCCGCCGTGACGCGCATGTGAAACATTTGAAGCTCATGAAGAAGTCTGCTCTCGCCTCAGACCAAAAGCATCCTGAGACCACAAGCGCTCGAGGTCACGCCTTCAACCAATTTTTCTCCCGGTTCGCGCATATGGCAGCTCGAGCGGCGGGCTCGCCAGCCGCGTTCCTGTTCGCGACAAGCTTCATCATTGTTTGGGCCGCCACGGGCCCCGCGTTCGGATATAGCGACACCTGGCAACTCGTGATCAACACTGCGACGACGATCATCACGTTTCTGATGGTCTTTCTCATTCAGAACACCCAAAATCGCGACACCATGGCGTTGCAAGTGAAGCTGGCCGAGCTGATCATTGCGATGAAAGGCGCTGAGAACAGAATCGCCGCGGTCGAGGATCTTTCGGATGAAGAACTGGAGCAGCTTCACAAGGACCTCTCTGCGCGTGCGCAGACGACAGGTGATGTCCTCAATGTCCGGCGTGGCAAGAAGAGAGACATTCGCTAAGCAGCGAGATCACCTAGCTCAACCCGCCGTTGCTGCTGGAGTGCGCCTGTGTTGCAATCGAACGGCCAGTCAATGCGACGTCAAGAGAACACGAAATAGTATGCAATCGTCAGCGCCACGATCGCACCCACGGTGCTGATGATCAGCACATAGCGTACATTGTGACCAGTCACGCCCTGCCGAGCAGCGGTTTTCGGTAGGACCACCTCGTGCTCAGCGCCACGCGTTTGCAGTCCTGACGACCCAGCTTCGTTATTCATTCACGTCACCTGTCCGAACGCCTGTGGGAAAATATCTCACGAGCGCTTTTGTTCCGCATGCATTCTATCCACATGGATTCTGGAAGAGAGGACACCTGATTGGATCCGCAATGCCTGATCGCGGCTCGCGCGGACTTAGGCTGTTGAGGCCCCGCCCGAGACGCGTTCAATCGTCACGCGCAGATCTTCAAAATCATAGGGCTTGGTCACAAAGGCCACATTCGCGAGCGAACGAACGCGGCCATCTATGGCGCCAACACCTTTTCCCGACGCAATGATGATCGGAAGGGCGGGATAGAGGCCACGGAGCTCACAGACAAGTTCTTCGCCAGGGCGATCAGGCAACCCCAGATCGACCATGGCAAAAGCAATCCCGCCTCCATGGGCCTGTGCCAACTCGAGCGCGCGCGCTGCTGACGATGCTTCCAGCACGTGAAAGCCCAGCTCATCGAGCGCATCCGTTGCGACCATCGCAACGAGAAGCTCGTCCTCAACCAGCAGCGCGTAGGGTCTGTCCGTCGTCACACCGGGAACCCCAAGCAAATCGTCACGCAGACCGCAGGGGAACCGCGTCGTTGCGGCCGTCCATACCATTCGATTCAGGCAAGAAGGAAATCCCAAGAAGCCAGGAACCAAAGTTTTCCCTGGGCATTATATCGGCAACCCGGCTACGCCCCCCTCCCCTGTGGCCGGCTTTAGAGGCGCCATCAGCCCCCCCTGATGGCGCCTCCTTTTTTGTGCTGAGCCAAACCTCCGACGGCCACTCTCTGCTCTCCACGGCCCCCACTCTCTGCTCTCCACGGCCCACTGAGTGGCCCCAATCGGCTACCGCGTTCAGACCACAGCATGGTCCTGCCGCTTCTGCGCCTTGCGCTCAAAGAACAACGCCTGGCTGATGACAGCCGACACCATCGCAGGCTGGTAGGGCTTGGTGATCAGGAAGGTCGGCTCCGGGCGGATACCGGTCAACAACCGCTCCGGATAGGCCGTGATAAAGACAACAGGCACCTCAAACGTGTTGAGGAGATCGTTGACGGCATCGATGCCGGAGCTGCCGTCGGCGAGCTGAATATCAGCCAAGATCAGCCCGGGCTTCTTCTCCTTTGCCAGTGCCACGGCCTCCTTGCGGGTGCGCGCCACGCCCTGCACATCATGACCCAGGTTCTCGACCAGCGATTGCAGATCCATCGCGATCAGAGCCTCATCCTCGATGATCATGATGTTCGTCGCGATCTGGCTGGCGAGCTCCCTGCCACATTCGTCGATCAGCTGCCGCAACTCTGCAACGCCAGCGCCCAGAATGCGTGACGCCTCCTCTTCCGAAAACCCTTCCAGCGACACCAGCAAAAACGCTTGCCGGGGCATGGCACCGATCTGACTGAGATGTCGGTTCGCCGGATGGGAGTCGACGGGGTCGGTCTGGCCGTTAACCGCGAGGGAATTCCAGATCTTGGAGAAGATCCGGAACATTTCTACCCGGATGGACGTTTTGTCAGCGATCAGCTCCGGCTGATTAACGAGAGTGTTGAGCGCGGCTTCGACATACTTGTCCCCGGAGACCTGACTGCCCGTGAGAGCCCGCGCATAACGCCTCAGAAACGGCAGGTGGCTGCTAACGGACTGAGATATCGACATAATTCCCTCCAAGCCTGGGTAAGTCTTTGGCGAAAGGCCATCGCCCCACCAGCTTCGCACCCGCTGTGAACGCACTAACAGAAAGAAAGTTCCTGCGCATGGAACCAGCTCGGCGATTTCTGACTTATAGAGTTGCGACATCCCGCCGCCAGGGGGCGGCCGGCTTGGGAGAGAGCACAGCTATGAAAGAGAGGACACGGCAACCGCCGGATGAGCCCATGCCGCAAACCGAAAAGCTCGAGGAGTCGCCAACGGGGCGGCTTAGCCGAGATATCCAGCGCAAGATCGGGCAGCAACTGCGTGCCATGTACACCGACGTGGTTAACGAAGGGGTGCCCGACCGCTTTGCCGACCTGCTTCGGCGTCTAGACGACAAAAACAAGTAGAGAGGCTTCATGCCTGCTCAGGATGACATGCGCGAGGCCATGCTGGCGGCGGTTCCGAATCTTCGGGCCTTTGCCGTATCCCTATGCGGTGACATGGACCGCGCCAACGATCTCGTTCAGGAAACCCTCCTGCGTGCATGGGCTCACCAGGATTCGTTTGAGCCTGGCACCAACATGTCTGCGTGGCTATTCACAATCCTGCGCAATCATTTTCGCACCGAATATCGCAAGCGACGTCGCGAGGTCGAGGACGCCGATGGCGGCTATGCGGAGCGCTTGACTTCGCCTGAGGCACAGACCGGGCATGTCGAGTTCGGGGAGCTTCGTGAAGCGCTGCTTCATCTCCCCCCGGACCAACGCGAGGCCCTCATTCTGGTTGGCGCGTCCGGTTTCTCCTACGAGGAGGCCGCCCGGATCTGCGAGTGTGCCGTCGGCACGATCAAGAGTCGGGTCAATCGCGCAAGAAAGAAACTTGCCGAGCTTCTCACGATCGAGCTCGAACACGAGGCCGAAGTCGAGCATGAACTCCTGATACGTCGCGCCGTCTAACGATGTAATGCTTAACGACTGTTACGTTGCACAGGTCATGCTGTCCTGGAACGAAATAGATGCGTTGCTCATTGGCGGGTTGCACGTAAGAAAAAACCCGTAACGGCAACAGCACGGCGTCGGTAATGGCTGAGCATCATTCTGGATTGGATCCGGTTGCTCGGCTCGCCGCAATCGTTGAACATACCGACGATGCAATCGTAAGCAAAGACCTCAATGGTATCGTCACGTCGTGGAATATTGGAGCAGAGGAAATTTTCGGCTACAAGGCCGCTGAGATGGTCGGCCAGTCTATCCTCAAGCTGATCCCGCCGGAACGCCACAGCGAGGAGGATTTTATCCTCGAGAGAGTGAGAAAGGGCGAGCGCCTCAGACACTACGATACGGTGCGCCGGCGCAAGGATGGGACGCTGGTCGATGTTTCTCTTACAGTGTCCCCGATTCTGCTTGATGGCAAGATTGTTGGAATATCCAAGATCGCGCGCGACATCACCGCGCGCAAGCAAGGGCAGCTCGCCCAGATCCTGCTGCTCAGGGAGCTCAATCATCGCACCAAAAATCTGCTGGCCATTGCTGATGCAATCGTGCGGCAGACGTCGAAGTCGTCTCCACCTGAGGAGTTGGTCGATCGGATCAGCCGTCGTCTTCACGCACTGTCCGTAAGTCAGGATCTGATGATCGATTCCGAATGGCGCGGCGCGGACATCAGCAACATCATCCAATGGCAGCTCGCCTCGATCATTGACGATCATACCAGCCGAATCAAACTGAACGGCCCAATGTGCACGCTCACTCCCCGCACAGCTCAGGCCCTGGGCCTGGCCATCTTCGAGCTCGCAACCAATGCGCTCAAATTCGGCTCGCTGTCGGCGAAAACCGGCACAGTCCAGATTGTCTGGTCGATCGGCAACTATGCCGGCAGGCGCGAGTTCCATATGAGCTGGCAGGAACTCGGCGGCCCTTGTGTCGTCCCGCCGAACCACTCGGGATTTGGCTCAACGATTATCGAGCGCATGATCGCTCGTTCCCTGCTTGGCTCGGCTAAGGTCACCTACGCCCCAGCGGGACTGATCTGGGAGCTGGTGGCTCCAGAATCCGCATTGATCGAAACAAGCGGGTTCTCTGTTGTTTGACGGCGCGGGCTGACCGCAGCGCTGATCCTTGCCGCCCCATCAATCCACATCGCTTGGTTCGCTGCGCGTATTGCTGGCCTCGACACGGTAGCTGCGGCATCACCTGAATCAAAAGAGGCGCCCGAAGAAGGGGCGCCTCCGTTGAGGGATTGTCTCAGTCCGCTTAGAAGCGCTGCGCTGCGTACCAGTCGTCCACTTCCTTGCGGACCTTGTCCTTCGCGTATCCATACCGCTCCTGGAGCTTGCCCTCGAGCTGGTCGCGCCGGCCTTCGATGACATTGAGGTCATCGTCGGTGAGCTTTCCCCACTGCTCCTTGACCTTCCCCTTGACCTGCTTCCAGTTGCCTTCAACCTGATTCCAGTCCATTTACACTCTCCTTGCAGAGTCGATTGTGTGGTTTGCCGACCCGATTGTGTGATCCGATAACCTGTGTGGTCTGATAACGCCAAAGCGCGCGCCAAGTTCCAGCCCAGCTTGATCAGAGCTCCAGACAATTCAGGCCGCTTCGGCCTCCACGTTGACTGCCTGTTCCGCAATCTTTGTGAGATCGGCGTCAGTCTTCTTCTCCTCCTGAAGTGTCTGGTCGAGTAGCTTCGCAGCCTGATCCAGCCCGAGCTTTTCAGCCCACGCCTTCAACGTGCCATAGTGGGAGATTTCGTAGTGCTCGACGGCTTGCGCGGCCGCCAACAGGCCAGCATCGAGGGCTGGTGAGCCTTTGTACTCATCCATGACTTCTTTGCCCTCGTCGAGAATGCCTTCTATCGCGTCGCACTTCTTGCCGCGCGCCGGCGCCTCGATGATCTCGAACACCTTCTCCAGACGACTGACCTGCCCGTCGGTCTCACGCTCATGTTTTTCGAAGGCCGCTTTCAGCTCCGGCGACTGCGCCGCCTTGGCCATCTTGGGAAGAGAAGAGAGAATCTTCTTTTCCGCATAATAGATGTCCTTCAGAGTATCGTGAAACAGCTCATCCAGCGTCTTAGTGTTTTTTGTCATGTCAGTGTTCTCCACGATTTGTCTGCCCCTTGGCGAGGAAGATCAAGCGCGCCGGCTGCGCTCTCGCACTTAACTGAAGACTACGCCGTATGGTTTCAAGCGCTTGAGGCTCAGGCCGCCTTGGTGTCCGCCATCTGCTCCTGCGACGTGCCGTGCGCCCTCATCAGCTCAGCGATACGACGGCGGGCATAGAACATGCGGGTCTTCACGGTCGGCTCCGGAACCCCGACGATCTCCGCGACCTCACGGATCGACTTCTCCCGGTAGTAAACAAGGCTGATGATCTGACCATGTTCCGGCGACAGCTGAGCGAGGCACTGTCCGAGCACTTCGCTGCGGTCTTTCTCCTCCAGCGCCCGTTCCGGATCCGCAGTGGGATCCACGAGGGTGGCGGCCATCTCATCATCCAGCCCAACTTCCGACCGCCGCGCGAGCGCGGTCAACGCCTTGTTGCGCGCGATCGCGAGCAGCCAGGTGGACACGGAGGATTGTGCTTTGAAGGTCTCCGCCTTGCGCCAAACATCCAGGAACACTTCGCTAACGACGTCTTCAGCCAACGTCTCGTCTCTAACGATCCGAATGAGGAACAAGAAGACTCGCCGATGATGGCGCGCAAAGAGAACTCTCATAGCCCGTTCGTCTTTGCGGGCGACATATCGCACTAAAGTCTCATCCGCGGCGCCGTCAATCCCGATGAAGGAGCTCGCCATGAAAGCCATGTCCCATCCACCCTGCTTCCCTGGCAACCCAGTACGTTCGCGCTGGTTCCGGCAAATCGACTATTCTCCGCAGATCAAAGTGCGCCTCCTTAGTCCTGTCGCATCAATCCCGTCGCATCCAAAACTTCACGGCCGAAAAACGAGCAACGCGGACGACCGGTCCGCGTTGCTCGCCCACACCTCATCAACCTAACCGTCGCAACAATCAACGCCAGAACAAGATAAGCAAAATGATGATCGGCAACGGCACTCCAAGCAGCCACAGCAACGCACCTTTTCCAACACCCATGGCACTCTCCAGACACACTCTCCACACGCTTTCGTTGGAACAACGCCTTGACGACGGTCAAAGTTCCAAGCAACGGGCGAATTGTGCGCCGCACGTTAGGAATTGGCACCCTCGCCCTGCGGTCAGACCGTCGTCAGCTCGCCGCCTTGGCTCGCGCGCGGAAACGAAGCCAGTCGCGGATCAGCCGTCCGCGCGGCTTGGAGCTCAATTGAATGTCGGTCACGAACTTCGCCCCGCCTCGCCGGCGCTCGAGAACGATCTTGCGGCTGTGGAACGCTTCGAGCTCCGGCCGGTGCCCGACGCTCACAATGGTCAGTGAGGCAAGCTCCTGAGTGAGCAGCTCCATCAACTTGTCCTGGCTGTCCGGGTCGAGCGCCGACGTCGCCTCATCAAGCACCACGATATCCGGCTGGTGCAGGAAGATCCGCGCGAACGCGAGACGCTGCTTCTCACCGCCTGACAGCGTGCGGTCCCAAGCCGAGTCGTCGTCAAGCTTATCGGCGAGGTGGCCAAGACCGACCATTTTAAGCACACGCTGAATGTCGGCGTCGCTCGCGCTCTCCAGCGGTTCGGGATAGGTCGCTGCCCGACGCAGCGTACCAACCGGAACATAGGCCCGCTGCGGCATGAGCAACATCTTCTGTCCGCGACCCGTTTCGACCTGACCTTTGCCCCAAGGCCACAGGCCCGCGATGGCGCGCACCAGTGTGCTCTTGCCGGTTCCCGACTCACCAGCGATCAATACGCGTTCGCCAGGCATGATCACCACCTCGGCGTCCTTTACCACCGCCGTCCCGTCGTCGAGCATGACCGACAGGTCGCGTAGCCGCAGGGCCACTCCTTCGGTCTCGCCGCGTTCGATACGCTCGACTCCTTCGCCGCCCTCAGCCCGTTCCAGCGCATCGAGCGACACCATCATGGAAGAAACGCGGCAAGCCGAGGCGGTCCAGTCCGACAGCCGCGGATAGTTATCGACGAGCCAGTTGAACGCCGCCTGCACGATCGTGAATGCGGACGCTGCCTGCATGACCTCGCCGAGTGACATCGAGCCGTTCAAATATTTCGGAGCGGAAAGCAGGATCGGCAGAACTGGCGCGATATAGCTGCTGGTTTGGGACACAATGGTCGTCCGCATGGTCTGAAACGAAATGTCGCGCCATCGTCTCAACACGGTGCCGAGCGACTCATTGACACTGGCCCGCTCCTCCTCCTCGCCCCCCAGCACAGCGACGCTTTCGCCATTTTCGCTCAGCCGAGTCAGCGTGTAACGATATTCAGCTTCGGCTTGATTTTTCTGCTCCGATACGGTGACGAAGCGCCTCCCGATCCATGTCATGAACCCGCTGGCGAACACGGCATAGATCACGGCCGCGACAACCAGAAATCCGGGAATCGTGATGCTGGTGCCGCCGATTTCAAACGAAAGCGATCCGCCGATTGTCCACAGCACAGCGATGAACATCAGGGCCGAGAGCACCGCATTGGTCAGTCCGACGGAGAAATCAACCGGCGCCTCAGTCGCGAGCCGTACGTCGTCCGCAATGCGATATTCGGGATTCCGGTGATCTCCCGTCACCAGATGAAGTTGGTAGTAACGGCCGTTCCGGAGCCAGCGGTCCAGGAGATGGTGCGTGAGCCATGCGCGCCAACGCCGCTGCATCGTCATCTTGCCGTAGACCTGCGCAATCATAACGCAGACGCTCGCGCCGAGCAGCGGAAAGTATATCAACGCGATAAACAGGACTCTGCTGGAATCGCGCTTCTCGAGTGCATCGAAAATCTCGCGATTCCAGATGTTCATGCCAAAGGAAGCGGCAAGATTGAGGAGGATCAGGACAAGTATCAGTCCCGTCAAGAACCATGCGCGGCGCTCACCACGTGTCTTGCTCCAGAAGCCGAACGCGCTCTGCCAGAAGCGGCGAAGGAGAAGCCGCCGCTTGACCTTGTTGGAATTCTCATGATTGGGATCGAGATCGACGATAGCTTCGTTGAGATCTTCTTTGTTGAGATCTCGTCCTTGCGATTCGACGTTCGGCTCAGTCATACAAGCCTCGATCTACGACAAGCGAGCATGCATGACACAGCACCCGACGTTCCCCCTAACGGCTTGTCGGCCTGACACCGACTGTGTCGGCACGAAGAGTTTCCCCCATGGGAAATGAGATCTCGACAATAGGAGCCTGCTCAACAATATGATGAAAGCGATTTCAATTCGGGTACGCCGGCACGCGCTCAAATGCACGTACCGGCTTGAGAAGTGAGTTACTGTTCGCTTTGGGCTCCTTGTAGCCTTAGGTTTCCTTGACCCAAACAGTGTTGGTCCGATCATACTTGAAGCCCGGCGCCGCCTTGAGCTCGTCCTTGGACGAGTTCATCATCAGCTGCCACTTGTTATCCTTGCGATCAGCCTTCACCGCATTGAACGGCACGATGACGTGCTTCTCGCCGATACCAAGGAAGCCGCCAACGCCGATCACCAGCGCGTTGATTTTGCCGTCGGCGCCCAGCAGCACGTCGTCAACCTCGCCGATCTTGTTGTTGCCGGGGTCATAGACATTCTGCTTATAGTAGTTGGTAACGGGCATGGAGTTTGGCGGCACGTCCGTCATGATTTTAGTATCGCCCCCGACTCCAACGGTCGCGCCACCGCCGGCCGGAGCCTGCGCCGTCGTCTGATTGCAGATGCTCGATGCCTTGAGCGCCGCTTCAGCCTCGGCCTGCGATGAATAGGAGCGCTCAGCGCCGACGATGACGATCGCGGGGCCTGTCGGACGCTGCTCGGCCACACGGCATTGTTTCGTCCCGGTATCTTGGACCACGTAGAAGTCCGCCGCCGTGGCGTAACAGGTGCCAGCAAGCACGACGATGCCTGCCAACAGTGAGGTCTTCATTGGAGGTCTCCTTGTATGAGTAGAATGGCCTATCAAGTCGCAAGCAGATGTTTGGTTCCAAACACAACAGCTTGCCTTTCGAGGTCAATCGATGCAAAGCGCGAGCGCTATTCGTCTGCCAGCGCTCAGTCTTCTTTGCCGATCAACGCTGCGTCAAATTCTCCCAAGAAGAAGAAGAATGAGCACGATCACCAAAACGAGGCCAAGACCGCCGGAGGGATAGTATCCCCACCCGCCACTGTAGGGCCACGTCGGAAGTGCGCCGACGAGCAGCACGATAAGTATAATGAGCAGTATGGTGCCGAGTGGCATTGGTCTTCTCCTCTGGGAAGCGTCCGCTTGCAGCGCTCACCGGGGGAGCGGATCGCGGACTCCGACAAGCTTTCCTTACCTAACGGCGGACCAATCGGGGGAGTTCCCACGTTTGAACTCAGCAATGGGTTGATGCGCTGCGAAAGAGGAACATTCACGCTCCTGGTGTGTTTCTTGCCCCGATGGGGAGAAACACTCACTGGAGATTCAAAAATGCGAACACGTTCGGTTCTCACCACTGCGGCGTCGGTCTTGCTTGCAAGCACGGTTTTCGCCGCGGCCCAGGGCACGCAGAAGCAGGGTCCTGGCGGCGAAGGCGCTCCCGCGCCGGCACAAACGCAGCAGCACGAGGGACAGCAAGGCAAGCAGGCCCCTCAGAAGGGCGAACGTCGCGAGAATGGCTCGCAGAAGGGCGCTCAGGCTCAGGAGCGTGAGGGTTCAGGCAAGCAGCAGCAGGGCAAGCAGGAAACACAGAAGGAGCAGCGCGGCGAGCCAAAGGGCAAAGGCGAGCGTAACGATGCTGCGCAGCGAAATGAGCGAAATGACGCGCAGCGGGGTGATCGCAACGACGGACAGCGCGGTGAGCGCAATGATGCACAGCGCAATGACGCACAGCGCGGTGAGCGCAATGACGCACAGCGTGGCGAGCATAAGACCCTGACAGTCGAACAGAAGACCAAGGTGCGCGAGACTGTGCTGCGCGGTAGTAATGCGCCGAGGGTGACGAGCGTCAACTTCACCGTCTCGGTTGGCACGGTCGTGCCGACAACGGTTCGGGTCGTGGAAGTGCCTTCGGTGCTGATCGAGTACTATCCGGATTGGCGCGGATACCTCTACTTCGTCTACAATGACGAGATTATCATCGTGGATCGTAACCACCGCATCATCGCGGTCCTCGAGGTCTAATCAACGTCCCGAAGGCAGGCAAAAGGGTGGCCTCGGATGAGGCTGCCCTTTTTGCTGTTCGAGAGCTCGGCCTCGCGTCCGCCGAGCACGTGATCTGGCTGCTAACGATTGATTCCTGGATCGCCGATGACGCCGTGCGCAACCAGGCGATTCCAGATGAAGAGGACCGCAATCGCACCGAGCGTCGCGGCGATGAACCCAGCACCCTGATCGGGTCTATACCAGCCGATGGTCTGACCGACCCAAGTTGAAAAAAATGCCCCGGCAACGCCGAGGGCGGTGGTCAGAATGAACCCAGCAGGCTTGTTCGGCCCGGGGGAAACGATCCGGGCGATGATCCCTGCCACGAAACCGATCAATACGATCCAGAGTAAGCCGGACATGGATGTTCCTGCATTGGTTAAACGTTCAGGGCAGCGAGATCTGCTCCTCGCCTTTCACTACCACAAGCGACTGAGGCCAAAGAATGCCAGCGCGCAAGCCTCGTGACAACAGTTGTTCATTCTTACGAATGCCAATCGAGTCAGCGCAGGCCGAAGAGTGAAAGGATAGCCAAGACAATGACCACCAGGCCGACGAGATAGATGACGCCATTCATGTGAACCTCCCGCGGTCCAAAATCGCCGTGGTCTCGATTGGCCTTCAGGGAATGATTGTGGACCGCTGAAGTTCCAGGCCGTGGGAACAGAAATACGAGCTCGCAGCGTTAATGGGGAGCAGCAGCAAAGGGGGCGGCCCATCGGGTCGCCTTTCGCCGTTGCCTGCAGCGTCTGAGCTGACGCCGTCAGCGCGCCAATGATACAACCGGCTTCAGCGGCGTAGGGCTGGAGGACGGCGCGACTGGCGACACGGCAGTCGCCTTGATCTTGTCAAGCAAAGCCTTTGCGGAAGTAAAGACACTCGCCTGCGCGAATGACTCGCTCGCCACCCGCGGCACGTCATCCTTTGCCATCAAGATGCCGATCGACGTAGAGAATGCTCTGTGCAGGCGCCGGACCACGAGTCGCAACTGGGACGGCGTTGCCTCACCAACAGACAGAACAGCTGCATATTGAAACTTTTGGCTCTGAAGAGCAGCGTTGATACCCATCAGGCCGCTCCCTGCTGCCAGCGTCACATCGACGCGCGCTTCCAACTGACCCGCCAGCGCCACCAGCTTGCCGGCGGCATGGTCAAAAGCACCTCGCGCAGGAAGAACGAACGCCTTTGCGCATCCAGGCTTTGCCGCCTGGCCTTCTTGCTCCTGCCGTCCAAGCCGTTGCTCGACCAGGTCCTCCGCAAGCTCGAGGTACTCGCTGACAGCGTCTTTCAACTTACCGAGTTGGTCCGGCTGCAGGACCTCACGCGCGGTGTCGTTGGCCGCAATCGAGAGAGCGGGAATCGCGACTTGATCAAGATAGTCAAGCAAGGGGCGATCCTCCTCCAGCCAATCCTCCATCTCCTCTGCCGACGACGATGCGTCTCCTGCCAGGAGCAGGTGATAGAGTCGCTGCTCGGGACTGAGCGCCGGCGTGTTACCGAGAAGAACACCGACAAAAGAGAGCATGGGCATATGCTCAGCAAAGACCACCAGAGAGATCGTAATCGGCATTGCGAGGATCAGTCCAACAGGTCCCCAGATCGCGGTCCAGAACGCCGCAGACAGAAGGACAGCTAGCGGAGATACCCGCGTGTTCGCCCCGAACAGGACCGGCTCGATCACCTGGGCCGTGATGAGCTCGGCAACGCCGAACAGCGTCGCGGTGAGGAGCAGCATGGTCCAACCAGGCTCGACCGCCGCTGCCAGCGCCATGGGCAGCAGGGCCGACAACGCCCCGCCGATGTATGGTACGAAGCGCAGGATCGCGGCTATTGCACCCCATAGCGGGGCGTTCGGCACCCCGATCGCCCACAGACTGAGACCAATGACAATACCGAAGGCGAGATTGAGCCCTAACTGCAGACGGAAGAAGTGGGCAAGCTCGAGCGCCGCGTCATTGAGCGCCTGCGCGGAGCGACCAATTTCCGCTGGCCCCATCAGCCGCACGATTCGGTCTCGCAGATCGTGATACTGCAGCAGAATGAAAATCGTGAACAGCAGCGCAAGGCCGGCTGAGGTCAAAGGCGAGATCGAAAGCTGCAAGTATTTTGCAAACACCAGGAACGGGCTTGATGACTCGTTCTGAACCTCGACCTTGACCGGCTCGCCGCCCCGGGGCTGCTGCTGTTTGAACTCGCCTTCCACATTGCGCAGCACCTCGGTTGCGGTGCGCCAAATCCCGACGCTCCCGAGTGTACCTGTCGCGTCCTTGATCTTGGCGCGCAGGTTCTCCTGGTAGCGGGGCAGCTCTTCGGCGAACCCCGTGACCTCCTTCGCCAGGAAAGCACCTGCCGCGACCGTCGTCGCGATCAGCGAGAGCACAACCAGCGCGACGGCGGCCGGCCGGGGAAGCTTATGATCCTCAAGCCACCGCACCGCAGGCTGCAAAGCGAAGCTCAACAGAGTGGCCAGCGCTAGCGGAAGCAAAAAATCGCGGCCAAGGATGAGCGCCGCGATGACCAAAGCCGCGACAATGAGCGCTGCCGCCGCATTGACGACGTTCGACGATGAAGCCCCTACCCACATGGCGCTCTCTCAATTTGCCCCGGCGCGTTAACAATTTCGATGGAACTCGGTTCCCACTGGCGCGTTCTAGGGGTGACGAAAGTCGTTCCAAACCGGCAGGCGGCCGCCCATCAGGCCGCAAAAATCACGGGAGATTGTAATGAATATCCATACCGATCAGCGACCAGGCTATGGCGGCGACAACAAGACTGGCACTACTGGATCGTCCGGGCGCAGCACGACCGGCGACATCAATGCCGATCTCAACAATCTGCGCTCCGACTTCAATTCTCTCAAGGAGACGATGACGGACTACATCTCCAAGACCGGCAGCGATGCACTCGACAGCGCCAAGAAGACGACGTCCGATGTTGCCAGCAAGGCCTCTGATCTTGCCAGTGCGGCGTCCGAGCAGGCCAAGACCTTCGCGTCCGAGCTCGAGCGGATGGGTCGCAACAACCCCCTCGGCGCCATCGCGGGCGCTGTGCTGGTGGGCGTCGTGATAGGGCTGATCGGGCGCGGTGGCCGAAGCTGATGCTGCGCAGCATTCTCCATATCACCGGACTCGAGCAAAAGCTTGAAGCTGTCAGGGACCGGATCGAGGGCGAGGCGCAAAGCCTGATGCACCAGGGCAAGGCGGTCGCCATCCAGATGGCGATCGCTTCGGCTCTTGCGGTCGGCGCCGCGATCCTCGGACTGATGGCGCTCGTGGCGGGACTGATTGCGCTGTTCTTCTGGCTCGAGCCGCAGGTGGGAAGCATTGCGGCTATGGGCGTGATCGCCGGAGGACTTCTGGTGATCGGCGTTATCCTGGCGGTCAGCGCCGCGATGATCGGCCGCAGGGAAACGCCGCGCGTTCCGGCCGTGGTCGCCAATCCGGTGGCGACGGCGGACATCGCGGCAGCACGGGTGGCCGAGGCAAAGCTCGACCTTGCTGGCCACGACCCTCGCCGCGATTCTCTTGGCCGCGACTATCTTGGCTTGGGGGATTTCCAACCCGCGCGGCCAATAACGGCTGACGAGGTAGAATCGCTCTTTGCTGTCGCGGGACAGTTTACTCGCCTCCCAAATACTGGAGTCGAGTCGGTCGACAATATGCTTCGGGCGCTCGCGCCAAAAGCAGAAGAGGCGACGCGAGAGGCAGTGGCGCGCGCGGCCAATCTGATCCGGCACGGTGATCGCTCAACCGTGCTGGCCATTCTCGGAACTGCGCTGGCGATCGGCTGGGCAATGACCAAGGTTGATCACCGGGCGAAAGCCGCCTGAGGCTTCGAGCTTCATCGTCTTTGACTGAGGGATAACTGGCGCATGAAGAAAAGCCCCGGCACCAACTGGGAGGTACCGGGGCTTGGCTCTTGCTCAGAACTGAGGGGACTGAGCAGGACCGTGTGTATACCTTGATGCGGTGAAGCTCGGAGCAGGTGGCTACCGATTCACAGGATTAGTGTGTCTACGGCTCCAGGCAAAAGAAAAGCCCCGGCGCGGGGGCTGCCGGGGCAGGACACAGCGGCTTTACTCAGTGAGGTTTGGTCCCTGAGGGGGTAAGCCGCATAAACAGAATATATGGTATATCCACCGCAGTTTGGTAGTATTTTAATACTGAATGCTAAGTACCATATTTCGCTTCGGTCTTTCCTTCGCTCGGAGTCCTTCCCGGCAGGGTGTGGCGCGCTTGCCTCCCTCGTTCTGCTCATCACCTTCTCCATTGACTTTGAGTTCTCTTTTTGTTCTCATGCCGCAAAGGAGAGTCCAAACATGAATGCTTCAGGGCGCTCGAGCGGATCGGAGGCTGAGATCGCTGCTTCGCTTGAGGCGGAGGTTGATGAAGCCATCGCGACTTGCGGTGGAGATGTGCGGGCGGCGTTGCGCGCCACGCTCATTGCAAACGCGTACCTGGACGCCGAAGTCGAACAATTGACTGAAGCAATGTCGACCGGCTTCGCACGCGGACGGATGCCACCTCAGCGGCTCAAGATCAGAGTTTGAGGTCGGTGGCATTGCACGAGCGGCCTACAGTGTTCACCAGCCGCTGCTGATTGCGAAAACGTTGCGGGTACCGGGATGGAAACAACAGCCACCATCCTCCACGCCGACCTCGATGCCTTCTATGCATCGGTCGAGCAACTGCTCGACCCCTTCTTACGTGGCAAACCCATTGCCGTCGGCGGTGGTGTCGTCCTCGCGGCGTCATATGAAGCCAAGGCATTTGGAGTAAGCGGCGGCATGTCAGGACGGCGGGCGCGAGAGCTTTGTCCGCAACTGATTTTTGTGGGTGGTCATTTCAAGGACTATCAGCGGCTCGGCGATGCCGCCATCAACGTGCTCAACGATTTCACGCCGCTCGTCGAACGAATCTCCATTGACGAGGCCTTCGCCGATGTCGCGGGCTGCACCCATCTATTCGGCTCGCCCGCTGAGATTGCCACAGCAGTCCGTCGCCGCGTGCGCACCGACATTGGCCTTCCAATCTCGATCGGGGTGGCACGCACCAAACATCTCGCGAAGATTGCCTCGCAAGTGGCCAAACCCGACGGCCTGGTGGTTGTCGACCCGGAAAGCGAGCTTCGTTTCCTGCACGATCTACCTGTCGAGCTGATGTGGGGCATAGGTCCAGCGACCAAGGCGCGGCTCAACGAGCGCGGCATCCAGACCATCGGCCAACTGGCGAACATGCCAGGCTGGTCGCTGCAACGCGTGGTCGGCCGTGCGGCCGGAGAGAAGCTGACGGCGCTCGCTTGGAATCGCGATCCCCGGCACATCGAGACGCGTCGTCGCGCGCATTCGGCCGGAGCCCAGTCCGCGCTCGGCAGGAAACCTGCGCAAGCCCGGGTGTTTCGACCTGTTTTGCGTCATCTTGCCGACAGGATCGCCACCAGGCTGCGGGCCAAGTCTCGGCCCGGCCGGACCGTAACAGTCCGCGTTCGCTTCGCCGATCTTCATTCTGTCACGCGCTCCATAACGCTCGATGCGCCGATTGCAGCGACTGCTAGTCTCGCCGAAATCGCGGAAGAGCTCGTTTGGAGCGCGCTCGCGGATTATCCGCACGAGAGGATCATCTCGTTGCTGGGGATCTCGGTGTCGCAGCTCGAACGACATTGGGATGTGCAACTGGAGCTCCCCTTCGGGCTCGACGATGAGAAACGCCGCACGGGCAGCAAAAGAGGAATGGCACGCTGGACAGCCGATCGCGCGGTCGACAAAATCCGCGATCGTTTCGGATGGGAGGCGGTCGAATACGG
>Ga0137409_10002824_pt1 | contig 18480 bp, 20 predicted proteins | sample CZODoug1_16funga_FD_122059 | JGI IMG/M metagenome (GOLD analysis project Ga0137409, IMG submission 122059) | Vadose zone soil fungal communities from Angelo Coast Range Reserve, California, USA - CZODoug1_16fungal (Hybrid Assembly) | ecosystem: Environmental > Terrestrial > Soil > Vadose zone... | reverse complement strand
AAGAAGTCAAAGGCGCCCGAAGCGAAGGCGGCGTCTCCGCGAAAAACCACGAAACGAAGGCCGATCAAGACGACGCGCCGCTCCCGGCCGTGAAGCTCCTGCTTGGAAACGAAGCGATCGCCCACGGCGCCGTCGCCGGGGGGGTGACCTTCTTCGCCGGCTATCCACTCGCCCAGAGCTCCGAGATCGACGCCGCGCTGATCGCGATGCTCGGCGGGCGGGAAGGCGCGGCGGTCCTCGTCGAAGACACCTCGGCCGCGCTGGGCGCGGTCCTCGGCACCGGCGCCGGCGGCGGGCTCGGCGCGACCGCTCTGACGGGAGACGTTCTCGGAGCGGCCGAGGAGCTGGTCCGATTCGGGATCGAGTCGAAGCTCCCCGCGCTTCTCGCCGTGGTCGGCGCCCGGCCGGAATCATCGCGCGATGTCGAGCGCGCCGGGCAGGCCGAAGTGCGCCGCCTCCGAATCGGCCTCGCCGGAGGCGGGCCCGCGCCGGTCTGGGCGCCCGCTTCTTCGCAGGAGTGCTTCACGCTCGCAAGGGCCGCGTCGGCTGAGGCGCGGAAGCGGGCGTCGCCGGTCCTCCTGTACGTCGACGACGTCGTGGCCCACCTGCGGGAGCCGGTCGACGCCGAGGACGGGAGCGGCCGCGAGGTCGAGACGTCCGTCGAGCCTGCGGAGCTCTATCGCACGCGCGATGCGACGGTCCTCGTGGTCGCCTTCGGCATCGTGGCCCGCGCGGCGCGCACCGCGGTCCGGCTCGCGCGCGAGCAGGGAATCCGCGCGGGGCTCTTCCGGCCGGTCCGTCTCTGGCCCTTTCCGTTCGCGGAGCTCGAGGAGGCGGCCGCGCGCGCGCGCGCGCTGCTCATCGCCGAGCTGAACGAGGGGCAGCTCCTCGAATCGATCGCGGCGCACGTGGGCTCTGCCCGACCTGCCCCGGCGCGCTCGCGGGCGGCGCGGGAGCGCCCGGCGGTCCGGGGCCTTTCCGAGCCGAGCGAAGGGATGCTCCGGCCGGGGCGGATCCTCGACTCGCTTCTGGAAGCCGCGTGAGCGCTCCCTGTGCGCCCTCGTGCGCGCTCGACCGGCTCGGCCGCGGAATCGCCGCGGCCCTGGCGCACGACGGGGCCGATCGGCGACTCGTGGTGACCGGCGGCGGCTGCGCCGCCTTCGTGGCCGGCTGGGTCGAAGGGACCCTTCATCGGGTTCCGCTCGGCCGCTCGCTTCCGTTCGCGTTGGGGCTCGCCCAGGCGCGGCCCGATCGGGAAGTTTTCGTCTTCCTCGGCGACGGCGAGGCGGCGAGCGTGGGAGGGCATCACCTCTTGAATGCCGCCCGGCGGGGAGACCGCGTGCGCGCGCTGGTCGTCAACAATGAGGTGCTCGGCGGCACGGGCGGCTTCCCGTCGCCCACGACGCCGCGGGGCGGACGAACCGCGAGCCAACCGGGCGGGTCGGCGCCGCGGCCGCTCGACGTGGCCGAGCTGGCGCGGGCGGCCGGCGCGGCGTGGGTGGGAAGGGAGACCGTGACGGCGGGCGATGCGCTCGCCGCGTTGCTTCGGGAGTTCGTGGAAGCGCCTCCGTTCGCGCTGCTTGAGGTTCGCGCGCCCTGTTATCCCGCCTACGGCCAGTGGAACGGGTATGCGACGCCCGAGGAAATGCACGAGGCGCTGGAGCGCCGCGCGGACCGCGGCGAAGGCGCGCCCGAGCGCGCCATCGCCGGCCTCGAACCCGCCGACTCCGGCCGTTTCCGCGTCGGGAGGCTCTGGCCGGCGGCGCGGGAGACGGCGACATGACCTGGGAGACCCCTCGGGGCGCCCTCCCGAAGCGCGGGATTTCAATCCGCGTCGCGGGCGATCCGGCGCACGGGCTGCTCTTCGCCGGCTACCTGCTGGCCGAGGCGGCGCTCCTGGATCGGCGCTCGGTCTCGCACGCGCCGACGTTGGGCTCCGCGGCGCGCGGTCCGTGGAGCGGGGGAGCGCTCCGGATCGCCGGCGATCCCGACGAGTATCCGCTCGTCGACGAGCCGGAGTGCCTGCTCCTGACCTCGGCCGCTGCGCTCACGCGGTTCGCGCCCGACCTGGCGCCCGAGGGGCAGCTCCTGGTGGAAGAGTCGCTCCGGGGGCAGGCGCCCGCGTTCGCGATCGCCCTGCCGCTGATCCAGGCGGCGATCGATTCGGGCGGGACGTCGCTCGTGCTCGACCTCGTCGCGTCCGCGGTGGTCACCGCCACGACCGGCGCGGTGAGCCGGCGCGCGCTCTACGAGGCCGCGGGCCGGCTCCTGCCGGAGCGGGGAAGGCCCGCCGCGTTCGCCGCGCTCGATGCGGGAATGGAAATCGGAAGGAGCCGGTTCCGCGTCTAAAGGGAATCGGTCGGGTCGGATTCGACATCCAGAGGAGGTAGGAGAGGTGGAAGAAACGCTGTTCATGATCAAGCCCGACGCCGTGCGCGGCCGGAAGGTCGGCGCGATTCTCGCGGAGGTCGAAAAGGCCGGGTTCGAGATCGCCGCGATGCGGATGGCGCGGCTCACCCCGGAGGACGCCCGCCGCTTTTACGCCGTGCACGAGGGGAAGCCGTTCCTCGACGACCTCGTAACCTTCATGTCCTCGGGCCCGGCGGTTCCCTGCCGGCTCCGGCGACACGACGCGATCCGGGCCCTACGCGAGCTGATCGGAGCGACCGACCCCAAGGAAGCGAAGAAGGGTACAATCCGGGCGCTCCACGCGGAATCAAAACAGAACAATGCGGTGCACGCCTCCGACTCTCCGGACTCGGCCCGGACAGAGATTCAATTCTTCTTCGGCGAGGGCCCGCCAGGCCGCTAAGCTTGGCTCCGACATGCAAATCGATCTTCGGGAGCTGGACCAGGGCCAGACCCGCCTCACACACGAAATTTCGGCCCCCTCCGTGGGTCTCTCGCCTCAGGAGATCACCGTCGAGGGGCCGATCCAGCTTGGGCTCTCCCTGGACCGCCGGGGAGACGAAATCTGGATCCGGGGTAAGGTGCAACTCATTTCGCACCAAGAATGTAGCCGATGCCTCGCGGAATTCCAGGAGAGGCTCGAGTTGGAGTTTGAGGTCTTCTGTGCTAAGGTGCGGAATCCCAACGTCGTAAGCTCCAGGGCTGCGGATGAGGAGGATGGGGGGGTGCACTTCCACGATGGTCGTGTCCTCATCATCGACGAAGAGATCCGCGAAGCCGTGATCCTCGGCATTCCGATGAAGCCGCTGTGCAAGGAATCGTGCGCGGGGCTTTGCCCTCGGTGCGGCGAGGATCGCAATCAGGGGCCCTGCCGCTGCGCGCGCGCGGCCGCCGGCTGATCGGCGCGCGAAAGCCCGCAGGCACGGGCCTGATTCCCACTTACCTTCCACTGAGGGATTGACACATGGCCGTACCCAAGAGAAGGCACTCGAGCACCCGAGGCAAGACGCGCCGCACCCACTGGAAGCTGGGCGTTCCCTCGAGGTCGCTCTGTTCGCATTGCAGCCAGCCCAAACGCCCGCACCGCGTCTGCTCCCACTGCGGCTACTACGCGGGCGAGGAGATCATCGCTCAGGAGGCAGCGAAGACATCCTAAGGCGTCCGCGGAACTGACGATGGGCCGTCCGGTCAAAGGACCTGTCATCGGGGTGGACGCCATGGGGGGCGATCTCGCCCCGCGCGTCGTCATCGAGGGCGCGCTGGAAGCGCTCCGTGAGTCCGACGCGTCGTTCGACGTCGCGCTCGTCGGGGACGAGGCCGCGATCCTCGAAGAGGCGGACCGTCTCGGTGTGCGCGACAAGCTCCCGCGCATCGTGCACGCCGCCGAGCGCGTGGAGATGGCGGAGGCGGCCGCCTCCTCGGTGCGCCGCAAGCGCGATTCCTCGATCAGCGTGTCCGCCCGGCTCCAGAAAGAGCACCAGACCGACGCGTTGGTTTCCGCCGGGAACACCGGAGCCGTGGTCGCCGCGGCCCTCTTCGAGCTCGGCCGCATCGAATCGATCCAGCGCCCCGCGATCGCGACGGTGCTTCCCACCCCGCAGGGGAACGTGGTGGTCCTCGACGTGGGCGCCACCTCCGATTGCAAGCCCTACCACCTCTACCAATTCGCGCTCATGGGGAGCATCTACGCCCGCCTCGTGCTCCACGTGGAGCGGCCGCGCGTCGGGCTTCTCAACATCGGCGAGGAAGCCGAGAAGGGGAGCGAGCTCTACTACGAGGCGCACCAGCTCCTCAAGCGGAGCCCGGTCCACTTCGTCGGCAACGTGGAAGGCCGGGACATCATCCTCGGCACCGCCGACGTGGTGGTCTGCGACGGCTTCGTCGGAAACGTCCTGCTCAAGTTCGCCGAGAGCGTGATCCCGAGCATCTCGAGCATGATCAAAGACGAGATCGCCCGCCATCCGCTCAGCATGATGGCGGGACTCCTGCTGAAACCCGCGTTCCGCCGGCTCCGCCGCAGGCTCGACTACGCCGAGGTGGGTGGAGCCCCGCTCCTCGGAGTGGACGGGAACTGCATCATCGCCCACGGCCGCTCCAACGTCCGCGCGATCAAGAACGCGATCCGCGCGGCCGCGCGATGCGCCGAAGCCAAGGTGCCGGACTCCATCCGGCTCGAGCTGCAGCGCCTGGCGCCGGAGGCCGCGTGATCGCGCCGAATCGGGGCGTCCACATCGTCGGGACCGGCTCGTTCACTCCGGAGCGGGTCCTCACCAATCAGGATCTCGAGAAGATCGTCGACACCTCCGACGAGTGGATCACCTCGCGCACCGGGATCAAGGAGCGGCGGATCGCGGACCCGAAGACGCCCTCTTCCTTCCTGGCCTCGGAGGCCGCCACGCGCGCGCTCGAGGCGGCGGGCGTGAATGCGTCGGAGCTCGACCAGATCATCGTCGGCACGGTGACCGGCGACCGCACGTTCCCCTCGACCGGCTGCATCGTCCAGGACCGGCTCGGCGCGAAGAAGGCCTACGCGTTCGACGTCTCCGCGGCCTGCGCCGGCTTCCTCTACGGTCTCTCGGTGGGCCGATCGGCGATCCAGTCCGGAGCGGCGGAGACGGTGCTCGTGATCGGCGTCGAGACGCTCTCCAAGATCGTGAACTGGACCGATCGCAACACGTGCGTCCTCTTCGGCGACGCCGCCGGGGCCGTCGTCCTGCGCGCGAACGGGAAGCCCGGCGGAATCCTGGCCACGCGGCTCCACAGCGACGGGTCGCTGGTCCACCTGCTCGAGATGCCGGCCGGCGGGTCGCTCATGCCGCCGTCCCACGAGACGGTCGATCGCCGGCTCCACACCATCCACATGAGCGGGAACGACGTCTTCAAGCACGCGGTGCGCGCGATGGAGTCGGTCGCGCTGGAGGCGCTGGAGGCGGCCGGGCGAAAGCCCGAGGAGCTCAGCCTTCTCATCCCGCACCAGGCGAACTTTCGAATTATCGACGCCACGGCGCGGCGGCTGGGGCTCCCCATGGAGAAGGTCTTCGTCAATCTCGACCGCTACGGAAACACCTCGGCGGCCTCCATCCCCTTGGCGCTCGACGAGGCGAGGCGGACCGGCCGGATCAAGCCCGGCGACCTGATCGAGCTCGTGACCTTCGGCGGCGGCTTCACCTGGGCCGCGGCGGTGATCGAATGGTAGGCGCCGCGTTCCTCTTTCCAGGGCAGGGCTCGCAGAGCGTCGGCATGGGACGCGCGCTCTCGGAGCGCTACCCCGAGGCTCGGGCCGTCTTTGAGGAGGCGGACCGGATCGTGGGGTTCGCGCTCTCGAAGCTCTGTTTCGAGGGGCCCGCGGACGAGCTCACCAAGACCGAGAACACCCAGCCCGCGCTCCTGGCCACGAGCGTCGCCGCATTTCGCGTTCTCGAGACGAGGGGGCTCAAGCCGGCGGCGGCCGCGGGCCACAGCGCGGGCGAATACGCCGCCCACGTGGCGGCCGGATCGCTTTCGCTCGCCGAGGGACTCCGCCTCATCCGGCGCCGCGGCGAGGCGATGGCCGGCGCGGGAAAAGAGCGTCCGGGAACGATGGCGGCGGTGCTCGGGCTGAGCGCGGAGCAGATTCAGGAGCTGCTCCGGAAGATGGACGCGCCGCGGGATCTCGCCGCGGCGAACTACAACGCTCCGGGGCAGGTCGTCCTCTCCGGGACGCCCGAGGCGGTCGCCCGGGCTTCCGAGGAGGCCCTCCGGGCCGGGGCAAAGAAGGTCGTGCCGCTCTCCGTGTCCGCGGCGTTTCACTCGCCCCTGATGGAAGCGGCATCGCGCGACCTCAACGAGGCGATCACCCGCGCGCCGATCGCGCGCGCGAGTTTTCCGGTCTATGCGAACGTCACCGCGGCGCCGGTCACGGAGCCCGAGACGATCCGCGACGCGCTGCGAAAGCAGCTCCTGAGCCCCGTTCTCTGGGAGCAGACGATGCGGGCGATGCGGGAATCCGGAATCCGCCAATACGTGGAGGTAGGGAACGGCCGGGTCCTCCGGGGCCTCGTGCGCGGCGTCGACAAGGAGGCCGCGCTGTTCGGGTCCGAGGATCCGGATACGATCGAGGCGGCGGCCGTAGGAATCGCCGGGGCCGCGGCGCGGTGAGCCGGCCGTTCGAGGGGCGGGTGGCCGTCGTGACCGGCGGCGCCAAGGGAATCGGCCTCGCCGTGACCCGCGCCTTCGCCCGCGGCGGCGCGAGGGTCGTGCTCTCGGGGCGGGACCAGGCGGCGCTCGACGGAGCCTGCGCCGAGGTGAAACGCGAGGGCGGCGAGGCGATCGCGGCCAGAGCCGACGTCGCCCAGGAAGCCGACGCGAACGCGCTCTGTGAGCGCGCGCTCGAAGCGTTCGGCAAGGCGGACATCCTGGTCAACAACGCGGGCGTCACGAAGGACGGGCTCCTGCTCCGGATGAGCGACGCCGATTGGGACCAGGTGCTCGACACCAACTTGAAGGGGGCGTTTCACTGCATCCGTGCCTTCGCCAAGCCGATGGTCAAGCAGCGTTGGGGCCGGATTGTCAACGTGAGCTCGGTGATCGGTCTCATCGGAAACGCCGGCCAGGTGAACTACGCGGCCTCCAAGGCGGGGTTGATCGGTCTCACGAAGGCGGTTGCGAAGGAGCTGGCGTCACGCCATATTACGGTGAATGCGGTGGCGCCCGGGTTCATCGAGACGGCGATGACCGGAGCGCTGAATGAGAAGGTTCGCGAAGGACTTAGGGCCCAGATCCCGCTGGGTCGCTTGGGCTCGGCCGACGACGTCGCACACGCGGTCGCCTTCCTCTGCTCGGAAGAGGCCGGATACGTCACGGGGCAGGTGCTGACGGTCGACGGTGGAATGGTGATGTGAGGGAGTCGAGAGTCGCAAACGCAGGGCACGAATCTAAAGGGAGGTGAGCGTAGGGATGGCTTCATTCAGCGAAGATCGGGTCAAGCAGATCATCGTAGACCAGCTCGGCGTCGCGCCGGAGCAGGTCACGCCCGAAGCGTCGTTTATCGACGACTTGGGCGCAGATTCGCTCGATACGGTGGAGTTGGTCATGGCCCTCGAGGAGGAATTCGACATCGAAATTCCGGACGAGGACGCCGAGAAGATGACCACCGTGGCCGACGCAATCAAGTATCTCGAGAACCACGTGCCGAAGAACGCCTAACTCGGCACCGCCGACTCGCGGTCGGAGTCGGCGAGGGGGAGCAGAAGCCAGCGTTGCGAAAAGGAGTCGAAGAAATCTCATGATTCGAGGAAACGGACAGCCGCGCCGCGTCGTCATCACCGGTATGGGGGTGGTCTCACCCCTGGGGTCGGACGTTGAGACGCTTTGGAAGCGGCTGATCGCCGGCGAGTCCGGGATCGGTCCCGTGACGCGGTTCGACACGACGAAGTACGACACGCGATTCGCGGCTGAGGTCCAAGGGTTTCGGGCCGAGGATTGCATGGACCGAAAGGAAATCCGCCGGACCGACCTGTTTGTCCAATACGCGATCGGCGCCACCGCCCAGGCCGTGAAGCAGGCGGGTGTGTCGCCCGAGAGCGTGGATCCGAACCGGTACGGGGTCGTCGTCGGCTCCGGAATCGGCGGAATCGCGACCTTCGAGGATCAGCATCGCACGCTCCTCGAAAAGGGTCCCTCGCGCGTGAGCCCCTTCTTCATCCCAATGATGATCTCGGATATGGCCTCCGGCCAGGTGTCGATCCAATTCGGCGCCAAGGGTCCCAATTACTGCACGGTGTCCGCCTGCTCTTCAGGGGCGCACGCGGTGGGGGACGCGTTCCGGATCATCCAGTACAACGAGGCGGACGTGATGATCTCGGGGGGCGCGGAGGCACCCGTGACCCCGGTTTCGTTCGCTGGGTTTTGCTCTATGAAGGCGATGTCCACACGGAATGACGAGCCGCAGAGAGCTTCGCGCCCCTTCGACGCCCAGCGAGACGGATTCGTGATGGGGGAAGGCGCGGGTGTCGTGGTGCTCGAGGAGCTCGAGCACGCGAAGAAGCGTGGTGCAAAGATTCTCGCGGAAATCGTCGGCTATGGCGCGACGGGAGATGCCTATCACATGACGGCGCCCGCCCCCGAGGGTGAGGGTGCGGCGCGTGCCATGCGGGCTGCGATCCGGGATTCGGGGCTGCCTCTCGAATCGTTCGGATATATGAACGCCCACGGTACCTCCACGCCGCTCAACGACAAATTCGAAACACAGGCCATCAAGTCGGTATTCGGGGAACTCGCGAAGAAACTCCCGGTCAGCTCGACGAAGTCGATGACGGGACACCTTCTCGGCGCCGCCGGAGGGCTCGAGACGATCATTTGCGTCCTCGCTCTGGAGCGGCACAAGCTTCCCCCGACGATCAACTACAGCACCCCGGATCCCGACTGTGACCTCGACTACGTCCCCAACACTGCACGAGCGGTCGAACTGCAGGCAGCCCTCTCCAACTCACTGGGCTTTGGTGGGCACAACGTCACCCTGGCGTTGTCGAGGTATGTGGCGTAGGAGGATCCCCACGGGGATCCGAACATTGTGAAATTGCTAAGAAAACTATTCGGTTTGGACCGGCCGGTGGCCCCGACAACACGGGGACGCGACCGGGATTTGGATCTCAAAGGTCTCGAAAGCGTTCTCAAGTACCAGTTCAAGGATCCCGCGTTGGCCCACACGGCCATGACGCACCGGTCGTATCTTCACGCGACGCCGGGGCGGAGCGGCGACTCGAACGAGCGCATGGAATTTCTAGGCGACTCGGTCGTCGGCCTCGCGGTGAACGAGTTTCTCTACAACAAATTTCCAAAGCTCCGCGAAGGCGAGCTGACCAAGATGAAATCGCTGCTGGTCAGCCGCGTCATTCTCTCCCGCGCAGCGACCGTCATGGGGCTGGGCCGTTTCGTCCTGCTCAGCGAGGCGGAGAACGAATCGGGCGGCCGCAACCGCGCCTCGATCCTGGCGGACACGCTGGAGGGGATCATCGGCGCGGTCTACCTGGACGGCGGGCTCGAGCCGGCCCGAAAGCTCACCGAGCGGCTTCTTCTGCGCGAGGTGCACGAGATCCTGAGCGACGCGAATCTCGCGAATTACAAGAGCATGCTCCAGGAGTACGTGCAGGGAGAGTTCAAGACGCACCCGCAGTACCGCATCTCCAGCGAGAACGGGCCCGACCACCAGAAGCTCTTCGCCGTCGAGGTTGTCGTGAACGGGCGGACCTTGGGGCGGGGCCACGGGAACAACAAGAAAGAGGCGGAGCAGGAGGCGGCGCGCGACGCGCTCCTCCACTTCGAGAAGATGGTCCGCTCCGAGAAGCAGGGGGGCGGTGACGGAGAGCGCCGCAGGCGCCGCCGCGGTGGGCGGGGTCGCCGCTCTCGCGGGGGAGGAAGGGGCGAGGAGACGAGCGCGGGGGGCCAGCCTCGGGGCCCGCGTGAGGGTCGTGAAGGCCGCGAAAACCGTGAAGGCCGTGAGGGCCGCGGGGGTCGCGACGGCGGGGACCACAGGGAGCCGCGCGACGGCCGCAGGGGTCGTGATTCCGAGCCGCATCGCAGCGATCGTGACCGTCCGGAAGGAGGGCAACCCCCTGAGGGACGCGAACCTCGCGAGGGACGGGAACAGGATGAGGGGCGGGAGCGCCCCGAGCGCCCCCGCGAGGAGCGGCCCCGCGAGGAGCGGGAGCACCCTGCCAGGCGTGAATACCCTGAGGGGCGGGATCGCCAGGAATCCGACCGGCGGGAGGGTGCCGCACCGAAGTCCCAGGACCCGCCACCGGACCCGGAAACCTCCTCGTGGGCCGCGTCGCGCTTGCATACGGAACCGTAGATTGGTAAAATAGTAGCGTCGTCTCGTGATGGGGAAGGAAGGCCCAAATAGGGCCTTCCTTTATTCCTTTTCCGGAGACGACCCAAGTGACCGACGGCCAAGGACGGGGAAGTTCCCCAGCAGTGTTCTTCGCGATTCCGCTCATTCTCCTCGCGGTGACGCCCGCGCCGGCCGGTGCGCTCTACTACTCGCTCAACACGCCCATCGCCGTCGAATGCCATCTAAAATCGGAGCTCGCCGAAGCCGCGGGTGACCGCGAAGGCGCGATCGCATGGGCCGAGTCGCTCGCCGCGGTCGAGTCCGGATCGAGCTTCGCCATGTCCCGCGTCGCCCTCCTGTACGAGTCGAGCGGTGAGGACATGACGGCGCTCGAATGGGGAGAGCGCGCGCTCGCGCTCGACAGCCTGAACGCCGACGCCGCGATGCTGGTCGGACGGATGCGGCTCCGCTCCGGAGAGCCGGTCCTCGCGGCGCAGGTGCTGACCCCGCCCCTGCGCCAGCTGGGAGCGGTCCCCGAGCTCTACGCCCTGCGGGCCCTCGCGCATCAACTCGGCAAGAATTACGAAGCGGCCCTCGCCGACCTGAAACGAACCGATGTGCTCCTGCCCGATTTCGCGTGGATTGCGACCGGGATCCTCAGCCTCGCGCTCGAGGACGGCCGACTGGAGGAAGCGTATTCGGCCCTCCAGCTGGCCCTGGAGCTAAAGCCGGACGATGCGCGGACGCTCGCCCTGGGCATCTCCCTCGCGCGGCGAATGGGAAATCGCGTGCTGGAGGAGAGCCTGCTCCGGGAGTGCGCCCTGGCGCGAGGGGCGCGCCAGGAGGACGTCGCCGCCTACGGCGCGTTCCTGATCCGCCATCGAAAAACCCACGAGTTCCGGATGCTCCTCGACTGGGCTGAGGCCCAGGGCTTCAGCGCCGACGAGCTCCGGGTCGGAGCCGGGCAGGCCCTGCTCTCGACGGGAAGCTACCGGGAAGCGCTTGCCACCGTGAAGCCGCTTCGGCACGGCCTGCGCGCCGCCGTCCGCGCGCGCGCGTACCTGGGACTGGGTGACGAGCGGAACGCGCTGCGCGACTACCGGGCCCTCATTCCGGAACGGGGCCTCTCCCGCGAGGAATCGCTCGTCGTCGCCTATCTCGAGATTCGCGTTGGGGATCGGGGCCAGGGGATCCGGACGGTCGAGGGGGTCCGCGCGACGCCCCTCGAGAACGCCCGGCAGGTTCTGGCCGCGAGCCTGTGCTACTCTGCTTTAGGTCACCCCGAGGAGGCGGTGTCGCTGATCCGCGACAGCGCTGCCCGCGGAGTCGCGAGCCCCTCGCTCTACGAGCAGCTTGGCTCGGCCGCGACGGTGATGGGAGATAGCCTCCTGGCCCAATGGGCTTGGGAGCGGCTGCGAGACCTTGGGCGGGAGACGTCCGAATGCTTCTACTTCTTCGCCTCGGCCGAGCTGGCCCAGGGCGATGCCGTCCGCGCCATCCAATCACTCTCGAAGGCGATCGACCTCAACCCGAGAAACGGCAGGGCGTTGCTGCTGATGGGCAACCTGCGGCTTGGTCGGGGACAGCTCGAGATGGCGCGCGACACCCTGATCCGCGCCGCGCAGTGCCCCGAAACCGCCGTAGAGGCCAATCGAGCCCTTGCCCGCGTATGCCGCAGCCTCAGGCTCGATTCGGAGGCCAGGGCGGCCGAATCGAGGGCCCGCTCCCGCCGGGCCGGCCCCGCGTCGGGCCTCAGTTTCTTTCAGGGCCGGTAACCCCTCCAATTTCAGGAACCTCGCCGACAGGGGTGGTGTACCCATGAGCACGGAGAGCGATGTGCCTATCGAGCCCCTTCGGTTGAATAAGCTCGATCTTGCCGAGCTGAGCGACGAAGACGTCATGGAGCGCTGTGCGATGGGCTCCGAGGCGGCATTTCGCGCGCTCGTTCAGCGCTATCGCACACGCATCATGAATCTCGTATGCCGCCTCATCAACGACAGGGACCGGGCGGAGGAGATCAGCCAGGAAGTCTTCCTACGGGTCTTCCGGAATCGCGAGCGGTATCGGAAGAGCGGGAAGTTCTCCACGTGGATCTTCACCATCGCGGTGAACCTGACGAAGAACGAGATTCGAAGCCGCGTCCGTCATCGCGGCACGTTCAGCCTGGACGCCATGGAAGAAGAGTCGGGCGGTCAGGGTGTGAGTTTTCCGGACTCGAAGCCGCTCCCGGATGAAGATCTCAACGCCAATGAAATTGGACGAAAAGTCGCAGAAGCGCTTCACAAGATCCCCGCGCGTTACCGCGAAGCGGTGGTGCTGCGCGACGTCGAGGGTCTCAGCTATGAGGAGGTCGGCCAGATCCTTCGCATCCCCGGCGGTACGGTGCGTTCGCGCATCAACCGCGCGCGGCTGATGCTGAAGGAACGGCTCAAGCCCTTCCTCAGCTTGGAGGATGTATGAACTGCCGGTCCGCCGAACCACTTCTCTCCGCCTTCCTCGAGGATGATCTGAGTCAGAACGAGCGTCGCTCGCTGGAGGCCCACCTCCTCGCCTGCCGGCGCTGTTCGCTCGCGGCGCGCGAGCTTCGCGCGACGCTCGAGCTGCTCGAGAACGTTCCCTACGTGGAGACGAGCCCCCATTTCGAAGAGGATCTCCTTGCCCGTATCCGCTCGGGCGAGGCGCTCCGACCGACCGTCGTCGAGTGGCTGCGCGGCCTCCTGGAGCCGGCGCGTCTTCGCCCGCTCTTCCTCGCCGGCGCCGGCGCGTGCGCCGTTTGGATCGGCGTTGTGCTTGTGAACCCGAACGGCATCATCCGCCGCGAGAGCGTGGCGGGCCTGACGGCGCGCTCGCCCCAGGCGTCGACCCAAACGCCCGGCAAACCCGCCGCGTCCAACCCGTCGGCGACGCAACTCAATGCGCCGAAAATCGAGGTCGCCTCGCTCCCCGCGCCTTCCGCCGGGAGGGAGACGCCCCGCGCCTCACGGCAGCTCAACGGGTCGTCGGGGTCCAACGCGTCGTCCCCTTCCGGGGACACGGTCATCGAGAGCGACTGGCCCACGGCGACCTCGAGCCAAGACGCGGCGGTTCCCAACCCGGGCTCGCGCTACGACGACCAGTACATCACCGACCAATTCTTCCTCGAGAGGGATCTCGGGGGGTCCAACAACCCGACGATAACACCCGTCTCGGATCGCCCCTCCGATGACGTGTACATCACCTTCTAGAGGCGTCACCCTGGCGCCTTTTGCCCGCGCGTGGCACCGTCGCTTCCCGACGGCCGCCGCCGCGATCGCCTTCGTCCTCTTGTTCGGGACCGCTCCCTTCGCTCCTCGGGCGAGCGCCCAACCGAAGCCGCTCCGCTCCGATGACGGATCGCTCCTCGGGGTCGTCGACTCGGTTCACGCGAGCATCGTCACGGTCGTCGGCTACCCGCCTTCGGACGCCTCGGTGCGTCCCGGGGCGAAACGGAGGAGGCTGATCGGGACCGCCATCGCGCTCTCGGAGCACCGCATCCTGACCTCCGCGAGCATCGCGATCCCGGGCGGCAGCGTCCGCGTGCTGCTGAAGGGCGGGATCGAGCGGCCCGCGGTGCTTCTCGGAATCGACCGCGCCTCGAACATCGCGCTCTTCCAGGTGGAAGGCGCTACCCTCCGCGGCCTCAATCCCGCGCCGCCGCAATCGCTCGCCGTCGGGGCGTGGGTCGCGGTGATCTCAAACGTCGCGGTCACGCGTCCACAGGCCGCCCTGGGACAGGTTGTCGGGCGGGGCGAGCGAATGGACTACGCGCGCTCGGGCGAGATCCTCGAGATCGATGCGCCCAGTTACCCGGGCTCGACGGGCGGGGCCGTGCTCAACGAAGAGGGCGACTGGGTCGCCGTGGTCGTCGGGCGCGCCGTGCCGAGTCCCTCCAACGAGGGATCGCGCGTCGGGCTGAACCGGGGAGACGATCCGGTCCCCGATCCGAACAGCGTGCTCATCGCGCTTCCGGTGGACCAGGTCGCGTGGATGACGAAGGAGCTGGAGATCTATGGCAGCGTGCGCCGGGGCTACCTCGGGATTCAGCTCCGCCGCACGACGGGCGCCGCGTCCGAATCGCTCGGTGTGCTGGTCGCGGGGGTGGTTCCGGCCAGCCCGGCCGACTCCGCCGGGATCCAAATGGGGGACCGCGTCCTCGCCATCGAGGGCGAGGAGGCGCACACCGCCGACGCGCTGACGGCAAAGGTGCGCTCCGCGCGCCCCGGCGACGAGATCGAGCTCACCGTGCTCCGGGGTACCGAGATCTTCCCGCTGCGCGTCAGGGTGGGGGCGGCATTCGCGCAGCCACCCGTCGGCCCCCGACCCGCTGTCTCGCCGGACGTGGGCCGGATGAAGCAGGAGATCCAGCGCCTCGAGCAGGAGAAGCAGCGGCTCGAGGAGCAGATCCGCGGGCTCGAGGGCGCTCCGCAGCGCTAGCCCCGCCCCGCGGGCTCGACGGCGCTCCGCGGCGCTGGCCTCGCCCCGCGGCCTGTGGTAGCCTGCGCGCCACCATGCGGCGACACGGCCTACCTCGCCGGGAAAAAATCCACGCAATCGCAGAGTCCCTGGCGCGCCGATGATTCGCGTGCGCGTGTCGGGCGTTGCCCGCGTCACCGACGTCCGCGTGGCCCGCGGCCTCCTCCGCCGGGCAGGACCCATCCTTCGCACGCACCACGCCGGCGACACCGCGGCGCTCGTCTCCGACCGCACGGTCGGGCGGCTCTACGCCGCGCGCGTCGTCAAGAGCTTGGAGCGGGCGGGCTATCGCGTCGTGCGCGCGGCGCTCCGGGACGGGGAGCGCTCGAAGTCGCTCGATTCGTTTCGCGCGCTCTGCGATCGGTGGGCCCGAGAGGGCGTCGGCCGCGACGCGATCGTCGTCGCGCTCGGCGGCGGCGTTGTCTCGGACGTGGCGGGCTTCGCGGCATCGGCGTTCGCGCGCGGACTCCCTTGGGCGGCGCTGCCGACGACGATCCTCGCGCAGGCGGACGCCTCGATCGGCGGGAAAGTGGGCGTCAACCTCCCTGGGGGGAAGAATCTCGTCGGGGCGTTCCACCAGCCGGCGGTCGTCCTGGCCGACACCGAGACCCTCCGCACGCTGACCCCGCGGGCGTACCGCGCCGGCCTCTCCGAGATCCTAAAGATCGGCGTGATCCGGCGTCCCGAGATCGTCTCGCGTTTCTATCGTCTCGCGGCGCGAGGCGGCTGGGGGGATCCCAGCGCGCTCGAGCCGCTGATCCGGATGGCGGCCGCCGAGAAAGCGCGGTTGGTCTCCCGGGACGAGCGCGACCGCGGCGTCCGCCTCGCGCTCAACTTCGGCCACTCGGTCGGCCACGCCCTCGAGGCGGCGTACGGATATCGACGCTACCTCCACGGCGAGGCGGTCGCGCTGGGGATGGTGGCCGCGCTCCGTCTGAGCGTGCTCGAGATCGGGCTCGACCCGATCGTCGCCATCGAGATCGAGTCGCTCCTGCGCCAGCTCGGGCTGCCGACCCGACTCACCCGGTTTCCCGGAAGCCGCTTCTGGAAGGCGCTCGGGCGGGACAAGAAGCGTGGACGGGCGGGCCTTCGAGTGATATTGTGCCCGGCAATCGGTAAATCTAAAGTCTTTGAACTGTCGTCGCTTACCGTCCTTCGGCGCGTCGTTCTGAGTCTGGTGCGGCAGACGTAGGAGGGATCGCATGAGGGATGACGCGCGCCAGGAGGCGATCCTGCCGCTGGAAGAAATTGTCGCGAGGGATCCTGCCACGGCGCTCTACCTGCCATTGGCGGAGCGTCTGATGGAGCGGGGGCGCCTGGAAGAGGCGATCCACCTCTGTGAGGAGCGCCGCACCCGGCCCGGGAGCGGCGTCGGGGATCGCATCGTCCTCGCGCGCGCCTATCTCGCGGACGGCCGCCTGAACGAAGCGCGGACCGAGTTCGAGGCCGCGCTCAAGCTGGACCGCGAGAACGTCGTCGCGCTGAAGGCCCTCGCCGGGATTCTCTCCCACCTAGGCGACCACGATCAGGCCACCGGCTACTACCGCGCGGTCTGCCGCATCGACCCCGGCGATCTCGAGTCCCAGACCGCGCTCCACCAGATCACCTCGGGCGAGTTCCCCGAGGTGCGGCCCGCCGACGTGATCGTCGGCCAGGGCGATCTCTCCTGGCAGCCGGTTCGGCTTCCCCGGGAGGAGGAGCACCTGCCCGAGCTGGCCCTCGGGCTTCGCAATATCGAGACGTTCGATCCGGCTCCGCCGCCGGCTCCGTACACGGCGCAGGTGCAGGATTTCCAGGAGCTCCCGATCGAGCGGCTGGAGCGGCTGGAGCGGCAAGCCGCCCCCGCGCCTGCGCCGACGTCCGCAGCCGCGGCGTCGCCTCCCTCCGCGCTCGTCGGGGATTCGACGGGGACAGACCCGGCCACCGCCTCCTCCACGGATCCGGCCGCATCCTCACAGCCCGCGGCCGCGCAAGGCGACCCGTCGAGTCAGGTGTCGGAATCGCCCGCGCCGCCTCCCGCACCGGCGCCGAAGGCGGGCCCGATCGTGGAGGGGAACCGGTCCGCGTTCCAGGAGTGGCTCGGCCACCTGGGCGGCAAAGGGAGCTGATGGCCCGCGACGTCTGGGTGCTCCATGGACCGAACCTGGGCCTGCTCGGCCGCCGTGAGCCCCGGCTCTACGGCCGCGAGACCCTCGAATCGATCGACCGCCGCCTCACGAAGCTCGGCGAGGCGCTGGGACTTCGAGTGGCCTCGTTTCAGACGAATCACGAAGGCGCGCTCATCGATCGGCTCACGGTGGCGATGGACGAGGTCGACGGCTGCCTGCTGAATCCGGCCGCGTTCAGCCACACCAGTCTCGCGCTGGCGGATACGCTACGATCGATGACGATCCCGGTCGTGGAAGTGCACATGACCAACCTCTACGCGCGCGAGCGGGAACGGCAGGAGAGCGTGACCGGGAGCGCCGCGACAGGGGTGATCATGGGATTCGGCCCGGCGAGCTATGAGCTGGGCCTGCACGCGCTGGCCGCGATGATCGGGGGCGCCCGAGGGCAGGGGAAGCGCCGATGAATCTCCGGCGGACGATCCGGGAGCTGGTCCAGATCATGCGCGAGGAAGACCTCGCGGAGATCGAGGTCCGAAAGCTCTTCTCCGCGGTCCGCGTTCGGCGGCCCGGGGGCGACCCCGCGCACGCATCGGCGGCCGTCGGGGCGGCGCCCGCCACGGCGCCATCGGACGACCACAACGCGGCGGCCGCCATTGCCGCGGCGTTGGTTCCGATCAAGTCGCCGATGGTCGGGACGTTTTACCGCTCTCCCGCGCCGGATGCCGATCCGTACGTGGAGGAGAACAGCTCCATCGATGTCGGGCAGACGGTCTGCATCGTGGAGGCGATGAAGCTCATGAACGAGATCGAGTCGGACGTGAAGGGACGGATCACCAGCATTCTCGTCGAAAACGCCCAGCCCGTCGAATACGGGCAGGTTCTCTTCCTGGTAGAAGCCGACAGCGCCGCGTAGCCAGCGCCGCGGGGGAACGAATGAACGTAAAACGCGTCCTGCAGAAAATGGTGGAGTTGAAGGCATCGGACCTGCACCTGAAGGTCGGCACGAAGCCGGTCGCCCGGGTGAACGGCGAGCTCGTCATGATCGAAGAGCCCTCGCCGACGCAGCAGGACCTCGAGGCGGTGGTCGACCAGATCCTGACGCCGAAGCAGAAGAAGGTCTTCGAGGATACGAAGGAGGTCGACTTCGCGTTCGGCGTGACCGGACTGGCCCGGTTCCGCTCGAACTTCTACCAGCAGCGCGGGACCTTTGCCATGGTCTTCCGCCAGGTTCCGGCGACCATCCCGGCCTTCGAGGAGCTGAACCTGCCGCCGGTAATCGAAGAGCTCGCCGGTCGCCAGCGCGGGCTCATCCTCGTCTGCGGGACGGTCGGGAGCGGGAAGTCGACCACGCTGGCCGCCATGATCGACTCCCTGAACCGGCGCGAGGCGAAGAACGTCATCACGATCGAGGACCCGGTCGAATTCCTCTTCCGCGACAAGAAGAGCACCATCTCGCAGCGCGAGGTCGGCCTCGACACCGCGAGCTTCGGAGAGGGGCTGAAGCACATCCTGCGCCAGGATCCCGACGTGATCCTGATCGGGGAAATCCGGGATCCGGACACCATGCGCACTGCCCTCATGGCGGCCGACACCGGCCATCTCGTCCTCTCCACGCTTCACACGGTGGACGCGCCCCAGACGGTGAACCGGATCATCTCGTTC
>Ga0137409_10002823_pt1 | contig 18484 bp, 12 predicted proteins | sample CZODoug1_16funga_FD_122059 | JGI IMG/M metagenome (GOLD analysis project Ga0137409, IMG submission 122059) | Vadose zone soil fungal communities from Angelo Coast Range Reserve, California, USA - CZODoug1_16fungal (Hybrid Assembly) | ecosystem: Environmental > Terrestrial > Soil > Vadose zone... | reverse complement strand
CCTGACCGCGAGTGACCTGTTTCCGCTCGGCGGTGGAATCGCGGTTCGTGGCGCGCCTGCGGTCGTCCTCGGGCCGGGAACCGGCCTCGGTGTTGCCTGCCATATCTCGCAAGGCCGGGAAACGGTCGTGCTTTCGACCGAAGGCGGTCACGCCACCTTGCCCCGCATGTCCTCCCGCGAAGACGCAGTGATCGACATGCTTCGCCGGCGTTACGGCCATGCCTCGGGAGAGCGGGCGATCTCCGGCCATGGCCTGGAAAATCTGTACCAGGCGCTTGCGACCATCGACCGGATCGAGGCGCCCGATGCTGCCGAAGACAACGACCCTACCGGGCGCACGGGCGGGGAGTTGGAGAAATCTGGAGAGTTCGACTCCGTTGTCGACCATGCCCACTTTCCCTGAAGGAAGCGGGAACGCCCGGCGTAGGACGGACTCGACTTGGCGGCAAACGCCGATCACCTTGTCACCGAGAAGGCAGGAAAGCCAGAACAACAGCTTCGTCCACGCGGCCGAGGTGAGCAGCGAGGCGCTTCCGTGCAGACTATTCAGTATCGCTGGAACCCGTGCTGCGCGTCCGGCAAGGGCGCCGTAGTGATGCACGAGGTGGTTGTGAGTGTGCAGGACTTCAATGCGCTCCGTCTTCAAGTAGGCGACGAGCTTGCTCAGCGTGCCGAAGTGAAGACCTGGCGGCTTCCCGAGCGTCACGATGGCGACACCGGCCTCGTGCAGGCGATCGACGTTGAGCGGATCGGGACCGAGGTCGCGCAGGCAAACGACCCGCACGGAGTGACCCGCGCCGCGCTGATGAATGGCTAGGCTGGTGACCACCTGCTCCGCTCCGCCGACGTCCAGGCTGTTGATGAGATGAACGATGCGCACGTGGCCTCACCCAGCCCCGTAACTGAGCTCTTGCGGCTGCGGCGGAACTCGCCGCAGCCGGGTCATCGCCCATGCAGATGCAACGAATCGCGCGACAACGGTTGCCTCGGAAGGCCAGAGAAAGGGCTGGATCTGCTTCTCGGAGATACGTCCCTTGCCGCCGTCTTCGAGGTGCAGAGTCGCGAACCCGTGCCAAGCGAGCTGCTCGAGAGCGCGTTTGGCGTGCTGCGATACCGTCCAGGCAGGCGAATCGGCCTTTTGCGACCCGGGTGCTCCTACGGTCCTATACCACGCGAGCCTGCCGTGAACGCAAAGGCACTGAACGCTCCAGTGTGCTGAGCCCGGCTCCCCGGACGTCAAGGGGAATCTCTGCCCGGCGGCTTCGAGGATCGAGGTCCCCGGTACCGGGCTCTTCATGCGCAGCGCATCATCGTCCGGGAGGGCCCCGAGAACGGAAACCAGGTCCGACGAGAAGGGAACGAGGAGATCGTAGCGCAGCCGCCCATCCAGCGCCCGGAGGGCGGCGGGAGCGGAGCCGGGATCGGGAAGCGGGTGGACCTTGAGGGCGCCTGGCGGGGCCTCGCCCGGGGCGCCTCGCGTCGAGGCGAAGTCCGCGATCAAGCGCTCCCTGGCGAGCAACACCGCGACCGGACCGGCCAGCGCGCCGGGCAGATCGATCAGGAGAACGCGCTTGCCTTCCGTGGACGCGTCCTCCACGGCTGCGTCCCGGGACCTGACCGCTCTCCAGCGACGACCGAGCGTGCGACGGAGCGCCTGCGCCGCGCCGAGGAAAACGTGCGGCGCGCTTCGTGGAATCCATTCGTAGTTCGCGTTGTAGTCGACGCTCGTCGCAAAGCGGCTCTTGAAGCCTTCGTCTCCCCGGGTGAAGTCGAACGCGGCGTAGCCCTCCGATTGGGCGCGCTCGATCAGGATCTTTAGGAGGACTTCCCCCGGACCCTGTCGCGTGAGCTCGGGGTCGAAGGCGGGCTTGTACCAGATGAAATCGCTGCGTGAGCGCAGGCCGAAATGAAGAGCGGCCAACTTCTCGCCGGCGCGAATTTCGGTCAGCACGAGCTTGCCCTCGCCACCGAGAGTGTCGGCCAGGGCCTCGTAGAATTTCCGACTGGACTCGCTCAGGAAAAGGCTCGGAAAGGGGGTGCCGGACCACCGCGCCACGTGCTGCCGGTAAAGCTCCGGGAGCAGGGCGCGGATCGACTCGGGCGTCGTGTGATGGCGCGCGCTGATCGCGCCGATCTTCGAAAGCGCTTTTTGGTGCCGGCGCAGGCTGTCCTTCTTCAGTATCGCGGCAACGCCGGCGGAATTTCCGGCGAGACGAAGGCGCGGGCAGGGCATCGTCGATATCTTGCGCGGTCCCCGGAGCCCGCGGGTCTCCTGCGCCGAGAGGCAGTACGCGACCGAGGAAAACTGCGGGACGTCTACGAGCACGATCGCCACGTTGTTCTCCAGCTCGCGCCGCGCCTCCCCGACCAGTTGGGCGGTGATCTCGGGATTGCCGTCGTACACGGAAAACACGTTGTAGTCCGAGGGACCTTCGCCGAGAAACCGCAGCTCGGCGAGCCGCAGCCCCATGCGTCTGCGCGAGCTGACGTACAGGGGCGCGAGGCCCACGAGCCGGGCACCGTCGTACGCCGCGATGCAGTGCAGCCGCATGCCAGGCCGCGAGAACGCCGCCCACCAGCTGGTCATCCAGCCTCTGCTCTGGAACACCGTCGAGTCCGGGCAGCGCGCGAGCAGGGCGTCCCACTGCAGCGGATCGATTCGGGCGAGATCGGCGACGATTTCGGTCTTGATCACGTGCGCCAAGCGTCGGGATCCTGCGAATACCGCAGCCGTGGTCCGCAGGCGGTCATGTCACGAAGAGTCGACAAACCTCTGTCGCGTTCCAGCGCCAGTTCAGACGGCTTTCGACCTTGCGGCGGCTTTTCGCGCCCAGGTCCTTGCAAGCGCCCGGTGAGTCGGACAAATCCACGAGCGCCTTCTCCAGGGCCGCCGCGCTGCCGTCCTCGAACGTGATTCCGTTCACGCCCTCGTCGATGATGTCCAGGAAATTCGCCGTCCGCGGCACGACCACCGGTTTGCCGAGCGCCATGTACTCGATGACCTTCATGGGCGACGCGTAGAAGGTTGCACGCGGGCTCACGGCGACGTCGAAGAGCGACACATATTCGGGCACCTTCTCGTGGGGGAGCCTCCCGGTGATGCGGACGCACGCGCTGATCCCGAGCTCGGCGATCCGGCCCTCGAGAGAAGAACGATAGGGCCCGTCGCCGACGATCAGGAGGAAGATCCTTCTCCCGCGCTTCACCATGCTCGCGGCCGCGTCGATGAGGAGCTCGAGCCCGTGCCAGGGGCGGAGAATGCCGGTGAATCCGACGACTAGGGCCCCCGCCGGGATGCCGAGTTCTCCGAGGAGCGCCTCGTTCCGCGGCCTCGGAGAGAACCGCTCGGGGTCCACCCCGTTCGCCATCACGATGCATTTTCCCCGCGGCACGCCTATCGACTCCAGGTAGTCCTTGAGTGGCGTGGAGACCACGATCGTCTCGGTCGAGGTGGCGCAGATCCAGCCCTCCATCCACGAGGCGAGCTTCTGGAAGACGAGGCGCTCGTCGGGCTCGATGCTCCTTTCCTTCGCCAAGGGCGCATTCACCTCGAGGCAAACGGGGACGCGGAACGCCCTTCCGGCGAGCACAGGGCCGGCGTTGAAGATGATGTACCGGTCGTAGATGAAATCCGGTCTGAACGACCGGATCGCCTGCGCCGTTTTCAGGAAACAATAGCCCGTGTAGGACAACTCGAGGAGCTCGTACAGAGCGTGCGGGATCATGCGCTTGATGCGCTCTAGGATCCTCGACTTGCGCGAGGGCTGCGCCTGGATCTCGCCCGTGGGCCCGATCACCCTGACCTCGTGACCGAGCGCGCGAAAGGCCTTGACCATCTCGCGGATGTGGATGCCCTCCGCACCGTCGCCGAGCGTTCTATGGTGGTAGAGAATTCTCATGTCGCGCCGGCGCTCAGTACCCGAACTTGCGATGCCATTCTTCGAGGACCACCTGTTGCCAGATTTCCCTGTGATTGGCCGCGCGGCCTGCGCGGTGGTCGACCAGGAGCCGCCTGATCGCCTCCGGGTCGAAGTAGCCCCTGCCCGTCGCCTGCCGGGAGAGAAGAAGGTCGCTCGCGTAGTCGAAAAGCTCGCCCCGGAACATGATCTCGAGCGGCGTCGGGAATCCCATCTTTCGGCGACGCAGAATCCTTTCCGGCAGCTGTCCTTCCAGGCTTTTCTTCAGGACGAACTTCGTGTCCCGTCCCCGTATCTTGTTTCGTGAAGGCACGCTCGCCGCGTACTCCACGAGCCGGTGATCGAGGAACGGCACCCTCAACTCGATCGAGTTGGCCATGCTCATTCTATCCGCCTTGATGAGCAGGTCGTCGACGAGCCAGGTTTTCGTATCGAAGTAGAGCATCCGGCTCAGCGGATCCCAGTCCTTCGAGCGGATAAAGAGACGCTCGAGAAAGGCCTTGCAGTGGGCGTTGCCCTCGCGGGCGCGCGCCGCAAAATCCCGGGAGTAGAGACTCGCCTTCCTCCCCGATTCGTAGCTCGAGATTCCGTGGTAGCGCTCCTCCAGAGGCTGACCCGCGAGCTCGAGGTACTTGTGGATCTTAGACATTCTTCCCGACTTCGGCGCCAGGCTCGCGAGCCCGCGAAAAACACCTGCCCCGAACATCCGCTGGGCTTTTTCCATCGCGAGGTTGTACGTATAGAAGTCATACCCGGCGAACAGCTCGTCCGATCCCTCGCCGCTTAGACAGACGATCACGTTCTCTCGCGCCAGCCTCGAAACGTAGTACAGGGAGATCGCAGCCGCTTCGGTGACCGGCTCATCCATGTGCCAGATGTACCTCGGGACGAAATCGAGAAACTCCCTGGGGGTCACGCGGATCTCGTGATGATCAGTGGAGAAGGCCGTCGCGACCTCGCGTGCATACGGGGTCTCGTCGTAGTCGGGGCCGAAGTTGTACGCGACCGAAAAGGTCTTGAGGCCCCGAGCCGCCCCGGGGGAAAGCAGCGCGACCATGGCGCTCGAATCGATACCCCCGCTGAGGAAAACACCGAGGGGTACGTCGCTGCGCAAATGCAGGGCGACCGAATCCTTGAGGAGTGTATTAACCCTCTCGGCGTCGACCGCGACGTCGCGCCCGTGATCATCCTCGAATCGAACGTCCCAGTACGGAGCCACCTTCGTGCTGCCGTCGCGCCAGGTGAGGGTGTGCCCGGGGAGGAGTCTCTTGATGCCCTTGTGAAGGGTCTCCTCGCCCGGCACGTAGCCGAAGCTCATGTAAGCGTCGACGAGCGTGGTGTCGACGCTCTTCGGGGCCGAATGTACCGAGAGAATCGACTTGATCTCGGAGGCGAACAGGATTCCGCGCGGAGTTTCCCGGTAATAGAAGGGCTTGATGCCGAGCCGGTCTCGGGCGGCGAAGAGCTCGCGCCTCTGGCGGTCCCAGATCGCGAATGCATACATACCCATGAAGCGCCCGAGGCACGCCGCACCCCACTCCTCGTAGGCGCAAAGCAGCACCTCGGTGTCGCTGCTCGACTTGAACGCGTATCCGAGCGCCTGCAGGTCCTTGCGGATCTCGAGGTAGTTGTAGATCTCCCCGTTGTAGGTGACCCAGAAACGGCCGTTGCTGCCGGCCATCGGCTGCGCGCCGGCGTCCGACAAGTCCAGTATGCTCAGCCGGCGATGCCCGAGCGCCACGCCGTCGGTCTCGAAGCAAACCTGCCCGGCGGCGTCCGGCCCCCGATAGGCGATGTCCGCGATCATGGCCGCTATGGCCGCGGAGCCTGGAGGTGACACGAGATCGACGATGCCTGCGATGCCGCACATATTTGCCGTGCCCTAAGGTATGTTGCGTACAACCCAGGGCCCGAGCACCTTGGTCACCTTCACCGGCAGACGCTGCCACACACTGATCGCGGCACGGTACTTGGGGTTGCTCGGGTTCAGCTCGGGCAAGCGGCCGCCTTCGTCTATGAGGTATTGCCAGTTCAGCTGTACGGGCAGGGCGCCCCACTGCTTCTTGAAATTGTAAGTTCCTTCGTTCGGGGTCGACCGCCCGAAGTCGAATTCCGCCGAGCCTTTCTCGATGGCGAGGCGGATCGCCTCCCAGTAAAGCATGTGGTTCGGGCACATGGCCTTGTAGTCCTTGATGGATGAGGCCCATGGCACCTCGACCCGGCGCCCGAACCAGGAAGCAATCCCGGAGGCGATCATCCGTCCCTTGTGCTTGACAGCGAGCACGGCCGTGCTTTCCGGATAGACCTCCAGGACGTTCCGGAAAAAGCTCTTCGCGTACACCGGGGTGCCGAGGTCCCTCATATTCCGGGCAAAGACCTCATAGAACCCGTCGAGGAGATCGGGGCCGCCGCGCTCAAAACTCAAGTCGCTCTTCTGCGCCTTGCGTATTTGATTGCGCAGCTTGGAATCGAACCCTTTCCACTGCTCGTCGCTCGATCCGGCGAGACCGAGAATCATGGTGACCTTGTGCTGACGGGTCGGAAGAGCGCCGGGTCGCCCCGCGACATGACGCAGCTCGACGTGCCTCGCTCCACAGGCGCGCCTGATCCGCTCGGCTTCGTCGAGCAGGGCGCCGGCTGCGTCGTCGGATTTGCACAGCAGCCCGCCGTAGTTGACGAAAGGCAGGGAGACCAGAAAATTGCCGAACATTCTGCTGCGCATGTGCACGAGCGGCAGAATCCCCTGCCAGATCCCGTCTTCATCGACGGCGGCCAGGTAGTGGCAGGGGTGGCCGAAGGTCCTCCCGATGAGCGACGTCCAGCCGTGGCGGTGATACGCCGTCGCGCCGTCGACGGCGTGCACGAATGAATCCCACTCGTCGCGCCTGTCCTCTGCGGTCAAGGTCTTCATGGATGGCCCCGACGGCTTGGAAAGCAAGACCCGTACCTTCGGGAGGTGGAAATCGACCTACGCAAGCGCGCTCAAGACTTGAACGGTTCTTTCCGCGGCCTTGCGGTCCCGCGCCCCCTGCGGGGCGCCGCTATCCGTGACGACCCTCGGTCGGAAAAGAACGAGTTGCTCATGCATTCGTCATGTGCTCATGCGTTCGTCATAGTTTGCCTGACGTGCCGGGCGCTGCTGGACGAGCCCTTACGCTGTTCATCGCGATGACTCGCAGCGCTTGGCCTCTCGACGTGATCGCGGCGGAATGGGAGCGGCAAAGGGAGCGCGCGGTTCGTTGCCGCATTTCTGCAGGGCACTCTACGGATTCACCGATACCAAGTCAAGGATGCAAGTCGGTCGCGTGCCGCGGATCTTGCGCAAACTCGAGCGGGAATTCGCGCTCAACCGGACATTAAGCCGTGCGTAAGCTTTATCTTGCTACAATCGCGTCCACAATAATGCAGCAACGGGGGGCGGGCGGCATGCGCTGGATGCGCACGGCGACTATCGGTTTGATCTGCGTCGTCGTCCTCGCGGCGGCGGGCGCGGTGGCATCTGACGCCATCGCCTGGCGGGTTCGCGTCGTGCGAGCGAAGCTTATGGGAAAGTTGCCGGAGATTCCTCTCGCGGATTTCGTGCGCTGGCTGGCGCCCGGCAGCCCCGTGTTTCTCGGCAACCTCGCGGACAATCCCAACGTCGTATCGGGGGTCGACAATCCGCTCACGGGAGAGGAATTCGAAAAAGGCTCGCGGCTGTACGGCCACTTGTGCGCCTCGTGCCACGGTGACAACGGAAGGGGAAAGATGGGACCGGACCTGGTCTCGGCCACAGGCAGCAAGCCGGACTGGATCTTCTTTTCAGCAGTCAAATGGGGCCTGCCCGGGACCGCGATGGCGGCTCAGCCTCTCGAGGATCGCGAGATCTGGGAGACGCACGCCTATCTCAAGGAGCTCGCCCGCGAGGAACAGAGCGCAGCCTCCTCCGCGGCGCGCAGAACGAGCGTCGATCCGGACAGCATCGTGGCCTCGCACAAGCGACCGGACCAGTGGCTGACGTTCGCCGGAAACTACGCCGGGCATCGGCACACCTCGCTCTCGATCGCGTCGAAGCGGAACGTCAGGGATCTCAGAGTGGCTTGGGTGGCGCAGCTGCGATCGGCGCAGGAGTTCCTGGAGGCGTCGCCGATCGTCGCATCGGGCCTGCTCTTCGTCACCGAGTCGCCCGAGGGCGTCGTCGCGCTCGATCCAGCGAACGGCCGGAAGGTGTGGCAGTTCCGGCGCCCGATCCCGTCAGGGCTCCCGCTGTGCTGCGGAATCATCAATCGCGGCGTTGCAATACTGAACGACCGCGTGTTTGTCGCGACACTGGACGCGCATCTCGTCGCGCTGGACGCATCGACGGGCCGGAGGAGGTGGGACACGCAGGTTGCGGATTACCGGGACGGTTACTCGATGACCGGGGCGCCGCTCGCCCTCGGTGACCGCGTGATCGTGGGCGTCGCCGGCGGGGAGTTCGGCATCCGGGGATTCGTCGCTGCGTACGGCGCGAGCGACGGAAAGCTGCTGTGGAAATTCCATACCATACCCGGTCCCGGCGAGCCCGGGCACGATACTTGGTCGGGCGACTCGTGGAAGACGGGCGGAGGGCCCACATGGTCGGTCGGCGCATACGATCCTGACCTGAACCTGCTGTACTGGGGAGTCGGGAACCCGGCGCCGACTTTCCGGCGGAAGGAGCGCGCGGGCGACAACCTCTATTCGAACAGCGTCGTGGCGCTCGACGCCGACTCCGGAAAGCTGCGCTGGCACTATCAATTTACGCCCGCGGACGACAACGACTGGGACTCGGTGCAGCAGCCCGTGATCGCCGATATTCCCTGGAAAGGCGCTTCCCGCCGCGCCCTTCTCTGGGCGAATCGCAACGGATTTTTCTACGCCCTCGACCGGCAGAGCGGCGAGTTCCTTTTCGCCAAGGCGTTTGCAAAACAGACCTGGGCTTCAGGCTTCACGCCCGAGGGCCGCCCGATCCCGATCGAGGAGAAGGCGGATCGGAACGGCAGGGTCGTGTGGCCGGCGACGAGCGGAGCGACGAACTGGTGGCCGCCGTCCTACGACGCCGCGCGGCGGCTATTGTATGTCCCCACCGTCGACGCCGCGGCGACCTACTTCATGAGCGATGCGGAAGTCCAGAAGGGAAAGCGCCAGTTCCTAGGAAGCGCGTCTGTTTTCGCGGCCAACCTTCCGGCGGCGGCGGGCATCAAGGCGATCGAAGCCTCGACCGGAAATGTTCGCTGGGAGACGCGGCTCGACGAGGGCCCGAATATCACTCACTTCCTCGGCGGCATCCTGTCGACCGATTCCGGCCTCGTCTTCGGAAGCTATCACGACGAGTTTCTCGCGTTGGACTCCGACAGCGGCCGGATCCTGTGGCGCGTCCGCGTGGGCGCGCGCATCAACGCTCCGCCCGTCGCCTACGCCGTCGACGGGACCCAATTCATCGCATTAATGGCAGGCAACTCTCTGTTCGCGTTTTCGCTGCCGTCGAAGTGAGCAGGGAACGCCGTAGGGCCAACTCCCCGCCGGGCGAATCAGAATTGCCAGTACAGGAATTCACTGGGTCCACCGAGGGAAAGAATCCCCGCGATCGCGATCGCTGACATGCCGACGGACCACGCGAGTGAGGGCGCCCATTCGCGCAGCCGTCCCGCAAGGCTGGGCTCGGTCGGCCGTTGTCGCACGCCCAGCGCGGGCTCGAATCGCGCGAGCAGCTGGAGCGTGTTCGGACAGGCGAGCGCGATGAACACCAGGGCGGGGATCAGAGCGGCGAGGATCAGGAAGCCCCGCCCGCCCCACGACTGCTGCACGACGCCAATCCGCTCCAGCAGGGGCGCGAGCGGCGCGAACCGTTCGAAGACCGTCTCGGGCACCGAGACCCCGTTCAGGCCGATCATGCCCCGCAGTATGTTGAGCGCGCCGGCGACCGTCGCGGACCTGAACAGGACCATCGACGTGACCACCGCGGTGAAGGTCAGCACCAAGCCTAGGGGCTTCATCACGCGTTCGTAGCTCCGGCGGTCCGGCCACAGCCTCGGTCCCCGCAAGCGCCAGGCGTGGTCGATGGTCAGATAGAGGCCGTGGAGCAGGCCCCAGAGGATGAACAGGTAGCCCGCGCCGTGCCATAGCCCGGAAATGAACATTGTGAGCATGGTGGGGAACGCGAGCAACTGGACGAACGCGCCCAGAGTCGTCTGGTGGCCACCGAAACCCGGCAGGCCGCGCGCCATCCGGCGCCGCGTCAACGCGAGCACCAGCGGGTTGTAGATGTACGCGGTCAGGAAGCGGGTGAGCGTCATATGCCAGCGCAGCCAGAAGTCGATGATGCTCGATGCCTGGAGGGGGGAATTGAAATTCTGGGGCAGGCGGATTCCGAAAAGCCGCGCCGCGCCGAGTGCCATGTCGGAATAGCCCGAGAAGTCGAAATAGATCTGCAGCGTGAACCCGATCGCAGCCATCCACGCCGTGATCAGCGAAATGCCCGTTCCCGCGGCGGCCTCCCCGTAGATCATGCTTACGTGCGGCGCGAGGCCGTCGGCGAGCACCGCCTTCTTGAACAAGCCGAACAGGAAGAGCGTGAGGCCGACGGCGACGTTCTCCTTGTCGAACCGGCAGGTCGCCCCTTGAAACTGCGGCATCATCTCGCGATAGTGGACGATGGGCCCCGCGATGAGCTGCGGAAAGAACAGCACAAACAGGCAATAGTCCTGAAGCGTGAAGCTCTCGATGCGGCCCGCGTGCAGGTCGATCAAGAACGCGATCTTCTGGAACGTGATGAAGGAGATGCCGAGCGGCAGGATGATCTCGGTGAGGACCCAGTGTGTCCCGAAGGCATCGTTGATCGCGCCTCCGACAAAATTCGTGTACTTGAAGTAGCCGAGGAAGGCGATGTTGAACGCGATGCCGAGGATCAGGACCGCCATCGAAGTCCGGCGCTTGTCGGCCCGTCCCAAGCGCTGGAGCGTGCGCGCCAGGACGAAGTTGACGAGGATGGACGGGGCGATCAGCAGGACGTTGAACGGCCTCCACCATGCGTAGAAGAAGAGCGAAGCCAGGATCAGCCAGCGCAGCGCCAAGGTCCGGGACACGCCTCCGAGCAGGAAGAACCCGGCCGCCACGAGAGGCAGGAACGCGAAGATGAACTCGTAGGAGTTGAAGAGCACGTCTAGGAGACCTCGGTTGGCGCGCAGCCCATTCTAGGAATCAGGAGCGAATGACTGCACGCGGCGGATGACTGGCAGCATGACCTCGAGAGGGTCGGCGCTCTCGACCGGAGGGACCGTCGCGGTTTGGTCCGTCAGCAGCCGCGGCAACCGCGTGACGATGGCGTGGACGCGGGAGCGCGAGCGGTTGAGATGCGCGCACAGGACTTCGCCAGCCGCTTTGGCCATGCTGTATTCGAGCATCCCGGGCGGGGCGTTCTCGACGAAAATCGAGGAAGGATAGAAAGCGGTCACGGTGCGCGTACCCTGCTCTTCCAGAAAACGGCAGCAATCGTAGAATCCGTCGACGTAGACCCGTTTGAAGTCGTCGAACAGGCCCGGGACGTACGCCTCGGCCTTCTGTTTCGCGATCGTCGCAGTCGCGAAGTAATACAGCTGGCTGATTCCGGCGCCGACGTGTCCAAGCTGGGCCGCGGTGTCATGCCGCACGTCGCACTGAACGACGCGGCATACATCGCGCGCGAATCGCTCGCCGATTTCTCCGGCGACCTGCTCCGCGTCGCTGCGACCGACGGCGTAGGTGACGACGACGAACGAAGCGATGAGGTCAATCATCAGATTGCTGTAGGTATTTCGATCGTAGGCCGGGTTGAACAGGGGGATCACTTGTTGGGACTCCACGCGAAACCCTGCGCGGCGCAGGCGGCCGGCAAGGGTCCGAGGGAGATAGGAATCCGCGGCGTGCTGTTCCCACGCCGCCAGGATCCGGCCCATCCGCTCGCGGTCTGGCGAGTGCCATACGATCGAGTCCCAATCCGTCGCCACGACAACGATCCTTCCGCCGGGCCGCACGACGCGATGAATCTCGGCGATGCCCGCAGTCACATCGGGAACATATTCCAAGACCTGCGTTGAGATGACCGCGTCAAAGGAGTCATCTGCAAACGGAAGCTGCGTCGCGTCGGCGTGGCGGAACTCGACCCAGGGCTGCCGGGCACAATGCGATCGCGCCGCGGCAAGCATCGCCTCGCTGATGTCAACGCCGGACACCGCACCGGTCGATCCCACCGCCTCCGCGATCGCGCCCGCCACGAACCCCGGTCCCGACCCCACATCCAGCACTCGCTCGCCCGGCCGCGGCGCGAGGGCGCGCACGAACTGCTCGCGCTGCGCGATCACGTCGGGGGTCACATAGACCGCGAGCAGCCGCTTCGTAGCTTCCTCGTCAAACCGTAGCTCGGTCATGGCTCGCGCGGGGGAACCTAGCCTAAACCGGCTTCCTGGATGAGCCTCAACCACTCCTCAGCTTGTAGCCGGCCCATCTCGACCGGCTTATGAGGCTCATGAAGCCACATCGTTCGGCTGTCCGGTTCATGAATCGAACCGACTGCTCGCATCGGCTGCGAGCACCCCTTCGTGCAGCCGTAGCGCTCGGGAAGCGGAGGCCCGCCGTATCCGGCACCTGGTTCGGGATTCGGATCGGAAGTGCCTACAAACTTGAGATAGCTGTCGCGCACGACGCGTCGAGATCCACATCCTGTGCACTCCAGCATCCAGTAGGCGACGGGAATTGCCATCTCATCATCCTCCCGTAGCGGCGACCACGTAGACGACGAATCCAACGAGAGCCAGCGCTCCCAGAACTCCGAGACCGGACCCGAGCTTTGCGCCGGCGCGCCAGGTTGTGTCGGACCCGATCTGAGGAAACGTCGATGTATAGGGTGTGTACCGCGAGTTCTCCATCTCCAGACCGACTCCGAACAGATCTCCCGCATTCAAGGACAGCCCTGCCACGAAGCCGGGCGCCTTGTACTGGTAGCCTCCGTCTTCGGAGCCGTAGAAAATGACTCCGGGGGCGAAATCGACCGAGGTGTGGCGAGAGAGCCATCGACGATAGCGCAGCCTCGCGCCGACGCGGGCGTGATCCGCTCCGGTCGCGAGGTAGGCGGTGAGACCCGCCGCGTCACCCGTCGTCCGGTTCCACACAGGACCGACGTCGAGCGTGAAGTATAACCGTCCATCGGACGCGTACGTCGGGTCGTGGTCGAGTCTCGAGTAGACCCCAAACTCCGTGAGGACGAAGGCACGGCACTCGGGGAGCGGATGGCCCCGCCAGCAGAGGGAGTGCGTGGGTCGCGTCTCTTCCGACTCCCGAGCGTCCTCGGCAACGGCGGCATCGGCGGGCCCCGGGGCCAGTAGCAGCGAGATCGCGAGGAAGCCCGAGGATCCAAGCCAGCGTGCGGTCATATCGTCCCTCCGAGTGGCGAGGCGCGAGTGTATTCGCTGAGTGCATGATAGCGCGCCCCGCCACCTCGCAGGGCACCGTTGCCTATGGTAAATTTGCGCCTCCATGAGCGACGACATCCTGACCCGCCTGAAGTCCGCGCTCGCCGGCCGCTATGACGTCCGGCGCGAGCTGGCGCGGGGCGGCATGGGGAAGGTCTTCGAGGCGCGCGACCAGAAGCATGGCCGCTCGGTAGCCATCAAGGTTCTCGACCCCGAGCTTGCGGCGGCCATCGGCCCCTCGCGTTTCCAATCCGAGATCGAGACCGCCGCCCGCCTCTCGCACCCTCACATCGTTCCGCTGTTCGACTCCGGGGAAGCCGACGGGCTTCTCTACTACGTCATGCCGCTTCTCACGGGGGAGTCTTTACGACAGCGGCTCCTGCGCGAGCGCCAGCTTCCCCTCGAGGATACGGTCAGAATCGCGCGCGATATCTCCGACGCGCTTCACTACGCGCACGAGCAGGGCCTGGTGCACCGCGACGTGAAGCCGGAGAACATCGTCTTCACGGGAGGGCACGCGCTCATCCTGGACTTCGGCATCGCCCGCTCCACCGACGCCGTGCCCAGCGCGGAGACGCACACGCTCGCCACCATCGGGACGCCGACCTACATGAGCCCGGAGCAGACTTCCGGCGGCTCCCTGGACGGACGCTCCGACCAGTACTCCCTGGCGTGCGTCGTCTACGAGATGCTCACCGGGCAGCCTCCCTTCAGCGGGCCGTCGGGGGACAGCGTTCTCCTCCAGCACCGCACCGTCGACCCTCGTCCGGTCAGCGCGCTCCGCCCAACCACACCTGGGTACGTGACGCAATCGCTCGCGAAGGCGCTCGCCAAGGCGCCCGCGGACCGCTATCCCAGCATGGCCGCCTTCGGTGACGCGATCACCTCCTCGGTGACGCCGCCGGGACGCGGCACGCCCGGAGGGCATGCGCCAGGCCGAGTGATGATCGCCGTGCTTCCGCTCGAGAACCGCAGCGCCGATCCGGAGCAGGAATACTTCACGGACGGCATGACCGAGGAGCTGATCGCCCAGCTGGGCAAGCTCCAGCCCAAGCGGCTCGGGGTCATCGCCCGCACCTCGGCGATGCGATACAAGAAAACCCAGAAGTCGATCGAGGAAGTGGGCAGGGAGCTTGGAGTCGAGTATGTCGTCGAGGGAAGCGTGCGGCGCTCCGGGGACAGGATCCGGATCACGACGCAGCTGATCCAGGTCGCGGACCAGAGCCAGCTCTGGTCGCAGACCTACGATCGCCGCGTGGCCGACGTCTTCGATTTGCAGGACGAGGTCGCCTCGGCGGTGGCCAAAGCGCTCGAGGTCGAGCTGGTATCGCCGGCGACTCGCCCGCAAGAAGCGCAGGCCGAGCCGGCCAGCAGCGAGGCCTACGACGCGTATCTCAAAGGGCGATTCCACTGGAACCGGCGAACGCCTGATGGCCTTCGTCTTGCCCTCCGGTGGTTCGAGAAGGCGATCGAGCTCGATCCGGATTTCGGGCGCGCCTACGCGGGAGTTGCCGACGTGTACAACGTCCAGGTCACGTATTTACAGGTAGCTCCGGAGAAGGTCTATCCCATCGCCGTGGAATCCGCGCGGCGAGCCGTCGAGCTGGCGCCTCAGCTCGCGGAAACGCATGCGTCCTACGCCAGCATCCTGACCCACGCGGGCCGGAGTGCGGACGCCAAGCCCCACTTCGCCCGAGCGCTCGAGATCGATCCGAACTACGTCCCTGCCCTCTACTGGAACGCGATTCACGAGGTGGGCGAAGGACACTTCGAGGAATCCCTCGCCCTGGCGCGAAGGGCGAAGCAGCTCGACCCGCTATCGGTGACCGTCGAGATCGTCCTGGCGAACATCTACTGGTTCGCCCGCCGCGCACCCGAAGCGATCCAGCATTATCAGAGGGGTCTCGAGCTGGAGCCGAAGATGCCGTGGATCCATATGAGGCTGACGCTCTGCCTCGCCGCATTCGGACGGCTGGAGGAGGCGTGGGCCGCGGTCGAGACCCTGGAATCGGTGATGCCGGGGACGCTGGAGGCGCTCTCGCTTCGCACGTACGTGCTCGGGCGTCTGGGGAGGCAGGAAGAAGCCCGGGCATCGCTGCGGGGGCTGGAACAGCGATCCGAGCGCGAGTTCGTCGGGTGGGAGCACTTCGCGTACGCGTACCTGGGAATGGACGATCGCGATGCGCTCTTGCGCGTCCTGTCGGAAGCCTCGAAGCTCGGACTCATCGGACGGCTGCTCGTCGCCCACGACGCTTCCTACGACCCGCTTCGCGACGACCCGCGGTTTCGCGGCTTGCTGCCGCCCCGGCCCTCGGCACCCGTGGTCCTGCGCTCGAGCTAGGGAAGGCTTCGCATTTCCACCCGGGTTTCGTCGACGCGCTCCAGCACGTACCGCGACATCGACGTGGCAAGCTCCTCTTCGCCGAGGAAGACCCGCGCTCCTCGCTCCTTTTGAATCAGCGCCGCCTCGTCGTCGCTGTGCGTGCGCACCACCGCCTCCACGCCGGGATTCAGCGTCCGCGCGATCTCGATCATCCGCCGCGAGCGGAAGGCGTCGGGGCTTGCGATCACCAGCATCCAGGCGCGCGCGATGTGAGCCTGGATCAGCACCGCCGGCACGGACGCATCTCCCGAAACGGAGGGAAGGCCGTCCTGGCGCAGCCGCTCCACCAGCTCCCGATTCTGCTCCGCCACGACCAGAGGGATGCCTCTCTCTTTGAGCGCTCTCGCGATGCGGCTCCCCACGCGTCCATAGCCCACGAGGACGACGTGCCCGGTGAGCAGGGTCTCATCCACTGTGGCGGGGAGCTCGGCCAGGGGATCGTCTGGGCGCTCGAGCGCTCGCGCGACCGGCGAGCGCGCGCGGATCCAGGCCTGGAGCGGCTCGATCGACCGGAAGAGCAGCGGATTGATCGCGATCGAGAGAAGCGAGCCCGCGAGAATCAGGCTCTCTCCCTCGGGCGGCAGGAGCCGGAGCGAAACGCCCAGGCTCGCGAGGATGAACGAGAACTCGCCGATCTGAGCGAGGCTGGCCGATACGGTGAGGGCGGTGTTGAGCGGATATCGGAAGCCGAGCACCGTGAAGAACGCCGCGATCGACCGGCCGATGACGACGATCGCGACGACTGCCAGGAGATGGACCGGCGCCCGCACCACCGTCTGAGGATCGAAGAGCATCCCCACCGAGACGAAGAAGAGGACCGAGAACGCGTCGCGCAGCGGCAGGGATTCCGCGGCCGCGCGGTGACTCAGCGCGGACTCGCGCATGACCATCCCCGCGAGGAAGGCGCCCAGAGCGAAGGAGACGCCGAACAGCACGGAGGCGGCGTACGCGATCCCGACGGCGACCGCGATGACGCACAGCGTGAAGAGCTCGCGTGAGCCGGTGCGCGCCACCTGCCAGAGGAACCAGGGTAGGGCGCGTCGGCCCACGATGAACATGAGCCCGACGAACACGGCAACCTGTCCCAGGGTGAACGCGAGCGCGGTGAGGAGACTCCGCCCTTCGACAGCGCCCGCGCCGCCGCCCAGGCCCCCGAGCCAGCCCGACAAGGGAGGCAGCAGCACGAGCAGAAGGACCGTTACCAGATCTTCGACGACGGCCGAGCCCACCGCGATGCGGCCCGTGATGGTCTCCATGAGCCCATGGTCCTCGAGCGTTCGCAGGAGGACGACCGTGCTCGCCACGGAGAGGGCGAGCCCGAACACGAGTCCCGCGCCGAAGCTCCATCCCCACAACCTGGCCACGAGGATCCCGAGCCCGGTCGCGACGAGGATCCGAATGATCGCGCCGGGAAGCGCGATGTGGCGCACGTTCCAGAGCTCTCCGAGGGAGAATCGCAGCCCTACGCCGAACATGAGCAGCATGACGCCGATCTCGGCGAGCTGATGCGCGAGCCCCACGTCCGCCACGAATCCCGGCGTGGCGGGTCCCAGGATGATCCCCGCGACGAGATAGCCAACGAGGGCGGGCAACCGGAGGCGGACCGCGATCAAGCCCAGAAAAAGGGCGAGGCCGAATGCTGCGGCGATGGTGGAGATCAGGGATACGCCGTGGTGCATGGCACCTCGCGGATCAGGGGAATCCCGACAAGCGCGCCCAAGGTCTAACAGACTTCCGGGTGGGAGACCAAGCAACTCGTTGCGAGTGGGCGTCTTCTGCTCGAAGGCGCTCGGGTCGGGGAAACCCCGTCGGGAACGCCCTCCCTTGACGGGAGGCAGCGAATCTCTTCACCATTATTGGCGTCGCAACGGGGGTCGCAACAGGGCCAGGCATCGCAAGACCGAAACCGGATTTCTGGCCCGGCCCTCGTCGGCAAGGATGCGCAATGGCTCGCGAACGGAGGCACCGATGACGCACTCCGCGTCTCACACCAAGACACCCCGGGACCACATCGTCCGGTTCTACGATAACGACCAGTTCCTCTGCGACGCCGTCGGCAAATTCCTGCTCGAGGGTCACCGCGAGAACGCCTCCTCCATCGTGATCGCTACCGAAGAGCATCGCCGGGAGATCGAGCGATGCCTTTCCGAGGGCGGACTCGATGTGAGCGCGGCCAAGAAGGCCGGGCGCCTGGTACTCCTCGACGCCGAGCAAACGGTCCTGAGCTTCACCATCGGAGGGATGGAGCGCGGCGTTCTCGACCCCGCTGCCTTCCACAACATCCTCGGGAGTGTGGTGCGCCAGGCGACGGCGGCATCCTCCACCGGGCGCGTGCGTGCGTACGGCGAGATGGTCGATCTCCTGCTTCGAGCGGGGAACGAATCCGGCACCGCCCACATCGAAGAGCTGTGGAACGACCTTCACAAGCTCTGCGAGTTCCAGCTCTACTGCGGGTACCGCCTGAGCCGCCTCGATCGCGCCGAGGATGGGGCGGCGTTCGAAAAGATCTGCAAGCTCCACTCCCACGTGCTCCCATCGGAGTCCTTCGACGAGGCGACGACGGACGAGGAGCGCCGGCGCAAGGTCGCGGCGCTGCAGCAGCGCGCGCGCGCGCTGGAGACGGAGATCCAGAACCGCCAGCGATTGGAGGGCGCGCTTCGCGAGGAGCAGGAGCATCTGCGCTCGGCGAATCGCAGGAAGGACGAATTCCTGGCCATGCTCGGCCACGAGCTGCGCAA
>Ga0137409_10002822_pt1 | contig 18492 bp, 18 predicted proteins | sample CZODoug1_16funga_FD_122059 | JGI IMG/M metagenome (GOLD analysis project Ga0137409, IMG submission 122059) | Vadose zone soil fungal communities from Angelo Coast Range Reserve, California, USA - CZODoug1_16fungal (Hybrid Assembly) | ecosystem: Environmental > Terrestrial > Soil > Vadose zone... | reverse complement strand
GGAAAAAGGCTTTGAGATCATCACCGTGAAGGGATGGGATTATCCCGCCCTCATCGATGCCTATCAAAAGGCAGAAGTCATTTGCCGCGAACAACACGTGCCCGTATTGTTTCATGTCTACGAAATGACACAACCCCTGGGCCACTCCACGTCTGGTTCGCACGAACGCTATAAATCGAAAGAGCGCCTGGCATGGGAAGCCGACCACGACTGCATCCGCAAAATGCGCGAGTGGATCATCAACGAAGTGATGATCCTTCCCGAAGAAGTGGACGACATCGAAAAGGAAGCCCGTCAAGCGGCCAAGCAAGCCAAGGAGCGCGCGTGGAAAGCCTTTATGGATGACGTTCGCAAAGATCAGAATATCGTCAACGAGATATTGGATAGGGCGGCAGAACAGAGCTCGCACAACGAGGAGATCCTCCGCATAAAAGAGGATCTCGCCAAAGCCATCAACCCCACACGCATGGAAACCATGCGCGCTGCAAAGCTAACGCTACGGCTGCTCTACCAGGAAAGCATACCGGCAAAAGAAGAGCTGCAGTACTGGCTGAAGCATTCGGAAGCCGACAACTTCGACCGCTATTCGTCGCACATGCACAGCATCTCGGATGAGTCAGCGCTGAATGTGCCCCGCATCGATCCGGAGTATTCCGATTCGTCGCCGCTCATCGACGGCCGCGAGATCCTGCAAGCTTGCTTTGATGCAGCCCTCACCCGCGACCCGCGCAGCCTTGCAGGCGGCACTGCCGGCGTTCGCCTCGCCCGACAATCCGGTCGACGTCACCGCACAGGTGATCAAGGATCTCGGGATCTGGACGCGGGCCGCGACCGCGCTTGTGGCTGATCCCGCGATTGGCAGCCTTGCCATGCTGGCGGTGCCGGGCGCGCCCAAACAAGCGGTCGACAAGGGGCGGGCCGTGCTGTCCGCAATCGCGGCTTCGGGCAAGACCGCCGTGGTCGCAGTACTCGGCGATGAATCGCCGATCCCGGCCGAGTTTTACAGCATGTTTCGCGAGCGGGGAATTCCGGTGTTCCGCTCGCCCGAGCGGGCGCTGCGGGCGCTGGCGCACGCGACCCGCTATGGTCGTGCGCTGGCCGCGCCGCCGGGGACCGCAACGTCGATCAGCACGCCAGCGCTGCCGTATCACGGCACGCTGCCCGAACATGTTGGCAAGGCCTATCTCGCCGCGCTCGGCATTTCGATTCCCAAAGGAAAGCTCGCCCGCGATCTGAATGCCGCCAAGGCTATCGCCGCTGAGGTTGGCTATCCGATGGCCTTGAAGGCGCAGGCGAGCGCACTCTCGCACAAGAGCGACCGCGGCGGCGTGATCCTGGGAATCGAGAGCGTTGAGGCACTCGCCTCGGCATGGGATGCGATGCAGGCCGCGATGGCGAGCGTCGCGCTCGACGGCATTCTGGTCGAGCAGATGGTCGAGGGCGGGCTTGAGATGATCGTGGGCGCGCGCCGCGATCCGAGTTGGGGACCCGTGGTCATGGTCGGGCTCGGCGGCATCTTTGTCGAAGCGCTCAAGGATGTGCGCCTGATGCCGGCCTGGCTATCAAGAGAGCGCATCGTCGCGGAGTGCTATCAGCTCAACGGCGCCGCCACGCTGCGCGGCATGCGCGGCCGCCCGGCCGTCGATGTCGAGGCGCTGGCGGATGTCGCGCTGCGTGTTGCAGCGGCGATAACGGCGCGGCCCGAGATCGCCGAGATCGACATCAATCCGCTCGCGGTGCTGCCGTCAGGCCAAGGCGCCATCGCGCTCGATGCGTTGATCGTCACGCGCCTTGAACCTTGAACGGGCATGAAACGTCGGCCGAAATGGAACTTAACCAAGACCGGTTGCGCGCACACTTGAGTCGTCAAGTGACGTTGCAACGCCGCCCCCAGCCTTTTGGGCTTGAAAAACCCGGACAGGGCGGGCAAGGCTGCCTGACTCGGCACTTGGCTGGCACGGCGGGTGCATGACGCGGTGAGGCGTGCACGGAACTCCGGATGGCCGAAAAGGCATCGTCGTCCAATCGCATTGATCCGCATGCGGCAGCCACGCTGGTTCGCCGTCTGCTGACGGAGTACGGGCTTACCCGGTGGAAGCGCTATGTGTTCGCCTTCGCGCTGATGGGGCTCGGCGCGGCCTGCACCGCGCTCACCGCCTACATGATCCGTGATATCGTCAACGAGGCCTACGTCGAGAAGAATTTTCCGGGCGTGGTCCAGATCGCCGTGCTGACGTTCCTGCTGTTCGTGATCCGCGGGCTCTCCCACTACGGCCACGCCGTCATTCTCCTGCGCATCGGCAACAGCATCGTCGCGGACAACCAGCGCCGCATGTTCGGGGGCCTGCTCCAGCAGAACATCGGATTCTTCGCCGACCACCACAGCTCGGAATTCGCCGCACGGCTGACTGCGGGCGCGCAGGCCGCAACACAGGTGCTCAACCTGTTGATCACGGCGCTCGGACGCGACCTGCTCACCCTGATCGCCCTGCTTGTCGTGATGATCGCGCAAGATCCGATCATGTCGCTTGTGGCGTTCGTGATCGCGCCGCCGCTTGGATTCGTGATGCGCAAGCTCACCCGCCGCGTGCGCACGGTCGCGCATAATCAATGGGCCGGCGGCGCGCGCATCCTGGAAACCCTGCTGGAGACGCTGCAGGGCATGCGCATCGTCAAGGCGTTCACGCTGGAAGACACAGTGCGTACGCGCTTCCAAAGCCACGTCGCCGACGTCGAGCGCGAATCCAACAAGATGGCGCGCGTGAGCCAGCGCGTGCATCCCTTCACGGAAGGGCTCGGCGGCTTCGCTGCCATGCTGATCATGGTCTATGCGGGCTACAGCACGATCTACGGCGGGGCGACGCCGGGCCAGTTTGTGTCCTTCATGTCCGCGCTGCTGCTGGCGTATGAGCCCGCCAAAAGGCTTGCCCGCCTCAACCTCGATCTCAATGCGACGCTCGTCGGCGTGCGGGTGTTGTTCGAGATCATCGACCGGCCGCTCACCGAGCCGGAGGACGACACCCGGCCGGCGCTGACGCTCAGCAAGGCGCGCGTCGAGTTCAGCCACGTGAGCTTCGCCTACCGGGACGGCGAGCCGGTGCTGCGCGACATCTCGTTCGTGGCCGAGCCCGGCCAGGTCACGGCGCTGGTCGGCCCCTCGGGCGGCGGCAAGTCGACGATCCTCAACCTGATCATCCGCTTCTACGAGGCGCAGGGCGGCACGATCACGATTGACGGCCAGGACATTGCCACGGTCGCGCGACGCTCGCTGCGCCAGCAGATCGCCCTTGTGGGCCAGGACACTTTCCTCTTCCGCGCCTCGGTGCGCGACAACATCGCCTTCGGCAAGCCCGGCGCGACCGAGGCCGAGATCATCGCGGCGGCGAAAGCCGCGCACGCTCACGACTTCATCATGAGCTTCCCGAATGGCTACGACACGGAGGTGGGCGAGCAGGGCCTCAAGCTCTCCGGCGGCGAGCGCCAGCGTGTCGCGATCGCGCGCGCGCTGATCAAGAACGCACCGATCATCCTGCTCGACGAAGCAACCGCCGCGCTCGATGCCCAGTCCGAGCGCCATGTGCAGGAGGCGATCGCGGAGCTCTGCCGCGGCCGCACGACGCTCGCGATCGCGCATCGGCTCTCCACCATCATGCACGCCGACTGCATCCTGGTGATCGACGGCGGCCATGTTGCGGAGTCGGGCCGGCACGACGAACTGCTGCGCAACAACGGGCGCTACGCAGTGTTCCATAAGCTGCAGTTCCAGCAGCACGAATTGGTCGAGAGCGCGAGCACAGTGCCGGAGCGCGTCTAGTGCGGCGAATTTGAAGTTCCTAAAGCGCTTGCGGCAAACTGGGTTAGGAACTTCAAATCGAAAGCGGCACTAGGACCATAAACTTGCTAGTGCCCTTTTGCTTCCGAAGTTCGTGTCAACAGGTGCTGCAGCGATTTACGAACTTCGGAAGCAGGGCACTAGGGGGTAATCCGCGGCCTGCCCACTACCCCGCAACCCTCGCATATTTCACCGCATTAACCGGCCGGTCACCATTCAGCGCCAATCTGTGGCGGTTTGAATCGAGGACCCGCCATGGGCCGCGCCGCGCACAACACCAATAGCCTGCCCGTCCACTGGTCGCCGTCAGTTGCGCCCGACCGGGAAGCGTCGCTGGCCGATATGCTCGACTGGATCGACCGCCAGTGCCCGGCGTCGGGTGCTGAAGCGCTGCGGCACCTGCGCGCGGCCTTTCCCGACAGCCCGTTGGCGCTGCGGGTGGCGGCGCTGAGCACATTGATGCGCCGCTACGGCGGCGAGAACGGCGGCTACAGGCCGAGATAGGCCTGCCGCACGCGATCATCCGCGAGCAACGCCTCTCCATCACCGCTGAGCGTGATGCGGCCATTCTCCAGCACATAGGCGCGGCGCGCCAGCCGCAGCGACACCGCGACGTTCTGCTCGACCAGCACGCAAGTGAGCCCATTGCCATTGAGATCGCGAATGGTGCGAAGGAGCGCCTGCACCACGGCGGGCGCCAGACCCAGCGACGGCTCGTCGAACATCACAAGCTCGGGCGCGCCCATCAGGCAACGTCCGATCGCCAGCATCTGCTGCTCGCCGCCCGAGAGCGTGCCGGCTGCCTGCCGCGTGCGCTCGGCGAGGATCGGGAACAGCGCATAGACCCGCTCGAGGTTGCCCGCCCTGCCCGCCCGTGCGCGCGACAACACCGCCCCCATGGCGAGGTTCTCAGCCACCGAAAGCGTGGGAAAGATCTGGCGGCCTTCCGCAACCTGGCCGATGCCGAGATCGCAGACCCGGTGGCTCGGCCAGCCCGCAATGTCGGTGCCGCGGAACAGAATGCGCCCGCGCGCGGGCTTGTGCATGCCTGCGATGGTGCGGATGAGCGAGGTCTTGCCGGCGCCGTTCGCGCCCACGATGGCGACGATGTCGCCTTGCGTGACGTCGAGCGTGACGCCATCGAGCGCCTGCGCGTCGCCGTAACACACGTCGAGAGACTCCACGCGCAGCATCACAGCGCCTCCGCGCCCAGATAGGAGTCGATCACCGCCTGATCGCGCACCACCGTCTCCGGCGTCCCCTCCGCGATCGCGGCGCCGTGATGCAGAACCAGCACGCGGGCGGCGAGCGCCATCACGGCGCGCATCACATGCTCGATCAGCAGAATGGTGATGCCGCTCTCGCGGTTGAGCGTACGCAGGATCGCGACCATGCGATCGGTTTCGGCCGGACGCAGGCCGGCCATCACCTCGTCGAGCAGCAGGAGCTTGGGATCGGTCGCGAGCGCGCGAGCCACTTCGAGCCGCTTGCGGTCGGGCAAGGTCAGCGCGGACGCGAGCTGATGGCGCTTGTCATAAAGGTCGAGCCGGCGCAGCACCTCGTGCGCATGCGCACGCGCCGCCTCGACACTCGGCCTGCGCAGCAGCGCCCCAATGAGCGCATTGTCCTCGACCGTGAGTGCCGGAAACGGCCGCACCAGCTGGAACGTGCGGCCGATGCCGAGCCGGCAGATCGCGTCGGGCGCCAAGCCGTCGATCCGCGTGCCCTCAAACGAGATCGCGCCCGCATCGGGGGCGAACACGCCGGCGATCAGATTGAACAGCGTGGTCTTGCCCGCACCATTGGGCCCGATCACAGCAAAGATTTCGCCCGCGCCAACCTGAAAGCTCGCGCCATCGACCGCGGTGAGCCCGCGGAACCGCTTGATCACCTGATCGACCACGAGCAAGCTCATCGGCGATGCTCCGTGAGCCGCAAGACGCGCGCGAGCCAGGGCCACACGCCCGCCGGCCTGAGCACGATGATCACCATGAGGGCGAGGCCGTAAAACGCGGCCTTGACGCCCGGCGCGTTGATGCCGAGCCGATCGGTCAGCGCGGTGAGCACCTCGCCAAGCGGGGTGAGGATGAAGGCTCCGACCACTGGCCCGAACACGGTGCCGAGGCCGCCAACGATCGGCGCCAGGACGATCTCGATCGAGCGATTGATGTCGAACACGCGGCTCGGGAACAGGTTGTTGCTGTAGAAAGCCGTGAACACGCCGCCGACCGCAGTCAGGCCTGAGGAGATCAGCACCGCCGCCATCTTGGCGCGAAACACATCGATGCCGAGCGCGCGCGCCGCCTCCTCATCCTCGCGCACCGCAAGCCACTGATAGCCAATCCGCGTGCGCGCCAGCCAGGCGGTGAGCGCGAGCGCACCGACTGCGAGCGCCAGCGCAAGATAGTAGAACATGAGCGTGCCGCCGCGCAGGTTCCACCACTGCCCGGTTTCCTCGACGCGCAGGAACAGCCCGCCGGCGGCGCCCGCATAATCGATGTGATCGAAGCCGATACGGGTGAACTCGGCAAAGGCGATCGTGAGCAGCGCGAAATAGACACCGGCGATGCCGAAGCGAAAGCCGAGCCAGCCGATCGCGGCCCCGACGGCGGCCGCAACCGCGACCGCGGCGAACACGCCAAGCCACGGCCCGATCTCGAGCTTGAGCCATAGAAGCGCGCTAACATAGCCGCCGAGCCCAACATAAAGCGCGTGCCCGAGCGAGAGCTGACCCGCAAACCCCATCATCAGGTTCCAGGCCTGCCCCACATATGCGAAATAGAAGATCAGGATCAGTACCGACATGAGATAGCGGTCGGCAAAGAGCGGCGCCGCGAGCAGCGCCGCCAGCAGGCCAACGAGCAGCACGCGGGCCCGCGGATTGAGCGCCTCGATCATGTGCGCCGCCCCATCAGGCCCTGCGGCCGCAACGCGAGCACGAGGATGAGGAGCGCGAATGACACCATGCTCTTCATCGACGGCGCGATGAACAGCCCGGCGAGCGCTTCCGACACACCGATCAGCACGCCGCCGACGAGCGCGCCCGCCATCGAGCCGAGCCCACCCAGGATGACAATGATGAACGCAATGAGCGTATAGACCGGCCCCAGCTCGGGCTTGGCGTCGGCGATCGTTTCCATCAATGCGCCGGCCGCCCCCACGCAGGCGAGACCAAGCCCGAAGGTGAGCGCATAGAGCTTGCGCACATCGAGGCCGACCACAGCCGCGCCGACCAGATTGTCGGCGCAGGCGCGGATCGCAGTACCGGTTGTCGTAAAGCGGAAAAACAAAAACAGCGCCGCCGTCACCGTGAGCGCCGCAGCCGCCGCGTAGAGTCGCACCTTGTCGACGATCACCGGGCCGACGAGAAAGCTGTCGAAGCCATAGGGCAGTCGCACCGGCCGCGCGTCAGCGCCGAAGATCAAAAGCGTTCCGTTGACAATGATGATCGCAAGCCCGATCAGCAGGATGAACTGCTCATGCTCGGCACGGCCGACAAAGCGATGCACCAGCGCAAGCTGCAGCCCATAGCCGATGCCGAAGAACGCCACTGCGATCGGCACCATGGCGACGAGCGGATCGATGCCGAACAGCGTGAACAGCAGATACGCCGCATACATGGCGGCGACGGTGAACTCGCCGTGGGCGAAGTTGACGACCCGCACGACACCGAAGATCACCGACAGCCCGAGCGCCATCAGCCCATACACGAGCCCGGTGAGCACGCCCTGAACCACGACTTCAAGATAGATCGACGGGTTCATTGCGACACGGTCCGATCTTGATCCGTCATCCTGAGGTGCCCGACGAAGCCGGGCCTCGAAGGATGCGGCCACGCTTGCGGCCGTTCATCCTTCGAGGCTCGCCCGGCTCAAGAGGCCAGGCTCGCGTCTCAGGATGACGGGTCGAGCGAGTCACCCGTGCAATCGATGCTGCCGCAGCACTTAACTCCGCCCCTGCCAGCCAGGCATCGGCAGCACCGGCGCCATGGTTGCGGCGGTGGCCGGCAACACGACGGTCGGCGTGCGGTTGCGGCTCTGCACCGCGGCTGACGGGATGCCGACGTTCTGGCCCTTGTCGTCGAACTTGATCGGCGGGCCGATCATGACGTGGTTCGCGATGTCGGTCGCGCGGATCGCCTGCATCAGCGCGGGCCCGTTGCTAGCGCCGGCACGCTTGAAGCCGTCGGCTGCGACCAGCAACGCCTCGAAAGTGAAGCCCGCATTGAAGCATTCCACCGCAAAGCGGAAATTCGGATGGGCAGGCTTGTAGGCGGCCTCGAGCGCCTGGCTCATCTGCGACTTCGGATCAGCCCACGGGATATTGTAGATCGGATAGTCGGCAAGCGGCCCGAGCGCCTGATAGAACTCCTCGTCATACAGTCCCGGCGAGCCCGGCGAGATGATCCCCTTCGGCTCGAAGCGCTGGCGCACCATGTCGCGCACGAGCTTGATGGCGTCAGCCGCACGCGTCACCGTCAGCACCAGATCGGGATTGAGCGCGCGTATCTTGGTGACCTCGACCGAGAGATCCTGCGCGCGCGGATCATAGGCGATCGACTCGGCGAGCTGGAACGGCAGGCCCGCGCGCGGGAACAGCGCATCCATGGCGGTGCGCTGCGCCGCCCCGAACGTATCGTTGGCGTGCAGGAACACGGCACTCTTGGCCGTGAACTTGGTGGCGTCGAGCACGTCCTTGATCAGCTTGAGCCCGTTGGTCACCAGCATGCCGCCGGTCGGGAAATTACGGACCAGGAACTTGTAGCCCTGCTCGGTGATCGGCGGCGCTGCCGCGATATTGATCGCCAACGGCACTTGGCGCTGCTCGCACACCTGCGCGATCGCGAGCGTGCAGGCGGAATCGAACGCGCCGACAATGCAATGGGCGCCGTCGTTGATCACCTTCTCGGCCTGGGTGCGGGAAATTTCCGGGCTCGACTCGATGTCGATGTGGGTGAGCTCCACCCGGTAGCCGAAATCGGACAGCACCTTGCCGGCGATCTGCGCGCCGCGGTGGCAGCTCTGGCCCGCCTGGGCGAGATAGCCCGAGCGCGGCAGCAGGACGGCAATCTTGAGCGCCTGTGGCTGCGCCCGAACCAGCGCCGGCGCCGCAAGCCAAGCAGTTGTAGCAGCGGTAGCGCCGGCCAGGAGCCGGCGGCGGTTGATGGTGTGGGTCATGGTTCGTGCCTCGCGAACGGGGACAATAATGGTAGGAGTGTCGATGGCCATGGCGCAAGCACCCGCCCCATCAACGTGATCCGGGAACTGCGCCGCATGAAGTACGGAACGAGGCGGAGCATGGATGAAAACCCCATTCTGGTCGAGCCGCGTGACGGTTACCGCGTCCTGACGCTCAACCGGCCGCAACGGCTCAATGCCTTCACCGAACCGATGCATGTGGCGTTGCGCGAGGCGCTCGCCGCCGCCGAAGCCGATACCGGCTGCCGCGCACTGCTCATCACCGGCGCCGGCCGCGGCTTCTGTGCCGGCCAGGACCTCAATGACCGGCTCTCGCGGGCCGGCGACACGCCGGTGCTCGGCAGCGCGCTGGAAGCCTACTACAATCCGCTGGTCCGCAAGCTGCGGGCGCTGCCTTTTCCGGTCGTCGCCGCCGTCAATGGCGTCGCCGCCGGCGCCGGCTGCAACGTCGCGCTCAGCTGCGACATCGTGATCGCGGCGCGCTCGGCGAGCTTCATCCAGTCGTTTGCGCGGATCGGCCTCGTGCCCGATTCCGGCGGCACCTGGACCCTCCCGCGCCTGGTCGGGCCGGCCCGCGCGCGGGCCCTGGCACTGCTGGCCGAGCCACTGCCGGCCGAGACCGCGGAGGCCTGGGGCCTGATCTGGAAGGTGTATGACGACGCCACCCTGATGGAGGAGGCACATAAGCTCTGCGCCCGCTTTGCCGTGGCCCCCACTGCGGGTCTCGCCCTGATCAAGCGGGCCCTCGACTTGTCGTGGGACAATGACCTTGATGCCCAACTCGATCTCGAGCGCGAATTCCAGCGCGAGGCGAGCCTTAACCCTGACTACGCCGAGGGTGTGCGCGCCTTCATGGAGAAGCGCCCGCCCCGATTCGGGGGCCGCCGCTGAGTCGAAAGTGCCGGAAAATCGCCCTGATAGTAAATTTTTGACCCCAGCTTTCCCATCTTTTATATTTCAGAATCAGTAGGTTAAGCTAGGTTTTTAAACCTGTGTGACACGCAAAAAATACCTTGTCATCGGTCGCCGCCAGCGGCTACCACCTATCATCACACAATAAGGTGGGGCTGGGCATGATCAAATCGTTGTTTGCATTTGCATTTCTGGGGCTTTCCGTCACCGCTGCGGGGGCCATCGACATCAAGGATCTGGCGCCCTGCCGCCCGGCGGCCGCCAAGCTTTGCGACCGTTCCGGCGGCATGACCATGGCAAACCTCGCGCGCTGTGGTGCGACACTCGCCGCCAATCGCTGGCGGGTGGGCAATGGCTGCCGCGACGTGCTTCGCCGTTACGGCCAGCTCTGAGGGTGCGTAGGGCCGTAGCCCGCATTGAGCGCAAGCGAAAAGCGGGGACATCGTTCCAGGCTTTCGCCATAGCGCGTCGAAAGACGCGCGTGAACGCGCTTATGGCTCAATCCGGGCTACCAGTAGCGATGATCCGCATCACTCAGTTCCGCGGCGGGATCTGGATCAGCTCCGTCAACTGCGCGGCGGTGAGCGGCTTGTCGAGGAACTTGAGCTTCACCGCGTCGCGCATGATGCCTTCGATATCCTTGACTGCGGCGGTCTGCATCGCCTCGCGAGTGTGATACTTGGCGATCGTGTCCTTCACCAGCGCTTCCGCGATCTTGGTCTTCTCGGCGTAGAGGCGGGGCGCGTCGGCGCTGGTGTACATCCAGTCCACGGCCTCGCGATAGGCGCGCGCAAAACGCAGCACGGCGTCCTTGCGGTTCTTCAGTGTGTCGGCGTTGACGATCAGCACCCGGATGGTCTGCCCATGCAGCGAGGGCACGTCGCTGCCGCGCGCGATAATGCGGATCTTGCCGTCCTTCTCCTCCTGCAGGCCGAACGGCGGCGCTGCCCAGCCGACATCGATCTGCCCGGACATCACCGCGGTGAGCGTAGCGGGCGGGCTGCCGGTCGCGGTCGGCTTCGCCTTGGTGCCGAGATCGCTCACGAAGGCGAGCACGATGTTGTGCGAGGTCGAGCCGTTGGTCGAATAGGCGATGGAGTTGCGGTCGGTCGCTTCCTTGAGCGACTTGATCGGGGAGTTGGCGCGCACGTACCAGTAGATGTCGCTGGTGCCGGTGAACATCGGCAGCAAGATGCGCACCGGCGCGCCGCGCTCGAACGCGCGCATCACCCCGGCAACGCCGACACCGGCGCCGAAGTCGGCGCTCGCCGCGATCACCGGCTGCATGGTCTCGCCGGCACCGGCGGTGCCGAAGGTCTCGAGCGCCAGATTGTTTTTCTTGAAGAACTGGTCCCCGAGTGTCGGCGCCTGGTTCTCCCAGTTATTGATCTGGCCGATCGCGACCTTGAAGCGATCTTGCGCTTGAGCGGCGGACAGCGCAAGCGGCAGCGCCAGAGCAACCGCACAAGCAAGTCGCGTCAGATGATTCCGTGCCATGTTTCGTGCCATTGCTTTCTCCTGATCAAGCGCGTGCACGCTTGCCGCGTGCACGTCCCTTCCCGCGCGATTGTGCCCCTTTCCGTGCCGGAGCGCTACGCCGTGGCAACAGCCCTGCGTGATCAAGTCGCATCGACCAGTATTCCCAGGTGCGCCCCACCACGTTGGGCAGGGCATTGATGACGCCGGCAAGTTTCGTCTCGCCGCGCGAGAGCGGCACGACCTTGCCGAGCAAATGCGCCTGCAGCTGATACTGCGCGTTCTGACACATGAAGATCGCGCGCGAGACGAGCTCACGCACATCGCCGCCCACCACGGTCGCGCCGTGGTGCGTCATCATCACCGCCGGGTGCTTGCCGAGTGCGCGAGCGAGCGAGCGTCCTTCCTCGGGCTTGACCACGAGCAAATTGGTGTCGCCGAACTCGTCGCGCTGATCCCAGAACGGCATGTCCTCACCGACCGCGGCGCCAAGATGAAACACCGGCACGATCGGCACGCCCGCGATCGCGAACGGCAGCACCGCTGCGGCGTGATGATGCACCACCGCCATCACATCCGGCCGCGCCTGATAGATGCAGCCATGAATGACGCGCTCGGCGAACAGCTTCTCGGTCGCAGGCTTCACCGGCTCGGAATCGAGCGTGAACTCGAGCACGTCGGAAGGCTCGATGAGCTGCGGCGAGCGCGAGCGTGGCAACAGATAACGCTCGGGATCGCTCGGATGGCGCAGGCTGACATGCCCGAAGGCGTCGAGCACGCTCTCGTTGGCGAGCATGCGGCTCGCGAGCGCAAGCTCATAGCGGGCATCATTGACGGAATTGGCCACGGGTTCACACCTTGGTTTTGACTGCGGCGCTCAAGCCGTGGCGGCAATACGCATGGCAGCGTGCGCTCTGGCAAGCGCCGTCGGCGCAAGCGGACGATTTCGTTTTTGCCAGGATGCTGACGCGCGCACTTCGAGAATGGCAGGATGACAATCGCAAACTATTGATTGTATTTTGCTATTTTAACGCGGCGGACCTTAGTGCGGTGGACCTTAGCGCGGTGGGCGGTCCTTGCGACGAACCGCCCACACGCGTGTGTTGCCTCAGTTGCCTCAGTTGCAGTAGGCGACCCGCCCGTAGGTCGGATCGATATAGCAGCGACTGTTGTATGGCACGCCTGCCGGAGGACGCGGCGCATAGTCGACCGCGTAAGGGGGCTGCGCGTAGCCAGGTTCGCGTCCGTAAAGAGAAGGCGCATAGCCCGGCTCACGTCCGTAAGGCGAGTTCACATATGGCCCGACGCCGTGGTAGTAGCCGTGCCGCCTGTGCCCATAGCTCGACGGCGCGTAGTTCGGATCGTAGGTCGGCGCCGCATAGGGCTCGCCGTATTTCGGCGACGGCGTCACAAAGATCTGCGCCGATCCGATGTAGAAGGCACCGGGTGCGACGACCACAGATCCAGGCAGATCGCCCGCCGACGCTTGCGTTGTCGATAGAGCCGCGATCGTGAGCATGATTGTTCGATACATCATTGTTACGCTCCCTGTTACTCTCAAAGCCCACCAGCACGACGGAGTCTGACTGACGTTTTGGTGAATCGCAAATTAAAGTGCGCACAATGAATGTGCCATTACGGGACAGCAGCAGATAATGAGAACACGAGTGATGAAACGATCACAGAACGATTCAAGAAATGTGTCGCGAAATGAACAAATGCTGCAACGTGCGCATTGATCGCCATTGCGCTATGATGTGAATGCACGGCTCAACACCAACATTCATCGCGACGTTTGCCTCCGGCATTGCGAAGAGTTCCAACGGCAAGATGATCGACAGCGTGCTCAAAGCTCTTGCGCTCACCGCGCTCGCCAGCATTGCGATCGGCGCCGTGCGCTGGCTCGTGCGCCGACCAACTGCGCTGCTGCTGGTGCTGATGATCCTCGGTGCATCGACATTGCTGATGTACTAAAAGACCCGCAGGCAGCGGCGCGCATTCGGTACTATTTCTCCGCAGGCAAAGCCAAGAAACTGCGCAAGAGCCGCAAGAGCCGTATGGCAGGGTCACGCCAAGAGCCTTGCCATCGGCGGCCGTAGGCCGCAGGATTTGGTCCCGAACAATAGACAACTCCCGGAGAACAGAATGACCCCCGTCGTCGCAGTGATCGCGCCTGGCATGATGGGCGCTAGCGTGGGCCGCAGGCTCACCGACAACGGCGTCAAGGTGCTCACATCGCTGACCGGCCGCAGCGCCGAGACCGTCAAGCGCGCGAGCGCCGCGGGCATGACGCCTGCCACCGACGAGGAGATCGCGGCGAGCGATTTCATTCTCTCGATCCTGCCGCCCGGCGATGCGGTCGCGCTGGCGCAGCGCCTGGTGCCTACGCTCACCGCCAGCAACGCCAAGCCGGTCTATGTCGACTGCAACGCCGTCAGCCCGCCGACGCTCGAGCGCGTCGCCGCCGCGCTGGCGCCGACTGGCTCACCGATTGTCGATGCCGGCATCATCGGCAGCCCGCCGCAACTAGGCGACGTCGGGCCGCGCTTCTACGCCTCCGGCCCGCATGCGCAGCGCTTCGCTACGCTCAAGCCCTACGGGCTCGACATCCGGGTGCTCGAAGGTCCGCTTACCGCTGCCTCGGCGCTGAAGATGTCCTATGCCGGCATCACCAAGGGCACGCAGGCGCTCGGCGCCGCCATGATGCTCGCGGCTACGCGCGGCGGATCGGCCGACGCACTGTTCGCCGAGCTCTCCGGCAGCCAGCCGCAAGTTCTGGCGTGGATGAAACGGCAGCTCTCGATCATGCCGCCGAAGGCCTATCGCTGGGTCGCCGAGATGCACGAGATCGCCGACTTCGTCGGCGAGGACCCCTCGGCGCACGAGCTCTATGTCGGCGCCGCGCATTTCTACGAGCAGATCGCGGCCGACTTTGACGGCGACAAGGCAGAGGTCAATGCGCTGATGGCATTTTTGAACAAGGAGCCGAAGAAGTAGGAACGGTAGGGTGGGCCATAAGGGCGTCTTACGCCCGTCTTCGACGGGCTATGGGCGCTGGCACAGCCTCTCCATGCTTGTAGAACTCTCGTGCGCCGTGCCCACCAGGATTTCTGCGCGCGGCGTGATTTCAATGGTGGGCACGGCGCGCGAGAGGCCTCAATGCCAGCAACGCAATGCCAACGCCTTTGCCCACCCTACGCGCCTACGCGACTGAACTAAGAGAGAAAGAAGTAGGGAGGGTATCGATGCGCCCCATTGCCGGACTGATCGTCCTTGCCGTCACAACACTATGCGCCGCTCCTGCGCAGGCGCAGACCTATCCGACGCGTCCGATCAACATGATCGTGCCGTTTCCGCCGGGCGGCAACACCGACATCATGGCGCGCGCGCTGCAGAACGAGATCGGCAAGGCGATCGGCCAGACCGTGGTCATCATCAACAAGGGTGGCGCCGCCGGCGCGCTTGGCCTCATCGATCTCGCGCGCGCCGCGCCCGACGGCTACACCGTCGCGCTCACACCGAACAATCCGCTGACTGCGCAGCCGCACCTGCAGAAGCAGCCCTACGGCATGGACAGTTTCCGGTATGTCTGCCTGACCTACTATGCACCCTATGTGCTGATCGCGGGACCGCAGGCCCCGTTCAAGACGTTTCGAGAGTTCGTGACCTTCGCCAAGGCAAAGTCTGAGAACCTCGTCTACGGCCATCCGGGCTTGGCGAGCCAGCCGCATCTCGGGATGCTCGCCGTGCTCAAGGCGATCGGTGCCGATGGACTCGGGGTTCCGTTCACCGGCGCGGGCCCGATGGCGCAGGCGCTGCTCGGCGGCACCGTGATGGCTATCACCGAGACGCCGGCGGTCGCCACCGCGAGCAACCTGCCGATCCTCGCTGCACTCGCGGACGCGCGCATCGCTGCGCTGCCCGACGTGCCCACGATGGCGGAGCTTGGCTATCCGGCAACGTCCTTCACGGCTGGCGGCGTCATCGCGCCGGGCAGCACGCCACCCGCCGTGGTCGCCACGCTGGAAAAGGCCTGCGCGGATGCAACGGCGCGCGCCGAGTACAAGGCCATCGCGACACGCCTCAACGTCGAAGCGCGCTACCTGCCGGGCGAGGCGTTCCGCAAGCTGTTCGACGCGGATTCGGTCGAGAACGCCGACGCGATCCGGCGCTCAGGCCTCGCTGTGAACAAATAAGTTGCGGCACGCACACTTGATGCACGCACACTTGTAGGGTGGGCAAAGGCGCTGGCACGACCTCGCCATGCGGCAATGCCTGTCGTGCGCCGTGCCCACCATGAGCTGCGCAACTCGTGTTGATGCTGATGGTGGGCACGGCGCACGTGAGTCATTCATTTGCATCGAAACCTGTGCCAACGCCTTTGCCCACCCTACAAAGCACAAAGCCGGTCTCACGCCGCGCGCACCCGACGCGGCGCGGCGCGCAAGAGGTCCATCAGCGGCCGCACCGACGGCAACGTCTCGAGCGCTGCGACCATGCCGATCACCTCCTCCACAGCCGCGTCGGCGATCCGGCTCTTCGCGTAAGTCCGCAGCTTCTCCTCGATCTCGCCGCGCGACAACGGATTCTCGAACGAGCCACGTGGATGAATTGAGCGCGCCGACCGGCGGGCGCCATCGCTCAACTCCACCTCGACCGCGGCCTCGACACCATTCAACGCGGGATCGTGCCGGACCTCGACCTGCTCGGCCGCGGCGCGCCGCAGCGCCGGATCGTTGTAACGCTCCGACTCAAACTGCGCGAGCGTGAGCGCGCGGTCATAGAGGATCGCGGCGGCGGTGTAGTGCGCCGAGATCAGTGCCTCGAACTTTCCCTGGTAGTGCGCAAGCGCGCCGTGCATGGCGAAGGCCGGCTTGCTCAGCGAAACAATAAGCTTGCGCACACGTGCGGGCGCCGGCGGCTCCTGCGCGATGAGATCGAACAGCGCGGTGTTCATGCCCTGCAGCAGCGACGCCGAAGGCCATAGCCGGAGCGCGATCTGCTCGAGCTCGAAGCGCTTGCCGAGCTCCGCGGTCGCAAGCTCCGGTTTTCCGCCATCAGAGTAGCTGCGATAGAGCCCGCCGTCGGGCGCGGTGAGGAACTCTTTCGTCGCCACGAATCCCTGCCCTGCGAGCAGCGCCGCCAGCAATCCGGAGAGACCGCCGCGGCACTGATGAAACTTCACCGTCGGCGTGCCCCAGGCCGCAAATGTGCCAGCCGCCTGGCTGCCCGCCAGACCAAACGCGCGCGCCATGCACTCCCCATCGAAGCGCAAGAGCCGCCCGACCGCGGCAGCGGCGCCGAACGGCCCGAGCACGCCCGGGCCGTGCCAACCCTTCGCCCGGAACGCCGCCGGATCGAGGCTGATGCCGATGCGCGTTATCACCTCGCTGCCGGCCGCGATCGCCGCGAGCACATCGGCCCCCGAGAGCCCGTCGCGCTCGGCGATCAGCAGTGTCGGCGGGATCACCTCCGGCGTGATGTGCGTCATCGTCGGGCGATGCACGTCGCACATGGTGACGGCGGTCATGAGATAGCCGTTAAGCAGCGTGGCGCCGGCGAGCGAGAGCCGGTCGCCGCCGATCACGCTCGACTCCTGCGATTGCGCCAGCGCTGCCGCGAGCGCCTCGACCTGATGCGTCTCCTCGCCCTGGTGGCCGGCGAGCGCGCAAGCCAGTGCGTCGAGCAGCAGCAGCTTGCAATGCTCGCGCACTTTGCCGGGCAGATCGTCATGGCGCAGCCCAGCCGCGAACTCGGCCAGCGCCTGCGTCGGTTCCTGCGGCATTTGGTATTCTCCCCTGGACACCAAGCGTGGCGGGACCCTAGCCTACGGGATGGTGGCAATGCCACCGGGAAACCAACAGCCTATCTGGAGGACGCGCCATGACAGGTCTGCGGCATCTATTCGTGCGGCTCGCCAGCGCGGTCGCGCTGCTTCCGTGCCTGTCGGTGATCGCAGCGGCGCAGACCTACCCGTCGCGCCCGGTCACCCTGGTGGTGCCGTTCCCGGCGGCCGGGCCTGCCGACGTGCTGGCGCGTATTCTCGCCGAGCGCATGCGGGAAGCGCTGGGCCAGCCGGTGGTGATCGAGAACATCGTCGGCGCGGCCGGCACCCTGGCGAGCGGTCGTGTGGTGCGCGCCACGCCCGATGGCCACACCATCATCCTTGGCAATCTCGGCACCCATGTCGTCAACGGCGCGATCTATCCGCTGCAATACGATCTCGCCAAGGACTTCGAGCCGATCGCGATGCTGCCGAGCAATCATCAGCTGCTCATCGCCAACAAGGCTGCGCCCGCGAAAGATTTGCGCGACCTGATCGCGCGGCTCAAGGCCGATCCCGACAAGGTGACGATCGGCAATGCCGGGCCCGGCAGCCCGTCGCATCTCACCGCGGTCTATTTCCAGACCGCAATCGGCATGCGCTTCCAGCTCGTGCCCTATCGCGGCACGCCGCAGGTGTTGCAGGACCTGATCGCGGGCCAGATCGATCTCGTATTCGACCAGGCCTCGAGCTCACTGCCGCAGGTGCGCAGCGGCCAGCTCAAGACCTATGGGGTCACGGCCAAGACGCGGCTCGCCTCGGCGCCAGAGATTCCAACCCTGGACGAGAGCGGCCTGCCGGGCTTCTACGCGTCGATCTGGTTTGGCCTGTGGGCCCCGAAGGACACGCCCGCGCCGGTCGTCGGCAGGCTCAACAGCGCGGTGGTCGAGACGCTCGCCGACCCGGCGGTGCGAACACGGCTCGCCGGGCTTGGCTCCGACCTGCCGACGCGCGAGCAGCAGACTCCGGAGGCGTTGCGCGCATTCCAGAAGGCTGAGATCGAGAAGTGGTGGCCGCTGATCAAGGCCGCCGGCATCAAGGCGGAGTGAAGACGCTCGTGTCCCGGCCGAGCGCGCAGCGCGAGAGCCGGGATCCAGGGGCGACAGATCGTGAAGTCAGCAAGTTCGGCACTGGGTCCCGGCTCTCGCTGCGCTCGGCTGGGACACGCAAGCTTTACATCCCGGTCGACATTGCCCTGATCTGGCGCACCGCCGCTTCAACCTTGAGCGCGATGAGCGCCCTGCCCCGCT
>Ga0137409_10002821_pt1 | contig 18492 bp, 17 predicted proteins | sample CZODoug1_16funga_FD_122059 | JGI IMG/M metagenome (GOLD analysis project Ga0137409, IMG submission 122059) | Vadose zone soil fungal communities from Angelo Coast Range Reserve, California, USA - CZODoug1_16fungal (Hybrid Assembly) | ecosystem: Environmental > Terrestrial > Soil > Vadose zone... | reverse complement strand
CCCAATTTCGACGTCAGAGAGATGATTTGTTCTCCGTCAGAGTTCGCGGAATATAACAAAATAATTGGCAAGCCCGCTAGCGGCAAAGACGCCCAATAGCGGCCTCGTCTAAACCGGTACGAGAACCCCTTTAAACCTTTACTGCAACAAAGTGGGAGCAGTCATGGGAGGCAAGCGTGTACTGAGTCTGTGTAGCAACTCCTCCGTGAAACAGTCAGCGGCTAAGGCCGTTCTGAATTCAGACCACTTACGGCGCGACTGAAGTCGAAGATCCCGGCACAGCCGGGGCCGCTCCCCACAAAGACTCGAAACCCCGGCGTCACACGCTATCGACTGGCGGAGCTGGGCGCTTTGGCGTTGAAGTCGGCCGTATGGGAGACGACGATCACCCAGTGTCCGTCGCGCTTGGCCATCAAGTAATTGACGTAGCCTTCGCGGTATGGCCAGTCGGCGCCATCACGCGTCTTGGCCCCGGTCATGCTCCAGTAGTTGTCCACCGAAGCCAGCTCGGGTGTGAAATAACGGATGGCCTTCACAGTGTCCGTGCGGTGCGTGTTTTTGTAAAGTCCGGAGAAAAGTGTTGCGTGCTGGTCCTCGACATCCTTGCGTGTGTGGAGGGCTTCGCCTCGCCAGTTGACCCATTGGACGTCATCGGCGAGCGACATGCACATCGAGTGAGCGTCGTGGCTGTTCCATCCGTCGCTGAAGCCAGAGACGACCTGCTTGATCGCCGCATCGTCCGCGGCGGCGCCAGAATCAGCTGGCCTCGCTGCTGCGTTGCGCGCAAAACTTATCGCTAAAGGTATAGCCAGCAGCACGATCAGTATCAGCACAGATTTTGTCATTCTCGGATTCATGATGTCTGCCTCCAAAGTTAATTTTAATTCCGGCTGGGTCCAAGCGGAGCCCGCACCCGTGTTGGCGTAGGATAACACAAGGCTCACCTTCGTCGCATCGCGATCAAATTTCCGAAGAGGAGAACCGTCGAGGACAATCCGATCTGCTGTTTGCGATGTAGGAGATGCTACTATCGGGAATTGGCTGCCGGTGATCCGGCAAATAGGGCTACAGGATTCTTGGGAGTGGCAAGCGACTTGAGACTCATCCGAAGCTGCCAGCGGATCGCGGAATGACGCGCTTTCTCCCCCGCGTGTGGGACGATCCCCAATGTGCCAGTTTCAACGAGGAGACAGAGCGTCTCTATGCCTATCACCAGGCCACCAAGCATACCTATTACTCCGTCCGCGAGAACGCGCATTATCTCGACTGGAATAATCAGCCCGATCCCTTCCGCATCTACGAAGGCGCTCCTGCGACCGTGCTCGCGCCTGAACCTGGCTTCCCCGACGCGGGAACGTTCGGTGCAATGGGGGCGCTCGGCAGCAGATCACGAACCACCGGTGAAATTGATTTTGATGATAGCAACCCAAGCCAGCTGGACGCGGTCTGGCTTAGCCGCTTGCTTTGGCATTCCATGGCAGTCAGCGCATGGAAGAAAATCCCAAGCACGGGCAGTCGCTATAGTCTGCGCGTCAACCCCTCGTCAGGAAATCTTCACCCTACGGAAACCTATCTAGCGTTGAACGGATTCACGGACGTCGACGACGGTTTGTATCACTACCGCGCGGATCGGCACGCGCTCGAGCTTCGCAGCCCGGGAGCGTGGACGCAACATCTGGCCGAAGCCCTCCTGATTCCATGGGCAGCGGAGTCGTCATTGATTGTGGGACTCACATCGATATTTTGGCGCGAGGCGTGGAAGTACCGCGACCGCGCCTATCGCTACTGCTGCCACGATTTGGGACACGCGATGATGAGCTTGCTTCTGGCCGCGCGCGCCTTGGGACTGCCGGGCGGCGCGATCGCTCATTTCGCTGATTCTCGCTTGCTGCGCGCGCTCGGATTGACTGGAGGGGATGAGGCGCCAATGGCCTTTCTAGTCTTTGGATCTAATAATTCTTCGACGCAAGTCCCTTCCCTCCCGCAGGAGGCATTTGTTGGAGTTCCCAATGAGTTGTCTGTGGAGGAAGTGCCTTACGAACTTCTGCTCGGCATTCATCGCGCGACAATATTGCCTGACACTGCGGGTCTGACGCCTCATTTGCCGGCAGCGAATCCAGCCATGGCTGGCGGCCGGCCGCCCCTGCTCGGACGTTTCCGCGACGCTGCGCGCGATAGCAATCTGGGGGTCATCGCGCGGCGACGGCGCTCCGCGCTCGATTTCGATGCTCGGACTCCGCCCATGGAGCGCAGCGAGATGGAGCAACTCCTGGACTATGCGACGCAAGATTGGCGCGCAGACTGGCGCGGGAATTTCGGCGGCGAAAGTGCAGAGGCCGGAAGGGCCGCCGATTTCGTGACTCTGTATCTCTACGTTCACCGCGTGCGTGATTGTGAGCCTGGTGTCTACCGGTGGGACGGCAGCAGCCACGGATTGGAGCAATTGCATCGGGGCAACGTGGAGCGCGTAGCCGCCTATCTTAGCCTCGAGCAAGCATTAGCGGGGAACGCGTGCTTGGCTGTTTCGATGGTAGCAGACTTGGCTGCGGCGGCGAAGATATTCGGCAATCGGGGCTACCGGTACGTGCATTTCGAAGCCGGGGCCATCGGGCAAAGGCTCTACCTCGGGGCGGAAGCACTGGGCTGGAACGCCACGGGCATAGGCGCCTTTTACGACGACGATGTGCACCGTTACCTGGGCTTCCTCGAAGAAACAGATGGCTCTGTGAGCAGCTCGGTCGACGCAGCGGAACAGCGGACGCTGGTCATGCTGGGTTCGCCGGCGAGCCGTATCGCTTCGGCGATCTCGGATTCGGGCGATGATCCATTTTCCGGAAACAGGCAGGTGCGCGCGAACGAACCCAAAACTGCTCCTCGCGGAGATTCCAGCAAACTTTCTCAGCAGGTGATCTATCACTTTGCAATCGGCCGTGCCATTCCTGATCCGCGGCTCGAGGCGTGAAGCCTTATGGTCGGAATTCTCGTGCTGGGGGATAATCACTTCATCGTGCGCGGTCCATTTCCGGATCGACAAACGGCGTTGGCCCTCGCGCGGCAGTGGTCTCTCATACAGATTGGGCAGACGACGCCAATCGCGTTGCAGTCATGGAAGATTAGCACGCGTGAGTTTCGGGAAAACCTGGAATGGGCAGTGGTCGTCCCGGGTGATGGCGAGGTTACACCAGGCGTGGCGCAGCTGCTCGACGAGCTGTCGGCGAGGGGGATTACAATACACTACTCCGGCCTCGGCGATTGGTAATGCGCGCAGGTGCGTCGCCGGCATCCTTCATATTAATGCTTCGGTTATCTAGCTATACTATAGACTCGATACGTCGATCGGGGATAAACCAGATCATTGCAACTATAACGTACAGGGCGAGCGCGATCCAGGGGTGCACGAAGGCCAGCAGAATCGCGAGCGCGTAAATTGATAGCGACAACTTGCCTTTCAAATCAGTGCCGACCGCGAGGGCTAACTTTGAGGTTGGGCCGTTGCATGCGATGATCGACCGCTCCAACAAAATGTACGCAATCGCGGACAAGGCCAACACCACGCCGTAGGCCGCAGTTGGCATCGGAGCGAAATGGGTTTCGTCCATCCAGCGAATCACGAACGGTATCAAAGTCAGCCAAAACAGCAAGATCAGATTGGCCCATAGAACCGTTCCATTAATCCGCTCGGTGGCTTGGAGCATATGGTGATGGTTGTTCCAAAAGATGCCCACGTTGACAAAGCTGAGCGCATAGGCCAGGAACACCGGCAGCCCGGCCCTCAGCGCGGCGAGATCGGAACCCGCGGGCACTTTCATCTCCAACACCATGATGGTGATGATGATGGCAATCACTCCATCCGTGAACGCCTCGAGCCGTTGCTTACTCACCGTTGTCCTCTATCTTCGGGATTTGAAGCCAAACACTGGCATTCAAACGCGTTTCAGTGAAAGCCATCCGCGAACTCCACAAACGAAATTTTTGGACCAGCCATTGGGAGAGTGTACCTCACGGCTGTGGGCGGCCAGAACTCCCGAATTGCGCCAAATCAAATTGGGGTTGGTTATCTTGGATCAAACCGTGCAGAATGGACCGCGCAATTCGACGCAGGAGCCTTTCTGAATGATCGTTGACATTTATACGCACATCATGCCCCCGCAATTGTTGAAATCGATGGAGAGGCTGGGGGGGAGTTCGGGACTTGTGGAGCGAATGGCGGCGATCCGTGAATTGCATGACCTGGAGGCGCGGTTTCGCGCGATGGATGCGTTCGGCGACTACCGGCAAATTTTTTCGATACCCAATCCACCGCTCGAGACGGTCACGACTCCAGCCCAGGGGCGCGATCTCGCGCGCATTGCGAACGACTCGATGGCTGACATGGTGCGCCGCCATCCCTCCCGATTCCCTGCGTTCATCGCCGCGCTTCCCCTGCATGACGTGGATTCGGCCATGGAAGAAATGAACCGCGCCATCCAGACGCTCGGCGCGCGGGGGATTCAGATCTTCACTCATGTGAACGGCCACCCGCTGGACGAACCGCAATTTGAACCGCTTTTCGCCGCGATGGCGGCGTACGACCTTCCGATCTGGCTGCATCCCGCGCGCACCGCGGCCATGACGGACTATCCCTCCGAGAAGCAATCGAGATTTGAAATGTGGTGGTGCTACGGCTGGCCGTACGAAACGTCCGTGGCGATGTCGCGCCTCGTGCTTTCAGGAATATTTGACCGTCATCCAAAGATCAAGATCATTACGCACCATCTGGGCGGAATGATTCCCTACTTCGACAAGCGGATCGAGGAAGGCATGGCTGTGCTGGGCACGCGCACTCAGACGGAAGATTATTCAGGCATCTTGCCCTCGCTCAAACGGCCGCTCATCGATTACTTTCACATGTTCTATGCCGATACGGCGCTGTTTGGCGCGTCGCGCGGGCTGGCGTGCGGGCTCGAATTTTTTGGCGCGGGCAATGTTGTCTTCGCAACGGACGCGCCGTTCGCGCCTGTTGCTTCCACGCGCGATGGCGTCGCCCACCTCAACCTGGAGAAGACGCAGCTTGAGGCGATCCATCATCGCAACGCGGAAAAGCTGATCAATATGCGGATTGCGTAAGCCCTCTCGATGGCTTAATCCCAGGGCAGGCCGACATAATTCTCGGCGAGGGACGTCATCGCGGCTCGCGAGCCTGTCAGATAGTCGAGTTCCGCAACTTGGCGGCGCTGATCGAACGGACTGTCGGTGTCGAACCGGTGCAGCATGGACGTCATCCACCAGGAAAAGCGCTGCGCTTTCCAGACGCGGCGCAAGCAACTGTGCGAATACTGTTCGAGCAGGCGGGTCTTGCCGGAGGAATAGAAGTCAGCGAAGGCCTGCGCCAGCAGGCGAACGTCCGCCGCGGCGAGGTTCAGGCCTTTCGCGCCGGTTGCGGGAACGATGTGCGCCGCATCGCCGGCGAGATAAAGCCTGCCGTATTGCATCGGCTCGACGACGAAACTCCGCATGGGCGTAATCCCCTTCTGGAGCACGGGGCCTTCGGTGAGCTTCCAATCTCCGTCGACTGCGAAGCGCGAGTGGAGCTCACTCCAGATTCTATCGTCAGGCCAGTTGTGGATCTCCTCCTCGGGCGGAACCTGCAAGTAGAGGCGGCCGATCTCCGTGGAGCGCATGCTCAGCAGTGCGAAGCCGCGCTCGTGATACGCGTAAATCAATTCCTGTGAAGACGGCCGCGCCTGAGCCAGGATGCCCAGCCACGCGAATGGATACGTCCGATCGAACTCGGTGAGCACGCCCGAAGGGATGCTGGGCCGGCACACTCCATGGAAGCCATCGCACCCGGCGATGAAATCGCAGGTCAATTCGCGGGTCTTGCCTTCCGTTGCGAAGCAAATCGACGGGGCCTTGCCGTTAAACCCGTCCACGCTTACATCTGCAGCCTCAAAAAAAATCTGGCCCCCGGCGGCAAGCCGGGCGCCCACGAGATCTTTGACGACCTCGTGCTGGGCATAGATGGTGATCGCCTTGCCGCCCGTGAGTTCGAACATATTGATGCGATGGCCGCGGCGGTTAAATCGCAGCTCGATTCCGTGATGGATGAGCCCTTCGCGCTTCAGGCGATCCCCGACGCCTGTTTCGACCAGCAAATCCACCGTGCCCTGCTCGAGCACGCCTGCCCGGATGCGCTCTTCGATGTATTTCCTGGGGCGAGTTTCAACAATGACGGATTCGATCCCCTGCAGGTGGAGGAGATGCGCAAGCAGCAATCCCGCGGGGCCGGCTCCGACGATTCCAATCTGTGTGCGCAAGATTTTGCCTCTCCGCAGATTCTAGTGGCACAAAGACCGGCTAGAGTTTAGACATGCGAAGCGCCGATTGTCCACGGCGCTTGCCGATGGGGCACAGCAGTGGGATGCAAATGGAGCGGAAATCGAACCTTACTCGTTCGCGACTGGGCGGAGAACAGCAATGGCGAAGTGAGCAAGCAGTGGAGCGCCTTCATCAAGCTGCAGCCAACGCACGACGCAATTGTCTTTCAAATATTTCCCTACGCGCGCTTCGCCGATGCCGAGATGTTCGGCAAGTTTTTCCTTCAGATTCGCGCCTTCGCGGCTGCCGCGCCCGCTTCGAAGCAGATTCCCGATGCCGACGCGCAGGGTCTGGCAGGCCTCGATGTAGTAGTAGCAGGTCTGGTCCGTATCGGTAATGAGGAAAACGCCAGGGCCGGCGGGCGCGTCCTCCGCAAGGTCCACGGAATGCAACGAGCAGGCCAAAAGGCGGCGAAGCTGGGATTCGAGCTTGGTCATACGCGAGGAAAGCGCCGGATCACCCGCGCGAGCGCGCGCCTGAGACGAAGATCCCGCCGCGGCGGATTCAAAGCTGCTGACAGGTTCCGGGGCGCGCGGCCGGCGTTCGGAAATTTCCTCGGAAATAAAAGGGAGAACGATTGGCGTTGGCTGGGGTTGCGCGGCGCGTTCGAACGTCGGCGGCACTACGGGAACAGAGATGGGCGTTGCGGCGACAGTCGCGCCAACGCGCGGGCCTTTGTGCCGGCCCCGGCCTCCTCTGCGCCCACGCCGTTTGCGGCGGTGGCCAGGGATAGCTCCCGCGACTGGCGCTGGTGCTGACGCTTCAGCAGGCTGTTCAAAAACAGATTCTCGCTCACCGCCGTCCGGCTCGCCGACGGCTTCGGAGATTTGTCCTTCAGAAAATTCCGTAATGATAGGCTCCAATCGAGCTGCGGGCTCCGCGGTGGGTTCGCTCGCGGATGCGGCAGCAGGCGCCACGGGAATCGGCGCACCAAGCCGGGTAAGAGCTTCTTCGGCTTTTTGTTTCCATTGCGCCCGGCGAAAACGCTCGGCGGCAGCGGTGTACCAGCGGGCCGCTTCCGTGTGCGCGCCGATCTTCTCATGGATCTGCGCGAGTTCAAACGCAACCATGGCATCGCGTGTGCGTTCGTACAACGCCGCAAGCTGACCTGGGGGATCCGCGCTGGTTCGTGCCTTGCGGATGCGCGCCTGAATCTGTCGCCAATCGCTCACTAACTGACATTGTATCAGCCACGCGCGCGTTGGGCCAGCAGTACGCACCAAGGCTGCAAGGTCGCGGGGTAGCAGGTCCGTTTCTGAAAAATCGGCTTGGCAATCGAATTTGAATAAGTAATTCAGCCAGTCGCAGAGTGGGGTAGGGCGCTCGACAGAAACATGACATATTGGCGAAAAAAGCGATTATTCGATCGGCACGCGAAATGAAACAAAATTATTGTGGCGTGTCTCGTTCAGGGAGCACTTTCGCATTGCTTACGGACCTTGTCTGCTCGCGTTCTACGCGCGGCTGCGGCAGAATTGGAGCATGACGAGCGCCAAACGCACCGCCCGGGTCATCGATATCGCACGCTCCCTGGGATTCGATTTGTGTGGCGTCGCGCCGGCTGAGAAATTCCCAGAACTCGCGCACCTCGAGGAGTGGCTCGCGAGGGGCTACGCAGGGGAAATGCGTTATCTGCACGACGCGCGGCGCCATTCGCCTTCGCATGCCGTGCTTGGCGCGCGTAGCGTCATTGTCTGCGCGCTCAATTACAACACTTCGTTTCCTTACTCCACCGGGGTGCCGGAAGAAATTGCATCGCAAGACGGACCTCGTGGATGGATCGCGCGCTATGCCTGGAACGACGACTATCACGATGTGCTTGGCGAAAAGCTCGATGCGCTGACGGGTGCGTTGCACATAGAATTTCCGGAGCCATTTGAAGCGCGCCCCTACGTGGATACCGGCCCCGTCGTCGAACGAGTGGCCGCGAAATACGCGGGGCTTGGTTGGCTGGCGAAGAATACGAGTCTCATCCATGAAGAATCGGGCTCGTGGTTTTTCCTGGGCGTGATCGTGACGACGCTGGAACTTGCGGCGTCGCTTGGTCTGGCGGATATGCCGGCGGCGGACTTGTGCGGAAACTGCCGGCTGTGCATCGAAGCGTGTCCGACCAGCGCCATCGTGGAGCCCTACGTTCTCGACGCGCGGCGCTGCATCTCGTATCTGACCATAGAGCTCCGTGGGGCGATTCCGGTCGAGCTTCGCGAACCAATGGGACGGCATGTCTTCGGATGCGACATTTGCCAGGACGTCTGTCCCTGGAATCACCGCGCGCCGGCGACCGTGCTCGCAAATTTTAAACCCCGCCGCATTGGACCGCATTCGCTTTTTTCGCCAGCCTTGGAATGGCTGATCTCCCTCACCGAAGAGGAATTTCGCCAAGTGTTTCGGGGCAGTCCCGTAAAGCGGACGAAGTGGAGGGGCCTTATCCGGAACGCCTGCATTGCGCTGGGGAATTCTGGCCTGCGCGCGGGAGAACCGCGCTACGAAGAAATTTGCGCCCGGCTCGCGCAGTTGGCCGCTCGCGGCGACGCCATGGTCGCAGAACATGCGCAATGGGCGCTCCACCGGCTCGAGACCTCTGCCAAGATTCCACAGGATCTCGCGCCACGGGTTGTGCCGCCCAGCGAGCAGCGATAGAATGCGAAATGCCTGCAGCAGGCTGCGTTATCATTCAACTGTACTGAGGAGGCACCGATGGCACAACAACAGGCTGCAACACCACAAAAGGAGGGTCCCTTGGCCCACGTTCTTCCCCCGCTCCCTTACGCACCCGATGCGTTGGAGCCCTATATTGACAAGCTGACGATGGAGATTCACCACGGGAAACACCACAACGCGTACGTCACCAACCTGAACAAGGCCCTCGAGGGGCATGCCGATCTTCAGGCCCTCTCAATCGATCAATTGCTTTCAAGCCTCGACCGTGTCCCGGAGAATATTCGTACCGCTGTGCGGAACAATGGCGGCGGCCACTGGAACCATTCGATGTTCTGGAAAATCATGAAGAAGGGCGGCGGTGGCGAGCCCACAGGGGCGTTTGCCGATGCGATCAAGTCGGCATTCGGTTCCTTTGCCGATTTCAAAGGGAAATTCGCACAGGCCGGCGTGGGCCGGTTTGGCTCGGGTTGGGCTTGGGTGATCGTCAAGGACGGCAAGCTCGCCATCGAATCCACGCCAAACCAGGACAATCCTTTGATGTCCGGCGGAAAAGCTGTCATGGGTCTGGATGTCTGGGAGCATGCTTATTATCTGAAATACCAGAACCGCCGGCCAGACTATATCGAGGCTTGGTGGAACGTTGTAAATTGGGATGAAATCGGGAGCAACTACACTTCTGGAAAGAAGTAAACGGGGCCTTTTTCTCCCTATCGCTGTAGGGGGACTGCCCGCCGCGGCGGGTGCCCCTACGCATTTAGGTCGTATGGAAAATCAACGGCCCGTCCAGATTGATTTCTGGACGGGCCGTTTTGATTTTGCGGATGGCCGATTTCAAGTGGCGAAGCGTTCGCGGGGAAACATCGAAAAGACGCGGTTGCGCGCACGTGCAATTTCGGGTGGAGGTGGGGATGAATTCTCTGCAAGCGGCTCCCGGATCTTGCTTTCCCGCACGCGAAGCGGATAGCCAAACAATGTGGGCATTGAAATCTGCCCCCCCGGCGTAACCGCAGGCACGCGCCCGAGAGATACTTCCCGACTTAGCGCGACACGATCGGTCACGCCGAACTTTGCTAGGAGAGAAGATACGTGGAATTTTATGGTGCGCTCCGACACATTGAGTCGGCTGGCGATCTCCTTATTGCCAAGGCTTTGGAGCACCCCGTCCAACACTTCCTGCTCGCGGCGGCTGATCTTCACTCCGGCTCCGATGGCGCGCCCGGCCGCCAGAAGCTCCTCGGCACGCTCGGCCACGGTTTGAAGCAGAGATTCCCGTGCGACGACCATAACTTCGAAATCTTCCGGCGCCTGGCCACGCACCAGGCAGTGCATCGCCAGCAAACCTGCGACTTGTTCGACCGGCATCCCGCCATCGGGATCCGCCAATACGCGGAATCGCACCGCACCTGATGACCGCTCGCAGAGAACGAAGCTTTCGGGCCGGAAAGAGACATCCTTTTTCTGTGCGCGCACAGAAAGGGACTGCTTTTGTCGGTGAATCAATTAGACCTCACTGTTTTCAGTCCGGGGCAGGGGGGCGGACCAATTTGTTGGACGATCGAAGATTTTCTGAAGTGAGAGTGCCCGTCTCGATAACGTGAGCGTCTGCAGTGGCCCTGGCACGTGAGCAGAATAAAGAACCGCCTTAGAAGAAACAAAAATCGTGCCCGGCGCACACTCCAACGATTCTACGTTCCAATGATCAAGACTTAGGCATTAACAGAACTCTGCACCACGCCATATCCAATATGAGCAAACGGATTGCCATAATTGATTCGATCTTTAGCACTCTATTTCACTCAATCTCAACGAGTTTGACGGCGGCGCTAGTGATTGCTTGCATCGAACCAAGGTAGAGATTTCCCTCCCCCGGGAAAATTTCCACTCTGATCTAAGTGAACTCTCTCCAGATACTCATCATCTGGCATAGAATGCCTAGCCGGGCCTATTGCGTTTAAAGTATGGGGGAGGATTCATGATTTATTCAGTAATTTCCGCAACGTGGTCAGCCTGTTTCGCACTCTGGAAGCTCAATGTAATGTTCCCTACTGGAGTCAGCAATATTGAGGAGATTACTCTGCGATGGGTTCACATCGTGGCGGGAATCTTTTGGGTCGGATTCCTGAGTTTCTTTGTGCTTGCGGGCGGGCCGATGCTGAAATCGCTCGATCCAGCGATCCGGGCGAAAGTTTTTCCGGAACTGGCTTCGCGAGGGCTGTGGTGGCTCCGATGGAGCGCACTGGTGGCTTGGCTGGCAGGCTTTCGCTATTTCATGATCCTGGCAAAGACCGATGCGGTCAATGCTGGACGGCCTCACGCGTGGGGCGGGTGGATCGGCATCTGGCTCGGCTGTTGGCTAGCCGCCTTCGCGATAGAAATGGTATTGATTCGCGCCGGAGAGGGTGCGCTGGGCAACAAGTTGGTCATCGGCGCGCTCGTGCTCTTTGTGATGACGGCTACTTCGTGGCTCGTCGTTTCGTTATTGGCACAGCCTGGAGTGAGCAACCGCACGCTCTCGATTTCCATCGGGGGCGGGCTGGGAACCATCCTGTTTTTCAATGTCTGGGGCATTGCCTGGCGATGCCAGAAGCGGCTGATCGCGTGGACACGCGCTTCCGTTGCGCAAGGAGCGCCCATGCCTCCCGAGGCGGAGAAGCTCGGACAAATGGCCACGCTCACGATGCAAATTAATCTCTGGCTGAGCTTTCCGATGCTGTTTTTCATGGCCGCCTCGGCGCACTTCCCGTTTCTCTCCGGCGGATAGAACGTGCCACATCTCTGAAATCCAATTTGTGGCGACTGCATTCTCTGTGTCCTCTGTGCTCTCTGAGTTGAAAGGGTTTTTCGGAAAAAGATTCAACACAGAGGACCCCGAGAACACAAAGGGCACAGAGAATTCTTTTCTTAACGGTTGAGGATGCGAGTTTGTCCGGGCGAGAGAAGAAGGTAACGGATGCCGCGCCACCGGATCTGCCGGCTGAAAAATGCGACCACTGTATTCCACAATGCCAGGAACGGCACGACCGCGGCCAGGAGAGTCCAGATCCAGCCGTCGGCCAGCAACTTCGGTTTCCAGCTTGGCAGCAACTCCATCACGGCCGTGAGGCGAAGAACCCCTCGCGCCATGGAAAACACCGGTGGCACCATTGCGAGCAAGAGAATTTGAATCGCAGGCACGCCCTCGATCAAGTTGACAAAGTACAGTCCGAGGCCAAGCAAAACTGCGCCGCAATACAACAGGTGCGCGAAACCACCAAGCCTCCAAAGTCTGGATTCGTAAACGCGCACGATGATGATTTGCCGGTTGGTGAATTCGAGCAGCCCCGCGGCATCACAATCATGAACGGTGGGGACCAAACATTCCGGAGCAAACAGAATGGGTGCGCCCGCGCGGCGCAAGGCCGCAGTGAGCGATAAATCATCGCTCACCGAGCCGTTCCAGTATTCGTAAACGCTCGCCTGCTCGAAGCGTTCGCGGCGGATGGCCGTGCCGCCGCCCCAGCAAAAGTTATTGTGGTGCTCGCCGAGGTAGGTTGCGGCGGGCGCATTCCAAGCAGAGGCGAGCGCGCTCCAGAATCCATGACCCTGCCGGAAGAACCAGCGAAACGTGGTGACCGCGCCGAGATTCGCATCGGCCAGCGGCGCCACCAGATGCGACAACCAACTGCGTCCCGGGCGCCCGTCCGAATCGGCAAATACAAAAACGTCGTATCCTTCCTTCGCCTGCTGCACGGCTGCGCGAAGGTTGTTCACTTTCTCTCCGCATCCCTCGGGCCGCCCCGCGATAACGATGTGAACGCGGTGTTTGCTGGAAGCCGCGAGCTTGTCGAGAATCTTGCGGGCTGGGTCCTCGCCACTCGCCAATGCGAAAAAAATATCGTAGTCGGGATAGTCAAACGAGGTGAGGGCCGCGAGATTTTGCTCGAGCCCCGGCTCGACGCCCTTGACCGGACAAATCAGCGCGACGCGCGGCGCGTAGAACCCCGCATGGCTCCCGATCCTCCGCTGTGCCATGCGCAGCCAGCGCAACCCGTCCCAAAGGTTGTACATTCCCTGCAGGACTTGTTCCACGACCAGGAAGTAGAAGAGTGTGAGCAGCATGGCTGGCCGCCTTGCTTTAGCGTGCCAGGCGGAGCATATCAGATAACCTTGGCCGCACGGCACGGCGCAGCGAGAATTAGGATTGGGGCGTATTCAATTCGTACACTGGCGCGCCATCGGGAGGCTCACCGTTTCAGAGTGACGCCGAGGAATATCCGGCTGGCGACCGGCTGGTCGGCGCTGAACGCGGGAATAAATTTCCATTTCGAAGTCGAACCCATGAGTCCCTCGTCAACTTGACCATTACCCAGCATTTCCGCGGACCGGACTTTTCCCGCGGAATCAATCACCAGTTTCAAGTTCGACTCCGATTGCGCCAACCCTAGCTCATATGCGGTCAACGGAGGCGGACGTTGCATGAGAATGGGTTTGGGCGGCGTTATTTCTAGTTGGGGCGTTACGTCTTTGGGCGTAACTCCTGGCGTTGCTGCCACGATGGTTGTCGCATCGAAGATCTTCGCGTGAATTTCCCGCCCACTGGGAATTGCCTTTGACACACCGTCCACCTGGGCGTGAATCCCGCGAGCACGCGCGTTCAAGATTGCGGCACGAATCCGATCCACATCCGCAGCAGGCCACATGTCGGCCAGGGAACGCCAGGCCTCCTGTTCACGACCGCTGTAGAGGTAAGACCAAACGATTTCCAATACTTTTACTTTCACTCTTCGCAGATGAAATAGCCGGTCTGCGGGGAAGGTGGCAGTGGCCGCCAATCTGCCATCACTGCTTTTGAAATCGCCAAGATCTTGCGAAGTGAGCTTGGCCCGCTCCTCAGCGATTTTCTGATCAAAATATGGTTGGAACTCGGAACTCACGTCCAGCAACTGGCCGCGTACGAAGCGGAGGACCATTGGAGGTGCGAAGTCCAGATCGCTCAAGAGTAGGTTCTCGAAGCCCTCCACTGACGCGGCATCGTCAGTCCAGATTTCCACGCGACCGTCTAGATCGGTGTCAGCGGCGCTGAAGAACTCTCCGCCAGTAATGGTGCGCAGTAACACTGGCGGTGTACGCAAAGAATAAAGCTTATACACCATGCAACATTCGGGCGCTGATTTCTTCGCTTGAAAGGCGACAACGGGCACGGCCAAGCCGAGATCCACTCCAAACGCATCGACATCCAGCTGCGCAGCTGCGGCCATGATGACCAGGTTTTGGTTCGTCCAAGTGAGCGTTGCCTCACAGACTCGCGTCGCCAATTCCCCGTTTCTTGCCGCTCCAACATGCACTTTAACGCCTGTGTGGAACTCCGTATCGAAATCGCCGGCGCCGTCACGGCAGATCACATCGTGGCTTTGGGCATGGCAGACGGTAGCGGTTAGGCAGGAAAGCAAAGACAATGCGAGTGTTACCGCACTACGGCGCAATCGAATTGGCACGCTTTGCAAACGATCACACCGTGGACCGGATGAGTTCTCCAGGGCCTTGGCCTGGGCAAAAGTTTGGCAAATATTCGCCATAACTTCCATTTGGAAGGCCTGCCCCGTGTTGCTGGGGGTTTTCGAGTCCACGGTCTAGTCGACCACGTCGCTGCCAAACACAGCTCCATTCAATGTTCTGACCAGCAAACCGAACATTAGCCCCATTCCATACCCTTCGTGGCCACCGACGGGGACAAAAAAACGTTCACTCGCGCGTTTTGGATCGGTCAAGGGCTGGCCTTGCCCGTCGATCATCCAGCCTTCCGGCATCGGCCCGTTGCGCTGGGCTTTGAGCCTGATCTTGCCAAAAATCGAATGCCAAATAGATTTTTGGGGACATACGCTGAGTGAGTTCATTTGATAACCCGCACGCCCTCTGTCGCAGGAGCTGCAGATCTCGGATGCACGTGCTCTTTTCAAGGCCGGCGACTTACGGCACTACCTCGTAGACCTGAACCACTGCGTCGGTCGCTCCATGGTGATTCACCGCTAGATAGTAACGATTCAATTGCGGCACCAGAAATGAGGTTATAGAGTGAAAGGCGCTTGGAATCTGGCCGAGGAGGTCATAGCGCTCACCCTCGTCGCTCTTTTGAAATACGTTAATGAATGGAACTCCTGTAACGTAAATCCTCCTCAATTTCGCATCGTAAACTGCGTCATCGACCATGCCCCCGGACAGCAGGGTGGTAACGATCTTCCCGGAATTCGTATCGATGACGACGACCTTCCCGGGTTCCCGAGCGTGTATAAACAACCGATGATCGGCTTCGTCAAACGCCATCGAGCCATTATTATGGCCTTCTTGAGCGATGGACCACGTATCAATCACAATTCGTTTCTCCCGGTCAATGACTGCCACGGCGGCTTTGTTGTACAAATTGACAAACATCCTTGGCCCCGAATGCTCGACCGCCATCGCCTCTACGCGGTCGGCGCCATCAATTCGGATATCGCCTACTTTCTTTCCGCTCGTCGTGTCCACGATACTGAGCATGCAAAAATCTTCTTTGGCTTGTTTGCCGCCGTTGCCAACATAAAATAATTTGCTGGCGGGATCGTAAACGCTAGCGTCGGCATGGGCGCCCATTGGGATGGTCCCTAAGAGCTCATAGGAGGTTCCGTCATAGATCTCGACTTGGTTCGGTCCTCCATCATCCACTACAAAGAGCTTCTTTGAATCCGGATTATAGGCCATCGAATGGGGCGCTTTCGGCCCGGCGATCTTGTGGATTACTTTGTTGGTGCTTAGATCGATGACTTCAATCGCTGAATTATCCTCAGCGGCGAGGAATAACCGTTTCCCCGGAAGATCCACTTGAAAGTGATCGAAATCGCCGTCCTTGAGCCCTGGAAGGGGAATCGTCTGAATCAGTTTCAACGGTCCTGGCACCTGGGCCCTTGTGCCGACTGCAAGTAGTGCGAAAACAGCTAGAGAGATCGCGACCGATTTTTTCAAAGTTTCCTCCTCGGAAAGTTAACTGAAACCCTCTGCAACGCCTCACTCGGTATGCGGGTTTGGGGACCCCGGCTTTTAAAAAACTCTGTTCGATCAAAGTCGAAGCAGCTTGACCAAGGTCCCGCCGAGAATCGTTTCCTTCTCGGCGTCGCTCAGGAACGACGCGTTCAGGATTGTATCCACACTGGTAGGCCAGTTAAAGGGCTCGTCCGTTCCGAAGACGACCTGGCCGGCGCCGACTTCCGCGACCAAGTGCCGCAGACCCTCTTCGGAAACAACAATGGAATCGACAAGAACCTGGCTCTTCAAGTACTCGCTCGGGTGTTTCTTGTTCGCACAGTTGGCATTATTCCGCACCTGGCAGGCCACCTCAAATCGTCCGAGATAGGACGGCATGTATCCGCCGCCATGAGCCGCGCAGATTTTCAGGCCAGGGAAGCGATCCAGGGTTCCGTCAAACATCATGTGGGTAAGGAAGACAGCGGTTTCGAGAGGATTTCCGATGATGTTCCCCAAGTCACCTTTTCCTTTAAGTCCGTCGGGCTTGACGACATTCTCGGCAGACTGAGGGTGCATGAAAACGATGACGCCAAGTTCCTGCGCCTTGGCCCAGAACGGGTCAAATCTGGGTCCCGACAGATCCTCGCCCATCACATGACCGCCGATGGCGGCGCCTCGCGCTCCCAATTCTTTGACGGCATGCTCCAATTGCTCGGCCGCCAGATCAGGAAATTGTAGTGCGACTGAGGAAAGACCGACGTAGCGATCGGAATGTGCCTTGCACCATTCGGAGAGCTTTTCATCGTGAAGCTTGACGATCTTGCTCGCGAGTTCACGGTCTGCCGCATAGAACCAGAAACCATTGATGCTCAACACCTGAACGTCAATCCCCCGGTCGTCGAGCGACTTCAAACGCTCCGGCCCCATTACATTGGATCCGCGGGCGCGATTGCCTGCACTCGAAGCGAGGGGCGTATCCTTAACGACGTCCCACACTTCCGGCACCACGCAGTGGGCATGCATGTCGACCACCTTTACGCGTTTGCCTCCCACGAATACTTCCCGGCGCTTTGCCGGCGTGGCCTGAGGCGCCTGGAGAGCGGCATCCGCAAACCCGCCACCGCTGACGAGTACTCCCGCAGTTGCGCCCGCCACGGTCTTCAAGAAATCCCTGCGATTCCGCATGGGCTCCTCCCAGATTTCACCCTCTTAAACGAACTTCACGGCGCAAATTTGCTGTCCTTGATTACATCCCCCCAGCGTAGAAGTCAAGGAATCGCGGCGATCAGTGGCAGGTCCATTTGTTTGGTGGGGAGTATTCGCCAATCAAAAGAAGAATACAGGACGGGACAGAAAGACCCCGGGTCTGAAGCGTGGTCTATGCATCCCGACTCGGTCGGGGACCCGGGCTACAGTATTTGCGAAATCGTGTGTTTCTATAGCCCGCCTCTTTAGACGCGGTGGGCTCTTTTTGCGAAGTTATGCAACCGGGGCTAGGCGATTCTTTCGTTGCTTTGGCCGATATTCTTTCTTGGAGCGCGGAAGTTAAACGGATTGTGCCTACGGCCGAGGCGAAGGGTCTTTCCCGCAGTCATGTCGATCGCATAAAACTGATTTTCCGACCTGCGTGTCAATTCCTGCAAATGGAGGCGCGCATTCCCGAGTCCAGAAACGGAAGCCCGCCAAAGCGATGAACCATCGGGGAATTTCTCAAAGAGGTCATATTCACGAGTCATAGAACCCCCCCAGAACTTAACAAGGCTCTTACTCGCCCTCGATATTAGCCATGGGCAACTCGAAAGTCAAATTCATCGTTTCAATCGGAAAGATCGGATTTTGGAGTGTCTCTGGGATCATGGCCCCGCTCAAATATTTTGGAATGAGTCTTCGCGCCCTGCGCCCTTTGAACTCTCCGCAAACTCTGTGTTCGAGGGCTTCCTGCCTGACCTTCCTTTCCGGGCGCGTTCGGCAGCCGCACGGGCTGTGCTATAGTGAATTGTCCCCTTGCGTTGGCGAATATGGGCAAACTGCGCATCTCCATCGTGGAATTTCTGAATACGGCGCCGCTGGTCTGGGGCTTCACGGACGGCCCTCTCACGGGCCGGTACGACCTCTCGTTCGCCGTGCCATCGCAGTGCGCCGAAGACCTGAAGGCGGGCCGCGCCGACGTGGGCATCATCCCTGCCATCGAGTATCAGCGCATGGAAAACGTGATAGCCCTGCCGGGCATGGCGGTGGCAGCCAAGAACGAAGTGCGCAGCCTTCTCGTCGTGTCAAAGGTGCCCATCGACCAGGCGCGGAGTTTCGCGTTAGACACCAATTCCCGTAGTTCGGTTGGCCTCGTGCGAGTGCTTTGCCAGCGGCACTGGAACATCGCACCGGAATTCATCGACGCGGCGCCCGATGTGGACGAAATGCTCGACCGGGCCGACGCCGCGCTGATCATCGGCGATCCGGCGCTGCGCCTGCGCATCAGGCTGGATGAGCTCGAAGCAAAAG
>Ga0137409_10002820_pt1 | contig 18494 bp, 18 predicted proteins | sample CZODoug1_16funga_FD_122059 | JGI IMG/M metagenome (GOLD analysis project Ga0137409, IMG submission 122059) | Vadose zone soil fungal communities from Angelo Coast Range Reserve, California, USA - CZODoug1_16fungal (Hybrid Assembly) | ecosystem: Environmental > Terrestrial > Soil > Vadose zone... | reverse complement strand
CCCAGGAGTGAAGTCCCCGCTAGCGTCGCCGCCCCACCCAGAAAATCGCGCCGCTCCACCATCGCTTTCATCTCGGGATTTTCCCGCTCTCGTGATTTATCCATGGATGTTCCCTCCTCGCGCCTTGAAACCCGGTGGCATTATACGCGGGATTCAGAAATTTGATATATGGTCGCTGCCAATAAGAAGTCAATTCTGGCGGCAACAGTTCAAACACCATTTAATGAGTGCTCTCGGAATGGTATCTCTGTGTGAAAACTTCAAGCGGTCAGCTGCACCCAAGGCTCGGGTAGTCGCGGGGCCCCGAAAACAGGGAGACTCTCGGCATCTGACAACTTACATTTCAGGATGAGCTGGGATGAGCGGCAGATTTTTTAGGTTAGACGCAAGTTTTTTTTGGTTCGTTTGTGCGAGGCGCGCCCTGTTTTTCGGAAGGCCGCACTTTGCTACGCGTCGAAGGGACATGCCAGAATTCGGCGTGAGGAACGGGGAACTCTACGGCGACTAGGAAGGTTTCCGCATCCTGGGTCCGGATATTCACGATTTTGCATATCTGTTGTCTCTGGGTCTCTTCGTTGATCAGCATCAATTTCTGTCCAACACGCGCCGCAACATTCAACTCGAGAAGTGCGCCTTGCGTGCTCACATTGATCGTGCGCGCCTCCACATAGAATGATTTTCCACTGTCCGCACTTCCGTATACGCGGATGACTGCATTGCATGCGCGCCTGTCGCTGCGTCGCCTGTTGCGCCCCCTTGTCGAGTTTTCATCAGGTTTTGTGGGGCCCGGTGCTGGCTTGCTTGCGGGTTCTGTGCGTGGTAGCGCTTCTAAGGTCGTCTTCATTTTCGTTCTCTACGTTCTCCAACAAGGATTTTCCTAGTCCCAGCCACTCTGAATTGTCGCTTCTCGGCTCTCCCCGCACAATAGCCAATAGGAACTACCGCCAAGGTACGAAGGTTTTGCGTTTCTGGCTCACTCTATTGATTCTAAAAGCCTTACGAGAATATTAAGAGGGAGGGGCGGATCAATAACACCCCCGGAAGCCCCAATTTTTGGGGTTGGCAAGTGCGGTGAAACTCGGTTGGCAACTTTTCACCAGCGCTAGGGCGAGGAACCTCGTGTCCGGATTTGTCCTTCTGTGTCTGAAATTCCCCGCCCGAGTTCCCGAAAACAAATTGCTCCACGTTCACTTAGGAAGCAGATATTGTGGCAGGCTAAAGGCATGGCCTGCGCACCTGGACTTCCCAGTGGGCGAGCAGCTAGAAATCGATCGCCTGCGTTTTGCCTTGGAACGTGATTTCGGTCACGGCGTCTCCGCTGGTGAGCACTAAGTCATGATCCGCCTTGGCCGGTAAAGTTTTCCACGTGCAGGGGACCTCGGCAACAATTTTACCTTTGCTCTCGAACTTCGCTTGGTTTCCGCTGACCAGCAGGTCGTAATCGCCCGCCTGGAGCGGTTTCCCCGCCACGTTGGCATTAGAACCTAGGTGAATTGTTTTATGAAGTGAGTCGGTTGCGGCTGACAACCAAAGCGGCAACGCCATTCCTGCGGCTACTAGAGCGGTGATAAAACGCGAGCGCACACGTACGTTCATGATAAAAAATCCTCCCTGATTTAGTGTATGGCTCCCGGCGGGAATGAATCAGACCCGATAAAGGCCGGATACCTGAAGGGGATACCGCCCGCTCGCGGATAGCCACTTGGGTAGATGTATGTGGGTAGCGGTGGGTTACATCCCTGCTAAACGTATTGTGCTTGGGATGCCACCCTATATGGTGCGGGCACTACGCGCAGTCCCGCCTAGGCGGGCTGGCTTCCCGCTCGCTGCGCTGCTCCGACTTTCGCCCGCCAGAGCAGCGGGCTTCGCGTCGGCGGGTTGGCGGGCGATTGGCGCGTCGGCGACTTGGAGCCCGCCCTAATTTTGACGGGGCCGGATGCGCTCGATAGACTTATACCGGGCTCGCTAGGCAGGCGCGGTCCGATTACCATTGGGCGGTCAGTTGATACTGAAATGTACTTTGCCGTTCGCGGAGTGCTCCAGGGCTGTGTCTAGGCCCTGGAGCACCCAGCGACGGTTAGGTTAGTCTCGGAGAGCCTAGAATTTACAGTTCGTGTCCGCTGAGTTCAATACAGCAAATGCTGTAGGGACGGAAGACATCGATATCCGAAGGCCCGCTCCGGAACTCATAAACGAGCCGTAATAGGACTGGCAAGGCGGAATCTCGGAATCTGGTTGCAGCTGCGTTCCGAAAAACTTTGGACACTTTTCGAGGGATGAATCAGAGCAGCTCCCTCAGTTTTGCTAAGAGGGTCGGATAGGTCGTGAATTCCAAAGCAAGCAGCGGGTGCGGGCACTACGCGCCGTCCCGCCTAGGCGGGCTGGCTTCCCACTCGCCGCACTGCTTTGGCGGGCGAGTGGCGCGTCGGCGACTCATAGCCCGCCGGAATTTTGACGAATCACAACTCTTTCCGTGCAAGATCGAACGCCTTCTTCAACACACTCGCAAATAATTTTTGGTTTTTACTTCTCGGAAATCCCCGGCGTCGCGGCGCCTCACCCGCTTCGGTTGGCTGTATCCGGTGCGAGGACTCGAGTGTGCTTGCCAGGCAGAGCAGCCATTCGAGTTCCAGGTCGTCCTTGACCTTTTTCGATTTGAGCTGAGATGGCATGGAGCCCCTCCTCTAGCCCTCTGAGGGGACGCTCAGTATTGGCAAATGTTATAACCCCAGTGTTATGGTGTCAACCGATTATTTGCACGGATTATACCACAACTCCTGGCCGCGTTTTTCGCACACGTCTGCATCCACTTTTTGACGCCACACGAATTATTCCCGCCTAGGGAAACGCGTGCGGGCTCTACTTTCATGCTGAACGTTTACCCTGAGCCCTACAGGTGAAGGGTTTCAAGTGACGCGTGGAACCTGCCGAAAGTAATTTATAGGTGGCCCCGGGTTCGTCAGGGGGAGAGAAACCCGGGGCCGGGGGGTGCAGCAGGAGGACTGAACAACTGCACATCCGCTAATGCAAACGGCAAGCCAAACCCGCAAGCAAATATGTTCTTCGATATCTAGGGGAAAGCCTTTCGACGTGTCCCGCATTGCGCAATTCATTTCCCAAGCAGGGCACGGAAATGGCGCTGGTTGCCCCATGCCTCCGAAGCAACCGTGGGCCTCTCGCTATGAATTGGAGTAAGCCAAGGGGTTTGAACCCGCGACCCTCGGGGCAACAGAATTAGCCCGTCTTTGCCTACCAATGCCTTAGGTAGGTGTTGTGACATGGTGATCGAACCTGTTCAGGGGCGTTCTGTTCCCAACTTGTTCCTCGTGTTGTTGCCAGTTTAGTGACCATTTCAGAGCCTAGATGGCGAGTCGCGCCGAGTGAATCCACATATTTGGAGGCGGCGGAAATCGCGTTACAGATTCCATCGATGAGGTGTACTAGGAAAAAGTCTGCCGCGAATGTCACTGTGGCCCAGAACCTTGTGCAGTAAGCTACATTACGCTACGCTATGACACGTTTTGGCCCGCCGGAAACGGGCCGCTTTCCATGCCCTTCAGGTCCATACTCCATTTGAGGAAGAGAGGCAGTATGTCCTCGGCGTTTCGATGGATACGCGGAATCGTTGCCACCACATTGTTCGTCGGGGTGTTGGCCACAGCTGAGCACTTGTATGGACAATTCCCAGGGGTGCCGCCAGCCCGCTGGTCAAAAGGCCCGCAATTTCCGGAGCCTGAAGAGGAGCTCTACGGAGTCGCCGCGAATGGGAAGATGTATGTCGTGGGCGGATATGGCGTCAACGGGGATCCCATCGGGATGTTGTGGGAGTACGATCCCGCCACCGGCAAGTGGGCGAAGAAGAAGTCTATGCCCCTCCGGGCACACCATGCGGCGCTGTCCGAATACCAAGGCAAAATCTACGTTTTCGGTGGTTACAAACTCTACCCGGTTCCCGGTCAGACAGCAGGCGGAGGGTGGGAACCGATTGACAATACTTGGGTGTACGATCCAGCCAAGGATTCCTGGAAAGCCCTCGAGCCGATGCCTACCAAGCGAGGCTCTCCCGTCGCTGTGGAAGTTAACGGCCAGATCTACGTGATCGGCGGCGCCATTCCAGAGCCCGGCACCAAGGAAGTTGCCGTGTTCCCAAACCGGGCAGCTCGCTCAGTGGGTACGAACGAAGCGTACAATCCGGAGACCAACAAGTGGGAAACCCGCAGCGCGATGCCGACAGCGCGAAACCACGCGTTCGCGGGCGCGGTGAACGGCAGGATCTACGTTATCGGCGGCCGCATCACCAGCCCCTTCATTACTGTCGCGAGCAACCTGGACATTGTCGAGGAGTACGATCCGGCGACGAATACATGGGGCGGGTCCGGCGCGAGGACGCCGATGCCCACGGCCCGGAGCGGCGGAGGCTGGACAACTTACAACGGAAAGATCTATGTTGCCGGCGGAGAGATTCAGACCCGGCAAATGCTGGCGGCATTTCGAGCTTTGGAGGCTTACGATCCCGCCACCAACACGTGGGCCATACTTCCCTCTGTGCCGCTTCCACGGCACGGCGTTGCGACCGCCGCGCTAGGCAACAAGATTCACTTCGTCAGCGGGAAGATCTCGTCAGGCGGATATAACGACCCGGGCGTCCTGCTTACGACCGGCTCGCATGATGTGTTGGAAGTCCCGGACAAATGAGGTCTGGGGTCCCATATGAATATGCGTCGAGCCTACCGTCCATTCGGGGAGGAAAGATAATATGTCGCCCGTAATTCCTCGGATTCGGAGAATCATGGCCGCCGCGTTCCTATTCTTGATTTGTGTTGCAACCGTACACGCCCAGGGACACTGGTCGAAGGCTGCGCCATTTCCGCAGCCCGAAGAGGAACTCTATGGCGTCGCCGCGAATGGCAAGATGTATGTCTATGGAGGTTTCGGCGGGGGAAGACCCGTGGGGATGTTGTGGGAGTACGATCCGGCCAGTGATAAATGGACCAAGAAGCAAACTGTGCCGGTTCCCGTGCATCACTCGGCGCTGGCCGAATATCACGGCAAGATCTATATGTTCGGCGGCTTTATCTACAATGTGGAGCCCAACGTACCAGGCGGTGGCTGGGAGCCGGTCGATAATGTGTGGGAATACGATCCCGCCGCTGATGCCTGGAAGGCTTTGGCGCCGATGCCGGGCAAGCGCGGCTCTCCTGTCGCCGTGGAAGTGGGCGGCCAGATTTACGTGATTGGCGGCGCCATCCCTGAGCCTGGCACGAAAGAAGTCGCCATACGCCCGACACGCGCGGCTCGCTCGGTCGGCACGAATGAGGCGTACGATCCGGAGACCAATAAGTGGTCGAGCCGCAGTCCGATGCCCACCGCGCGCAACCACACATTTGCTGGGGCAGTGAACGGCAAGATCTACGTCATTGGCGGCCGCCTTACCAGCCCGTTCATTACTGTCGCAAGCAATCTGGACGTTGTCGAGGAGTACGATCCCGCAACGAATACCTGGGGCGGCTCCGGGGCAAGAACACCGATGCCCACGGCCCGGAGCGGCGGAGGCTGGACGACCTACAACGGAAAAATTTATGTTGCCGGTGGCGAGATCCAAACGCGGCAACTGGTGGGAGCGTTTCGAGCGCTGGAGGCATACGATCCAGCCACGAACTCCTGGGCTATTCTTCAGTCATTGCCGATTCCACGGCACGGCGTCGCGACGGCCGTTCTAGGTAACAAGATTCATTTCGTTAGCGGGCACATAACGTCGGGTGGAGCGCCGGACGCGCAAGTATCCACGGGGTCTCACGACGTTTACGATCCTCAATAGGTGAAGGCTGCGCCGATTTTACTTTGCTGTTTTCAGCCGCGGGAAGAGTCCTAGAGCGTTGTCGCGCTCAATCGCGCGAATGTCATTCGCACTGAACCCAAAATCGCTCAACCCCTTGGCGTTCGTCTCCGCCGTGGCGAAAGGGGAATCCGTCCCGAACAAAATATGCGAAGCGGGCACGAGCTTCGTCAAAGCCGCCAACGTATACGAGCTGACGGCCTGCGCCGTGTCGTAATAAAACTTCTGGATTTCGTACATCACGCCTTTTGGCAGCTTCTGCGCCATGTCGGGTCTGTTTCCTCCGCTGAACCGGCCGGTGATGTATGGCATCGTGCCGCCGCCGTGGGACCAGATAAAACGAATGTCTGAACATCGCGCCGCGGTGCCGCTGAACAGCACGCTCGCAATCGTATACGTTGTATCGGTCGTCAGCGTGATTCCTAGCCCCTCCCCCTCCGGAAGAAGATTGACGCAGCACTCGGCTCGGAAGGGATGCGTATACACGACAGCTTTGCGCCGGTTCAGTTCGTCCATCACGGGCGTGAACGCGGGATCGCCGAGGTACTTGCCTTGATAGCTGGTCATGAAGCAAGCGCCGTCGGCCTTGAGTGTGTCGAAACTGTATTCAATCTCGCGCAGCGCTCCATCGACATCGGGCATCGGCAGTGTAGCGAACAGTCCGAAGCGGCCCGAATAATCCGCCATCAGACGCGCGCCGTATTCGTTGCATTCACGCGCGAGACCACGTGCGGCAGCGTTATCCCCAAACCAGACCCCCGGTTCGCTGATGGAGGCCATGGATGTAGCTACGCCGCCTTTGTCCATCGCTTCAATCGCTTTGGCAGGCGTCCACTCCATTAGAGCGCGCTGGCCGGTCTTCCTCGCCGTAATTACCGCGATAAATCCGGGCGATGAGAAATGGTAGTGAACGTCGATCCGATGAGGCACGGCGGGAACGGAAGCCGGCGTCTGTGCCGGCGGAGAAATTTCCGGAACGAAGGCCGAGACGCCGAGCGCCGCAAGCCCAACAAGGAATTCACGTCTCGGCACGCACCGCGCGCGTGCCGGGATTACTTCCCTTTCCACCGCGTGAATGTTTTCAACAGAGGCATCCGCAGCTTTGCGGCCAACGAAGGTCATGACGTTGTCCTCGATTGAATTCTTGGGCATGATGTTTCTCTTTCTTTGGTGGACGATCGGCCCAATGAGCCATAAGGGGTTTGTGCCACCTCATCCCCATTTGCAATGAAGCCAAGATTATGAAGTACGGGTTCCGTATCTTTGACAAGTCCAGCGTTCCATCGTCAATTGCCGCTCGGCGACGCCGTCGCTGGGGCTTGCACAGTGCCCTCGAGTGCTTTCTTCAGCAGTTCCACGGACACCACGCCTTTGCCATGGGAGGGGGCAAGCTGCTGCACATCCAGTTTCAACCTCTTCAGATTGTCTCCGAGAGCCGCGTAGTAAGGAGTGACAATTCCTGGCGGTGGATCGTTCGGACGGGGCTCACCGAACTGATTGAAGATATCCGTGATGAACAGGATCTTTTCCTTCGGCAGGTAGGACATCAGAAGGTTGGCAGCGTGTCCCGCGTCCCGGACGGCGTAGATTTCCAGGCTACGGTCGCCATCAGTCAGCACATAATTGTCCTTCACCCAAATGAACTTGGCGGGCTTCGGGCTCGCGGAAAGCTTATCGGGGTCCAAGGTGTGGGGACTCTTCAAAACCACCTGCTCGTAGAACGGCTTGTTCATTTCGTGCGTGATGATGGTTGCACCCTCGGCGACAAACGCGCGGAGACCTGCCGCGTGATCGGAGTGGTGATGGCTATTGAGGTGGTACCGAATCGGCTTGTTTGGAACCAGTTTTTTCACTTCCGCCATATTGGCGAGCGCACGATCTTCGGTTACCGAAGACTCGATGATGACCACATATTCTTTGAATTCCACGGCCATGCTGTTCGGGTCGGGAGTTCCGGCGAGATACCACACGCCGTCCGCGACCCTCTGCGATTCCACATGCGCGGGTGGCGGTGTTGCCGATTGCATTGAGCGCGGTATTTCGATATTCGCCGGCGCGTTTACTTGGACGTCGCTCACCGTCAACTCGAGCACCGGGAAAACGCCGTCCTTCTGAACGATTCTCGTGGGAAACTTAACGCCGCCGAAATCCTGGTAATCCGAATACTTCGTTTCAATCAGAGTGTCGCCGAGGATCGGATTGGACATCCAGGTTTCGACTTTCTCAAGCAAATTCTGGTTGTTGACATACCCATCTACTTTGTACTTGTCTTTCACGGTAAATGAGACGACGGTCACAGGTTTGCCTTTGACGGTCGCGATTTTCATGGTTGGATTCGCACCCATCGCCGCTTTCACCCATCCGTGCGGTGTGAGCGCAACTGCTCCCCCGCTCCAGGCCGAGTTCTCGCTCGACACCGTCACTCCGCGCGCTTCTCTGTAGAGAGGTTGTCCTCCTCCTCCGCGCGGCGGATTTTCGTATTGCGTCCGAATGAGTTCCTCGCGCGAAAGGCCTTTCCCGTAGTCCACCACGCGCGAATACTTCGCGTAGAATTTTGGGTATGGACCGTTCGGAAGGTAACTCTGGCCAAACTGAGAGTAGATCCCGCTTCCGGAATACTGGACTGTATTCACGCTGGCGGCCCCGATCGTTCGCGCGACATCCTCAACTACACTTTTTGCGTCCTTCGGCGTTCCCGCGCCGCCGCGAAGCGCCAGTAAGGCAAAAACCGCAAGCACCTTTTTCCACATCGCTCGATTCTCCCCGGCGCAAAGAGTGGAGCCATTGCGGCTCCCCGTCTTGCTCGACCCGAATCAGTAAGTGGCGTCGAGCGTTGGCTTTTCGACTTGTCGGAATACAACACGCCCGGCGGGATCAGGCTTGAGGCGCCGGGCGTTGCAGGCCCATCGCTTCGGCCGTCACGTCTGTGTATTTGAGTCCGCCTCCGGTATTAAAAAGCACGACACGGTCCTTCGATTTGAGGAAACCGGTCGCGAGCAAATGATCGTACGCGGCAGTCGCTGCAGCTCCTTCGGGAGATAGAAAAATTCCTTCGTGTCGTGCCCAGTCCGCGAGCGACGTCAGGATTTGCTCATCGGAGACAGCAAGTGCAACACCGCCCGACTCGCGCAGGATTTCGAGCATGATGGAATCGCCGTAGGGTTTGGGCACGCGAAGACCGGCTGCGAACGTTGTCGCGTTCGGCCACATCTGGCTTACGTTAGCCCCTTGTTCGAAAGCGCGGGCCACGGGCGCGCATCCGGAGGACTGCACTGCGATCATGCGAGGCCGTTTGCCGGCACGCACCCAGCCAAGTTCTTCCAATTCCGAGAACGCTTTCCACATTCCAATCAGGCCGACGCCGCCGCCCGTGGGATAAAACACCGCATCGGGATATTCCCAACCCAGTTGCTCGACCAATTCATAGCCCATGGTCTTTTTGCCTTCGACGCGAAACGGCTCTTTCAGCGTGGAGATGTCGAACCAGCCCTCTTTCTCTTTCCGTTCCGCGACGATGCGTCCACAATCGGAGATGAGGCCGTCGACCAGATTTACTTTCGCTCCGTAGACCACCGCCTCGACGTAATTGGCAAATGGCACGTCTTTCGGCATGAAGATGTGTGCTTCAATACCCGCCGCAGCGGCGTAAGCCGCGAGAGCTCCGGCGGCATTTCCTGCCGATGGCACGGCGAGTTTCTTCAGCCCGTAGTGGCGTGCCATGGTGACGGCGAGTGCGAGTCCGCGGGCCTTGAACGTCGAGGTTGGGTTGGCGCCCTCCTCTTTCAGGAACACGTTCGGAAAACGTCGGCTCGGCAGCATCGGCGTCCAGCCTTCGCCTAGCGTGACGGGCTTGACGTCGGGCAGCACCGAACTGTAGCGCCACATGCCGGACCAGGGTGACGCGGCAGCTTGCTGCGCAATCTTGTTGCGGGCCGCCGTCCCACGCAGTGGGTGCAAATCGTAGCGGACATATAGCGAGCCTAAACAGGCCGGGCACAGCGTCTGCGGAGTTTGCGCAGAAACAAATTTGTGGCAACGAGAGCACTCTAATTTTGCAATGGGGGGCACGCGTGGAAGATAGCAGAAAGCGCGAACGAGGAACAAGACGCCGGCACATGACCATCCAAACCCTCCTGCGTTACTATCTCGGTTCCAAAGAATGCCGGCTCAGACGATCTTGCAACAGTACTGCTTGAACTAGAAAGGCCCCAATGACAGTTGACGCGAAGGAAGCTCCAGCCAGAATAAGTAAGCCGGGGGCATATTTTGGCATTCCGCTGCCATTTTGGGTGGTGGTCTTTTTGGCTGGCGGTCTTGTCGTCGGTGTGCTTTTTCCGGAAAACCACGTGGCCAATGCGGTCTACACGAGCGGCACCTATTTCCCCAAGGCAGTCGTCACATTTGCGACGTTCATTGTCTTTGCGATTCTCTCTGGGGCGACGGCAAAGCTGGTGCTGTTCCATCGGCGGGAGGCCGGGCGCTTATTTGGGTTGATTCTGCTTGCGTACGTGGTCTTGGGTTTTGCTTCCCTCTTTTACGTTACGATTTGGATTCCAATCCTCACCGATCTGCCACTCAACGCGCCTGGTGCGGCCAGGATGGGTCCCGGCCAGTGGCTTCGACAAGTTGGGCATTCCTTTTCCACGCTCTTCTCCGACCAGCCGCTCATTCAAGTGTTGATCAGCGCCGTAGTGATCGGCTATTTGGCAGCAATCGTTCCAGGCCTTCGTTCCGTTGCGCGCGGTCTGATCATGGGAGGCCAATCCACGCTATGGTTGTTCAAGAAACTCCTCTGGTACTACCCGGTGATGATTGGCTGCCTGGCCATCGGCATTCCACTTAAATTTGGTCTCAAAGGCATGATGGCATACGGACACACGACCCTTTGGGTGGGTCTGGTGACAGTGAGCTGGTCGGTGATCCTCGCCGGTATCGTAAAATTGACTACTAAGCGGTCGTGGAAGCAGATCGCGTCGTACTTCGCATCCGTGTGGCCGATGGGTTTTGGTACGGGAGGATCTTACGAAACTTTGGCAATGAATGTAGTTTCGGCGGAAACCGATCTTGGTTTGTCCCGCGACATCGCGGAAGTGTCGATTGTTTTCGGGACCGTGATGAACAAGAGTTGCGCCACTATGTCCGTCATGCTCGTTACGATTAGCGTGTCCAGGTTGCTCAATTTTCCAATATCGCTGGTGGAGATCGTGACGCTGATTCCGCCTGTGCTCATTCTCGGCCTCGAATCTCCTGGAATCCCTGGCGGAGCGGCATTTTTTATGTCGCCAATCGTAACTGTGCTTTTGCATGTGCGCGACATCGACGTTTTCGTCGCGACCTTTGTGACGATGTATTCAGGATTGATCCCCATGTTCGCGACGGCTGGGAACACGACCAACGACGGCCTCGTGGGCGCGCTGTTGAATGATGGATTTGCGAGTTACCTGAGGCTGGCAGAAACCGATTCACCGTTTAGACCTCCGACTTCACCTTCGCCGATCCGCCAAGGTGGGCCGCACGCCCTGCGCAAACTGGCCGGTTGGGTTCTGATGGCGTTGGGCACGTGCATGCTTGTAGCGCCCCAGGCAGTGATGGGGCTGAACCAGTTGAAGTGGATGCACAATTATGCTTTTCGCGGTGAAGTGATGTTGGGCGTACTGGTCTTGAGCGCGTCGCTCTATTTGCTGAATGCGGATGGCGCACTCGATGACGTCAATAAGATCAGGCCCGAGAGCACGGCAAGACTTTAGCCCTCACGCTACGACTTCCGTAGCGAGGAATCCCACGGCACGTCGTGGTAGAACCCCGACCTTGGAATCGCGCGATAAAGATCCCCTGCATTTCAATTGATGGCGAAGCAATAGAACAAGCCCGCGCCTCCCGCGCTAACTAAATTTTCCTGGCTGCAGCCCCTGCTCGGGTGCGCCGAGTTCCAGGATGCATTGCCTCCGCCGATTCGATCCGAATGGCCGAGTTGGGCGGTGCCTGTGCCGCCGCTCGTCCAGTTGTTGCACGTGTGGTCGGCGCCGTCGGTAAATGCCTTGCCGTCTGGCTGCGATCCGGTCAGCATATCGTGCATGTTGGGAGTGTCCCCAACGCCGTTGATCACAGCACCCTTCTCATTCAGAGCCGATTGCTTGAAAAGATTACTGCCGAGACGCGCAAGTTCGAGTGTGTCACCGTGCAGGTCGGCGAGGCTCTGAGCTATCGCCGCTCCCTTGGAGTTGTACCAGGGACCCTGTCCGATGCGGTCGCGGGCATTCACGGCTGGCTGATTGCCGCTAGCCTGCGTGCTGAGGTAGGCGTGCCAAGTGCGATTGCCGGCGCCCACCGCTGAGGCGAGTGCTTGGCAATGTGAATCAGCACCCGCAAGGCCGCCAAGATCGGCGCCTTTGCCCATGCCAATGCTCGTAACGAAGAACGTCATTGGATGTTGTTGACCGGTGTTCCGCGGCGCGGGTTCCTGCGCTACGGCCAAATATGTGCCCAGCAGAATAGTCACCGTTTGTATTACAACGACCGATAGGCTTTTAGTCATCAGTCTCTCCACGTCGCCATTCGAGCCGACCACCGTCAATGATTGGACGCCTTCCTTCAATTGATCGCGAAGCAATAGAACATGCCTGCGCCGTGTGTGGTCGCCAAAGCGTCCTGGCTGCAACCCCTGGTTGGGTGCGACGAGTTCCATGACCCGTTGCCGCCGCCGTTGCGGTCAGAGAGTCCGATTTGTGCTGCCGGCCCCTGGTTGCCGGCGACAGCGTGCAGGCCCTCCTCTTTGCTGTTGGTCCAGTTGCTGCATGTGTGGTCCGAGTTATCTGTAAAAGCGCGTCCGTCAGTCTGCGACCCAGTCAGCATCTCGTGCCGATTGGAGTTGGGATGTTGAGAGACATACGCCCAGGTTCTATCTTGCGGATCAGGGTTGTCATTTAGCCCGGGGACCACCTCTCCCTTCTCCGTGAGTGCTGTCACCTTGTTCAAATTATTGCCCAGACGCGCGAGTTCGAGTGTGTCACCGTGCAGATCGGCGACACTCTGAGCGATCGCCGCTCCTTTGGAGTTGTACCAGGGTCCTTGTCCGATGCGGTCGCGGGCATTCACGGCTGACTGATTGCCGCTAGCCTGCGTGCTGAGGTAGGCGTGCCAAGTGTGATTGCCGGCGCCCACCGCTGTGGCAAGTGTTTGGCAATGCGAGTCAGCCCCCGCCAGGCCACCGAGATCAGCGCCTTTGCCCATACCGGCGCTGGTGATGAAGAAGGTCATCGGGTGTTGCTGGGCGGTGCTTTGCTGCGCGGGTTGTTGCGCGAATGTCAGGTACGAGCCCAGGAGTGAAGTCACCGCGAAAACGGAAACTATAAACGGGGTCCTCGTCATACGGACTCCCTCCGATTTCTTTGGGAACGCTGAACGACTAAGCAAAATCAACGCCTGCTCACGTCAATTGTGAAACTCTTCGGATCATTCGCACGTCCCAATGGATGAGAATATTGTCTCCTTGCACTTTGAACAGAAAATCTTACAGTTGGAGAAGATTGTCAAGGATATTTCGCTTGACATTTAGTTTCTCAAAATAGTAAACGCTTGCAATATCTGGCCAAAGATTCAACTATTCTTAGGTCGTCTCGAACTCGAGTCCAGCGGAAGTCGCGATTACGGGTCTTCGGATCTTGAACATGGTTCCTTGATGCTTGCAAGTGCCGATGCGCCCCCACCACGTTGCCTCGCGATTCACCCGCACGCCGCCACAGAGAGGAGCATTCAATGTGCATTTCCAAGACACGGATTAAGGCGTTCACCTTGGCGTTCGGCTTCTGCTGTACCGTTGCCTTGATTATCAGTCCGGCCGCGCGAGCGCAAAACGCACCACGCTATAAGCTCGACGGAGATTGGCCGAAGATGTTACCCATCAATTGGACCATAGAAGGTGTCACCGGGATATTCGCGGATAAGAACGATCACATCTGGGTGTTAAACCGTCCGCGTGACCTCGACAAAACTGAGAACTTTGCGATGCTCACACCGCCGACCGCCGAATGTTGCGTTCCGCCGCCGGCAATACTTGAATTTGACATTGAGGGCAACCTTCTCAAGTCCTGGGGAGTTCCGGGATCGGTACCAGGCTGGCCCGCTTCAGAACACACCATCTTCACCGATAAATCGGGAAACGTCTGGATCGGAGGGTCGAGCGCTGGGGACACCCTGATGAAGTTTACGGCGGACGGTAAGTTCATCTCTGAATTCGGTCACCGCGGACCAGCCGTAGCGGGAGGCGACAACGCACAGCAGAAGCAGGACAATCAACAAACCTCTCTACTATTGCGAGGAGTTGCCGGGGCCCAACTGGACGAGGACGCCCACGAGTTGTACATCGCGGATGGTTACCTGAACAAACGGCTCATTGTGTTCGATTCCGAGACTGGCGCATTCAAGCGCGGCTGGGGAGCCTACGGCATCCCCTTGAGCGAGGTCACTAACGATCCCTTACCACCGCGTGCTCCGGGCGATCCGCTCGCGAAACAGTTCCGGGAACCGGTCCATTGCGTGCGCATCTCGAATGATGGGCTCGTATATGTCTGCGACCGCGGTGGCGACAGAATTCAAGTATTTACGAAGCAGGGCAAGTTCCTAAAGGAATTTCCAGTGTCCAATAGTAGCGGCAGCGGAACGGTCGGATCCATCAGCTTTTCGCCTGACACAGAGCAGAAATACATCTATGTCCCGGACATGATGGACAGCGTGGTGTGGATTCTCAACCGCAGTGATGGCGCGGTCGCGGGCAGAATCGGTCACTCGGGCCATGGGCCCGGGCAGTTCCACGGACTGCATGTCGCCACCATGGATTCTCAGGGAAACCTCTATACCGGTGAAGTTACGACCGGCAAGCGGATTCAAAAATTCGTCCCCATAAAGTAAGTGCGGAGGCCTGGTATGACAAACAAGTTGATCAATTTTTTTCGTGTCGTGGTTGGTTTACTTATCATTTCAAGCCCGGTGTCCGCACACCATGGAGCGGCGGCGTATGATACGTCAAAACCCGCGACTGTTAAGGGAAAGGTCGTGGAGTTCCTGTTTATCAATCCCCACTGCCAACTTTATATTGAGGTGACGGATGAGAAGGGCAACGCTGTAAAATGGGCCGGCGAATTTACCAATCCCAGCGCTCTGCACAGGCGTGGCTGGACCAAGGAAATGTTTAAGCCAGGGGACCCGATCACTCTTATCGGGGATCGCGCCAAAAACGGCGCGACTGTAATCCGTGTGTTGAAAGTCGGGTTATCCGACGGCAGAACGCTCGCCGCACTCGGGGCAGGGGATGAGAATTAAAGCATCAGTTACGTTTAGTTAGAGTAATTATATCGCTGGCTTGCGTCGCGCGGGACAGGTGGCACGACCTGCTGGACACCTTGTTTCCGCGTAGTCCAATCCCAAAACCCAGACCACACGTGGCCTTTATGCGCAATCGCTTGATAGGTTCGATCTTTAGTTTGGCGACAGTGCTTGCTTCCTATCTGGTTCTACAGGCTCAAACCGGCAGGCAGCCGGGAACAGCAAATGTTCAGAATGCGGCTCCGCAAACTGATCTGTCCGGAGTTTGGATATTACACCCGCCCTCTGGCTCTAGCGCGTTTTCCAATTTTGCCTTCAACGAAGAGGGGCCACCGATGACTCCTTGGGCAGAGGCAAAATACAGGATCGCCAAACCCGTATTTGGGCCGAACAAAAAACCAGTCAAGGATTCGAACGATCCCGTGTACGGCTGTTTTCCGCCTGGTGTGCCCCGGATTTATCTTCACCGGAGACCAATGGAGATCATCCAGCTTTCGAACGAAGTGATCATGATGTTCGAATATGCTCGCCTTGTGCGCCATATCTACACGGATGGGCGTCCACATGACAAGTTTTTGGATCCTCCACTGTGGATGGGGGACTCGATCGGCAAATGGGAGGGCGATACTCTCGTTGTTGATGTGATCGGCTTTAATGACAAGACCTGGCTGGATCGGATAGGCCATCCTCACAGCGATGCTCTACACGTTGTGGAGCGCATCCGGCGCGTTGACCACGGGACCCTTGAAGACGACATCACGATTGATGATCCGAAGGCATACAAGAAGCCCTGGACAATACAGAGTACCTTCGAGTTGCAGCCGGGCGTGGGAATTGACTGGGAGGCAGTCTGTGAGGACCAGAGATTGCAGGATCGCCAATAGGTTTAGGGCGAGCCAGATTCTTGAATCCTAGAGACCGAAGGAGTTTCAAATGCGAGCCTGCGTGATCACTGCTATGTTTGTGCTGGCCTCGGCGCCCGCGTCCTCCTGGCTTGCGTTCGCTCAGACCGCCGAGCAATCAGAGGCGGCGAAGGACCAGAAGGCCGTCTCCCTCAAGGACCTCACTGGAATTTGGGCTGTACGTGCGCCCACCGGAGTCCCTTGGTACAATTACGCCCTTACTGCGGACGAGCCTCCCATGACTCCTTGGGCAGAGGCGAAATTCAAGACCAACAAGCCCTCTTTCGGGCCCAACCCACAAGAGTTTCCGAACGACTTAGCTTACGGCTGTTTCCCACCCGGCGTGCCGCGCGTCTATGCCGCGGTCCAAGCAGCGATGCAGATCGTTCAAGTTCCTGGCCGCGTGATCATGTTCTTTGGGCGCAATGTGCGCCAAGTTTACACGGATGGTCGCCAGCATCCCCAGAATTTGAAGCCCCTGTGGATGGGGCACTCGACTGGCAAGTGGGAGGGAGAGACGTTTGTAATCGACACAATCGGCATTAGCGACAGAACATGGCTCGATCGAATGGGCCACCCTCACAGTGACGCTCTTCATCTTGTGGAGCGCTTCCGGCGCGATTCTCAGGACAGATTGGACCTTGATATGACGATTGACGATCCGAAAGCATATACGAAGGCTTGGACCGCTCAGCGAACTTTCCGCCTAAGGCCACCGACTAGCGAATTGGGCGAAGCAGTTTGCGAGGACATGTTCATAAACGAAGCGTTCGGGCTGAAGCCAATGCTACCTTCCACTAAATAGGCCGATAGCTCACCGGGGCCGGTACAGCATATTTTGGCGAACAATGTTGATTGTCGAGCAATTCTGAGTTGCTTGGCGGTCGGTCCAATCCCGGCGTGCGCTGGCGTCGCTTCCGGCCACGGTTTTCTGCTGGCCTCGCTGCAGCACCGTGACTCACGCGACCGCTGTGCGCTGAAGTCCTCATTCTCCTGCGCGAGATTTGTTGGTACCAGCGAGAATTAGAATTTCACCATCGTACTGCGCGTCAGCGTTACTTGGCTGGTGACGACGGCCGGTCCACCCTTGAAGAGATGCCAGGCCGCGTATTGCTCCATGTACGGATCTTCTGAGGACAGGCAATCGATTGGCACGATCACCTTGTAGCCGCGCTGCGCCAAACCCGAGCCGGTGCCAATGCCAACGCCTTGAAACGAAGTGCCGCACACGATCACCGTCTTGATGCCGCGCGCTTTCAGGTTCTCCTCCAGATTCGAGCCAAGAAATTTGTCCGGTCCATTCTGGCGCATCCATTCGCCGTCGCGCGGCATAAATCCCGGATCGATCACGTCCGCAGGGGTGGCCATGCCGTTGCTGCCGACAAGGCTGTACCACACCATTGCCTTTGCCGTGCGCGCCGCGTCATTTAGTCGCTTGACATTGGGAACCGTAGCCACGCAGCGCGGGCGGGCGCCGCAGTTAGCCTTCATCATGTCCAGAATGAGCAGAGCTGTCGTCGAACCCTCGAGCGCGACCGCTTTGAGCTCGGGCGGCGGCGGTAATTTTACTGAAGCCCAATCGTCGAGGATATCGGCGGCCGAAGACGACGCAGCAAACACAATTAGGAGCACTCCGGCTGCTGCGACCGCACCGCGCAACGATCTTCGAATGTCTAACATCGTGTCCTCCTTTGTTTTTGTCCAACCCGGGCCGTCGCACCGATCGAATCATGTCCTTCACTGTGCCTAGAGCGCCTGCGTTTCGGTTCGCATGTATTCAAGTCATCCGTCGCACTTTTTTTCGTAGTTGCAAGTTCAGACGGAACGCAATTCGATCAGTAATCGAGGAGGCCGTCGCGGCGCTGATTGCGCGCAACGTACTCGCGGCGCGTTCGGCGCGGTTCGCTCAGCCCGGGCGGCCCCCGCCCGTCGCGGCCGGATAGACCGGCAACGTAACGTGCTCGCCGAACGTCGCTTTCAGACCCTCAATGGCGCAATTCTCATCGCCGCCGCCCGCGCCGCCGCCGACGCCGATGGCGCCGATCATCTGCCCGTCGACAACGATCGGGATGCCGCCCGAGTTCGTGAAGAGATTAAAATATGTGGTTTGCCGCGCAATGCCGTTCGGATTGTTCTTGAGCTGCGCGCCCGCAATGGATGTGGGCTGGCGCGTCTTCAGCGAGGTCTGCGCCTTCAACAGCGCGGTACGGATGTTGTTGTAAGCTTGGCCGTCCATGCGCTCCATGTGCACGAACTCCCCGGCATTATCGATGATGTAGAGCGACATCGTGCCGTCCTTCGACGCCGCCCAGTCGCGACAGACGCGGGCGACCTTCTTAGCTGCCGCGAGCGAAATCTGATTGCCGTCAAAGACGTTTCCCGCACCCTTGCCCCCGACCACGAATTCCGCGGGCAGGCCCGACTTGGGCGGCGTG
>Ga0137409_10002819_pt1 | contig 18494 bp, 20 predicted proteins | sample CZODoug1_16funga_FD_122059 | JGI IMG/M metagenome (GOLD analysis project Ga0137409, IMG submission 122059) | Vadose zone soil fungal communities from Angelo Coast Range Reserve, California, USA - CZODoug1_16fungal (Hybrid Assembly) | ecosystem: Environmental > Terrestrial > Soil > Vadose zone... | reverse complement strand
CTCACGCTCGCGCTGTGTCGCGCGCTGCGCGGCAGGTGCGAGCGCCTCGTTCTGCACCAGAAACTGAGCGTCCTCCTCGGTGTAGATGTCGTTGGTGACCACCGCCAGCTCGTACCTGCCGCGCAGCGCGCGACACAGCGCGAGCGTGAGCGCCGTCTTGCCCGAGCCGACGGGCCCGCCGATGCCGACGCGAAGCGGCGTAGCGTCGCTCACGACCGGAACAGCCTGCTGTATTGCGTTTCGTGGCGCGCGGACAGGAGCGCGAGGCGTGGCACGAAGTTGCCGAGCGCATCGTCCTCGAGCTGCGCTGCGCGACGTGCAAGGTCATCGAGCCTGTCGCCGAGGGAGACGAGCATGCGCTGGCCATCGGTCTGGCCGAGCGGCAGCGCCTTGACGGCGGCCAGCACCTGGTTCTCGCACCAGGACCACAGATAGGCGACGAGTGCGTCGTGGGGGGCGATCCGCCAGGCCGCGACCGCGTACGCGAAGGCCGCCGGGAACGAAGGTTCCTCGAGCGGCACCTCGCCTGCCCCGAGCCGCGGGAGCAGCTTCGCGAGCGAATAGCCCATCTGCACGGTCTCCGCCCGCAGCTCGGCGGTCTCTCGCGATGCCAGAAAAAGCGCGTTCCACCGCTCCGCGGTCACAACGTCGCCGGCAATCCACGCGGTACACAACCGCAGGAATACCGGCGCTTCCATCGACGCGAGCGAATGAGCGAGCACATCGCCGATCCACCGCTCCGCGCTCGCGGGGTCGCGCACGATGCCTGCGTCGATCGCGGCCTCGAGGCCCTGGGAATAGCTGTACGCGCCGACGGGCAGCGCCGGGCTCGCGAGCTGCAGCAACCGCGCGAGAGGCCGATCAGTGCTCATGGTCATCGCGACCATTGCCGCGAAAGTGGTCATGAATCCTCGCCGGGTGCCCGTCGGGATGATGGTGACCGCCGGTCGCGCCCGCGTGATAGGCCCCCGCCTCGGGCTCGAACGGCGCGGCGACGCGGCTTACGGTCGCGCCGAGGCCGCGCAGCATTTTCTCCAGCACATGGTCTTCCGCGAGCCGCAGAAAGCCCTCGCCGACTTCGACCGGCACGTGGCGGTTGCCCAGATGATAGGCGCAGCGCGCGAGCTCCATCGGCGAGGCGCATTCGATGTGCAGCACGCGCTCGCGGGCAGCGACCACCTCGACGACGCGGCCGTCGGAGGCGAGGACGAGGTCGCCGCCGCGCAGGATCTCGCCCCGCGGCAGCATGAGCGCCGCTTCCTCGCCCGATTGTAGCCGAGTCCGCAGCCGGCTCTTCTGCCGCGAGTCGAACGGCAGCTCGAGCCTGTCCTTCGCCTCCGCGCCGCGGGCTTCGCGGCGAGCCTTGAGCTTCGTCCGGATTTCGAGCATCAGAAGAGGAAATACCGTTGCGCCATCGGCAACACTTTCGCCGGCTCGCAAGTGAGCAATTCGCCGTCGGCGCGCACTTCGTAGGTCTCGGGGTCGACCTCGATCTTCGGCTGCCAGTCGTTGTGGATCATATGCCGCTTGCCGAGCTTGCGCGTGCTCTTCACGGGCTCGAGGCGCCGCGACAAGCCGAGCGCGGCGAGCGCCGGATCGCCGAGCGCCGCTTGCGACACGAAGGTGACCGAGGTGCGCAGCGCGCGCCCGAACGCGCCGAACATCGGCCGGTAGTGGACCGGCTGCGGCGTCGGGATCGAGGCGTTGGGGTCGCCCATCGCCGCGGCGGCGATCATGCCGCTCTTCAGGATCAGGCTGGGTTTGACTCCGAAGAACGCGGGCTTCCACACCACCAGATCGGCGAGCTTGCCCTGCTCGACCGAGCCGACGGCGTGGGCGATGCCGTGCGCGATCGCCGGGTTGATCGTGTACTTGGACACGTAGCGTTTCACGCGCGCGTTGTCGCTCGTCGCGGGGTCGCCGCGCAGGGCGCCGCGCTGCAGCTTCATCTTGTGCGCGGTCTGCCAGGTGCGGATGATGACCTCTCCCACCCGCCCCATTGCCTGCGAGTCCGAGGACATCATCGAGAACGCGCCCAGGTCGTGCAGGATGTCCTCGGCGGCGATGGTCTCCTTGCGGATGCGCGATTCGGCGAAGGCGACGTCCTCCGCGATCGCGGCATCGAGGTGGTGGCAGACCATCAGCATGTCGAGATGCTCCGCGATGGTGTTCACGGTGAAAGGGCGCGTCGGATTGGTCGAGGACGGCAGCACGTTCGGCTCGCCGCAGACCTTGAGGATGTCCGGCGCGTGGCCGCCGCCCGCGCCCTCGGTGTGGAACGTGTGGATGGTGCGGCCCTTGAACGCCGCGATCGAGGTCTCGACGAAGCCCGACTCGTTCAGCGTGTCGGTGTGGATCGCGACCTGCACGTCCATGTCCTCGGCCACTGCCAGGCAGTTGTCGATCGCGGCAGGTGTGGTCCCCCAGTCCTCGTGCAGCTTGAGGCCGATGGCGCCGGCCTGGATCTGCTCGGCGAGGGGCTCGGCGAGCGAGGCGTTCCCCTTGCCGAGGAAACCCAGGTTCATCGCAAACGCCTCCGCCGCCGAGAGCATCGACAGGATGTGCCAGGGACCGGGCGTGCAGGTGGTGGCGAAGGTGCCGGTGGCCGGGCCGGTGCCGCCGCCGAGCATGGTGGTGACGCCCGACATCAGCGCCTCGTCGATCTGCTGCGGGCAGATGAAGTGGATATGGCTGTCGATGCCGCCGGCGGTGACGATCATGCCTTCGCCGGCGATGATCTCGCTCGCCGCGCCGATCGGGATCGTCACGCCGGGCTGGATGTCCGGGTTGCCGGCCTTGCCGACCCGCCAGATGCGCCCGCCCTTGATGCCGATGTCGGCCTTGACGATGCCCCAGTGATCGACGATCAAGGCGTTGGTGATCACGCTGTCGGCGACCTCGGCCGAGACGCGCTGGCTTTGCCCCATGCCGTCGCGGATCACCTTGCCGCCGCCGAACTTCACCTCCTCGCCGTAGACCGTGTAGTCCTTCTCCACCTCGATCCACAGCTCGGTGTCCGCGAGCCGCACTCGGTCGCCCGTGGTAGGACCAAACATCTCCGCATACGCCTGCCGCGTGATTTTCATTTCAGCTTGCCCATCACCTTGCCAGCGAATCCAAACACCTTCCTGTCGCCCCCCAGAGAAACCAGTTCCACGGTCCGCGTCTGCCCCGGCTCGAAGCGCACGGCAGTGCCTGCGGCGATGTTGAGACGGAAGCCGTAGGCTTTGGCGCGATCGAAGCGCAGCGCTTCGTTGGTCTCGAAGAAGTGATAGTGCGAGCCGACCTGGATCGGCCGGTCGCCGCTGTTGGTCACTGCCAGCGTGAGCGTCTTGCGACCGCCGTTGAGCTCGATCTCGCCCGCGACAATCTTCATTTCACCCGGGATCATGCATTCATTCCACGGTGTAAAGCGCGTCGGCGGCCATTACGGCGTCGTAGCGTCCCGGCGCCTCGAGAGTCTTGTTCCATTCCGCCATCCGCGGCATCACCGCGATGGGGATGCGATAAACCGCGGCTGCGCCGCTTTTGCGATGGCGGAACACGATGCGCGCGAGAAGTCCCGCAGGCGCTTTTTCCGCCGCGACGCGCAGCGTGCCCTGGCCCGGGCTCGACGAGACCGCGATCATCACGCCGTCGGCGACGCAGGCGCACGGCGTGGCCGGGCCATCGAAGTACGTCACCTCGAGCTCGCGCTGACCCGCGCTCAACCGCTTTTGCGCATCCTGCCCGACCCGGATACCGAGCGCGATCAGCGTGCCGAATCCGCCATGCACGCGCTCGCCCCATTCGATCCACTGCTCGCGGGTCTGCGCGCCGGCCGCGGTCGCGCACGCAATCAAGGCAAACAAAAGAAAAGTACGCGTCACGGAATGGGATGATGCACCGTGACGAGCTTCGTGCCGTCGGGAAACGTCGCCTCGACCTGGATCTCGGGGATCATCTCGGCGACTCCTTCCATCACGTCTTCGCGCTTCAACACGCTGGCGCCCCAGCTCATCAGCTCCTGCACGCTGCGGCCTTCGCGCGCGCCTTCGAGCAGGGCCGCAGAGATCAGGGCCACCGCTTCGGGGTAATTCAGCTTCAATCCCCTCGCTTTGCGCCGCTCCGCGAGCAGCGCCGCGGTGAAAATCAGCAGCTTGTCCTTCTCGCGCGGGGTCAGTTCCATCTAGGTGCTCCAGATCCTCGGCCTGACCGCTTCCCGTCCCGCGATCGCCGGCCGCACAGCTTCCCACAGCCGCGTGAAGGCGTGCATCGCCTCCTCGCTTGAATCGCCAAGATAGCGCCCAACGAGCACGCCTGGAAGAAGGGTCGTCGCCACGGTTTCGTTTCCTGGAACTGGCGCGACGTTGCCGGCGGCGATGAACGTCCCCACCACGCTGTGGTCCGCCAAGCCGGCCGGCGAGCTCATGATCGGGCCACCGCCGTCGATGCGCCCGCGCTCGACCAGCAGGGGCTTTCCGCTGCGGTAGATTTCTGTCGCGATGCGGATCTGTCCCTTGGAGAAGCGCTCGCCGGAGCCGGTGCGCCCGAGGCAGAGGATTTCCCAGCCGATGTAGCCGGCCTGCTCTCCAAGCTCGATCCTCGATTCCAGGCTGGCCCGCGCCCCGTCGAAGACGATGGTCTCGCGCGGCAGCCACTCCAGCGTCCCGTCCACCGCAAACGAAAGGCTTTGCCTGGCCCAGGGCCCGCCCGAGCGATACCACTTCCCGGCGCCGGGGGTAGTCAAAAGCGCCGCGGATTCCTGGTCTGTCTTTACCTTCAGACGCAATTCGTCGCCGCCGGCGATGCCCCCCGGCGGGTGCACCACGATCGCGTGGCATACCGCGTCGCCTTCCGGATACAACGGCTTCTGCACCACCAACGGGCCGTCGGAATGCCTTTCAGTCAACAGGCTCTTGCGGTTTCTGCATGAAAAACCGAGCGAAAGATCGGCTTTCCAGGGCGCAAGGACCGGCTCGGCGACGCGCATCCGAAAATCATACCGCCAGCAGGCGCTTCACGCCGTCGCGTTCCATGTCGGCGCCGCGCCCGCGCGCGACGATTTCGCCGCGCTCCATGACCAGATACTGGTCGGCAAGCGAGCGCGCGAAGTCGTAGTACTGCTCGACCAGGAGGATCGCCATGTCGCCCGCCGCGGCAAGCGTGCGGATTGCGCGCTCGATGTCCTTGATGATCGAGGGCTGGATGCCTTCGGTGGGCTCATCGAGGATCAGCAGGCGCGGCGCGAGGGCGAGCGCCCGGCCGATCGCCAATTGCTGCTGCTGCCCGCCGGAGAGGTCGCCGCCGCGCCGCGCGAGCATCGTCTTGAGCACCGGGAACATGTCGAAGATCGCCGCCGGGATGCGCTTGGCTCCCATCAGCAGGTTTTCTTCTACGCTCAGGCGCGGAAAGATCTCGCGCCCCTGCGGCACATAGCCAAGGCCTGCGCGCGCGCGCTCATAGGGCCTCGCGCGGGTGAGGTTCTTGTTCTCAAAAAGAACTTCTCCGCTCCGCGCGGGAACCAGGCCCATCAGCGTCCTGAGCAGCGTGCTTTTGCCGACGCCGTTGCGGCCCAGCAAGGCGGTGACCTTCCCGGCCGGCACCTCGAAGCTCACGTCGCGCAGGATGTGGCTGCCGCCGTAGTACTGGTTGAGTCCCTTAACGACCAAGGTACACCTCGATCACGCGCGGATCGTTCTTGACCTGCTCCATCGGTCCTTCCGCGAGCACCGAGCCTTCGTGCAGCACGGTCACCTTGCGCGCGATCGTCTCGATGAAGGCCATGTCGTGCTCGACCACCACGAGCGAATGCCGGCCGGCGAGCGACACGAACAGCTCCGCGGTGCGCTCGGTCTCCTCGTCGCTCATGCCGGCCACCGGCTCGTCGAGCAGCAGCACCTTCGGGTCCTGAACGAGCAGCATGCCGATCTCGAGCCATTGCTTCTGGCCGTGCGACAGCAATCCAGCGATGCGGTCCGCCGCGCCGCCCAGACCCACCAGCGCCATGGTCTCGGCGATACGCTCGCTCTCATCACCGGAGAGCCTGGCAAACAAGGTCGCACGCACCCGCTTGTCGGCCTTCATCGCCAGCTCGAGGTTCTCGAACACGGTGAGCGGCTCGAAGATGGTCGGCTTCTGGAACTTGCGGCCGATGCCGGCATGCGCGATCTCCGGCTCGGTGAGGCGCGTGAGATCGGTCGACTGGCCGAAATAGACTTTGCCGGCGTCGGGGCGCGTCTTGCCGGTGATGACGTCCATCATCGTCGTCTTGCCGGCGCCGTTGGGTCCGATCACGCAGCGCAGCTCGCCGTCGTCGATGGCGAGCGACAGGTTGTCGAGCGCCTTGAAGCCGTCGAAGCTGACCGACACGCCGTCGAGGTAGAGCACGACGCCATGAGCCACACCGAGAGGCGCGAGGTCGGTCACTCTCATTGAGTTCGCCTCTGCAGCAAGCCGAGCACGCCGCGAGGCAGGAACAGGGTGACGAGGATGAAGAGCAGGCCGAGGACGTACAGCCAGTACTCGGGAAGCGCCACCGTGAAGATGGTCTTCGCGCCGTTCACCAGCCCGGCGCCGAGGACCGCGCCAAGCAGCGTGCCGCGGCCGCCGACCGCCACCCAGATGGCCATCTCGATCGAGTTCGCCGGCGACATCTCGCTCGGGTTGATGATGCCGACCTGAGGCACGTAGAGGGCGCCGGCAATGCCGCACAGCACCGCCGACAGCGTGAAGATGGCGAGCTTGTAATGCACGGTGTTGTAGCCGCAGAACATCGCGCGCTGCTCGGCGTCGCGGATGGCGGACAGCACGCGGCCGAATTTCGACGCCACGAGCCAGCGCCCGAGGGCGAGCGCGCCGAGCAGCACCGCCGCGGTAATGACGAAAAGCGCCATGCGGGTTCCGGGGGTCGTGATCGGAAAGCCGAGGATGCGCTTGAAGTCGGTAAAGCCGTTGTTGCCGCCGAAGCCGGTGTTGTTGCGGAAGAAGAGCAGCATGGCGGCGAAGGTCAGCGCCTGCGTGATGATCGAGAAGTAAACGCCCTTCACTCGCGAGCGGAACGCGAAGTAGCCGAAGACGAACGCGAGCAGACCGGGCACCAGCACCACCAGCAGCATGGCCCACAGGAACTGGTCGCTCATCCACCAGTGCCAGGGCAGCGCCTTCCAGTCGAGAAACACCATGAAGTCCGGCAGGTCGGCCTGATACTGGCCTTCGCGGCCGATCTGGCGCATCAGGTACATGCCCATGGCGTAGCCGCCGAGCGCGAAGAACAGGCCGTGGCCGAGAGACAGGATGCCGGCGTAGCCCCAGACGAGATCGAGCGCCACCGCGGCGATCGCGTAGCACATGATCTTGCCGACCAGGGTGACCCAGAAGGCCGAGAGGTGCAGCGGGTGGTACGCGGGTACGACGAGGTTCAGCAGGGGGAAGACGACGAACGCGACGACGGCGAAGACTTCGAGGTAAACGCGCCTCATGATTCGACCGCCCGGCCCTTGAGCGCGAACAGGCCCTGCGGCCGGCGCTGGATGAAGAAGATGATGAACACCAGAACGGCGATCTTGGCGATCACCGCGCCCGACCAGGACTCCAGCAGCTTGTTGGCGAAGCCGAGCACCAGCGCGGCGTGCACCGTGCCCGCGAGCTGGCCCACGCCGCCGAATACGACCACCATGAACGAGTCGACGATGTAGCCCTGGCCGAGGTCGGGACCGACATTGCCGATCTGCGAGAGCGCGCAGCCGGCCAGACCGGCGATGCCCGACCCCAGTCCGAACGCCCAGGTGTCGACGCGCGCGGTGGGCACACCGACGCACGAGGCCATCGCGCGGTTCTGCGTCACCCCGCGGATGTACAGGCCAAGGCGCGTGCGCGACAGGAGGATCCACATGCCGAGAAGAACCGCGACCGTGAACGCGATGATCACGATGCGGTTCCACGGCAGCACCACGTTCGAGAGCACCTGGATGCCGCCGGACATGAAGGACGGGTTCTCGACCTGCACGTTCTGCGCGCCGAAGAGGGTGCGCACCGTCTGCATCAGGATCAGGCTGATGCCCCAGGTGGCGAGCAGCGTCTCGAGCGAGCGGCCGTAGAGCCAGCGGATCACCGAGCGCTCGAGGGCCATGCCGAGCAGCCCGGACACCATGAAGGCGCTCGGGACTGCGGCGACCAGGTACCAGTCGAAAAAGCCGGACGAACGAAACAGCGATTGAACGACATAGGTCGTGTAGGCGCCGACCATGATCAGCTCGCCGTGCGCCATGTTGATGACCCCCATCAAGCCGTAAGTGATGGCGAGGCCGAGGGCCGCGAGCAGAAGGATCGAGCCGAGCGATACGCCGGCAAAGGCCAGGCCGAGCCATTCGCCGCGACGCAGCCGGGCATCGACCGCGAGCAGGCTCTTCTGCGCCTCGGCACGGATCTCCGCATCCGCATCCGCGGCTGCTTCGAGCAGCAGGGTCTTGCTGCTCGGGTTGCCGGACGAGCCGAGAGTACGGATGGCGGAGAGCCGCGAGCGCCTGTCGCCTGTCTTGAGCTCCATCGATGCCGCGATCAGCTCGAGCAGCGAGCGCACGTCGGCGTCGGTTTCGGCTTCGAGGGTACGCTTGACGAGCGGCAGCATCGACGCGTCGGCGCCGCCGGCGAGCGCTCGCGCCGCGGCGAGGCGCTCGCCGCGTTCGCGCGACACGAGCTTCAGCGCCGCCAGCGCGCGGCCGATCGCGCCGCGCAAGCGGTTGTTCGCGACGACGTCCTCGCGCTCGGCGGGCAGCGGCGCGACCTTCTCGCCCGTCGCGGCATCGAGCGCCTCGCCCGCGCGCACGATGAGCACGCGCTTGCCGGCGGTCTGCAGCTCGCCTGCGGCGAGCGCAGCCAGCACTTCGGCGGCCCTCGGGTCGCCCTCGGCGACCAGCGCGCCGAGGGCTTGTATTCGCTCGTCGCTCTCGCCGAAGGCGAGCTTTTCAATGGCAGCGCCGTCCAGCGCCGAAGCGGCCGTAGAAATGAAAAGGGCGAGGACGCCGCAGAGCGCCCTCGCCCGCTTGCCTGCCCTCACTTCTTGACTGCCATCAGGGCGGGTTCGTCCACCTTCTTGTCGTTACCCGGGATGAACGGGCTCCACGGCTGGGCCTTCACCGGACCCTTGGTCTTCCACACGACGTTGAACTGGCCGTCGGCCTTCACTTCGCCGATGAATACCGCCTTGTAGAGGTGATGGTTCTTCTCGTCCATCTTCGAGAGGATGCCGGAGGGGGCGGTGAACGTCTGGCCGGCCATGGCCGCTGTCACTTTCGCGACGTCGAAGCTCTTCGCCTTCTCGGCCGCCTGCTTCCACATATGGATGCCGATATAGGTCGCCTCCATCGGATCGTTGGTCAGCGGCTTGTCCTTGTGCCCAGGCAGGCCCTTCGCTTTGGCATAGGCGGCCCACTTCTTCGTGAACTCCTCGTTCGTCGGGTTCTTGATCGACATGAAGTAGTTCCAAGCCGCGAGGTGGCCGACCAGCGGCTTGGTGTCGACGCCGCGCAGCTCCTCCTCGCCAACCGAGAAGGCGACGACCGGCACGTCGGTCGCCTTCAGGCCCTGGTTGCCCAGCTCCTTGTAGAAGGGAACGTTCGAGTCGCCGTTGATGGTGGATACAACCGCCGTCTTGCCGCCTGCCGAGAACTTCTTGATGTTCGCCACGATGGTCTGGTAATCGCTGTGGCCGAAGGGCGTATAGACCTCCTCGATGTCTTTTTCTGCGACGCCCTTCGACTTGAGAAAGGCGCGCAGGATCTTGTTCGTGGTGCGGGGATAGACGTAATCGGTGCCCAGCAGGTACCAGCGCTTGGCGCCGCCGCCGTCGGCGGACATCAGGTACTCGACCGCCGGGATCGCCTGCTGGTTGGGCGCCGCGCCGGTATAGAACACGTTCTTCGAGATTTCCTCGCCCTCGTACTGCACGGGGTAGAACAGAAGCCCGTTGAGCTCCTCGAAGACCGGCAGCACCGACTTGCGCGACACCGAAGTCCAGCAGCCGAAAACCGTGGCGACCTTTTCCTGCGTCAGCAGCTGCCGCGCCTTCTCGGCGAACAGCGGCCAGTTCGAGGCGGGGTCGACGACCACCGGCTCGATCTTGTAGCCCATCACGCCGCCCTGCGCGTTGATCTCATCGAACGCCATCAAGGCGACGTCCTTCAGCACCGTCTCGCTGATCGCCATCGTGCCCGAGAGCGAGTGCAGCACGCCGACTTTCACCGTCTTGGTCTGTGCAAACGCCTGAGGCGCAGCGCCGAGGGCCGCGATCGATGCAGCAAGAGCCAGCGCTTTGACGAAGGAACGACGTTTCATTGGTTCTCCCTTTGTTGATGGAAGCGACGCGCGACAAGACGCAACCTCCATGCCATCGGCCAAGCGCCTGTTCTGCTTGGGCTTCCAGGAGACCTTGCCAATTGTTTGCGCACACTCGCGGTGCGCAGGCACCAAGAAGAGGCGCGACTTCGCTTAGTGTTCGAGCGCGCCTAGGGCCCGCCGTAGCCTGGCGACGCCCTCGGCAAGCCGGTCTTCGGCCGCCGCAAAGCACCAGCGCACATAGCCTTCGCCCTCCGGGCCGAACGCCGCCCCGGGCGCGAGCCCCAATCCGTGCTCGCGCACGAGGCGCTTGCAGAAGGCGAGACTGTCGCTCACGCCTTCGATCCTGAGGAAGGCGTACATGGTTCCGGCCGGAAGGGCCGCTTCCACCCGGGGGATGGTTTTCAGCTCCCCGACCAGGAAATCCCTCGCCCTCCGGTAACGCTGCAAGCTTTCTTGAATGACCGCCTCACCCTGCTTCAGAGCGGCAATGGCGGCGCGCTGCACGAACACCGGCGCGCACGAGGTGTTGTACTCGATCAGCTTGCCGAGGTCTGCGGCGAGGCCGGCCGGCACCGCCAGCCAGCCCAGGCGCCAGCCGGTCATCAGCCAGGACTTGGAGAAGGTGTTCGCGCTGATGACCCGGTCTTCATCCTGCATCAGCCTCAGGAACGACGGTGCGACGCCGCCTTCGCCGAAGTACAGCCGCTCGTAGGCGTCGTCGGCGATGATCCAGATGCCGTGGCGCCGGCAGTGCTCGAGGATCGCTCGCTGCTCCTCGCGCGTGATGGTCCAGCCGGTCGGGTTGTTCGGCGAGTTGAGATACAACGCCCGTGTGCCGGGCGTCAGCGCGTCGATCAGGCGGCTCAGATCGAGCCTCCATCCTGAACCGGAAAATTCCAGTGCCACGGTGACTACGCTGGCGCCGAGAATTTTCGGGATCTCCTGCAGGTTCGGCCACAGCGGCACCACCTCGACCACGCGGTGGCCCGGATCAACCAGCAGCTGCGAGGCGAGCATCAGCGCATTGACGCCGGCGCTGGTGACGGCGATCTGGCCGGGGCCGGTCGGCCGGTGCAGCCCGGTGAGATAGGCGGCGAGGTCTTCGCGCAGCTCCGGGATGCCGAGGTTGTGCGTGTAGAACAGCTCGCCGGCGGCGATCGAGTCGATGCCGGCCTGGCGGATGAAGCCGGGCGTCGGCTCGTCGGGCTCGCCGACCCAGAACGGCAGCACGTCCGGATTGCCGAGGCCCTCGTTCACCAGCTCGCGGATCTTGGAAGCGGTGAGCGCGCGAACCGCCGCGCGGGCGGTCAATGGGCTTTCGAATTTCACAGGATATTTTAAACTGCAGGCAGATGCGAGTTCCGCGCACCGGGCCAAAGGGAGTGGAGCCTTACCGGGTCTGAGGCGGTAGTCCGATACGTGCGAGAAAACCCTCGCCCCCCTTGGGGAGGGAGGGCGAGGGAACGACTTGGCGTTAGATCGCGTTCGCGCTCATCTGCTTGGCGATGTACTCAGCCTGGCGGATCGCCAAGGTCACGATCGTGAGCGTCGGGTTTTCCGCCGCACCGGTCGTGAACTGGCTGCCGTCGGAGATGAACAGATTGGGGATGTCGTGGGCTTGGCCCCACTTGTTGACCACGCCGTCCTTCGGTGTCCCGCTCATCCGGCAGGTGCCGAGATTATGCGTGGACGGATACGGCGGCACCGCGTACGTCTTCTTCGCGCCGGCGGCCAGGTAGATGGCCGCGCCTTGCTTGTACGCATGCGCGCGCATCGCAACGTCGTTGGGATGATCGTCGTAATGCACGTTCGGCACCGGCAAACCGAACTGGTCCTTCTCGGTCGTGTGCAGCGTGATGCGGTTCGACTCCTGCGGCATGTCCTCGCCGACGATCCACAGGCCGGCCATGTTGGCGTAGTTGTCGATGGCCTCGGTGAACTCGCGGCCCCACGCGCCCGGCTTGAGGAAGGCGACGATGAACGGCAAGCCGACCGCAAGCGTCTCCAGCTCGTAACCGCCGACGAAGCCGCGCTTGGGATCGTTGCGCGCTTCGTCCGTGACGATGCCCGCCATGGTCGTGCCGCGCCACATGCGTACCGGCTGATCGAAGGTCGCGTACACCGACCCGGTGGTGTGGCGCTGGTAGTTGCGCCCGACCTGGCCGGACGAATTCGCGAGGCCGTCGGGGAACTTGTTCGACTTCGACAAGAGCAGCAGCCGCGGTGTCTCGATGGAGTTGCCGGCCACGCACACGGCGCGCGCTTTCTGCCGCTGCTCTTTCTTGTCCTGGTCGAAGTACACGACGCCCGTCACTTTGCCCTTGTCGTCGTGCTCGATCCGCGCCGCGTGACACTCAGTGCGCAGCTCGAGCCGGCCGGTTTTCTCCGCCGCCGGAACCTCGGTGTACAAGGTCGACCACTTGGCGCCGGTCTTGCAGCCCTGGAAGCAGAAGCCGAGCTGCTGGCAGGCGCCGCGCCCGTGGCGTGGCTGGCTGTTGATCGCCATGCGCCCGGTGTGGCAGTCCTTGTAGCCTACCTTCGTCGCGCCGTTGTAGAACACCTTGAAGTTGTTGTTGCCGGGCAGCCCCGGGATCCCATGGGTGCGCGTCACGCCCAGCTTGTCCTCGGCGCGGGTGTAGTACGGCTCGAGCTCCTTCAGCGTGAGCGGCCAGTCGAGCATGTTCACCCCTTTCATGGGGCCATACACGCTGCGGATGCGGAACTCGTGCTCCTGAAGGCGCAGCGACGCGCCGGCCCAGTGGGTGGTCGAGCCGCCTACGGTCTTGCAGATCCACGCCGGAAGACCGGAGAAGTCTTTCGCCACCTGCCAGGAACCCGAGGTCGTGCGCTTGTCCAGCCAAGCGAGTTGCCCGAACGAACCCCATTCGTCGTTGACGAAGCTTTCGGGCGATTCGCGCTTGCCGGCCTCCAGCAACACCACCTTGATGCCCTTCTGGCACAGCTCGTTGGCGAGCGTGCCGCCGCCCGCCCCGGAGCCGATGACGACGACCACTGAGTCGTCGTTGGATTGATAGGTCGCCATGTTCTCCTCCTCAGCCTAGAAAGGGTTTCGGGCTCGCCTTTTCGGACGGATTCGGCAGCCACTTCAAGTCGTTGAACCCGCGCGTGAGATAGCCGCCGCCCTTTCTCCACGCATTCCCCTCGTAACCGAAGTGGGCGAACGCGAGCTCGTTGTTGTACAGCGACGTGACCGCCTTACCGCGCACCTTCTCGAAAAACGGCGTGCCGGCGATCGACTTGACGAGCGCGGCCTGCTTGTCGCGCGGCGCCTCGAGCCAGTTCCCGCCGCTGGCGTTGTCGAGGCCAGCGACGCCGCCGGTGAGGAGCGTTTTGGTGGCCTCGGTCGTGCCCGCCTCGGCGTCCAGATCCTTGACCACCAATGCATAGACGGCATCGTCGAGCTTGTCGTGCGGGTAGATGTTCCGGGTCAGCATCAGCAGCGATTTGCCGGTGTTCGCGTCGAAAGTCTTCAGCTCGAGCGCCCAGGCGCGGCTCGGCGCGAGCGCGAGCAGCGCCCCTGAGCTTACCCACAGCGTACCGAACAGTACGCCGGCGCCCTGCAGGAACTCGCGCCGGCTGAGCCCGGGTGTCGCGTCGCCGCCTACCCGGATGGGATGCGTCAACATGGTCGTTTCCTCCTTGCGAAAGTGTAGCGCACGAAGAAGCGCGTCACGCGTAGTGGCCGTGACGCTGCAACACCTCGATCTTGTATCCGTCTGGGTCTTGCATGAAGAAGAAGCGTGCGATGAGCCGGTCGCCGTCGCGGAACTCCTTGATGTCGTTGGGAGCCAGTCCCAACGATGTGACGCGCGCGTGCTCGCCCGCGAGGTCATCCACGCACACGGCGACGTGTCCATAGCCGGTGCCGTGGGTGTACGGCTCGGTGCGTCCCCTGTTCAAGGTCAACTCAAGCTCGAAATCGTTCTCGGGATTGCGCAGATAGACGAGCGAAAACTCGGGGAAATCCAGGCGGCTCGACGTCTCGAGGCCGAACGCGTCGCGGTAGAAACTCATGGACCGGTCCAGGTCGAGGACGCGGATCATGGCGTGGATCATTTTCGCCACAGCAACCTCCCGGGAGCATTTTGCCCGTCCGTGCGTCCCATCCGCACGCTCGTTACGTCAAATCGCCAAAATCCCGCTCGGCGCAACGCAACTGTAGGGCGCTACACGATGTCAGGCAGAGGGGTGATAGGTGGGTTTCATGTAGTCTCGCATTCTAAATATGAATAAAGTTCCACGGACCGTCTGGGCGCTCGGCTTCGTTTCGCTGTGCATGGATCTCTCTTCCGAGCTGGTTCACGGGCTGCTCCCGGTGTTCATGACCGCGGTTCTGGGCGCGAGCATGCTGGCGGTCGGCGTGGTCGAGGGCATCGCCGAGGCGACCGCGTCGATCGTCAAGCTGTTCTCGGGCGTGCTGTCGGATCGCGTCGGGCGCAGGAAACCCCTGGTGGTCCTCGGCTACGCGCTCGCCGCAGCGTCGAAGCCCCTCTTTCCGCTTGCCGGGTCGGTGCCGCTGGTGCTCGTCGCGCGCTTCATGGACCGGGTCGGCAAGGGGATCCGCGGCGCGCCGCGCGACGCGCTGATCGCGGACCTCACGCCGGCGGAGGTGCGCGGCGCGGCGTACGGACTGCGGCAGGCGCTCGACACCGTCGGCGCAGTGCTCGGGCCGCTCGCGGCCATCGGGCTGATGCTCCTGCTCGCGAGCGACATCCGCGCCGTGCTCTGGGTGGCGGTCGTGCCCGCCATCCTTTCCGTGGTGGTGCTCGTGCTCTTCGTGCGCGAGCCCCCCGCGACCTCTACTGCCCATGCGAATCCTCTGTCGCGCACGGCGCTGGGTGAACTGACATTGCGATATTGGTTCGTAGTCGCTCTGGGCGCGGTGTTCACACTGGCACGCTTCTCGGAGGCATTCCTGGTGCTGCGCGCCCAGGACCTCGGCATGGCGCTTGCCATGGTGCCGATCGTCCTCGTGGTGATGAACCTGGCCTATACCGCGATCGCCTATCAGGCCGGCCTCGCCGCCGACAAGGGCCATAGAAATCATCTGCTGCTTTGGGGCCTCATCGCGCTGATCGCCGCCGACCTGGTGATCGCCTCGTTCGCATCGCTGGCGGCACTCTTCGCCGGCGTCGTGCTTTGGGGCGCGCACATGGGGCTCACGCAAGGCCTGCTCTCGGCGCTGGTCGCCGATACCGCGCCGGCGCCCCTGCGCGGAACCGCGTTCGGGGTGTTCCATCTCGTGTCGGGGGTCGCGCTGCTCGTCGCGAGCGTGCTCGCCGGGTGGCTATGGAGCGAGCACGGCGCGGCAGCGACCTTCGCTGCCGGGGCGGCGTTCGCCGCGACCGCGCTGGCCGGATTGGTAACATATATGCATGTCAGCCGGACACGGCCCTAGCGAGCACGGCGGCAACAAGGGCGTCGCGCTCCTCATCTCGGTGCTCGCGCTGGTGCTGGCGTTCTCCGAGACGCTCGGCAAGGGCGCGCAGACCGCGGCCCTCGCCTACAACATCGAAGCGTCCAACCTGTGGGCCTTCTTCCAGGCGAAGACCATCCGGCAGACCACGCTGCGCACCGCCGCGGAGCAAATGGAAGTCAGCAACCCGGGAGAAGCGGCCAGGAAGCAGATCGCCAAGTGGAAAGAGACCGCGGACAGGTACCAGTCGGAGCCTGAGACCGGCGAAGGCCGCAAGGAGCTTTCCGCGCGCGCCAAGGAAGCCGAGAAGAAGCGCGACACCGCGATGGCCGCCTACCATCACTACGAGCTGGCCTCCGCGGCGGTGCAGATCGCCATCGTGCTCGCCTCGGCGTCGATCATCACCAGCATCGCGGCCCTGGTCTGGCTCGCCGGCGCGCTCGGCGTGGCCGGCATCGCGTTCTGCCTGATCGGCTTCTTCTGGCCGACGGCGGTGCATCTCTTCTAGCGCTCGGCGAGGATCCTCAGCACCACGCGCCGGCCGTCGGACCAGCGCAGGCGGCATTCCTTTGCCGGGGCGCGCGCCAGCGCGTCGTAGGGGTTCTGCGCCATGGTTTCGCGGAACTGCCTGTTGCCGTACAGGACTGTGCCGCGCTCGGGATCCGCGACATAGGCCGGCGCATCGAGGTTTTCCAGCACCCTGACGAAGCGCTTGTCCGAGGCGCGCAGCTCGTCGCGCAGCCGCGCCAGCACGATCACGAAGATGATCAGCGTAAGGAGCGAAACCGCCGCGTCCCAGTAGAAGTACATTCTCGAGGGGTACGAATTGCTGGTCCAGAACAGGGCCAGCCACGTGGTAATCGCGGCCGCCGACATGGCGAATCCCCAGGCGCGGCCGGCAGCCCAGGTGACAATGGCGACGGGAAGCAGGTAGAGGATCGACAGCCGCAGGTCGAAGCCGGTCAGCTTGTCGATCGAAGCAATCGCCGCCAGCAGGATCACGGCGCTGGCGCAAGTCACTCCAACCCCGTACTCGCCGAACAGATCCGAGGCTGCCGGCGCGGGCGCCGTTTGCTCGGTATCGCGCATGGCGATTCTCATTCTCCGCAAAAGGCGCGCCGCGGCAAGGGGTTTATTTCACGTAGGATGCGCGCCATGACCGGGTCCGCGGACATCGGGCGCTATCGAACCAACCTTCAGGACGAGCTCGACGGCGCGGCCCTTTACGCGGCGCTCGCCGCGGCGGAAGCGGATCCTGTTCGCAAGGACCTTTTCTTGCAGCTCTCCCAGGCGGAAGCGGAGCACGCGAAGCTCTGGAAGGAAAAGCTCGCCGCGGCGGGTATCGAGCATCCACAGATCGGAGCTCGTCGGGCCTCGCTCGAAGAAGACGAGCTGACTGCGATCGGGTGAATACGAGACGCCGTCCGGGTTGCCGAGACGGTCGCCCACGATCGCGATCTGGTTGCCGGCTCGATCGACCCATGTGAATTGCCGCGCGAAGCGCGCCTCACCCGCGCGAAATGCGAACGCCGCGGCGGCGGCCGAGAGCATGAGCGCCTGCCCGCCCGCCACGCCGAATACTCCATCGGCGATTTGAAACGGACTGCCTTTCAATTCGAGACGTTGAGCATCGAACGGTTGCGCGATGACGTTTGTCTGTCGAATGAACAGCAAGTGGCCGTTCGTATAGACCCCACCGCCATCGGCATCGAGGAGCCTCCGTGACACCGAGCCATCGAGCTGCCCGAGGTATTGCCTTCCCGCACTTCCTTCCCGACGGGCGTCACTTCTTGTACTACGTGACCGCTGTTTCGGACTCGCGAGGGATATCGGGTTCCGTGGTGAGCACGCTGGCCACGATCTCGCTTGTCGTCGCCGCCGCGAATGCGGGGCGGCCGGTCAGCATCTCGAACAGCAGGCAGCCGAAGGCCCACACATCCGATCGAGCATCGGCAGTCTGTCCCTTGACCTGCTCGGGCGACATGTACGCCGCCGTCCCGAGCAACGTGCCCGGCATGGACGTCATGATCGTTGGTGAGTGAGACAGCGAGCTGTCGGGCTGTGTTTCGGCGACTTTCGCGAGGCCAAAATCGAGGATCTTGACCGTCCCGTCCGACTTGACTTTGACGTTGGCCGGCTTCAAATCACGATGGACGATGCCGAGGTCGTGCGCGGTCTGCATCGCCTCGGCAATCTGACGCGCAATCGCCAGGGCTTCGGCAAGCGCGATTGGGCCGCGCACGAGGCGTTGCGACAGATCGTCGCCTTCGACGAGCTCCATCACGATGGCGAGCGTCGATCCCGCGTCCTCGGCGCCGTGAATATGAGCGATGTTGGGATGATTCAGGGATGCAAGAGTTTTGGCTTCCCGTTCGAAACGCGCGAGCCGTTCAGCGTCGGTCGCAAATACAGCCGGCAAAATCTTGATCGCGACGTCGCGATCGAGTCTTGTATCACGGGCGCGATACACCTCGCCCATGCCGCCCGAACCTAGCAGCGACTTGACCTCATAGTCTCCCAACTTTGTTCCCGAACTGAGCGTCCCTCCCAGCGTGGAGGATTGCAAGAAGCCGGAGCGCACGTCATTCTGGGAGGCGAGGAATGTTTCGACTTCTTGCCGCAAGGCCTGATCGGACGAACAAGCACTATTCAGAAAAGTGGAACGCTCGCTTGGCGCCAATTCCAGCGCTTTTTCCAGTACAGCGCGAATTTGTTGCCAGCGCTCTGGCGTCATGCGTCT
>Ga0137409_10002817_pt1 | contig 18518 bp, 15 predicted proteins | sample CZODoug1_16funga_FD_122059 | JGI IMG/M metagenome (GOLD analysis project Ga0137409, IMG submission 122059) | Vadose zone soil fungal communities from Angelo Coast Range Reserve, California, USA - CZODoug1_16fungal (Hybrid Assembly) | ecosystem: Environmental > Terrestrial > Soil > Vadose zone... | reverse complement strand
GCGCTGTTCTTCGGCCTTGAGCTGTTCGATCTGCTCCTTCAGCTTGCGGATCTTGGCGACCGCATCTTTTTCGACCTGCCATCGCGCCTTGCGTCCGTTCGATTCCTCGCGGAGTCCGGCCAGTTCGACTTCGAGCTGTTTCAGGCGCTCTTTCGAGTGCGCATCCGATTCATGCAGCAACGCCTGCCGTTCGATTTCCAGGTGCAGGATGCGCCGCTCAATTTCATCAATTTCGATCGGCAGCGAATCCATCTGCATGCGCAGGCTCGCGGCGGATTCGTCGATCAGGTCGATGGCCTTGTCCGGAAGGAACCGGTCGGTGATGTAGCGGTGTGAGAGCGTAGCCGCCGCCAGGATGGCGGCGTCCTTGATGCGCACGCCGTGATGCAATTCGTATCGTTCCTTCAAGCCGCGCAAAATCGCGATCGTGTCTTCCACCGAGGGTTCGGCAATCAAGACTGGTTGAAAGCGCCGTTCAAGCGCGGGGTCCTTCTCGATATATTTGCGATATTCGTTGAGCGTGGTGGCGCCGATTGCGCGCAACTCGCCGCGAGCCAGCGCCGGCTTCAGCATGTTCGACGCATCCATCGCGCCTTCGGCTGCGCCCGCGCCCACGAGCGTGTGTAATTCGTCGATGAACAGGATGATTTGCCCGTCGGACTCGGTGATTTCCTTGAGCACAGCTTTCAGGCGGTCTTCAAATTCGCCGCGATACTTGGCTCCCGCGACCAGGGCGGCGAGATCCAACCCGATAACGCGCTTTGGGCGCAGTACCTCAGGGACGTCGCCCGCAACGATGCGTTGCGCGAGGCCTTCGACAACCGCAGTCTTGCCAACCCCGGGTTCGCCGATCAGGACAGGATTATTTTTCGTCCGCCTGGCAAGAATTTGCATCACGCGGCGGATTTCATCATCGCGGCCGATCACGGGATCGAGTTTCCCGCGCCGCGCGAGCTCGATCAGGTCGCGGCCGTACTGTTCGAGGGCGCGGAATGTGGCTTCAGGATTCTGCGAGGTCACGCGGTGGCTGCCGCGCACGGTTGTGAGCGCCTGCAGAATTGCTTCGCGAGACGCGCCGTGCTTGGCCAGCAATTCGGCCGCTTCATCTTTGCGGATCGTGGCAATCGCGAGCAGGATGTGCTCGGCGGAAACGTACTCATCTTTGAACTGCTCGGCTTCGACGAACGCACCCTCCAGAACCTTGTTCGATGCCGGGCTCAACTGTTGCTGCGCAACACCGGTTACTTTCGGCAGGCGCGCAAAGCCTGCCTCAATCTCGGCAGCTAATGTTTCCGGGCGGACGCCCAAGCGGGACAGCAGCGGCGGAACGATCCCGTCGCGTTGCGCCACGAGAGCAGCCAAGAGATGCAGCGGCTCGATCTGCTGATGATCGTGCCGGGCTGCGATCTCCTGCGCCGATTGAACTGCTTCCTGCGCCTTTAGTGTGAGTTTGTCGAAGCGGAACATGTACTTTCACCTTCTTTTGAAAACGCGGGGCCGGCTAAGCGCCGACCCCACGATCTTTCGGCGACTCGGCAAGCCGATTTCCCGTCTCCAGTTTACTTCCCATTGCTGGAAGAATTCACGCTAACCTTCACCTGGCGCGGCTTGGACTCTTCGCGCTTCGGCAAGTTCACGGTTAGGACGCCGTTCTTGTATTCCGCGTGAATCGCCTCCGCGTTTACCGTGGTTGGCAAGGAGAAGCTGCGGCTGAACGCTCCGTAAGTGCGCTCGACGCGAAGGTAATTGTCTTCGGATACGTTTTTCTCGAACTTGCGCTCGCCGCGGATGGTGAGCAGATTGTTCTCGACGCGGATGTCGATGTCTTTCTCATCCACATCTGGCAGGTCCGCCTTCACCACCAGCTCGTTCGGTGTTTCAAAGATGTCCACGGCCGGGGCCCAATTTGTGATGGCAGAGTCCTCGCCCTGGCCACGGAACATGGTCTCGTTAAAAAGACGATTGACTTGGTCATGAAGTGTGGAAAGCCCGCGAAAAGGTTCATATCGAACAACTGTGTTCATGGTTTCAAATCCTCCTTCTGGATATGTGGTACTGACTGCAACGAGATCATATAATATGCGCCTATCAGTGTCAAGTATTTTTATCCTTTGGGAGTTAGAAATTGGAGCCTTCCATTCGTTTGCATACAAATGACTTATCTCTTAATCTGCGCCGGGGGTTGCGCACTTTCCTCCACTTGTTCTATAGTCGTCCCACTCAACCATGCGACTTGCTGATTTCAACTATGCGTTGCCTCCTGGGAGGATTGCACAGCGCCCTCTTGACCAGCGAGACGCATCCCGAATGCTCATTCTGAATCGCGCCAGACAGGACTGGGAGGACTCCGCATTCCGGAGTCTGCCGGACCGTCTGCGAGGTGACGAGCTCATCGTGGTGAACAACGCGAGAGTCATTCCAGCGCGGCTATTCGGGCGGCGCGCCGGCATTCGCGCAGAGAAACCCGGCCGCAACCCCCGTGTCGTGCGTGAGTTTTTGTCCTCCGAAATTGAGGTCTTGCTGACACGGCAGGTGTCACCGGAAGAATGGGAGGCCCTGGTCCGGCCAGGCAAAAAAATGCAACTAGGGGAACGCGTTGATTTCGGCACGGGAGAACTTACCGGCGAAGTGGTCGGCCGCGGCGAATACGGGTTGCGCCGGCTTCGGCTCACGTCCCCAGGCGACGTGCACGAAGCGATTGAACGGCTCGGCCATATTCCGTTGCCTCCCTACATCGCGCGCAGCGACGAACCAGCGGACCGTGAGCGCTACCAGACGATCTTCGCCGAGCGGCCCGGGGCTGTCGCGGCACCCACTGCGGGGTTGCATTTTTCACCCGCGATTCTTGAGCAGATCAAGCAACGTGGTGTTGAAATCGCTGCGATCACGCTCGATGTGGGTCTGGGCACTTTCCAGCCGATTCATGAGGAGGAAATCGAACAACACCAGATGCACGCGGAGCGGTACGAGATTCCGGAGCAGGCGGCGAAAACCATCTGCAACGCGCGGCGCGATTCCCGGCCTATCCTTGCGGTGGGAACAACGGTGGTGCGAGCCCTCGAAGATGCCGCTGCGAAATCAGCCGCCAAGCGCGGAAATGACTCCCACGACGCGTGTCCGGATTTCCTCGTCGAACCGGGCCGTGCGGAGGCCGGCATTTTCATCAAGCCCGGCCATCGTTTCCGCGTGGTCGACCAGTTGCTAACAAATTTTCATTTGCCCAAATCCACGCTGCTGTTGCTCGTCAGTGCCTTCGCGGACCGCGAGCTGATTTTGCGTTCGTATCACCACGCGGTGGAAACAGGCTACCGCTTTTACAGCTACGGAGATTGCATGTGGATTCGCTAAATATCCCGGGCTTCGCGCGTCGCAGCCGGGTGGATTTCGACTATACTTACGTGCGGTCTGCGACTGTGCATCCATGCGATTTCTTATACTGAGTGATATTCACGCAAATTCCACGGCGCTGGAGGCGTCTCTCGTGGCCGCCGAGGGCCGCTGGGAGCGCGTCCTGTGCCTGGGTGACGTGGTGGATTACGGGCCGGATCCGAACGAAGTGACTGAGCGAGTGAAGGCGCTCGATCCATTCATCATCCGGGGCAACCACGACAAGGCTGTGACTGGACTCGGCGACATGGAGGATTTCAATCCTGTGGCGCAGATTGCCGCGCGATGGACACGAGACCAGCTCAAACCCGACAACTTGACTTATATTGCGCAGTTGCCCGCCGGACCCGCCCACACGAATGGTCTGACGATGGTTCATGGCGCGTATCACGACGAGGATGAATACGTCTTTGCTCCGCTGCAAGCGGTGGGCGGCTTGCTCGAATCACCCAGCGCCGTGACTTTTTTTGGACACACGCATTACCAAGGCGGATTTTCGTACCGCGACGGCCAGATCGGCGTGATTCATTTGACGCCGGGGCCGGGACCGAATTTTGCAGCGCTACGCCTGGACCCGGGAACGCGTTATCTGCTCAATCCCGGATCGATCGGCCAACCCCGGGACGGCGATCGGCGCTCGGCGTTCGCCATCGCCGATCTAGACCATCAGGTGATTGAATTCTGGCGCGTCCCGTATGATGTCGCCTCGGTGCAGGAGCGCATGCAGAGCGCCGGACTCCCCGATCCGCTCATCGAGCGGCTTGCGGCAGGCCGTTAGCACGGGACGAAGCCATAACGAACAGCCACCCTGTTTGGGGAGGATGTAGAAAGTGATCCCTTCCGCAGAACGCAGCCGGCTTCCGGTAGCCTTCGGCGCTGGATTGGTCATTGTGACTTTACTGATCGGCGCCGCCGTGCTTCTCAGCCGTTACTCGACGCCCGCTGGATCGGAAGAGTTCAGACCTCTACCCATGGGTCCCTCCGAACAGGCTTACGCTCCACAAATCCATTTTCTAGAACCGAAAATGAGCCGCGCGGCCAATTTTTTGAACCAGGAAGTAACATTTGTGTTCGGGACGCTCGAGAACGGCGGCAACCGGCGCATCAAGCAGATTGAAATCACGCTCGAATTTCACGATCCGTTCAACCAGGTGGTGCTGCGCGACAAGCAGCGTTTGTTCACAAAATACGATGCGCCCCTCGCTGCGGGACAGCAGCGCGATTTTCAGGTTGGGTACGAGCACGTCTCCGCGCAATGGAACAACGTGTATCCTACGATCCGCGTCACCGGGCTCGCTCTCGATTAGGCCGCAGTTTTCAGCGCGACTCCTTTCCGGCCAAGAACGTAATTCCGCTACATGATTACCAGTCTGTAATCAGCTATAATCGGCCCGCATGGAGCTGGCTGCTGAACTCGAACGCGCTCTGGCGACGGTGTGTACCGCGGGCCCGGCCGAGGTGCGCGAAAACGGCGAGTGGCTCGCGGCCCTGGGCGGCCTGCAATATGAGGTGCGCTCGCAGGGCGACGCAGCGCTTCTGCACCTCTGGGGCGCACGGCAAAGTTTGGTCCGGCGCGTCGTGCGTGTCGCCGAGCAATCCCCCGGACGTGTGGTGCTTGATGTTTCGCGATTCGGGCGCGCCCGCCACGCGAAGCTCGAATTCCTAGTGGGTGGCGCGGCCCACGAGGACAGGCGTTGGGGCCGGGAACAATTCCGCACGCGGCTGCACCAACTCCTAACCGACCGGTTCCCCGACGAAATCGTTGATTCCCTGGCCACCAGCGCGGATTTGCATCATTCCATTTCAGGTTCGTACACCCGAGGCCTCATGCATCGCGGTTCGGATGCCTATGCCGTGCTGAGCGCGGCCCCGGAAGAAGATGCCGCGACGATCGACGGCATCTTGACATTCGGGTTGATCTGGCTTGACCGGACGCGCGAGCGGGCCCGGGGCCGGTCGGTCCGCGGGCTGCGTCTTTTTTTACCGCGCGGCACCTCCGGCATTACGGCGCATCGTTTGACCGCGCTCGCCGCCCCACAGGAAGTCGAATTATACGAATACGACCCGCTGTACTGGCGCATGCGCCGGATAGCCATTTCGGACGCGGGGAATCTGGAGACTTGGCTGGTGCCTCGCCGCGAGTTGGACCAGGCGCTCACGGCGGCTTTGCCGGAGGTGGAACGCATCCGGCGCCTGGCTCCAGAGGCCATTCGCGTCGCGGTTGCCGCCCTGACACAGGACGTGACACTGCGTTTCCGCGGCTTGGAGTTCGCCCGCTGGCGGCAGGGGATGGTGTGGTTTGGACTTGGCGACCACCAGGAAATGTTGATCCCAGAGCGATGGCCCGCCCTCGAAAAACTTGTCCACCAGCTGGAAACGTACCGCCATCCACTGGCTACAGATACCAGGCACAGGCTCTACCGGGCGCAGTCGGAGCGGTGGCTTGAGACGATGGTTGCCGCCGACCCGGCGAGGATGGATGCCCGACTCGACGCCCAGCACATTTACACACAGGTTCCCGCGTCCTCCGCGGGTGACAGGGGTATCATCGACCTCCTCAGTGTGACGCGAGACGGCCGCCTCGCGGTGCTGGAACTGAAAGCTTCCGAGGACATTCAACTCGTGATGCAAGCCGTGGACTACTGGCTGCGCGTTCGCTGGCATCACGAACAAGACGACTTTCGCAGGTATGGATATTTCCCGAACGTGACGTTGCAACCCAAACCGCCGCTGCTATTCCTGGTTGCGCCCGGATTCCGATTTCATCCTTCGAGTGACCTCTTGCTCCGATATTTGTCGAAGGATGTTGAAGTTGTAAGAATTGGGTTGGGAGAAAATTGGCGCCGGGGGTTGCGGGTTATCTTCAGGCAGTGACGGGCAGGCACAAGGGCCGAGGGATCCACAGCGAAAAGGGTCCAAAAAAAAGAGAAGCAGCTTTGGCTTAGCCGCCGCTGCTTCCCGGGGTGTGTCCTTGAAGTGGTTTTGTAGAATTAGACGCCAGAAATCGCAAAAGGTTGCATCGGGGAGAAAAATTTTAAGTAAATACCAAAGTTTTTATTTTTCGGCGGATTAGAAACCGATGGCTGAGATGTAAGGCTCAGTAGAACAAATACTTGCGCCACTTTTCATCCTTGTTGCCGATCAGGCGCATCAGTTGCCGGGAGGTATGCAGTGTGAAGGGGCGAGGGCGCCGCGCCAGAGCAATCCCGGCTTCTTCCGGAGTGCGGTCTCCCTTGCTGTTGTTGCACTGGTAGCAGCAGGCGACCAGATTCTCCCAGGACGACCGTCCGCCGCGAGATCGCGGTACGACGTGATCCAGGGTCAGCTCCGAGGCAGGAAGCGTGCGGCTGCAGAATTGGCAGGTGTTACGGTCGCGCAGCAGGATGTTCTTCCGTGATAGGGCTCGAGTCTGCTGCGGGATATGGCGATAGGCCAGCAGGCGAATGACCGACGGTACAGGCAGCGCCCGCGAAGCGGAGTGCACCTGAGTGTGATGGATTTCCTCGGCTTGCGCGACGCCTTTGATCATCAACACCATCGCGCGCCGCACTGCGGTGACGTTGATCGGCTCAAAGGTCGCATTCAGGACCAGAACCGGGTCTTGCATGATGGCTGGTTTTCGAGCAGAGGGGGACAGAGCACCTGGCGGGCGCTTCTCGCCCCGCGCTTCCGGCAGGGGCTTCGGCCGGGGAGTTCTACCGCCATGGCCAAATGAGTTCATTCTGCTTGGTCCTGATACGCCGTAGCCGCGTCGGGCTCCACAAAGGACGGCAGCGCTCGCGCAACTGTCATGCCCGCCACCCGGACGGCCCCGGCTCCATGAAGTGCCCGGGAGCACGCGTCTAATGTCGCCCCAGTGGTAAATACATCATCTACCAGTAAAACCCGTAGCTTGTCAACTTTAGCTCTGTGATGCATAGCATAAGCGCCACGTACCGTCTCCCAGCGCTCCCGGCGAGTGAGCCTCACTTTATCTGGCCGGGGCCGCGTGCGGACTAGGAGATAGGCCCGAAATGGGATACCGAGAAGCCGCGCGAGGGGCCGGGCGATCAGCTCGGCTTGGTTATAGCCGCGCTCGCGCAGGCGGCTTGGATGCAAGGGTACTGGTACCACCGCGTCTGCCGCAAAGCCCTCCACCGAGTGCGCCGCCACCTTCGTGAGCTGGCTCGCAAACCAGCCGCCCAACGGCGTGACTTCCCCATACTTCAACAACAGGATCGCGCGGGCCATGGACGGCGAATAAGCGCCGAAACTTCGAACGAAATCAAAGTCATATGCGCCGAGGCGGCAGAGGTGGCACAGTGGCGGCGAAGCGCCTTCGGCCACGGCGCTCGAAACGATCGGACGGCCGCACCGTGCGCACTGCGGTTCGGGGAGTGTCTGCGTAAGCAACGCGACGCACTCGCGGCAGAACGGGATGCGAGTGCCTGTGTCCAACATCCTGGCACAAATCCGGCATGGCGCGGGAAACACTAGAGAGGCGAGCGCCCCGCATATTCGTCGCAACTGGGAACGCACCGAAACGGGGACCCCATCCACGATGCGTTAAGACTACTCCTGTATGGCAATTATTTAAACAGGTAAATAACCAGAATGGTTATTGGCCTGGCCCAGTACGCGGGATTCGACTCGCCTGCCGTCCAGAAACGGCGCAACGGATTCTCTCTGGCAAGTTGGCAGCACGAAATGAAACGGGCAGGCCGGTTAAAGCGGCCCGCACATTTCAGCGGAGGCGAACTTTTTCCTACAGCAGGCCTTGTTCGTGTTTTTCCTGGCAGGTGACGCAGTGCCGCGCCCAAGGGACTGCTTCGAGGCGCTTCAGTTGCAATTCCTCTTCGCATTGCACGCACGTTCCGAATTTGTTGTCCTTGATTCGCCGGAGCGCTTCGTCAATCAACGCCAACATGGACCGGTCGGTATTGGTTTGGCCGAACAAGAATTCCTTGGTGTAGGAGTTGGCGGCCTTGTCGGCGAGATCTACTGTCGGATCATCGTCAGCAGTCCGCCCTTCCTCTTCGGTGCGCGCGATGCTTTTCAGCAATTCCTCTCGCCGGGTGACCAGCTTTTTCTTGTAATATTCGAGACGCTTCTTATCCATTGTCATGGCCCCATCGTCCATTCTATTGTCGCAATCACAAATGCATGATTCTATGCCCGCACTCGATAACTGTCAAGGAAGGTGCCTGAGTGGGATTTGAAGGCCATACTCCCGAACTCACCAAATGCGAATTTGTTCCTGCATGCGTGTTTGTGGTCTCATGAGGCATGCCGCAGTTACTCCATCGAACTTTCTTCTTGCCAGGGCCGGCGGGACGGCTCGAAGCGCTCCTGTGGGACGTCCCAGAGCGCAACGACATCGCGCGGCCGCCGCTTGCGGCCATAGTGTGCCATCCGCATCCTCTGTTTGGCGGGACGATGCACAACAAAGTGGTCTACCAGGTGGCGAAAACGCTACATCGCTTCGGCCTTCCTGTTTTACGTTTCAACTTCCGTGGCACGGGTTTGAGCGAGGGCGCGCACGACGAGGGACGCGGGGAGCAGGACGATGTTTCGGCGGCGCTCGATTTTTTTGCCTCGAAATATCCCGGCGCACCGCTCTTGCTTGCTGGATTCAGCTTCGGTTCGTGGGTTGGCCTGCGCGCCGGTTGCAAAGATTCGCGGGTCGCGGACCTGATTGGGCTAGGCCTGCCGGTTGGCAACCTGGCGAACCAGGAATTTTCCTACCTCGAGGCCTGCGAAAAACCAAAGCTGCTGGTGTCTGGGGAACTCGATGCGTATGGGCCGCCGAAGAAGCTGCAGGCCATAGTCGAGAAATTTCCTCCGCGCGCGAAAAAGGGGACCAGCGTCGTAATTATTCCAGGCGCCGATCATTTCTTCGCAGGACATCTTCCCGAGGTGGACCGGGCAATCTCCGCATGGTTGAAGGCGCAGCGCCAGGATCTTGTTGAACAGGTTGCTTGACGTCTCACGCCTGCTTTCCCCGTTCAAACAATCTTGAAAATTCGTCTTTTGAGGCCGGGGGCACGGCAACGAGCGAGAGATTTGCGCCCACGTGCTCGACGCGGCTCATCCCCACCAGCGCCGTCGTAATGCCCGGTGTCGAGCGCACGAACTGCAGCGCGCGCTCCGCATCGTTCTGCAGTCCCAGCGCCGTAGCCACGAACGGGGGCAAGCCGCGGGACAATTTGCCTTGCAGCATCGCGGCGCTTGCCACCAGCGTGATGCCGAGCTTGTTCGCGGCTTCGACCATCGGCACGCGGCTCCCGTCGAGGGATTGGTTCGGCCGGGTCAGCGCTTCGGTCATGCCCAGGTTGCACGGCAGTTGCACAAACCGGAGGTGGTGCGATCCTCCCGCGACGTCCCGCGCAAGCGACTCCATCGCGGCGAGCGAAAGAAAATCCTGTTCATTCTCGCCCTGGCGAAACGCGTTCCACGTGGCCATTCCGTAGAAGTGAATTTTCGCGGCGGCGACCGCCGACTCCAGAAACTCAAATGCCTCTCGCACGCGGCTGTTGAACATTTCGCGCGGCACCTCGCCCAACTGCGTCTCCGGGTTGTGAAGGTAATAGACGTCGATCGTCTCGACGCCGAGATTGCGCCGGCTGCGATCGATCTGGTCGGCGATGAACCGTGGCGCCATGGAATGGCACCCGGCAGCGACGTCACCTTCGCGGAGAATCTGCGTTGCCACGTATTCGTGATTAAAATATTCGCTCGCGTCCGAAGGCATGTCGCCATCCGGCGTCAGGAATCCTCCCTTGGTGCAGATCACCATTTCTTCCCGCGCGAAACCGCGCCGTGCGAGCTCATGGAGCGCTGCCCTTACGGACCGCTCCGAGCGCTGAAAACGATAGTTAATGGCGGAGTCGATCACGTTCACGCCCGATTCAACGGCGGCAACGATCGCATCCGTGTAAGCCTGATCGGTGCGCGCGTCCGGCTCGCCCAAGTAGGTGCCGATGCCGATCGAGGAGAGCCACAGGCCCTGTTGCTCGCGGAAGTGCCCCGCAGCGGCGCGCCCGGCAAATCGCGCGGCGTATTTCTTCGTACTCTCGGAAGTCGCAAACGTCGTCATCTCACCTCACACTTTGGAAAGCGGCGATTATATGTGATTATCTCGCGAACCACGAGTGGAAGCGGAGACAAAAGGTCTGTAGATCGTCATCTCCACGCACTGGTGGTGCCGTAGCCGATGGCCCGCGCTAATTAGGATTTGCCGAATTTCAGGGCTTCGCGAATCAGAGATGAAGTTTGAATTTGCCACTACCCTCTTCGCTTCCATGTTGCATCACTCGCATTCTGATGTGTGTCATGAAGGGTGTCCTAATCGCCGGGATCGGTATTTGAAGAATCTGACTCGGGGGTCGCTATCCAACTGATGTCGTCGCCGGCTGTCCTGCGAGGCCATTTGCGTGAGCGCATTGCTTTTAGGAGCTCGCGTTCGCCGCACCGCACGGTCACTCCGGCTAACGATCTGACACGAAAGTGGAGTGTGTCTGAAGGTTTACGCCCCCTGTTCCTGTCTGGTACCCCCGTACCCTTGACCACCCGGAAAGGCGTCCCTTATAGTCGCAAAAGAGGAGAAATTTCGCGGGACGGGTGTCGTTATTACGAAATGTGGACACGCGATTCCCAATGATCGGCGGCCCAGCTGTCCTTGAAAGAGATTTGTTTTCATCGTCTTGCATTGCAGGCTTTCGTAGTCCTCTTCGGAGCGCACAACGAATTTCTTTTGCGGGAGTGTGCCTGAGGTGATGACATCGTGGAGCATCATTGCGATTACGCTGCTGACAGCCTCGGCACTGACTTCGGGTTTCTTCGCCTACATGCACAGTTTAAGGCGCCAGGCATACTTGATGCTCTGGAGCGCCGGGTGGTGCTTGCTGGCCTTGCACTACTTGAGTCCCGCGCTCGAGCCCTGGATAGCCGTGGCCCCGTGGCAGTCGGCGGTGAACCAGTGGTTGCTGGCCGCGGCAGCGCTGCTCTTTTTCAGCACTGCGCGAGTATATACGGAAGCGCAGCCCTTGGTCCGCCCCCAGATCGCGGTCGGCGGTTTCTTCGTGCTCTGGACAACCGCCTTCTATCTTCATAGCGTCAGCGTTTCCCCGCAGCTGGGTGTGGCACTCATTTTGTTCAGCATCGCATGGGTGTTCTATCAGGAGAGCCGCCGTCAAGAAACGTTCGCCGATTTGCTGTTGGCGATCTCATTTCTCACCTGGGGCGCGCTGATGATCGGTGAAGTGTTGCTTCCCAGCCGGGTGACCGAATCCCTCCGCGTGCTCGAACTTCTTCCACAACTTTTCGCTGCGGCCCTGATGGTGATGGGGCTGTACGAGGAAGAAAAGCGCCGTGTAGAACACAACATGCTCGCGCTTTCCAATGTGAATTTGGCGACGTCTGGCTTTGTCGGCCCGGAAATTCAGAAGATGCTGTCGCACGCGCTGGAGCGGGTATTGAGCGTCGTGCGTATGCCGGCAGGAGCGCTATTTCTGCATCATGGCAACGCCAAGGGTCCGACTTCCGTTGTCGCCGTCGGGCTGGCGGAAAACTTTTGCGCCGCCTCGCAGGAAGAGGGGCTGGACGATCATTTGGTTGACCTGGTTTCTAGATTGGGTGGCCTGGTGGTGTTTCGCGATTTGGGCCGCGATGCTTCCTGGGCCGCACTGGAAGGAGAAGAGGCCTTCCGGCGCTTCCGGCAGCTCGCCATGGGCCAGGGATTGCGCACGGTCGTCGGGATCAGCTTGCAAGCCAAGGAGCAGACCTTCGGCGTTCTGTTCCTCGGCACGCCCGATAGCCGGCGGTTTACGGCAGCGGAGCTTCGCCTGCTTCTTGCGCTTGGTCATCAAATCGGGATGGCAGTGGAGAATAGTTACCTTGTCCAGCAGTCAGCGCGCCGTACCGAAGAGCTACACATGCTCAACGAAATAGGCCGCGCGCTGAGCTCGACTCTCGATCCCGAAGCGCTATTCGAAACCATCCTGTCCGAATTGAAGCGTCTGGTCGACGTGAGTCATTTCTACATCGCATTACACGACGCCGCGCACAACGAGATCCGGTTTGAGATCGAGATCCATGACGGCGTCACCCAGCCTAAGAGGTCCCGGCCTTTCGGCGAGCAGCACGTGACCGAATATGTGATGCGCACGCGGCAACCCCTGTTGATCCGCGAAAACTACGCGGAAGAGCTGCGCAAGATCGGTTTGATTTCGCGGCAAGACAATGGCTGTTTCTGCGGTGTGCCTTTGCTGCTCTACGAACGCGTCATCGGTGTTATGGCCGTGCAAAGCCCTCAGGAAGGCGCATTTGACGCCGGACACCTCGAGATGATGCGGGTGGTGGCGAGCGAAGCTGTCATCGCCCTGGAAAATGCCCGGCTCTTTCGGGAAGAGCGGGCGAAATCGCGTCATCTTACGCTGCTCAACAACATTTCGCGCAACGTCATCACCACGCTCAACCCGGATGAAATGCTTGCCAAAATTGCCGAGGAACTCGAACAAGGCCTGGACTACTCCCACATTGGCATCGGGCTGCTCGATTATTCGAGCAAGGAAATTGTGATCCAGGCAGAGGCCGGCCAGCGCAAGGGAGCTTTGGGGCGCCGCCTGGGTTTGGACGGGAATGTGGTCGGACGCGTGGCGCGCACCGGGCAGATGGCCGTGGTGACCTATCAGGATCCGGAGAAAACCGAGGGAGTGCCGGTGCTGGAAGGTTCAGTCTCCGCCATCGCGCTCCCGGTCGTGTACGCGGACCAGCTCCATGGCGTGCTGTACGTGGAGACCGACCAGAACGCCGATTTCCCTCAAGAAGAAGTCCTATTCCTCGGGACGCTTGCGGACTTGATTTCCGGCGCGCTCCACAATGCCTACGCGTTCCAAAAGGCGCAGGAACAAGCCATCACTGACGGCCTGACCGGAGTGAAGACCCATCGATTCTTCATGGAGGCGCTCTCCGGCGAGTGGAAACGCTCGACGCGCGCCGGCCGGTCCTTCTCCGTGGTTTTAATGGACCTGGATCGTTTCAAGTTCGTCAACGATTTCTATGGCCACCTGGATGGCGACATCGTGCTCCAGCGTGTGGCCCATATTCTGGATCAGAATTGCCGCCGTTCGGACGTCGTGGCCCGCTATGGCGGCGACGAGTTCGTAATCTTGATGCCGGAAACAGACGCCGAGCAAAGTCAGCAGCTGGCCGGAAAGCTGCGATCGTGGATCGCCTCCGACCCTGTGCTGCGTGAGAAGAACGTCACGTCCAGCTTCGGAGTAGCCACATTCCCGATTCACGGATCGACGCCCCAGGAACTGATCCAGGTCGCGGATGCGTCGATGTATCTTTCCAAGCATCAAGGAGGCAACGCTGTTTCCACCGCGGATCACTTTAATCCCGACGAGACGAAACAGTGGAAACGTGACGTCCTCGAAGCCTATCTTGGCGTCACACTCAAACGCTTGTTTACAACGGGCCCCGATGCGTTCGTTGAAATTCACAGCCGGATCGAGCAGTTCGCGCGATCTCTGTCCGAAACAGGGCAGCCGACTTCGCGGCCAAATGGCAATCGCGCGCAGAAAACTTCTGCATCGTCATTCGAGCCCCTGCCGCCCGTCGTGATGGATACGCTGACTTCTCTCGCTTTGGCCGTGGATGCGAAAGATCAGTTCACGCAGGGCCACTCCCAAAAAGTGTCCGGTTACGCGGTCCTGATCGCGGAAGCCGTGGGCCTCACAGTCACGGAAATCGAAGAGATCCGCCTTGGAGGCATGCTGCACGATGTCGGCAAGGTCGGCATCACGGAATCGATTCTGAATAAGTGTGGCCCGCTCAATCCCGATGAGTGGGAAACGATGAAGAGGCATGTGGAATACGGTGCCAAGCTTTTGGAACCGCTGCGCGGCACCGAACGCATCCGTGACATGGTCGCCCATCACCACGAGTTCTTCGACGGGTCAGGCTATCCCCAGGGGCTCGTCGGCAACCACATCCCACTCGGCGCCCGCATCGTAGCCATCGCCGATGCCTACGATACGATCACTTCCGAACGAACCTACAAGAAAGCGCATACCCCGGAAGAAGCCTTCCAGGAACTCGAGCGCTGCGGAGCCGCCCAGTTTGATCCGGAACTCGTACGCGCGTTCATTTTGCGGTTACGCGACCTTCCGAATCCTTTGATCGAACCCATCCTCGCCCCCGAACGCGAAGTCCTGACCAAATAAACCGGCTCGAAGGTTGACCTCGAGATGCCACGGCCTTCTTGTATTGCGCCCCAGAAGTGAATAGAGTCCTCTCATGACGACAGGCTCTCCAGGTTCAGACCAAAGATCGCGATATGGAGGGAATCGCTGTCGGCGTGATCGAGGCGGATCTCGACGCGGGGTCAATCCGTGCGGAAGGCGAATCGCCATGATGTATGAATTATTGTTCTACCGCGGGATGAAATCTTCCGTGTGAGTGACGAATTCCGGGTACGCGCCGGCGCCCAATTCATAGAGGTCCATGCCCTGGCGTTCTCCCTCAATCGCTACTCGGAAGGGGCAGATGCGATTCAGGGCCCAATTCAGGCCATAGGTTAGCGGCAACACGAAGCCGAGCAGTGTCGCCACGCCCACTAACTGAGCCAGCCATTGTCCGGGCGCTCCGCCGCCTGTTACAGGTAAAGAATTGCCCGCAACATTCAAGATTGGACCATGAAAGCGAGCGAAAAGGCCAACCGCGAGGATGCCCCAAATGCCTCCGACGGCATGTACGGAAACCGCGCCTCCCGGATCGTCTACTTCCAAACGTAGCTCGAACCACTCCACCGAGAAGGTAACCAGGGCGCCCGCGATTGAGCCAATCACAATCGCTTCGGCCGGCACAACGAAAGCGCAGGTGGCGCTGCTTGCTACCAGTCCGCCAACCCAGCCATTCGCACTGAGCGAGGCGTCTGGTTTGCCAAAGCGGATTCCCGTGATGACGGCTGCCGTTAGGGAACCCGCAGCCGCTTGCAGCATCGTATTGATGGCAATCAAGATGGTCTGCGCGGGAGCGCTGCCGGTGAACAGAATCGCCCCGGCGGAATTCAGTCCAAACCATCCCAACAGGGCCAACAGGCAGCCGAATAAGACGAGAACTCCATTATGGCCGGGGATGGCGGGCGCCATGCCGTCCGGCGAATACTTCCCGCGCCGGGGCCCCAGAATCCAGGTGACAGCGAGTGCGGAGAGGCCGCCTACTACATGAATCGTGCTCGATCCCCCAGGATCGATGAATCCGCGACCGAGCCCGTAATTGGCGCCGAGTTGCGCGAGCCAGCCGCCTCCCCAGACCCAATGCGCAAAAAGCGGGTAGGTCCAGCCAGCCAGGATCGCAGCCGAAGCGCAACTCGCCCGAAGCCGCCAGCGATCCGCGCCGCTCCCCAGCGGGATCAACGCAGCCAAACCCACGCAGAAAATTTGCAACAACGCGGCCAGAGATGCGGGAGAGCCATCGAAGGCCATTCCGCGGAAAAAAAATGGCTCCGCGGCAATCCAATTCCAACTTTTTCCAGACAAAGCGAGGACGTGACCCGGCCGCCCGATGAACCCCTGCCAGGCAAATCCACAAATGAAATACACGACAGCCGCGACCGACAGGCTGGATATCGCCGCCATCATCATGTGACCCGCGCTGCGCGAGCGCCCCAAACCGGCATTGATGAGCGAAATTCCGGCGGCCGCAAGAGGGACAAGAAAAACGAAGAACAGACAGGCAATCATTGCTGCTTCCGGGAATCCTGGAACCGGCACGGGCATTATCTTTTGTCCTCTCGCAGGATCAAGTGGGAGCGGATGACAAACGTCAGTCCCAAAGCCTCCACGGCCACGCCGGCCAGGACAAACACGGCGCGCGAAGGCGCTGACGCGAGAAGTACAATCGCTGCCAGGACAAGCAGCCAACCCGCCAGTAACAACAAGAAGCCCACAAACTTCATACTGAACGCTCCCGGCCGGGGCCTAAGAGTGTTCCCCGGCGTCCGAATCGCCAGCTAAAATATCACATTCGCATTGGAACCAAACGCAGCGTTCTTTGGGGGCAGTGATCCAGTTGGCTGACCAGCGTGTCAGGCCCACTTTTCTTTGAACTTGCCAACCGCGTCATGCAAGACCGCTCTGCCGTGGCCGATGCGGGCCACTCGGTTGCTTGCCATGTTCCCCAATTGCTTGCAGAATCTTGTCTGCACTCCCAAGCAGGCCGGTATCGATCAGCGTGCAACCATCAGACGACTCAAGCAAAAATGTGTTCACTGGGCCCGCCAAGACTACGTATAGTCCAGGAACGATTTGCGTCGCGGCCATTCGTTCCCTGCGCAACACTGATTTCAAGAGAGACCTCTACCTCTTCGGGTACAAAGATGTCAACCAAGTTGGCGACCTGTATACTGGAATCTTTGCCGCTGCTACTTAGGGCTCCGGGAGTGCGTCATCGATCATGAAGATTGAAGAATTTGAGCAGAGGTTGCGCGATTCGGTGCTGATCGCGGACGGGGCGATGGGATCGTTACTCCATGAAACCCTGGGGCCGCAGCGCTGCATGGATGAATTGAATGCCACGCGCGCGGAGGCCGTCTTTCGCATTCATATGGCCTACCTCGAAGCCGGCGCCCATATCATCGAGACCAACACGTTTGGAGCGAACCGCAACAAACTGAGCGCGTTCGGCTTGGAAGACCGGGTCGCGGAATTCAATCACCGTGGCGTCAAAGTCGCGCGCGAGGCTCGGGAAGCAGCCAAGCATGAGGTTCTGATTGCCGGCTCGATCGGCCCGCTGGGGGCCATTCGGCAAGTACGTGAAGCGCCGGTGGATCTATTCCGGGAAATTTTTCGAGAGCAGGCGGAAGCGCTCGAAGAACGCGGTGTGGATTTTTTCATTCTGGAAACCTTCAGCGATCTCGAAGAGCTCTCGGCGGCGGTCGCGGCCATACGTTCGTTTTCGCAACTCCCGATTGTTGCCCAATTAACGTACTCCGAAGAAGGAACCAGCTTCAGCGGCGCCCGGCCGCGGCAGACGTGGGCCGCGCTCCATGAGCGGGGGGTTCAGGCGATCGGCGCGAATTGTTCGGTCGGCCCACAAGACCACCTGCGCATCCTCCAGGACTTGGCCGAAGCGGCGGGATCGTTTCCCATGAGTGCGATGCCGAACGTGGGATTTCCGCAGCGCGCCGGCGACCGCGTCATCTATCCGAAATCTTCCCCGGAATACTTCGATCTTTTTGCGCGTGAAGCAGTCACTCTAGGCGCGCGAATCCTGGGCGGCTGCTGCGGGACCACACCGGAACACATTCGAGCGATGGCTCGGGCGGTGAAAGGAATGCGCCCAGTAAAGGGAGCCCGCGTGGCAGCTGCTGTTGAAGCGGCTCCCGAGACGCAGCAGATGCGGACGAGGGAACCGGAGAGCGCCCTGTGGCAAAAAATCCAGGCGCAACAATTCGTCGTTTCGGTGGAAATTGACCCGCCGAAGGGCACGTCCATCGAACGGACCCTCGAACAAGTGACAAACGTGATGGCCTCGAAGCGCGTGGACGCGATCGACATCAACAGCGGACCGCTTGCTCGCGTCGGGATGGATGCTCTCACGCTCGCCGGCGCGCTGGAGCGCCGCGGCGTGGAGACGATTCCGCACCTGACCACGCGCGATTCCAATCTCATCGGTCTGCAGGCGATGCTTCTGGGCGCATGGACCATCGGCGGGGTGCGCAACGTGCTCGCCATTACGGGCGATCCGCCATCGCTGGGGAGCTATCCGGAAACTTCCGGCGTATACGAAGTGGATTCCATCGGCCTCGTGAAAGTGATGTCGCGCTTGAATCAGGGAACCGACTGGGCGGGGAAGAATCTTGGCGGCGCTACTAATTTTACGATCGGAGTAGCGGTAAATCCTCTCGCCGAAGACCTGGACGAGGAATTGCGCCGCTTCGATGAAAAAGTGAAAGCCGGCGCGCACTTTGCGATGACGCAGCCCATCTTCGATCCCGAGCACTGGGAAGGCTTTCTGAAACGGATGGGCGGGAAATCGCCGATTCCCATATTGGTTGGGCTTTGGCCACTGAGCAGTTACAAGCAGGCCCTCCGGCTGCATAACGAAGTGCCCGGCATTGTGATTCCTGAAGAATTATTGAAACA
>Ga0137409_10002816_pt1 | contig 18528 bp, 22 predicted proteins | sample CZODoug1_16funga_FD_122059 | JGI IMG/M metagenome (GOLD analysis project Ga0137409, IMG submission 122059) | Vadose zone soil fungal communities from Angelo Coast Range Reserve, California, USA - CZODoug1_16fungal (Hybrid Assembly) | ecosystem: Environmental > Terrestrial > Soil > Vadose zone... | reverse complement strand
ACACGAAAGTGGCAATTAAGAAGGTTGTTGAGAAATGAAAAATAGCGTTCTCAGGCTCCCGAAAAGAAAAGCGGAGTTCATCGAACCGATGAAATGCGCCCCGGTCACCAAGCTGCTCGATGGGACGGGATGGTTTTACGAAATAAAGCTGGATGGCTACAGAGCCATCGCTGTTAAATCGAAAGAAAGAGGATGACCATGATGACGACGACGGCTATCCATAAGGTCTGGTGCTCAGCCGTGCCCGGTTTGCTAGGCGCAGTTGGATTGGCGCTCGTAACCTTTATCTGCTTCCGGTTTCAGGTTGGTCTTTCTACAGCCGCTTTACTCTACCTAATGATCGTGGTGCTGATGTCCCTCAAGGGCAGCTTCGTTTCATCGACCGTGGTCTCCGTGCTCGCGGTTGTGTGCTTGGATTACTTCTTCACTGCTCCGCTTTTCACCTTAGGGATGAACGATCTCCAGAGTTACGTGGCAATGATTGTCTTTTTGACGACCTCCCTGATCATCACCCGCTTAGTGTCCAGAGTGCGCAAGCAGGCGGAAGAGGCGCTTTCCAGCGTGAGCTACAAGGTGATCAAAGCAGAGGAACAAGAGCGTCACAGGATGGCAACAGAACTTCACGAAGACATTGGTCAACGGCTGAGTATGTTGGCGCTTGGCATTGAACGACTCAAGACAGATACCCTCGATCCTTCTGTCGACCTGCCCAGTCGCATGGACGCAGCATGGAAGCAAACTTTGGAGATATTGACCGATGTCAAAGCCTTGGCACATGAGTTGCACTCTCCAAGGCTGGAATATCTTGGCATCGCAGCGGTCATGAGCAGTTTCTGCAAAGAGTTTGGCGAGCGGAAAAGAGTAGGGATTGACTTCAGGAGCGACGGCTTACCCAGCGCCCTACCATCAGAGATTTCGCTTTGCCTCTTCCGCGTGCTACAGGAAGCCCTGTACAATGCGGTGCAACATAGCGGTGTACGGCAGGTCGATGCTCGACTATGGGGGACGTCGGGTCAGATTCAATTGACGGTTAGCGATCTTGGCGTGGGCTTTAACCTCAAAAAGGGAAGGCAGGACGGAGGGCTTGGTATCAACCGCATGCAGGAGCGGCTGAAGCTGGTGAAGGGAAACCTTTCCATCGACTCGCGACCCAAACGTGGTACGACGGTCTGCGCTCGCGTTCCTGTCAGTTTGGGCAGGCAAGTGTCTTGATTCGAGACTGTCCGCACATCAGTTCTGCGAATAGCCCGACCGAGCCGTTCGCACCCAGCATTAAAACGGTTAAATTGAGACTGCGACATTTCTGGGAACGGGCGGTTCAGTTTTGGATTCAGCAACTCGTCGGTGAGTTCGGGTTCAATAGATTTAGGCGAGGGCTGCTTGGCAACATCTTCAATTCGGGTTCTCGTGGTAGATGATTACGAACCCTTCCGGCAATTTCTTGCCTCACGCCTGCAAGACACGTCTAGCGTATACGTTTGTTGGGAAGCATCGGACGGGTTGGAGGCGGTTCAGAAGGCAGAAGAACTGCGACCAGATTTGATCCTGCTGGACATTGGTCTTCCAAAGCTGAATGGAATTGAAGTCGCTCGGCGAATATGTAAGGTCTCGCCCGGTTCGAAGATACTATTTGTGAGCCAAGAGTCGTCTGCTGATGCGGTGCAAGAAGCCCTTGGCACAGGCGCACGGGGCTATGTCGTCAAGACTGATGCCGGAAGCGAGCTAGTGGAGGGTGTGAACGCTGTTCTTCGGGGCGAGCGGTTTGTCGGTCGGAGGTTCTCTGGTCATGATTTCGTCGGAGCTTCGCACTCGGGAGCATAAGACCCGCAAAGTGATATCTATGGCTATTCTCTGGGTAGCGTTCGGGGCGGAATGAGACCCACATCTTCCAACGAATCTCTGCAGAGCATTCAGCCGTTTATTCGGGGTGAGAGTCCTTGGTGATCTCAGTTGGAAACCCGCTACTCCTAGCCTGCCGCCCGTGCAGAATCGCTGCTTGAGTCGCAAGGAACGCGAGCGTGGATTGTAGTACCACCCTTCGTTTGCGAGTTGATTGTAAGCTCTCCATGCGCTAACCGCAGGCGCTCCTGCATGCTCGTGAGTCCAAGCCCAGTGCTTTTCATTGCGCCTTCTATATCAAAACCTGCACCAAGATCGCTGACAGTGAGGTGAACCTCTCCCGTGCTTCCCCACAATCGTACTTCGAAGCGCTTTACCCCACTATGCTTCATGGCATTGCGCAGGGCTTCTTGTAGAACTCGGAATAGAGAAAGAGAAAGTTCGGTTGGCAAGGCTGTAGGTAGATCGCGACTCTGGAAATCAATTTCCACCTTCTGGCGCTCACTAAACTCTTTGCAGAAGTTCTTCGTCGCCCCAACGATGCCCAAATATTCCAGTTTCGAAGAATGCAATTCGTGCGATAACAATTGAACATCGTTCGTTATTTCGGTAGTTTGGTTTCGTAGATCGCCTATTCGCCTACCGAGTTCAACTGCCGAGTCAGGGACATCTTTCTGCACTCCGTCTAGCTCGATCGCCAGAAGCGCGAGTCGTTGGACGAAGTCGTCATGCAAGTCTCTCCCAATCCGGGTACGTTCCTGCTCGTGTGCTTCGATCAGCTTTCGGCTCATGCCTAAAAGCGCCTCTTCAGCATGCTTGCGGTGGGTAATGTCCTCCGAAAAGATAAGAATCCCTCCCTGCACCCCGTTTTGATTCTGCCAAGGGCGAATCTCCCATCGGAGCCAAGTGGTGCCACTCTCGCGATCCCAACGGTCCTCCATGGCTCGCAACGTTTCTCCAGCAAGACCACGGCGGTGAATTTCCTTCCACCGTTCGGGAATGTCAGGCAAGACTTCGTAGTGCGAACGCCCCAGTATCTCCGAACTGCCGAGTGAATAATCCGCACACCAGCGGTCGCTCACTTGTAGATAGCGCATGTCACGGTCAAGCATCGCCACTGCGGCTGGTACGTGTGTGACGAAACTCTTCAGTAGCTCCTCTCGTGTTTGTAGCGCCACCGTCCGCTCTCCTAAAACGCGATTCATCTCTTGGAGCGCCTGCTCTGCCATTTTGCGGTCAGTGACGTCAACAGCAATCCCGATGTAGCCTTCAAAGGAGCGATCCTGATTAAATCGTGGTACTCCAATGTCCAGAATCCACCGATACTCTCCGTCGTATCGCCGGAGCCTGTACTCCATCTCGAACCTCTCCCGCCGATCAAAAGACTGCGTATAGGTATCGAGGCATCTCTGAAAATCGTCGGGGTGAACGCCATCCGCCCACCCGTTTCCAACCTCCTGTTCGAGAGGTCGCCCGGTGAAGTCCAGCCAAGGTTTGTTGAAGTAGGTGCGGAGTTTGTCTGTACCCGCCATCCAGATCAGCACAGGCGCGGTGTCGGCGACCAAGCGGAAGCGTTGTTCGCTTTCCCTTACCGCATCCAAAATCCCACGCTCACGGTGTTGGCTCTCACGCAGGGTCTTCTCAACCGAGTCTTTTTCTTCGATCACAGTGGCTATGCACAACACCGGAATTGACACCACAAACAAGAATAGTTGTAAGAATATGAGACTTTTCGACTCGAAGCCCATTGAAAATAACGCGGTCTTTTCGGCGATCCCTGCGGTACCTAGCAGTGCGAGTACGGAAAGCGACGTTGAGGCTCCAATCAAGCCGAATCTCGTGGCTGCCCAGATGAGAAAAGGAACAGGAACGCAAACGGCAATTGGCGAATATGCGGAGTGAGCAAGCGTAAGCGCGAGCATGAGGGACAGCGCAAAACCAGCGATCCAGAGCCCTAGCTCGGCGGTGCGTGGTCTCAACGCTCGGAAACGTTTCGAAGACCAATACAGCACGGCTGGAGTAAGCACGACGTTTGTCAGTGCGTCCCCAAGAAACCACTGATACCAAGAAACCCAAAATTCGTACCCAAGTAAGTGGCGCGTGGCTGCTCCCGCAAAGGCGGAAAGTACTGGGACGACAAAGACGCCTACACCGAGAAAGGTTCCAAGCTGAGGCATAGTGGACGGGTGGCTTGAACCATTTGGCAAACGGCGTAGGAGGTACGCTGCAAACGTCGCTTTAATTAGATCATTTGCGGATGTGGCGAAGACAAACCAAAGCGGAATCGCTGGGTGCGGGGTCGGAATTAAACGGATTGGCACCGCGATAGCGAGGTACAGCCACCATTCGTTCGGCGGAGTCAGCAAAAGAGCACAAAGCAGGACGGAATCTGGGAACCATAGCGGAGCCGCTGCGGTTTGCAGGAAGAGTGTTCCATATCCATAGGCAACGAGATATGCGAGTGCGAAGAGCGAGAGCTTTATGGGGTTGAAGGCAAAGGCGTATCGCTGCCAGATTTTGCGCTGAGGCAGATGGGCAACCGACCTTGCGACTGCGTCTGGAGGCATTGCTTCCCAGCCATCGAATACCTTGAAGGTTAACTCGATAGTTCTAGCGAAGCAAGACACGTCCCGGTCTGGTGCGCGGTAACCTTTCGTGGTGTAGCAGAGACGACCACCTCATCGCTTCTTGCCCGCCACTGTTTTGCGGTTTCGCCCAGTCTTGATCCGCGCCTCCCGCGTCCTGCCGTCAACACCGCCTTTGTTCCACAACGTTGCGGCACAGGTACCCGGAATTGCTGGAAGAATGGGAGAAACTGTGAACACCGACGCCGTTGTCTGCTAGTAACCCCAACTTACTTAAGTTTGTTCAGCAGCAGACCCGCCGCAGTACATTGGCAGCAGGAGAACACCCCTTGCAGCCCAGAAAAGCACCCCTGAGTGGCGCGTCAAGCAGCCTTCGATGCGCATAAAAGCGCCCAACGCGAAGACCAACATTCGGCAAAATAGCGAAAAAAGTTCGCTATTTCGGGGCACGATCGCTCCCACCTTCGAGTTCATAGCTGCCAAGACCGACGCCGAGAAGGTTGAATACATCCAGAAGATTCTCGCCCGGAGCGAGGAAGAGGCACTCGCAATCATCAAGCCCGTATTCCGGCTCACCCGCAGCGGAGTCGAGGTCTTCGAAGTATACAGACCGATCATCGCGGTCTTGCGGGATCACTTCTCCCGCCCCGGTCGTCCGAAGGCGGGTCAGATCACGTGGTCGCAAATCTGCGAGCGTTACATCGGCGTGGGCATCCGGCGAACCCAACAGCTTCTCGCCGCCCCGAAACCCGCGCCGAAACCGCCGCGGCTCAACAGAGGGGACTCGTTAGCGTTGCTGAGGACAACGGAGTGCGATCTGGCGAAAGTCTTTGGGCCGATAACAGGTGCGGGGGAGTTCGCCGAGGCGTTGCGCAGCTTCGCGCAGGCTGTGGCGGATCGCTTCGGGGAGCGCCACGGAAAGTTTGCGGTATCGGTTTCGATCTCTTTCACGAAGACGCAGTATTCTATGACCCCAAAGGCGGTGTATTTCGTGGTCGTGACGAGATTGATCGCATTGCTGGTGTGCTAAAAGCAACACATCCAGATTTCGAATATCAGCCCCTCTTCCCTCCCGAGGAATTAGGTGATGCCGGACGGGTTCGATGGGTATCTGGCACTCCCGGCAAACCACCAGCTTACGCGGGAACCGATTTTATCGTCGCCCGGAATGGTCGCATTGCTTCGCTCTATCTCTTTTTCGACGATCTTCCCTAAGGCAAAATGCGCGACCTCGATGAGATCGAATGGTTTGTTAAATCCTACGAGAGCGAAAAACTAATACTTGTAGTTCGTCACGCCTGCTGAACCTAAGCACCCGGTTTTCAACGCGCACTCCATGCGTTTCGCGAGGGGAAACTGACCACCAGACGACCAGCAGAAAAACCTGAGCGTACTTCGCAAAAACGTGAAGTGAAATTGCGACGATCACGGAGCGCCCTGAGTTGTGATGCCGAGCAAATGGGAATCTCGCCCGTTTAGCTCGAATTTAGCTCGAAAAAAGCGGCGATCAGAGGGAAATAGGGAGACTGGAGAGACTCTAGCGGAAGAAACGAAAACAGCTAAGCCCCTGATGATTCAAGATTTTCCAATAACACTTGGAAATTTTAGTTGACATGGCGGAGAGGGGGGGATTGTAGCCCCAATTGGTGACGGGGAGGTCAGGGGATGGTGAGCGTTGGTATGCCTCTTGTTTTCAACATGTCGATTCGATTTGAAAGAATCGCTAATGTTTACGCGGGTACCGGATGGGGCCAAATCGACCGAAAGTAGTAGCAAGAGTAGTAGCACGGAAGGAGCTTTGAGGTGGCCCTCGCGTCGACCGTTGGGGTCAGTAAAGCAAGTATTCCCCTACTCCTGCCCTGCATGGTTCGAGGAGGGGATTTGGCCGCGACGAATGGACCTGAACCATCGAACTCCTGGGCGGGGCCAACTCGCGGCCAAGGGATTGTCGACCTCCGATGTGGAAGTGCTTTCCCATCGGCCAGAGAAGAAATGACGACGCGGGTCCTCGGTCCCGCGCCAGTTAGCTGTTAAGCTCGCCCCCGCCAAGGTTGGATTTGCGCTCAACAGTGTGTACGCGTCTGTTCCATTGCCTTGCCGCGAAGGTGACGATGTCCGTTTCGCCCGAACGGAGAAAATCCAAAAAGTCCAACCCGGAGTATTTGCACGTCTGGCACACACTCAACAGGATGAGGTATTCTTCAATTCCCGTCGGCGTGGAAAGACCTTCGATGGCACGGCGAAGCCTAGCAAACGCTTTGATCGCGTGCTCGGCGTTGTTGTTGTTCCAAGGAACACCATCGTGGCTTAGAAAAGTGAACAATTTGGCTCGGTCTTTTTCCAAGCGATCCTTCCATTTCGATGCGGCTGCGCTCGAGCGCCCCGTCTTCGAGATCTGCTTGTAAAAGCGGGCTACGTCGACTAGATGTTTACGCAGGAACCTGCTTTTGAGGCCCCAGCGGTCGATGGTCTTCACAATCCCGTGCAGCAGTTCGGCAAACGCCGTAACTATTCCCTTTACGTCCTCGTCGTATGGATTGTCCAATACGGCGTCATTGAGGTCACGCATCAGGTGGAGCAAGCATTTCTGCTGGGGGCATGGGAGTGAGTCGTAGGCGGCGTAGAAATCGGATACCAGAACGCCCTTGAACTCGCCCAAAGCACTTTGGACTAGGCTTCCTTCGCGCGTCTCCGAATAAAAGTAGACCACTTCGCGAAACGTGGCAAAAACCCAGACGTAGGCGGTCTTTGCGTGTAGCCTGATTCGTGTTTCATCCGCGTGAATCAGGTTGCCCTTAACCATCTCGGCAAGGATGTTCTTTCGAGTTTCTCGATAGTATTCAGCACCGCGCTCCTTGAATCGACAGACGACATTTTCGTTCATTTGGAAGCCGAACAGTCTATTCAGGGTTTGAGTCACAGAACGCTGAGAGACGCAAAGCTCAATGATTTCAAAGATGGAGAATGCGGCTATGTTGCGGCCATACGTGGTTCGATCCGAGAATTCCTTTGGCCAAGGGCTAAATGCCCGGCAAACCGGGCACCAGAAAACTTGAAACTGATACTTCACTATGCATCCGGTGGCCCCCGACCTGCTAAATCTCAGATCGTGGAGGCACTTCGTTATTTTTCGAAACGTCTGAGTTGCCTTTCTTTGGCAACGGGGACACGCACGCAGTGGTTCGCAGACCACTACTTTGCTAATGCGGATGGTCCTTTTCGCTCGTCTCGTGCCTTTCCGCTTGGCTCTCTTCAACTTGGAGTCGGATCGGATGTAGATGGTGTCGCGCTGGTAATCCCAGCGGGCAGCCTTATTGATAGATTCGAAGCCATCGATGGAACTCTTGAATCTCGGCCACAAGGACACTTTCGAATCCAGGTTGTCAGCAACCACAATTTCTAAACTTTGCGGCGCTTCCGAACTTGGCCGGAGATCTTGTCGGCAGGCTTGTGCAACGGCACGGGTGACCAGTTCCAGCGCGGCGCAATCCTCCAAGTTATAAGCGATGAGTTTTTCCTTCGCCAACGACGCTTTGGTTTGTTCCCAGGTGTCCCGCCATCTAATAGACTGGACACCAGAAACGTCCTGATCTGACTATTTGAATCCCAGCCAGCCGGCAATGTCCTTCAATCCATTGGAATAGGTTGGAAAATAGATCTGCCCGAAGACAACCGAGAGGAGATTTATGGGCGATTCGAGTGCTTTCGCCGCACGAGAGCCACTTGGCGGCGCACCATACCTTTGCCGCATTCGCTTGAGGAAGACGGTCTCAAAGCTGCCGTAATGGATCAAAACTGGGTTCTCGACCTCTATTAACTTGGACAAGAGCTCCCGCCAGATGCTGCCCTCGTTCGAAGGACTGTCAGCCCAAAGGCTGTGGTGAACGACAGAGTCGCCCGTTTTAAATCGAATGCCAATCAGGTAGTAGAAGTCTCGGTCAGGCAAACCCTCGACATCCATATAAACAGGTGTGCCTTCGATCTTCACTTCGGGACTGCCGACGATATGGATTTTCCTCTCCCGGATTGCCAGCGCCTTCAACGAGTGGTGGTACCTCTCTCTCTTGTCCCTTAGTCCTTGTGGCCGACGCCGTGGCCGGAAGGTGTGGGAGAGTTGGGTAACGGTGAAGATACCCTTGCTGTTGAAATTGGTGCGCTCCTTTTCTGTCATACCGCTGAGCAGGCTGAGGTCATCTTTTTCAATTGCCTTTGGTCGACAGCGGTTTTGAAACTCGCACTCGGCACAGTGTCGGTTTAGAGCCAGGTCGGGAGGTGAGGAACTGGCAAGCAACGTACCAATTTTGTCGGTCAACTTGCGTACCTCACCCGCCAGAGCCGAGGTCTTCACTTTCCGGGTTGCATAGTTCTCGCCATGCACAATCTTGCCGAGGCCGACCTCTCGCCTAAGCACTTCCGACAATACTCGCGCATCAAATGCCAATAGGAGCTTGTCATCCGGGTTGAGCTTGTTTCTGAATACGAATCGAATCGGGACAAACTGCGCGGTTCGGCCTCGGCCGGCCGAGGGAATTTGTTCCACTGCGTGACAGGAACATCGTAAGTTTTGACTCTGTACAGCAAAATCTACGCCCAAGTGCCATTGAGACGACTTAGGGCTCCCCATGGCCGGTGTGCCGATGACACATCTATCGGGCGCGACCCCTGCCACCAGGCGTTTGGTCCCTTCGATGCGGAAGACTTTGTTTTTAGTTCGTACCCAGGTGGCATAAGCGTTTCCCGTCCCAACTTCTCCGCATGACTGAAGGAAGCATTTGGTGGGGCATTTAAGGAAGGCTTCCACGAGATCGTTAGTGATAATCATATTCACCAGCCGCAGGGTGCCCGATTCTGGCGGCCCCGCCTGACCACTTGCAGCATAACCGTTGCGCTGAAAGAAGAGAGCGACCGCGACACTATTCCTGAGACGTCTCTAGTCGCCTGGCGTTAGAAAGTTATGCGTCAGGAAACGAGAATTCTGTTCTCTTGCATCGTGAAAGCCTCCGAAGTCAGTAGCAATATCATGGGCGAAGACCTTGGCTAAATTAGATAGCGACGAGTGAATGGAGCACCCCGTTTAATACGCGTTTCATGAACTCTTGACGAGCCTAAACTTATGACATACAATGTACGTACAATACAGATGTGAGGTAGCTGTGAGAGTATCGCATTCTAGAACAATCAGAACTAGGCGCATTAATCTCCGTGCCACAGACAGTCAAGAAAAACTCATTCGTACTGGTGCCGAGACGACTGGCATTAGTGTGACAGACTTCATCCTAGATAGCGCCTGTTTGCAGGCAGAGCACGTCCTTGCCGACAAACGCGAGTTCATCGTCTCTCCTAAACAATGGAAGGTGTTTGTCGAGGCTCTCGACAGACCGGCTCAGATAAAACCAGAGTTAGCGCGCCTTTTTTCTGAGACTGGCGTTCTTGAGCGCGGGTCTCGGAAGTGACAAGCAGTTCTCCGAACCAAAATAGAGAACCTCTCTCCGTCATTGAAAAACTGACGAAGGATCATGACCTTTCATTATTCGACTGCGGAAAAGCGTCTCTTAATGATTGGCTCCGCCGATTCGCCCTCACAAACCAACAGAATGATTCAGCTCGCACCTACGTCCTTCATCGCGCTGGCAAGGTTGTCGGCTATTACTCTCTCTCAGCAGGCTCAGTCCGCAGGGAAGAGTCACCGGCTCGCATCGCAAAAGGACTCGCAAAGCATCCGATTGGCGTCATTTTGCTTGCGCGTCTCGCGATTGGCCGCACGGAACACGGAGCGGGGCTTGGCAGGACCATGCTGGTTGACGCCTTGTCGCGAGCTATGATCGCATCCGATGCTATCGGCGCTAGGGCGGTGTTGGTTCACGCCATCGATGAAGACGCTGTGACTTTCTACAGAAAATTCGGATTTGAACCCTCTCCGCTTGATCCCAAACAACTCATGCTGCTTATGAAGGACCTCCGCGCATCCCTACAATCAGTGGGTTTGGGGTAGCCAATCTCTTGCGTGCGACCAGCAGGTTAGTCTGAGCACGACGGTTTCCAAGACCGTTGTAGCCTGCGAAAGCCGTTCTGCATATGGATTCCATTCCGGTTCCTACCTTATTAAGGTAGAGACTATGGCTCCTACAACAACTGGGACTGCCAAAAACACGCGTGAGGCGTATCCTCCAACTAAAATTCCAGCCAGTTTTAAATTTGAATTCCAAGAGCGATAAATACAAATAAAGTAACCATCGACAAAAATAGTAGCAAATCGCAAATGGCCGCATATTTACTGATGATTTTAGCCGTGGCGGAGAGGGGGGGATTCGAACCCCCGTTGGAGGTTTTGGCCCCCAAAACGGTTTAGCAAACCGCCGCATTCAGCCGCTCTGCCACCTCTCCGCAGTTTGCTTTCAACAGCTTAGCACAGATTCTGAAATTCCCTGGTGCGTTTTTGGTGCACTATAACTCGGAAAACGTGAACGCCGTGAGGGATAAGTCCTGCAAACTCAACGCGAGGTTTCCTGGGAGTTTCGTGCGGCGGTTGGGAAAACCGCCGCCATTGGGCAAATGCACAGGTCCAAAAATCGATAGGTATTTTCCGAACCGGATCTGCACAAGGCCGACGGCGAGGCCGCGGTGACTTCAACATCCGGCATGATTCCGACCAGAGGGAACGACTAGCTCCCAAGCAGGCCATCGCAAGTTAAGAAGAGCACCTGCTTCGTGAGCACGGCCTCTACTGGCTCCAAGACACCAAGGAGGAGTTGGAGACCTTTGCATCTCGGGTAGATGGAGTTGCTCAAGGTGCCGCGCCGCGCCCTAACCCATGCTGTCGCGTGGCCTTGTTCACGATTTTTTCACGCAGGACCCGGCGGACAGGAGCTGCGGTGAGGAAAGTTGTGCGAAGTGGTTCATCGGCCGCGAAGGAATTGGCAATCTTGAGGATGCAGGTTTCGGCGCGTTCGCGATTCACTTCCGCTATTTTGTGCTCCTTTGCGTGCCCGTACAAATGCCACGCAGTAGCATAGACTTGCCAGGCCGCGACCAGAATCTCAAACTTATCAAGAATCGCGAGCGCTTGCTGAATCGATTCCCGCGCACCATGCAAATCGCTCTCAGCCATCGCCACTCTGGCCTTCAGATCCCAAGCGAGCGCTTGCAGATGCGGATCGGCGGTAGACAGCGTGGACTCAAGAAAACCGTCAGCTGCGCTGCGTGCGTTCGCGATGTTTCCGGACAGGAGCCAGGCATTGCTCGATTCGAGGTGCGCCGTCATTCGCCAGATCCAATGCAGGAAAAATTTTGTGGTCACCTTAAGGTCTTGTACGTGCCTGAAATGTTCAAGTGCTTGCGAGTATTTCCCTTCATGGAGCGCCATGTTTCCAGCGGCGATCTGGTCAATTGCGTAGTACTGTCCGTCTGGATACTCTCCCCTCGCATTACAGCTCGCTTGACAAATTCGCCTTGCACCCTCGAAGTCGAAAGCCAGGGTGCGAAGCCATGCTTCGCGGAGGGTAAGTAGCCAATATAGTGACAAATTCTCATCCGGAGATGCTCTGCCGGCTTTCGTAATCTGCAACACTTTCCCAAATTGCCCCGTGTGCAGAAGGACGATAATCTTTGCGCTCAAGGCACCAAAGTGAGCCAGAAAGTTCACGACTTGACCCACCCCGGATGCGCTGGCTTCGGATACACTGCGTTCGCATAACTCCAATGCTTCCCCGTAATTCCCTTTAAGCATTAAAATATGTGCATATACAATTCCCTGATAGGGATCCAACTCTGAAGGATGCAGACGGACTAGCGTTTCGTAAGCGGACGTACACAGTTCAGCGTCTGTTTGGCTCCAAGAGTCGAATACCAGCCGAAAACCGGCGGCCAGCATTTGTGTGAGCGCCAAACGCGGGGGATCGTTAGCGCTCATGCTGATCTTCACGGCCTCTTCCACTGCGGCAACACCTTGACCGGGATCAATGAACCCAAGCGGATACATTGCAGAGGTTAACGCGTGCAGCTGAGCTGTCTTCAGGCCAGCTTGCTGCGCTCGTGCCGCCGCCGCCGCATAGAGGTGGGCGGATTCCGCCAAGGCCCCCAAGGCGAAATGGGCATCACCCATAAACTCAAGGATTCGGACCTCAATTTCGGCCCGAAGTGCGGGAATAAGCCTCACTACTAGTTCGTTCGCATGGTGCAGTATCTCGATGCAATCCCGATAGGCGAATCGCCCCACCGCATTCTCGGCGGCAAGTATCAGGTAGCGGATCGCTTGCTCGTAGTCGTGCCCTCCCTCGAAATGCAACGCAAGTTCGGTCGCCAATTCCTGTTCGCAGGGATCGCAAAACGCCTTGAGTCTCTGTGCCAATAGCAGGTGCAGTTTCGAGCGGGTTACTTCGGAAAGCCGCCGGTACAGAACTTCCCGATAAAGTGAATGCCGGAAATCATAGTGCGCGGAAATCTGACCGTTCGCCAACTTGTGAATTCCCGCAGCCTTTATAAATTGCAGCTTTTCGGCGAGTCCCTCACAAGCATCGTCGATGCTTCCACTTTCGAATTCGGCCGAGGTGCTAATCGCCCATACGGAGAAACGCTCTCCGGCAACACTGGCGCTTCTCAGAATGCACTGCTCTAAAGAACTGAGCTGCTGGAATTGCATCTCGATCATTTGATCCAGCGTCTCTGGGACAGTCGGGCCAACATCTTCAAGCGCCAGCCTGAGCGTCCACTTCCCATTGGCCTGTGCAATTAGTCCCTTTTTCACCATATCCTGGAGAATGGTCACCATGAACAGAGCGTTGCCGCCGGAGTGGTGGTAGATCAGCTTGGCAAATCTCGGCGGAAAGTCCCCGTCAAGGAACTTGATGGCCAAGTATTCGGCGACATCTGACTCTTCAAGCCGTTCAAGACCAATTTCGTGACTTAAATTGTGGATTAGCAAATCCTGCTTTAGTGCTTTCAAAGGACTCTGCGAAATGATGACATCGGCGGGGCGGTAGGTTCCCAACAAAAGTAACTTCGCCGGCCCACGGCGTCGGGCCAGAGCGGAGATGAAATCAAGAGTGGATAAATCTACCCAATGGAGATCTTCCAGGATAAGGACGAGTGGATCTTGCGCCGTCAATGATTCCAAGGCCTCGCAGATTTCACGCACCATTCGCTCGCGCGTAGCTCCCACGATTTCCTTTTGCAGCGCTTCCCGCTGTTCGGCCTTTACAAGCGAAGGGAACTGAATCAGCCAGGTGGGAGCTTGTTTCGCCAGGGTTTGGAGCACGCTGCCGCCGCCCGCATCACGAACCCATTGGCCCAGTGCTTCCAGCACGGGGTAGTAGGCTTCTTTGCCGCCGAAACCCTCCACACACTGCCCGCGAACCACTCGTAGATTTGACCGGAGGGAGGCTGATTGATGAAATTCATCAACAAGGGTTGTCTTTCCGACTCCCGCCTCTCCAGTGATGAAGATCACCTGCCGCTGAGCTTTCAGGGCCTGGCCGAGGCAGCCTTCCAGTTGGGCCATAGCGGCTTCGCGACCGACCATTTTCCGCCCGGCGTTGATGCCCAGATCTGAGGGCGCCCCAGCGCTCACTTCACTTATTGAGGCTACAAACTGGTAACCCCTCCGCGGAAACGTTTCAATGAATTCAGGCTTGTTGTGGTGATCACCCAAGGCCTTGCGGATTCCCAGGATATATTTCTTGATGACCTCGGGGTTTACATACGTTTCCGGCCAGAGGGCCTCGAGTATCTCATCCTGCGTGACCAGCCGATCCGAGTGCTCGACAAGGTAGCGCAGTACGTCGAAAGCCTTCGGTGTGAGCAACACGCGGTCTTCCCCGCGCCACAAGCAGTGGTTCACGATATCGAGCCGGAAGGAATGGAATTGCTTCATTTTGCGAGGGGCCCACTTCGCTTCTCACCAAAGGCTAGCGCCCCAGGAACAAACAATTTACTGGAGTCTACGATATTAACCCTAAGTTTGCATTAGAGATGCTTGTCCGAGCCCACCCTACTCTTTGACGTGCGGTGAATCGAATTCGCGCTGGCTTTTGTACTTAAGGTCACCAAAATTGGACCGAAATCGTCACCGTGAAGTCATGTCAGCGTTTTTCTCTTCCTGTACGCTGCCCCGGTAACCGGTAGGCCTGTAAGCCTGAACTGGTATCTCAAACTAAGTCAAAAACAAGGAGCATGAAGTGCAAAATCATAGTTGTCAGAAGTTGTTCGGACTGCTGGTTGTATTGGCCGCAGTCTTCTTCTGTGGAATCGCTTCGGCAAGACAACAAGTTCATCGTCAGCACCGGTAACACCGACGGCAAGCTCGGGGCACTGTCGCGGCGTCCCAGTACTGGGAAGGTAGAGACGGAAACAGCCGATGACTTCGTCTTGAATCAGACCACTGTCATATCGGGAGCCACGATTACCGGCTTGATCTCCCCGGCAACGTCCCTCACGAATATTACTAACGTCGAGGTCGAGTTCTATCACGTTTTTCCCCGAGATTCCGCCAATCCCGATCCACTGGGGGAAACGTGCCTTGTAGAACTAACTCACCTTCAGACGTCGAAATTGACTCCGCGACCCGCGATGGGAACTTGGGGACCCTCCGCTTTGCCGTACGCCTCCTGAATGCCAATTCCTCGGTCCCAAACAGGGTAGTGAACGGTATCAATAAGAAACCCAACAGCACTACCCACGGCGAGGGACCTGCGACCGGCGAGGAGGTTGAAATCGGCATCACCTTCACCAATCCGATTCTTCTGCCAGCGGGTCACTATTTTTTCCGCCCAGAGGTGCTAGTCACCGGTGGTGGCGACTTTCTTTTCCTGTCGGCCCCGAAACCCATCGTGTCGCCTGGGACCGCGATCGCTGGTGATTTGCAAGCGTGGATCCGCAACTCGGATTTGGCGCCGGATTGGCTGCGAATCGGCACTGACATCATCAACAGCACAACTCCGCCGCCCACGTTCAATATGACGTTTTCCCTGACCGGTAACACTCTTCCCGGAGCCGGAACGCCTGGGCAGGCGAACTGTCACGGCGAGAGTATTTCCGGCCTGGCCGCACAGTTTGGGGGCATTGATGCGGCTGCCTCAGCCCTCGGGTTCTCTAGCGTCCAAGCGCTGCAGGATTCCTTTAGGGCGTTTTGCGAACCCTGAGCGGCGTGCCTGCGCAACAAGCGCGGTGCTCTTAAACGTTCACAATCCAGGCTCACGCAAAGTAAGACACTCTATTACCTTCCTAAAGGCGGGGCCAACAGGCCTCGCCTTTGCTTTGTCTGATCATCCGAAGAGGCATCCATGCCAGTCCATGCCCAGGCCTCGCGTCACCAGAATTGGACCGAAAGCGTCACCGGCGGGTCACATCTTCCCATCTTCGTTCACCTAATCTCACACCATTATGCGCGGAGCATTCGTAGTCCAACTAGGACCAGAGACGAAGCCGGCGGAAGGCCGGTTCGAAGGCTGGGTTCAGGAAGTTGATTCCTGCACGGAGTTGCGATTCCGCTCCAGCGAGGAACTGCTGAAATTTCTAGGTCAGCGGTTTGACCTAGCAAAGGCTTCAGTCGACAAGACCCGGGCTTGTAACAAAAGCGAGCAGGTCTCTCCTAGGAAGAAAACCTCCCGCAAGGAAAGAGGTTCGCCATGAACATCATTCGGATTCTGCTTTTACGCGCCTTCGTGCTGGTCATCCTGATCAGCTCGTTTGTTTACCTAACCTATGGGAAGGAGGGTCCTTCTGTGGTTCACATCATGCGCAATGTCGCGTGGAATGACTTCATAACCCAGATCAAGTTCCTGCCAGATGATTCTCCGCAAGATTCGCTCGACAAAGAAATGCTCGTTATCTTGAAATTTCTCAAAGCGCACGAGACTGAAGGGAGAGTCGGAATCTACGATCTCGAAGTGTTCAGAGCCATTGACCAGGCGCGCGCTCGTCTGCAGAAAGCGGATAAGGATCTGGAAACGCTGCGAAACGAGCTTTCCTACAAAGAAGAGCAAGCAAACCTGGGGAGGTGACCCGTGGAATTCCGAAAAGTCGTCACCTCCAGCAAGTGCCAGCAGCCCATCGTCTCTGGAGCAGACCTCGGATACGTCTGCTTCAAGATTCCAGGCATGGACGGCTATCACTTCTTCCACTGCAGGTTTCGTAGCGGGGACTGCTGGGAAGCTTACCTGAGCGAGAGCCGACAAAAGTAGGAACGGCTCTGACGGTCGGGAATTGGCAATAGTTATCAGAAGGAGCGATATGGCGAAATTGATGGCGAAACAGAGAGAGTCCAATTTGACCGAAGTGGAAGCCATAGTGCGAGCCAAGGCGATGCCACTGGTTTCGAACACCTCTACAGGGCGGATTGCAGACGCGTATACAGCGTGTGCCTACGCATGATCAAGAATCCGGCTGACGCCGAAGATTTGACCCAACAAGCATTCCTACAGCTCTTCCGAAAAATCGGCACGTTCCGTGGTGAGTCAGGTTTTTCGACTTGGCTGCACAGAGTGACTGTGAACATTGTGTTGATGCATCTGCGCCGAAAAAAGCCGACCGAACTTCTAGCCGAAGACTTGGAGCGCCGCAACTCAAATGGCGAGAGTCCACGTGAACTCGGTTGTGGCGACGCTTCGATGCTAGGCGCGATCGATCGGTTAAACCTTGCAGCGCGATTCGCAAGTTGCCGTTCGGTTACAAACAGATTTTCCTGCTCCATGACGTCATGGGGTACGAGCACAGCGAAATTGCAACCTCGTTGCAATGCTCTGTCGGCAATTCAAAATCCCAGCTTCACAAGGCCCGTAAGCGCCTGCAGTTGCTGATGTATGGGGGCGAAGGGCAAGCAGAACACAATCTCGCCTCCGCAGCGTGCAGAGATGCAGCCGTCACCGGAATTGGACCGAAAAGGCACCCGGACGTCACGTATCGATTAAGCGGCACCGCTATCTTGCAAGTAGGCCAGCGGTCCGGCTGAAGCTAGGCGAGATTCTTGTGGAAGCAGTTGGATGCCACAGGGCTCAGCCGAAGCCCGGAGGATCAGCGGCCCTTCTAAGTCGAAAAATAAGGAGAAAGAAACAAGTGCACAACAATTGCAGTGAGAAGTTCTGGAGCGGCAGAGCCGCTCGCAGCATTATCCGTGGATTGCTCGCGGCTCTCGCAGTGCTGGCTGTCTCCGGCATCGCTTCCGCTCAAGACAGGCAAGAAAAGAAGGACGAGATCGTGTTCGACCTTTTACAGAACCCCGCCACTTCTTCCACCATTACGCCGGAGGTCGGAAACTCTTTGTTTTTGGCGACCCACGGCGTGGGTACTCAGGGCTATGTTTGTCTGCCCACTAGCACAGGAGTTTCCTGGACCGTAAACAATGCCCGTCCCGAAGCCACGCTTTTCACGCATATTTTCGGGGAAGCGGTGCAGATCATAACCCACTTCCTCAGCCCCGTCGTAAATCCCAACCTTATCGGACCGAACCCGCCACGCTTCGGCGACGTGACGTGGCAGAGTTCCTTCGACAGCAGCCGGGTCTGGGCACAAAAGAAGAATTTCATTACTGCCGGAACTGAAGCGAGCTGCCCGAATGGCGGCGCGATTGACTGCCTCTTGCTGCAGGTGATCGGCGCCGATGAGGGACCCGCCGGCGGCAGGTCGCTAACCAAGACCACTTTCATCCAACGCTTGAACACCAAGGGTGGATCTGCTCCCGCCAATCCCGCTACCGGTTGCTTAGCTTCCACCGATGTGGGCCACCAGGTACTCGTGCCGTACAGCGCCGATTACTTCTTCTTCCGCGCGGACAACTAAGCATTTCCCCTGCGCGACGATCACTTGGGTTGAGCGCGCGAAGTCGCACCAGTTGGCGCTCTTCGCGTGCCCGCCCGGTGGTCCAGGCTCAACGACTTTTGGGAACCACGCGTAGCAGTTCGCCAGTACACAGTGGAAGCTCCCTATGAATCTCTCACTGGCGCGAGTTTTTGCGGGACCGTGTTCACGCTTCAACCCCGCTTATTGTAAACACTAATGCGCTTTAAGGAGGCAGTACAGTGAAACACAAGATTGCTTTATATTTTTCCTCGTTCATTCTCTTCGGATTTCTGTTTGCCGCGGCTGACGCCACCGCGCAAACGATTGCTTACCG
>Ga0137409_10002814_pt1 | contig 18539 bp, 15 predicted proteins | sample CZODoug1_16funga_FD_122059 | JGI IMG/M metagenome (GOLD analysis project Ga0137409, IMG submission 122059) | Vadose zone soil fungal communities from Angelo Coast Range Reserve, California, USA - CZODoug1_16fungal (Hybrid Assembly) | ecosystem: Environmental > Terrestrial > Soil > Vadose zone... | reverse complement strand
ATCTCACCGCCGACATCCAGGATCTCTACGCCAACCTGTTGGAGCTGAAGGCGCGCGGCGGCGGCGACTGGCCGGAAAGCGTCAACGAAGCGCTCGACGTCGCCGTCAACAGGCTGCGCTGGACGCCAACCGGCGACACCAGGAGGATCGTGTTCCTGGTCGGAGATGCCCCGCCGCACATGGACTACGCGCAGGATACCAAATATCCGACCACGCTCGCAGTCGCAAAGCAGAAGGATATCATCGTCAACGCGGTGCTCGCCGGCAGCGCCCGCGATACCGAGCGGGTGTGGCGCGATATCGCCCAGAGCGGCAATGGCCGCTTCATTCCGATCCCGCAGGACGGCGGACAGGTGGTGATCATCGAGACGCCGTATGACGACGACATCATCATCCTGCAAAAGGAAATCAACGGCACCGTGATCCCCTATGGCCCGCGGGCGTTGCAAAAGCACACCGAGGACAAAACCCGCCAATTATCGCAGGTAGCCGCAGCGGCGCCGGCGCAAGCCAGCGAAATGGCGAGCTACCTCAACAAGCGCGCCAAGGTGTCGTCGGAAGCGGTCACCGGCGAAGGCGATCTGGTCAGCGACGTCGCATCGGGCCGACAGAAGCTTGGCGCCGTCAAGGACGAGGAATTGCCGGAGAAACTCCGCGCACTGAAACCCGAGCAGCGCATGGACGAACTCGACAAGCAGATGAAGCAACGCAAGGCCTTGAACGAGAAACTCGCCGCGCTGGTGGCCAAGCGCGACAAGTACGTCGCCGAGCAGCGCGACAAGGCGCCGCCGAAGAGCTCGTCCTTTGATCGCGTCGTCGAGGACACGCTGAAGGCGCAGATCAAGCGGTGAAGCGGGAGCGCTTTTTATAAATCGTCCCGGCGAGCGCTGCTGAAGAGGTTAAGCCAAAATCTTTCCACGGGTCGTCCCCGCGAAAGCGGGACCCATAGCCACCGGCGTCCGTTGTTCGTTAGGTAGCCGCTCCAGCTTTCGCCCAATGCGCGTCGGTGGCTATGGGTCCCGACTCGCGCTTCGCTTGGCCGGGACGACACCGATCTTAGCCAAACTATACGCCGATGATCACGCCTTCATTGCCGCGCAAATCCAGCACGCTGCGGATCTTTTCATCTTGCCGATCGAGCGACGTTGAGAGCAGAATTTCCCCAACTAGGCCGATCGCCTCCGATGCGATCGAAACTGGCTCCGCCCCGAGGTTCAGCGCGATCACCACGGCCCCTGCCTCGCTCTGCCTGCGGTACAGTAAAAGATCTCCCTCCGACGCGATCGGCAGGTAATCGCCCGACATCAACTGCGGCAGTCGCTTTCTCAAGTCGATCAGCGCCTTGTAAAGGCTGAGGATCGATCGCGCGTCCGCATCGAGACTGACCACGTTCTCCCGCGCAAAATCATCCGACAGCGGCAGCCACGGCGCCGATGTGGAGAATCCCGCGTGAGACGTCGCGTTCCATTGCATCGGCGTGCGGCAGCCGTCGCGCCCCACCCCGATGCCGGGGACGTTCTTCTCGAAGGGGTCGCGCACCTGATCGGGCGCGATCGCGACCTGATGCATGCCGATCTCGTCGCCGTAATAGAGCGTCGGCGTTCCCCGCAGGGTCAGCAGCAGCATCGCAGCGACGCGCGCCTGCGCCGGTCCTACCCGGCTCGCCACCCGCGGACGGTCGTGATTGCCCAGCACCCAGTTCGGCCACGCACCCGGCGGTAATGCTTTCTCGTAATCGGCAACGATCATCTCGATCGAACGCGCACTCCACAATGTCGACAACAGCGCGAAGTTGAACGGCATCTGGGCGCCGGTGAGGTCGTTGCCGTAGTAGGCCACGAGCCGATGCAGCGGGAGATAGACCTCCCCGATCAGTACGCGGTCGTCAAACTCATCAATCACCCGCCGCATCTCGGCGATCACATCATGAACTTCGGGCTGATCGGTCGAATATCGCGTCAGGATCTGCTCATGCGGCGGCCGCCCTTCGTGATAATTCGGATTGGGCGGATTGTCGCGAAACGCCGCATCCTTGATCAGGTGCCAGATCACGTCGACACGAAAACCGTCGACGCCTTTGCGAAGCCAGAAGCGCATGACGTCGTGCATCGCCTGGCGCACTTCCGGGTTGCGCCAGTTCAAGTCGGGCTGCTGGGCGAGGAAGGCATGATAATAATACTGCCGCGTCGCGGCGTCGTATTCCCAGGCGCTGCCGCCGAATTCCGACAACCAGTTGTTCGGCGGGTCGCCGTCTGCGCCCGGCTGCCAGATATACCAGTCGCGCTTCGGATCATCGCGCGAGCTTCGGCTGGCGATGAACCAGGGATGCTGGTCGGAGGTATGGTTCGGCACCAGATCGAGGATCAGCTTGAGGCCGCTCGCATGCGCGGCCGATATCAGCGCGTCGAAATCCTGCATCGTACCGAACAGCGGATCGACGCCAATGTAATCGGAGATGTCGTAGCCGAAATCAGCCATCGGCGAGGGAAAGATCGGCGACAGCCAGATCGCGTCAACGCCGAGGTCCTGCAAATAGGGTAGCCGGTCGATAATCCCCTTGATATCGCCGACTCCGTCGGCATCGGAGTCCTGAAACGAGCGCGGATAGATCTGATAGAAAATACCACGCCGCCACCAGTCTTTGTCGCTTTGATCCATCCCGAGAAATCACCCTTTAACTAATCCGACTTGAGCGAGGCAACGCCGAAAACGCCCGACAGGTTCAGGCCGACAAAATTTCCTTCAAGGACTATTCCCTGCCGTGTGCATCGGATCCATAACTTCGGGGAAGGAAATCGCGTCGAGTTTAGCCGTGCCGGGTTATCGCGAGTTGGTAGACGGTAATGATCACCTCGAACAGGATCAGGAACACGATGATCAGTTCGAGCCGCAGCGACCGCCTTGTATCGATGATATCGGTCAATACCTGAGCGGTTTCGGCAATCACGCCGAGCTTGTGGTTCAGCGATTCCGCCCGCTCCTTGAGCTCGTACTCGTCTTCCAGGCGCGCATAGAGCCGCTCAAGGTGGGGCTTGTCCCAGAGCACGTCGGGTTTCTCCGCCACTTCGACTGGTCCCGACACCCGGTGCCGAACCGAAAGCGCGTTGCCAATGTGCTGCAGGATTGCGCGGCGGCCGCCGCGCATCCGGCCGCTCCGCGCCAGTTCCCGCGCGAACGGTTCGGTGGTGTCAAACACGGTGGCGACCTCGCGCTCATGCCGCGCCAGCACGACGCTCTTCGCGAGCGCCTCGCCAATCAGAATTAGCCGCTCCGGCGAAAGGCTTTGCAGGCAAATCGGACCGCCGGGCGGAATCTGGTCTTCCTTTTCCGGTGCGAGCTCTATGATGGCAATTTCCTCGTCCCGCCTTGCGAGCGCCCCCGTCATGCGCGATTGCAGGCCGCGAAGGAATTCATCCTCCTCCACTGCATTCAGGCCGATCAAAACCACGACACCGTAGCGAAACAGAATTGCTATGCCGCCGTCATTGACACGGAAGGCAAGTGGCGTCGTCGAAAGGACGTCGCCGCGCTCGAGGCCCGACGTATTGAGGCGATCACTTACCAAGAAGGCACGGGCCGTTACACGGGGTCCTCCCAGCGGCGATTTGGAAACCTGGTTCATGAAAATCCGGACCTGCCGAAACCGATATCGAAGCGATCAAGAGATGCGATATCCGGCTTCGCGCACTACATCCTCAACCTGCGCACAGCCTTATCACGGACCCGCCTGAGATCACACGCCTTGCACGATGTTCCCAAACCCGTGTTGACGGCATTTCAGGGAAGAATATGGTGGGACCCCATGGACAAGAAAACCGAAACCAAGGCGAAAGCCGGCGCGATCATCATCCCGGTGACGCTGTTTGAGCAGAACTGCACGCTGCTCTGGTGCGAAGCCACCAAGAAGGCTGTGGTGATCGACCCCGGCGGGGAAGTGCCAAAAATTCAGGCGGCGATCGAGCAGGCCAATGTCTCCGTCGAAAAGATCTGGCTGACCCACGGCCATATCGACCATGTCGGCGGCGCCGCCGAGTTGCGCGACGCGCTGAAGGTGCCAATCGAGGGCCCGCACCTCGCCGACAAATTCCTGCTCGACAATGTGGTCTCGAGCGGCGCGCGTTTCGACATGACCGGCGTGCGCGATTTCGCGCCGGACCGCTGGCTCGAAGAAGGCGAGGAGGTCTTGATTGGTGAACTGACCTTCGACATCCTGCATTGCCCCGGCCATTCGCCGGGCAGCGTGGTGTACTTCAACAAGGAAATGCGTTTCGCCCATGTCGGCGACGTGTTGTTCAGCGGCTCGGTCGGGCGCAGCGACATTCCCGGCGGCAACCACGACACGCTGATCAAGTCGATCATCGACAAGCTGCTGCCGCTTGGCGACGACGTCGGTTTCATCTGCGGCCACGGCCCGGGCTCCAGCATCGGCCAGGAGCGGATGACCAATCCGTTCCTCACCGGCGCGATGTGAGCCTCAAGGACGGCAGGACTGCCTCCCCAAAACCCACGGGTGGGGCGCGGAATCAAGTGAATGGCCCAGCAAGACGACAGCCGCATCGACGAGCAGCGGACGCTCTCCAAACATATCCTGCCCAGTTCAGGCACCATGGTCGGCGTCTGCGCAACGCTGATCGGACTGGTCAAGCTGGCTGAACCCCATATCGGGCCAAGCCGGGTCGATGAATACGCCGCGCTCGCCTCGATGCTGTTTCTCGCCAGCGCCATCGCGTCCTATATTTCGATCCGGCATCCCGACCGTGCATGGCTGAGCGAGCGCTGCGAGATCGTCGCCGACCAGTGCTTTCTGGCCGGGCTGATCGGCATCGCGGGGATCACGCTGTTCTTTGCCTACGAGGTCATTTGAGGAAGGCCATCGCGAGAAGAGGCGCGCGCAAAGCCCAGGCTCATTCCGCTGCCATACCAGCCAGCGGCTCGTCCGGGCCGGCCTGCGCCAGATGCCGCGTGCCCCAGTTACGAATGGCGGCAATGACGGGGACGAAGCTTTTGCCCTTGCGCGTCAGCCGATATTCCACCTTCGGCGGGACCACGCCGTAATCCTTGCGGTCGATCAGTCCTGATTCGGTCAGCGCCTTTAATTCGCGGCTGAGCACGCGAGGCGCGATTTCCGAACTGCCGTCCAAACCGCGCAGCAGGCCGGTTCTGATCTCGCCATAGCGCCTGGGGCCCTCCTTCAAATCCCAGACGATCCGCAGTTTGTATTTCCCGCTGATCATTTTCTGGAACGCCGTGACCGGGCAGCCGCAGGTCGGCGCCGATTTTGCCTTGGCCATGTCGTCATCTCCAGCCGCGCAATCCGTCTGCCTTTTCAAGATACGGGCAAGTGCAAGAAAGTCCATAGTATCATTTTTGTCCATACTTGCGTTTTAGCGCCTGGCGGCGCCAGATTGCGGAACGAGGGAGCGATGCACAGGAGACCGGCAATGATCCTCGTGACCGGCGCCACTGGACTGAACGGCAAGGAGCTGCTGCGCCGGCTGTCGGCGAGGGGAGTTGCGGTCCGCGCGCTGGTGCGCAATCCCGCCAAAGCCGAGGCGATCGCAGCGCTGGCGCACGTTCAAATCGTGCAGGGCGACATGGCGCGGCCCGAAACGCTCACGGTGGCGCTGCACGATGTTGACCGCGCGATGCTGATTTCGTCGTCGGCTCCCGACATGCTCGATGTTCAGACCAACTTCATCGACGCCGCCCGCAAGGCGGGGGTGCGCCACGTCGTCAAGCTGTCCGGGATCATGCCGGAGGTTAACTCGGCCTTTCGCTTCGCCCGGATGCACGGCGAAATCGAAAAGAGGCTGGAAGCCTCCGGGATGGCCTACACCCATTTGCGCGCCGGGGAGTTCATGCCGGCTTACTTTCGGCAGATCCCAAACATCGCCACCAGGGGCGCAATGTTCCTGCCCATGGAGGATGCCAGGATTGCGTCGATCGATGTCGGCGACATCGCCGAGATAGCAGCCATTGTACTGACCAGCGCCGGGCACGAGGGCAAGACCTATCCCCTCACCGGTTCGCAGGCGCTGACCATGACGGAGGTCGCAGAAAAACTCGCCGCCGCTACCGGCAAGGCCATCCGCTATGTCAACGTCCCGCCGGAGGATGCGAGGCAGGCCCAGCTTGCCGCCGGCATGCCGCCCTATCTGGCCGATGCTTTGTTCGAATTGTTTGCCGAGCGGCGCAACGGCAAGGAGGCGAAGGTTTGGCCGGATGCCGAAATCCTTCTTGGGCGGAAGCCGACGTCGTTCGATGAATTTGCAAAGCGCAACGCCGCCGCGTTCCGGGGCGAAGCGCCGCCTCCGAACATCTGATCTCCCCGGGCATACCCAGGAAGGAGCCTGTGATGAAGCACTTCATGATCAAATATCAGCTTGCCAACGGCACCACCGAGGAGTGGCACCGGGAGATCGAAAGGTTCATTGCCGCGCTCAACAGCGATCCCGAGCTGAAGGGAAAGATCAGCTACCGCTGCATGAAGAACCGCGACGATTCCAGTTATTACCATCTCGCGGCCGCCGCCGACGAGCAGGCCATCAAGACCCTGCAGGCGCGGGATTTCTTCAAGCACTATACGGAAAAGACCCGGCAGGTCGCCGGCGGCGATGTCGTGGTGACGCCGATCGAACTGATCGCGGAAACCGCGTAACGGCAGAGAAGGAGCGCGCGCGTACTCTCAAAGACGCGCCGTCGGCACTTCGCCCTGAAGTCCGTCATTGCCCGAAATGCGAACGCCCTTCGCGACCACTGCCAAATTTGCGTCGTGTCTGGTTGCCGACACAGGTGGTGGCCACCTGTTGACCGGCCAAAGTCGATCGATCTCAAGCAGGGCCGCCGCTACTTTGGCGAAAATCGCGCGCCGCGGCCGATCTGCCTTGAAAATGCTCTTTGAGCCAAAACCCCCAGTTGACTGTAAAATGCCTCAGAATTTCCGCCCCGGAGGCGAGGCGGGCACTTGATATTTCGCATGCGAAATATATACAGGGAATGAAGATGCGACCAGACCACCGACTGATTTTTCTGATGAATGTGGGGCACCGGAGGCTGCAGCGAGGTATCGAACAACAAATGTTTGCCGAGAACGGCTTAACTTCGGCGCAGTCAGGCGTTCTGTTCTTTCTCGGGCGCAACGACGGCGCGCTGATCGGTGACATCTCGGATGCACTGGACCTCGTGCCGTCCGCGATGACAGGTCTCGCCGATCGCATGGCACGAGCCGGTCTCGTCAAGCGCAAGCGCGACGGTTCTGATGGTCGCGCGCAACGGCTTTATCTTACGCCGGCCGGGGAAGGCATTCGCAAACGTGCGGTGACGCAGGCCCAGGCTATCAATAACAAGCTGATGGAAGGCTTTTCCGAGACGGAAATCGATGTTGTTTCGCGGTGGCTTCTAAGCCTGCAAACAAAATTCCCCAAGGATACCCAAGGATAGTCCCTAGAATTTTTCGACCGAAGGAAAGGCAAGCTATGACTGAATTCGTAAAGGCCGAACTTGAAGCGGGCATTTTGACGGTCACGATGGCTCGGCCGGATAAGAAGAACGCTCTCACGAACGAAATGTATGGCGCGCTCGCCGACGCCTTGGAGCGTGCAGAGAAGGATTCGGCGATCCGTGCGGTCGTATTCCAGGGTGATGGCGACAGCTTTACGGCCGGCAACGATATGGCGGATTTCGCGGCCCAATCGAGGGAGCCGCAAGCCGAACGGCACGTGGTCCGCTTTCTGAGGAATCTGGCGATCTCGACCAAACCCCTGATCGCGGCGGTTCAAGGCAACGCGGTTGGCATCGGAACCACGATGCTGCTGCATTGTGACCTGGTTTACGTTGCCCCGACCGCACGTCTGATAACCCCGTTCGTGAATATCGCGCTGGTCCCGGAAGCGGCCTCGACACACTTGCTGCCGGCGCGAATTGGCCATGCGCGCGCCTATGCAATGTTTGCCTTCGGCGAGCCGGTCGACGCTTCGACGGCCGTATCCATCGGTCTGGCAAATGCCTCTGTACCGCTGGAAGAACTTCGCATGAAAGCACGCGAAGCCGCAGCCGCGCTGGCAAAACGTCCCGCCGGTTCGCTGTCGAAAACCAAGGCCTTGATGCGCGATGCCGAGACAATCTCTGCACACATGCAACGCGAGGGCGCCGTTCTGCAGGAGCGACTGACAAGCGCGGAGGCGCGTGAGGCCTTTGCGGCTTTCGCAGAGCGCAGGCAACCGGATTTCTCCAACCCAGCAAGATAGCCGTGCGGGCGGGTCGCGAACATGGTCGCGGCATTCCGCGATGGGTCCACACCTAGTTTGAGACCATCGCGCGAACCCGCCGCGACAGATGATCGAGGTCGAACGGCTTGGTGATCATTTCCATGCCCGGCTGCAGAAAGCCGTCGGATATCGCGACGCTCTCGGCATAGCCGGTGATGAAAAGAATCTTGAGATCGGGCCTGGTTTCCCGCGCCTGATCGGCGAGCTGGCGGCCGTTCATGCCGGGCAGGCCGACATCCGTCACCAGCAAATCGATCCGCGCATGGTTGCGCAGGATTCTCAGGCCCGATGGTCCGTCGACGGCCTCCAGCGTTTGATAGCCCTGATCGGCGAGCATCTCCAAAATCACCGCGCGCACCACCGGCTCGTCCTCGACCACCAGTACCGTCTCACCGGCGGCGACGTGTTCCGCCCTGCTTGCGGAGGGATGCGACGCGGCGATGTCGCCGTGATGACGCGGCAAATAGAGTTTGACCGACGTCCCCTGCCCCAGTTTGCTGTCGATCGTCGCGTGGCCGTTGGACTGCCGGGCAAACCCATAGATCATCGAAAGCCCGAGCCCGGTGCCTTGCCCGATCGGCTTGGTCGTAAAGAACGGATCAAAGGCGCGCGCCGCCACTTCCGCGCTCATGCCGGTTCCGGTGTCGGTGACGCCGATGCAAATATAGTCGCCGGGCGAGAGCGCCGGCGTATCGGCGGTGACGCCTTCTAGCCGCGCATTCTCCGTCCTAATGGTGAGCTTGCCGCCATCCGGCATGGCGTCGCGGGCGTTGATGGCGAGATTGAGCAGCGCGCTCTCCAGTTGATTGGGGTCGCAGAGCGTGAACCACAGATCGTCCGACACATGGATATCAAGATCGATGGTCTCACCGATCGTCCGGCGCAGCAGATCTTCCAGCGACACCACGAGCTGATTGGCATCGACGCTTTTCGGGATCAGTGGCTGCCGTCGCGCAAAGGCCAGCAAGCGATGGGTGAGCGCGGCCGCGCGGTTCGCCGATGTCATCGCCGCGTCGATGTAACGCGCGACGTTGTCGGTTCGTCCCTGATCGAGGCGGGTCTGCAGCAGATCCAGCGATCCCACAATGCCGGTCAGGAGATTATTGAAGTCATGCGCGATGCCGCCGGTCAATTGTCCGACCGCTTCCATCTTCTGGGACTGTCGCAACGCCTCCTCGGTAGCCTTCAGCCGCTCCGCCGCGGCCTTCTCCGCGGTCACGTCGCGGGCCACCGCATAATGGGTGTCTTTATCGGACACGCCGGTCCACGACAGCCAGCGGTAAGAGCCGTCCTTGTGTCGAAAGCGGCTTTCGAACCTCACGGTAGTCTCGCCGGCGCCAAGCCTCTTGACCTGCGTCTGGGCTATTCCGGCATCATCGGGATGCTCCAGCCATTCCGATGTGCGGTTCAACAATTCGGCCTCGCTCCAGCCGAGCGTTCTGGTCCATGCCGGATTAACCGTTCGCCAGACGCCGTCGCGGTCGGCGACCACCAGGAGATCCTGCGACACGTTCCAGATCCGGTCGCGTTCTCTGGTCTTTTCCTCGACACGCTGCGCCAGCGTCGCGTTCAGTTCGGCAAGCTGGTCGGCAAGCTTGCGGTATCGCTCTTCGCTTTGCCGAAGCGCCTGCTCCGCCGCCACCTGTTCGGTGACATCGGTATGCGCGCCGACCAGCCGTATGCCTTTTCCGTTCTCATCGCGCTCGATGGTGGATTTGACCGAAATCCACCGCGTCTCGCCATCGATCGGGCGAATGATCCGGTATTGCACGGAGTATTCGCCAGCCGTGCCTGCGACGGCATCGCGAAACTTCTTCTCGGTGGCTTCGCGATCTTCGGGATGGACGCGCCGCACCCAGTCCTCATGGGACTCGTTGGCCGCCTCCGGCGGCAGTCCGTGAATCAGCAAATATTCCGGCGAGCGGCGGTTGCGGAAACCGGTCCTCAGATCGACCTCGAGACCGCCGATCCGGCCGATTTGCTGCACCCGCGCAAGTTCGGCTTCGCGCTCCCGCAATGCCGCGGCGGCAAGATAGTCCTTGGTCACATCACGGCAAACCACGAGCACGCCGCCGATGCCGTCGCCTTCGTCGATCGGGCTGTAGCCGTAGGTCCAGTAGACCTGCTCCAGCCTGCCGTGGCGCGTGACAGGCACGAGCTGATTCTCGTGCCACGTCGCGCCGCCGCCGCTCATCACCTGTTCGATCTGCGGACCGATAATGTCCCAGACTTCCGCCCAGCATTCTCGCCCGCCTTGACCCAGCGCGCGCGGGTGGCGCTCCGGCCCCATGGTCTGACGATAGGCGTCGTTATAGAATTGAATGAGGTTTGGACCCCACCAGATGAACATCGGGTGGTTGGTATTCAGCAGGATGCGCACTGCGGTCCGCAAGCTTTGCGGCCACGCCTCCGGCGGCCCCAGCGGACTAGCCGACCAGTCATACGCCCGCGTCAACGCGCCCATTTCCCCGCCACCGGCGAGAAAATCCGCAGAACTCGGCCTATTGATCTGCAACATTCGGGGCGATCGGTGGTACTTCCACTCAAATTAGTGGCCAGAACTTACCCGCCTGTCACAATCCCCGCAAACGCGTGGCGCGCTATTCCATTCCAAAAATATCTTCGATTGGCGGAACCAAATGCCGGCTGCTTGCGCGCGAACCGCCATTAACCATCGCACCGACGCATGCCGACAATCGTGGCGACGCGAATACCGCAGGCCCTGTTATTTCATGAGGCCGGCGGCCGTGAGCGCGCGGGTGATGACGGCGCTGACATCGATGGCACGACGCTGCGGCTGGTGAGGCGGCCTCGGAGCGTGGTCAAGCGTCTTCAGCGGCCATAGCACCGAAGCGAGATCCGGGGCCGGATGGACCGCAGGAGTATTTTTCGCGGCTTCCTTTGCGACCTCTGCCGAAGCTTTCTTGTTTGAAGTTTCGGCTGGAGCCACCTTCGACCGACGAATCCATTCGGTGAGGCCGAAGAAACTCGCAATGTGATACGAGGACGAGATACCTGCCTCGATCAGGAACGCGCCTTGGTTGCCGTACCGCTTGTCATTGTCACCAATCCCAAGCGGGGTGCCGTGGGCCATGTCGGTGATGGTGTAGGATTCGACGATGGTTTCGCCATCCGCGTTCCACCAGACCTGGCGGGGATAGCCGTCGACATCGCCCTCCGACATCGGCGCCGAGGGCAGTTGATGCACGTCGAGCCACTGCTTGACGATCTCATTGGCGTTCCCGGGATGGACCGTGCGATCGGCGCTGCCATGCCAAACCGACAGTTTCGGCCAGGGGCCTTTGTGATGTGAAGCGTTGCGCACCAGATCCCCCAATTCGGCGGCGGGACGGGGCGGCGACTGGAACATTCCGCTCAATGCTTCCCGCATATTGGTCGCTACGCCGAACGGCAGGCCGGCGATGATGGCACCGCCTGCGAACACTTCGGGATAGGTCGCGAGCATGACCGACGTCATGGCGCCGCCGGCGGAAAGCCCGGTGACGAAGATACGATCCCGATCGATGCCGATATCGTCAACCGCCCGCGCGATCATCTGGCTGATCGAGCAAGCTTCGCCGCGGTCGCGCGCGGTGTCTTCCGGATTGAACCAGTTGAAGCATCCGTTGGCATTATTAAACGGCTGCTGCTGGGGCATCAGCAACGCGAAACCGTAATGTTTCGCCAGCATGGACCAGCCGGCGCCTAAATCGTAGGCGGCGGCGGTCTGACCACATCCGTGCAGAACAACGACAAGGCCGGGCGCCGGCTGCAGGTTATCAGGTGCAAACGAAAACATCCTGAGACTGCCCGGATTCGACCCGAAGTCCGTGGTTTCAACGAGAGGACTGCGCTGGCCTGGCTTAAGGTTTCGTGCGAAATCTCCAAAGCCATTGACGCCATTCATCTTTGGCAGAAGTCGCAGAAATTCGACATTTTTGGCGAGGGACACCGGCAGCTCCTTCAAGAGAGAAGTCTTCTAACCTCTCCCAGAACAGATAGTTGCTGCAGTGCAAAATAAAAAGGCCGTGTGCTGTCAGTCCCCAAGAATCCTCAGGATTGTGGCAACCAAATCTTAATTGATTTTACGCCGCCGCGCGCCGCATCCATGCCAAAAAGCCGGCACAGGCGGCAATCGACAGCGCAAACAGTGCGGCCGACACCAACAAGGCAAGCCGCGCCGATTGCGCGACCTCGATCGCGAAAAATACCGCTCCGATCGCGGCAATCCCGGCGGCATTGGCGATTTGCGCCGTGATGCCATACATCCCCGCGCCCGAGCCGGCGCTCGCTGGCTTCACAGTGGAAAGCACGGCGCTCGACAGCGGCGCCATCACCAGTCCCTGCCCATAGCCGAAGATGGTCAATACCAGGGCCAACGCCGTTGCGGAGGGCGCATGTGTCCATGCAACCATCAGCACCAGCAAGGCGAGGCCGATCGTCTGGACCGCACAGCCCTCGATCAGCACCAGCGTCCCGCGATGCCGTGCCCGTGCCCCGCTATGTCGGGAGGCAATGACGAAGGCCAGCGCCAGCGGCACGAACACCATGCCAGCCTGCAGCGGTGGAATGCGTAAGCCGCGCTGCATGAACATGGTCATGACAAGATAGAAAGACAGGTTCGCAAAAAAGAAAAAGAAGGCCGCGTAAAGGCCGCGCATGAACGCCGCATCGGACAACAGCGCAAGATCGATCAGCGGCATGCCACCCCGGCGCGCGACGGCGCGCTCCAATCGCAGGAACGCTGCGATGATGACAACGCCCGCCGCCATTACCAGCCAGATCCACGGCGCCCAGTGCATATCGTGCCCCAACAGCAGCGGGCCGATCAGACACAGCAATCCGACGAACAGAACGATCGCACCGGGAACGTCCAGCCGCGTGCCGGCGCGGCGCGGCACTGACGGCATGATCGCCGACGCCGCGGCCATAATGATCAGCCCGAACGGCACGTTGACAAAGAACACCGCGCGCCAGCCCAGCCCCGCAAGATCCGTCGCCACCAGCACGCCGCCGAGCAAAAACCCGGCCGCGCCGGCGAGACCGAGTACGATGCCGTAAATGCCGAAGGCGCGGCCGCGCGAAGCATCGGAAAACAGCAGATGAAGCGTGGCGAGCACCTGCGGCACCATCAGCGCCGCAGTCGCGCCTTGCGCCAGCCGCGCGGCGATCAATTCCGGGCCGGATTGCGCCAGCCCACACCACAACGAGGTCAGCGTGAATCCGAGCACGCCGGCCAGAAATACATTCTTTGTCCCGTAGATATCGCCGAGCCGGCCGCCGGTGACCACCAGCGTGGCATAGGCGATCAGATAGATCGCGATCACCGCTTCGATCTGCGCCGCGCTCGCCTGCAACTCGATGGCGATGGTCGGAATCGCGACGTTGACGATGAAGGCATCGACGCCGAACATGAATTGCGCGGCAACCACAATCGCAAGCACCCACCAGCGGCGCGATGAATCCACCGGTGTCGAAACAATCTGGTGCATGGGGAACGGCCTCGTCCGAAATCTCGTGCGTGAGACGATCTCAGGTTTCGGTCATTCCGGCGATTACCTCCGAGGTAAGCATTCCCAAGGCTTTGGCCCGATTGCTGCATGCGGAAAGGGCTAAAGCCCTTTCCGCCGAATGCGGAAAGAGCCTTAGGCCCATTCCGTCGAATGCGGAAAGAGCCTTAGGCCCATTCCGTCGAATGGCAATGAGCCTTCGGGCCACATATTCCGGCTATCTCGCGAGTTCGGACCGCTTCGATGTATGATTATGACATGCTGGTGATCGGATCCGGTCCTTCCGGCCGCCGGGCCGCCATCCAATTTGCCAAGCTTAACCGCTCGGTTCTGGTGGTGGAAAAGGGCCGGCGGGTTGGCGGCGTTTCGGTTCATACCGGCACGATCCCCTCAAAGACCCTGCGCGAGACCGTGCTCAATCTTTCGGGCTGGCGCGAGCGCGGCTTCTACGGCCGGTCCTACCGGGTGAAGCAGGATATCGGCGCGGTCGACCTGATCGCCCGGCTGCAAAAGACGCTCGATCATGAAGTCGAGGTGCTGGAGCATCAGTTCAGCCGCAATGCGGTGAAAACCGCATGCGGCGAGGCGCGTTTTGTCGGGACAAACCAGATCGAGGTGACGGCGGAAGGCGGCGAGACTCGCGTGGTGTCCGCCGCCCACGTCCTGATCGCATGTGGCACCCGGCCATTCCGGCCGGACTACGTGCCGTTCGACAGCAGGACCGTGTTCGACAGCGATGAGATCATCGACCTGCCGAAACTGCCGCGCAGCCTCGCCGTCATCGGCGCGGGCGTGATCGGCGTCGAATACGCCACCATCTTCAGCGCGCTCGACGTCGCGGTGACCTTGATCGAACCGCGGCCGACATTTCTGGATTTCATCGACAAGGAACTGATCGACGAGTTCATGCACGAGTTGCGTGACCGCAATGTCGCGCTACGGCTCGGCTCCGCCGTCAATTCGATCGAGCGCACCGAAAGCGGCAGCATCCTCACGAAGCTCTCGGATGGCCGCAATGTCACCTCCGAGATGCTGCTGTTCGCAGCCGGCCGCGTCGGCGCCACCGACCGGCTCAATCTCGAAGCAGCCGGGATCGCGGTGGATCATCGCGGCCGCATCGCGGTCGATCCGGTGACCCTGCAAACCAGCGTGCCGCACATCTATGCGGCCGGCGACGTGATCGGCTTTCCGAGCCTCGCCTCCACCTCCATGGAGCAAGGACGGGTGGCGGCCTGTCACGCGCTTGGCATGGAGCCGCTGGCGCCGCCTGAATTCTTTCCCTACGGGATCTATTCAGTGCCGGAAATCTCGACCGCCGGATTGACCGAAGAAGAAGTTCGAACGCGGGGCATTCCCTACGAAGTCGGCGTGGCACGCTTCCGCGAAACCTCGCGCGGGCACATCATGGGACTCAACAGCGGCATGATGAAGATGATCTTCTCGACCAAGACCCGCCGGCTGCTCGGCGTTCACATTCTGGGCGAAGGGGCGACCGAGCTGATTCATATCGGCCAGGCCGTGCTCAATCTCAAAGGCACCATCGATTACTTCATCCAGAATACGTTCAACTATCCGACGCTTGCCGAAGCCTACAAGATCGCCGGGCTGGATGCCTGGAACCGGATGACGCGCTGACTCAGATTGCTTTCAATTTGCGATAGGCGAACCACACCATTTTCAGCAGCAGCCAGCCGTCGCGGAAGCGGGAGATCTGGGTCTCGCCGAAGGTGCGCGCCTTGTAGTGGATCGGGGTCTCGATGATTTTGAGATTCTGTTTGGCCGCGCCGAAGATCAGATCGAAATCGCCGAACGGATCGAAATTGCCGAAATAGCCGCGTTCCCGCGCCAGCATCTCGTAATCTTTTCGCAACAGAACCTTGGTGCCGCACAGCGTGTCCGTCAGTCGGGTGTTGACGAGATAGCTGAACAGATACGCAAAGCAGCGATTGGCGATGAGATTGAGCGGGCGCATCGCCTCATGCTCCATCGGATAAATCAGCCGGGTGCCATTGACGAATTCAGCCTTTCCGGTTTCGATCACGGCGTGATACTTCGGAAGCGCCTCCGGCGGCATTGTCAGGTCCGCGTCCAGAATCATCAGCACGTCGCCGGTCGCGGCGGCAAAGCCCTTTCGAACCGCGTCTCCCTTGCCCTTGCCATCCTGCTTCAGCACCTTGATATCCCAGCTATCCTTGTAGGCGTCGCGAACGCGTTCGCATTCCTCGAACGTGCCGTCGCTGGAGTTTCCCTCGACGAACAGGATCTCCTGGGCGGACCCGAATTTCGGCATGCGCCGGATCGCGTTTTCGATGTTGCCTTTCTCATTGCGGCAGGGAATGAGAATGCTTGCGGAGAATTTCCGGTCCGGGAATTGGCGGACCGGACGCCCGACGATATAGGTCCGCAGGCACAACTGCCTGATCCCGGGCAGCGGCGCGATGAACCGGTTGATGAACGGTCCGAGGCCGAACCAGCGCTGCGGCAGCAATTGCCGTTGCTCTTGCCGGATCACCTCGAAATCCGCCAGATCCATCAGGTTCAAGAAATCGGCTGTGGCGATGTAGTTGACCTTTGGCTGCCTGCTCCGCAGGCGCAGCGCTTCGGCAAGCTTCAGGACCGGCTCCCACAAATGGGAGTAATAGGCGATGATGATACGCGTCGATGGCGCGCACAGATGATGCACCAGCCTCAACGTGCCATCGATATCTTCGAACATGCCGATAGTATCGGCGATCACAATGTAATCGAACGGCCCTTCGATCGAAGCCAGCGTTTCCGGCAGCTCCACATCGCCCAAAACAAAATACAGATCGGGATGACGGGCGTTCGCCTTGGCGGTCGTCTCGGCGCCGAAATCGATACCGACGCCGTAAGACGGTTTCAGCGCGGCGAGCAAATCTCCGCGGCCGCAGCCCAGTTCCAGCACACGCTTGCCGGGCGGGATCAGAAATCGCATGAACTTATTGTCGTCTGCGTGGTAGGCGGCATTGAACCTGCGCCAGCGATCCAGCTCGTCGCCGTTGGCCTCGAAATGGTCGAGCAGATCCCGCTTGCGCTGACTGGAAAGCTGCAGTGAAGCGGTGGCGTCGGATTGCTTCAGATACATTGCAGCCTCAACCTGGAACGGGGAATTCTCTTAACTGAAGGGCCCTGTGCTGTAAATTCGGCAGGAAGCAAGCGCCAGCTTGCCGCCAAATTTGCTCAGGTTGGGGGCTTGAGGCCGTCAATCGTTCCATATTCGCGTGAACGCGCTTCCGTTCGGGTGCGACCAGGCTGGGTTACCGCCGACGGTCGAAACGCTCCGCTACATTACTAACGCCTGGGATTCCGGCGGATGCAACGGCCGATCCGCTCGCTTTGTCTTTACGCGCCAGCCCACTTAAGGTGCGCGCCGAGGCAACGACCGGATGGCAGCACAAAAGCCGAAAATTCTGCTCAGCGAAGGCTCCAGCCTGTCGTCGCGCGAGGCCATCACGGCGTTGGGGCTTGCCGGCCACCGGGTCGAACTGGTCTCCAGCAATCCAATGTGCCTTGGGCGCTTCTCGCGGTTCGTCAGCCGGGTCCATCGCGCTCCGGCGTCGGGCGCCGATCCGGATGGTTATTTGGCCGCAGTAATCGAAATCGTCAAAACGGATCACATCGATGCGCTGCTTCCGGTGCATGAGCAGGCTTATCTGTTTGCCGCCGCGCGCAAACGGCTTCCCCGTGGCCTTGGAATAGCGCTCGCCGATTTCGAGGCGTTCGAACAGGTCCAGAGCAAGGCCGGTTTCGCAATCCTGCTGACGCAGCTGAAAGTGCCGCAACCCACCACCGATATCGTTCGCTCGGCGGATCAATTCGCGGCTGACCGGCCCTACCCGTTTTTCGTCAAGGCCGCCTTCGGCACCGCGAGCGCCGGCGTCTGGCGGGTGGACGACGCGCGCCAGCGCGATGCACTGCTCGTTCAACTCGAACGACACCATGCGTTCGCTCCGGGCTTGCTGGTCCAGGCCGCGGTGACTGGATCGCTCGAGCGCACGCAGGCGGTGTTCGATCGCGGGCGTCTCGTCGCCAGCCATATCTACCGTCAGGTTGCCGAGGGCCCGGGCGGCGGCGACGTGCTCAAGATCAGCGTCGTCAGCGCCGGGGTTCGCGAAACCGTCGAACGGATCGGGCAGGCGCTTAAGTGGCACGGCGCACTGTCGTTCGACTACATCCGGGATGACGCAACGAAGACGCCGCATTTCATCGACGCCAACCCCCGTCTGGTCGAGCCGATGAATGCGTGGTTGAGCGGTGTCGATTTGCCCGGCGCCTTGTTGCAGATTTCGCTCGGTGAGGCGCCGCCGGTGCAGCCCGACGGTCGCGAGGGCGTCCTCACCCGGCTCGGATTGATGGGACTGCTGGATGCTGCGCGGCGGCGCAGCCGCAGGCGCGACATTCTGCGCGAAATCGGTTTGCTCGCCTCTGGTTCCGGGCGGTATCGCAGCTCGCGCGAGGAATTGGTGCCGCTCCTGACGGATCCATGGTGCGCGATTCCCTTAGGGTTCGTTGTGGCGGGGCTGCTGCGCGCGCCTGCGGCGGCCGCGCGGTTCTCGGAAACAACCGTCACGGCCTACAGCCTGACACCTTCAGCGGTCCGGCGGCTGCGCGCATGGCAGACACTCACGTCATGAACGCGCTAAAGCATGATCCGGAAAAGTGGATACCGGTTTTCCGAAAAGATCATGCTCAAACAAAAAGATAGAGTGGGATGACGATTCGAAGAAAAGTCATCCCGCTC